>Ga0114931_10001394_pt1 | contig 30880 bp, 5 predicted proteins | sample 2SBtaG_FD_89579 | JGI IMG/M metagenome (GOLD analysis project Ga0114931, IMG submission 89579) | Deep subsurface microbial communities from Kolumbo volcano to uncover new lineages of life (NeLLi) - 2SBTROV14_V59a metaG | ecosystem: Environmental > Aquatic > Marine > Volcanic | place: Kolumbo... | reverse complement strand
GGCACGTTGTACCAGGGGTTGTCGGGCTCGAAATGGTCGAGGAACCACAGCCGCTCTTGGGCGAAGGACAGCGGTGGCGGCTGGTCCGAGGGCGACGGCTCGATCACCGGATCGTCTTCCGTCGTGGTCAGCTCCAGGGTGGCGCGGGCCAGGGCCCCCAGGCTCGGCGTCTCAAACAAAGCGCGCAAGGGCAGATCAATGCCAAGGTCGCGCCGGAGTCCGGTGATCAGACGTGTGGCCAGCAGGGAGTGTCCGCCGAGGGCGAAGAAATCGTCTTCGAGCGCTGGGGTTTGTTCGAGGCCGAGCACTTCGACAAAGATGTCGGCAATGGCGGTTTCGGTGGCCGTGCTGGGGGGTGTTCGGCTGCGTTCCGGGTCGCCGTCAAGATCGGGCAGCGACATGTGGGCGAGCACGGTGCGGTCGATCTTGCCGCGGCTGGTGAGCGGCAACGCGTCCAGGCTGACCACTGCCGAGGGCACCATGTAGCCGGGCAGTTTCTTGCCCAGCCAGGCGCGCAGGGAGGCGCTGTCGATGGTGACGTTGGGCGCGGGCACGACGAAGGCGACCAGGCGTCCGTCGCGCGCGGCAAGGACCTCGACCACGACGCGGGCAATGTCCGCGTGGGTGGCGAGCGCGGCCTCGATTTCGCCCAGCTCGATGCGGAAACCGCGAATCTTGACCTGGCGATCGATCCGTCCGAGGAAGGCCAGCCGTCCGTCCCCGAGCCAGCGCACGCGGTCGCCGGTTCGATACAGACGCTGGCCACCGGTGCTGGAGAACGGATGGGGGACGAAGCGCCCGGCGCTCAGCCCGGGCTGTCCCAGGTAGCCGCGGGCCAGCGATTCGCCGCCGAGGTACAGCTCGCCGGCGAATCCGATCGCCACGGGCTCGAGGCGGGGGTCGAGCACGTAGGCGTCGACACCGTCGATGGGCTGGCCAATGGGCGGTGGCAAGGAACGCGGGGAGGCCGGGCTGACGGTGCCGGCGGTGGCCACCACCGCCGATTCGGTGGGTCCGTAGTGGTTGACCAGGTCAAAGGGCAACACCTCGGTCCGTCGTCCGAGTCGGTCACCACCGGTGAGCAGCGCGCGCAGCGCCATCTTGTCGTGGTGCGGCGGATCGGCCTTGCGCTCGTCGAGCAGGGCCTCGGCCAGGGGAGTCGGCAAGAAGCTGAGACTGATCCGTTGCGCGGCGAGCCAGGCACCCAGCTTGGCGGGCAAGGCCACGGTGTCGGCATCGGGCATGTGCAGGCTCGCCCCCGACGCCAGATAGGGCCAGATCTCCCACACCGATGCATCGAAGCCAGTGGACGCCACCAGCGATGCACGGTCGTCCGGGGTGAGTGCGTAGGTCTTCTGGTGCCAGGCCACCAGGTTGGCCAAGGCGCCGTGGGAGACCGCCACACCCTTGGGGCGTCCGGTGGAGCCCGAGGTGAAGATCACGTAGGCAAGCTGGTCGCGTGCTGGTGCCACCCGCGCCCGGCGCCTGGCAGGATCTTTCGTTGCGCCAGCAAGGCGGTCGACCTCCCAGATCGCGCAGTCGTGAACGGCCGGCACTTGCTGGCGCAAGTCGGAGCGGGTGAGCAGCAAGCAGCAGCCGGCGTCTTCGAGCATGCGCTCCAGCCGGTCCGGTGGATTGTGCGGGTCAAGGGGCAAGTAGGCGCCTCCGGCGGCGATCACCGCGCGCGCGGCGATCACCAGCTCTGGCGAGCGGTCGAGGAGCAGGGCAACGACCGTCTCTCGGGTGACGCCCGCGGAGCACAGGCGATCGGCCAGCCCTTGAGCCCGAGCCTCGAATTCGCCATAGGCAAGCGCCGTGCCGTCGGCCGCGACCACGGCAACGGCCCGGGGACGTTCAGCGGCCTGGCGGGCCACCAAGGTATCGACCAGCGCGACGGATTCAGCAGGCGCCGCGCCGTGGGACCAGTCCTCCAACACCCGAGTTCTTTCCCCGGCATCGAGCACCGGCAAGTGCGGGATCGGTGTGTCCGGGTCGGCGACTGCGGCGGACAGGAAGGTAGGAAGCGCTCGGCCCAGTCGATCGATCGTTGCGCGCGTGAAGAGGTCGCCCGTCGCCTCGACCACGCCGTGAATGTCATCGTCATTCCCCTCTTCGAGCAGCAGGGAGAGGTCGAACTTGGCGGTGTTCGTGGGCAAGGTGCGCTGCCACGCGGTGAGCCCATCGAGCTTGGCTGGCTCGGGCGCTGGCTGGAGCGCCAGGATCACCTGCAGCAGCGGCATGCGGCCGGCGGCACGCTCGGGTCGAAGCGCGGCCACCAATTGATCGAAGGGGACGTTTCGATGCTCGAAAGCGTCCAAGACCGTGTCCCGGGCGCGGGCCAGCAGGGTGGTGAAGGTCAGTGCGCCAGAGAGATCAAACCGCAGCACCAGCACGTTGACGAAGAAGCCGATCAGATCGTGGGTCTCGACCTCGTCGCGGCCGGCCACGGGGGTGCCGAGGGCCACGTCCGTGGTGTCGGCGAAACGACCGAGCACGGCGGCGACGCCCGCGGCGAGGGCCATGAACAGCGTTGTCCCCTGCTGGCGGGCCAGGTTTTTGAGCGCGCGGGTGAGCGCCGAATCAAGGTGCAGGTCTCGCTCGAAACCGCGTTCCGAGGGTTCGCTCGGACGCAAGAAGTCGGTGCCCAGCTCCAGGGGCCCAAGCCCGGCGAGCGCCTGGCGCCACCATTCGATTTGCGGGGCGATGCGCTGCTGCGCTGCTGGCTGTCGTTGCTGGCGGGCAAGGGCGCTGTACTGGATTGCCAGCGGCGACCAGTCGGGAATCTGGGCGTGGCGGCGTGCCGCGTATGCCCGGTCGAGATCGCGCAGCAAAACACCGATCGACCAGCCATCGGCAATGATGTGGTGCAGCACCACGACCAGGTGATGCCATCCGGAAGATAGGCGCAGCAGACAGGTGCGCAGCAGCGGGCCACGGGTGAGGTCGAAGGCGCGTCGCGCTTGCTCCCGGGCGATCCGCTGTGCTCGCTTTGCTGCTGGGTCAGCTTCGAGGCTGGCGAGGTCGACCACCGGCAAGGGCCTGGCGATCGCCGGCAGGATGCGCTGGACGGGCTGGCGAGCAGGCTGCCCGAGTGTCTCGCCGGCTGGTGTCTCATCGGCTGGTGTCTCATCGATTGGCGCCTCACCGACCTCGGTGCGCAGACTCTCGTGGCGCGCGCGCACATCGTCCAAGGCCGCGGCCAAGGCCGGCACGTCGAGGGCACCGGTCACCTCGAGCACCGCCGGCATGTTGTAGGTCGACCGGCCCGGGTTCAGGCGGTCGAGAAACCACAGTCGTTCCTGCGCGAAGGCCAGCGGCGCAAGATCCCGTGGGGCATCGCCGGCAATGGCATCGCTGGCCGCCACCCTCGAAGGGGCGCCGACCCTTTTTTCGACCTGCTTTTCGCGCAACGCCCGGATCAGCCGATCCAGCCGTCCACGCCCCGAAGCGCCTTGCGATGCCGATGGCTTGTGCATGGTCCCCGTTACCAGCCAGGCTGTACACCATGCGCACAGAAGGAGAGACGATCCGACCTGCCATCTCCAAGACTTCAGAGAACGGCAGACACCACCCAGCCCGCATCATCCGCAAGGCACTTCGAAAGTACCGATCGACAACGCGGACAATTTCGCCTGGAAACGAAGATGTCGCCAACAAGGTTGCAGCGGGCGCGAAACGACTCCCCAACCGACCCATGGGCTACGCTGCCGCGGCGTGTCTGCCCCCCCCGCGGGAAGACAAGCCGTGACAACCCCGAGCCTCTGCCGCGATTATGTATCGGTGGCGGGAGCTTGACAAGACGCGCGCCCAAGATCCGGCGTCAAAGGCGAGGCACTGCGGACGCTTCGTTCCCTGCCGCTGGTTCTGGCGCTCCATCGCCGAAGTCCTCGGTGAGGCTGCCGGGGTCGATGGTAAAGGAGCGGCGGACGAGGGTCACATCGGTGCGTATGACACTGAGCATCGGTCGCGGCAGATTGCCCGCGCGACGCTCGATCCGCGGCGCTGGAGGCAGGCTGTCAAGTTGTTCGACCACCGTCATCACGAACGGTGTGCGGTCGCGCAGACGCAAGCGGAGTTGCTCGCGGGCGCGCACCGGCAGGCGTGTGAGCACGCGCGACGGCGCGGCACGGCCGAGCAGGTTGACCGGCACACCGTCGATCGACACCGAGGCTACGGCAGCGGGCGGGTCGAAAAGGATCAGCCGGCCACGGCTGGCGGGCGCGGCGACAAGCTCGAGCTCGACGGTCGGCGGGCCGGCCGCCGGCACCGCGTGCAGTGAGACCATCTCGGGCAGCGGCACCTGATAGCCCGTGTCCAGGTCCATGGGTTGGCTGCTCAGCAGCGGTCGCCTCATGAGCGGAAAGAATCGATCAAAGCGCGCGGTCTGTCCATTGACCAGGCCGAACGCCTGGTGCCATGCCCCCGCCGACGGATCGAAACTGAACCAACGCGCCTCTGCGGTCTCGTGGTCGTAGGTATAGACCGCCGAAGTCATCTCCACGGGGACACTGCCGGCGAGGCCGATGCTGATCGCTGCGGCGCCGAGGAACGCAGCCGCGATCGGCAGCGCTCTGGTCGCCACGCGTCCGGCAGCTTCGAGATGCGGAACCAACAGGCCGAAAAGGAGCACCCAGAGCACCAGTGCCACGCCCGCGAGCTGGACTGTGCCCTGAAGCGCGATGTAGAAGGTGATCAAGAGTGGCAGCATGATCACCACCGCGGGCACTGCCGTGGCAGCGAGCACCAGCGCGGTCGGCCATCGCGAGAGTCGGCTCTCTTTGGTCACGCACAGCCAACCGAGACCCAGCGCGGCAAAGCCAAGAGGCCAGACAGCGACGAAATTGCTTGGCGCGGCGAGCACCGTGTCGGTGGTCAGGACGACGGCGATCGCCCACCACAGCATGGCGCCTGCGGCGAGGTCCAGGGCGCCGGCGCTGCGCCGGAAGAAACCATGAACAGTCAGGGTCAAGGCAACGGCGGTGAGCACGAAGCCGGCGATGAACCAGGGTGCCTCCGCAGTGCTGCCCATGATTACCGGCACGCCGCCCTTGTCGCGCAGGATCATCCACAGGATGCTGATCGCGACCGGCACCAGGATCAGCAAGGCGAACAGCGCGAGAAACCCTTGCATCATGCCGAAGCCGCTGAGGCGCTGGCTGCGCAGGCCGGCGGCGATGACCAGGCCGGTGAGCAGCAGCACCAAGGCCGCAGAAAGACGGGCGAGCCAGGTTGGATAACGCACACAAGTACCGAGGGCGGTGAAGTAGGTGCGTCGCGGTACGCGCCGCGCTTTGTGCAGATCGAGATTCGCTAGGCTTCGGGCGAGGGCCAGGGCATGATCGCCGTGATGTTGGAGGCTCCGCGGGTCGACATCCGCGACCGTGTCGAGACCGGTGTGGTAGTGCGTCAACCCGCCGATCATCGCCAGGTCGAACCCGGGTAGCCCGCCCCGCCGGAAGATGCTGAAATCCGTGGCATTGGGCAGGCGGCGGAAGATCTCGGGGGCGAGGGAGTTGGTGCGTGGCTGCGGCACGGCCTCGAAAAAACGATCCGTCCACCAGCCGTTGTCGTCACCGGTTTGGAACATATAGACCGGCCCGAGGTTGCCGCGGGCTTCGAGATTGATCGCCACGGCGATCTCCGGTGCCCACGGATGCTCACGGAGGAAGGCGGTGGCACCGTGACGCCCAACTTCTTCGGCGTCGGTGAAAAGGAAGATCACGTCATGGCGCGGCCGCGCTTCCCCGGTCAGCACCCGGGCGGTTTCGAGCAGCGCCGCAACGCCGACGCCGTCGTCACTGGCGCCTGGAGAAGTCGGCACCGAATCGTAGTGGGCGACGAGCAGCACGGCCGGCGGACCCTCACTGCCGCGCAACCGTCCGAGCACATTTTCAACCGATATCAAGGATGCGATCACCCCGCCTTCGAGCCGCGCGTCGGCGCGTTGTACGTCGACCTCGAGGCCGAGCCCGGTGAGCTGTTGCTCGAGGTAGCGGCGCACGCGTTGGTTGGCGGCCGAGCCGGTGGCGTGCGGCTCGGCCGCGATCGCTTCGAGATGGCCGAGGGCTCGGCCAGCAGCGAAGACGTTGCGTGGCGCGTCGCTTCCCAAAGCGTCTGGCGGTCGTTCGGCGATGAGCGCGAAGATGCCGGCGGCTATGGGCAAGAGCAGCACAGCGCGCCGGGCGGTGGGCGCCATGCGGCGCAGAGCGGACGTCGCGGCCGCAGCGCGCAGTGCCCGTGGCACTTCGGCCCCATCGTCCTCAATGGCGTCGGCGATCTCGTCTTCGAGCCGGCGCACCCTTGGCAGCAGCGCCGCGGAGAAGGCGATCGTGACCATTACAATGCCGGAGATCAATACCATCAAGGCGACGCCGCTGCCTTCTCCGACACCGACCAGCGGTCCGAGCACCCCGGCGAGCGCACCGCCAGGGGCCATCGCCGGCTCGAAGACGAGATCGGCGAGCGGACCGACGAGGATCTGGGCCAGCGGAATGCTGGTGCCGCCGATGATCCGCAGCAGGCCGAACACGCGTCCTTGGATTTCGGGCGGTGTCTTGCTCTGCCAGGTGGCCTGACCCGCGGCGCCGGAGATTGGAAAGCCGATGGTGAACAGAAACGCCACGGCGCCGATCAGGCTGATGCTGAGCCAGATGCTGCCGATGATCAGAAGCGTGCCTTGTAGAAAGGTGACTATGAAGATCGCGAGTATGCGGCGCTTGGGCCCACCCCAGACAATGATCGACGTGCTACCGACCAAGGTGCCTGCAGATGCCAGGGAGAGCACGACGCCGAGGGCGGTGGCGTTGGCGATCGAAAGCAACAACGGCGTGATCAGTAGCAAGACCAGGGTGACGAAGAATCGAGACGCGGAGAGAATCAGCAGCATGTGCAAGAGGCCGGGATGCTGGCGAACGAAGCGCCAGCCCACGGCCATGTTGCTGCGGATCGACCCGCTCGCCATCGTCCCTGCTCCGGCCGCCGCCGCTGCCGCCGCACCCTTCGCCGACGTCCTGCGCTCGGCAGCAGGGATGCGAATCACCAGCAAGACAATGAGTACCGCGAAGTAGGAGAAAATGTTGAGCAGGATCACCTTGGGCAGGCCGACCGCGGTCAGTGCAATGCCGCCCAGGAGGGGACCGCAAAGGCCTGCCAGGGAGAATCCGGTGCGCACCAAACCGCTGGCGCGGGCCAGATGCGTTTTGCCCACCAACAAGGTCACCGATGCCGACAAGGTCGGCCGGCTGAAGGCAGTGAACACGCCGTTGATCGCAACCAGCGGGTAGATACTGCTCGGCGTCAGCAGGCCCGCGCTGGTCAGACGGTAGAGCACCAGGTTGACGCACACCGAGCCAAAGCTTCCGAGCAAGAGGATGTGACGCCGGTCAAAGCGGTCGGCAACGGCGCCGGCGATCGGCGACAGCAGGATCACCGGCAGCGCCGCCGACAGGCTGATGAGGGCGAAGCGGGTCACCGAGCCGGTGTTGCGAAACACCGACACACCGAGGGCGAAGCTCATCACCCGGGAGCCGAGGACCGATACCACGAGCCCGAGCCAGAGCGTCAAGAAGGTACCGAAGCCGCGCCTGCTGGCGGTGCCGGAATCAGCCGGCATGGGAGGTCCTGGTGCCGCGCCGAAGCGGCCGTGGGTGACGCCCGCACGAGATCTCAGGCATCTGCGTCCCCTGGTGGAAAGAGCGGTGAAAGATCGTCCCGCGTCGCGGGACGTGCGAGAGCCTCGTCCAAGCATGCGGCGATTTTTTCGACATGCGGCGAGCGGTTCATGGAGAGGTGGTCACCGCCGATGCGATGAAACGCGACACCGCCTTCGGCCAGCTCGAGCCACGGTCGCTCCGGATTCGGTGGATCCCAGCGCCGCCGCACCTCGGCACGAAAGTAAAGCAGGCGACCTGGGTAGGTCCGGTGCTGGTAGGTGAACAGCGCCCGCAGGTGCCGCTCTGCCATGCCGAGCAGTCGCTGGGCGCCATCGGTCCCGATTTCCGGTGCCAGGGCGCCGGCCGCATGGGCCGCCTCGACCACCGCCTCGAGACGTGATTGGGTGTCCATGCCGCGCAGGGTGTCGACGGCGATGGGCAACCGGTCGCGCAGCAGGAAGTCGAGAAGCTCGGCATCGTCTTCGGGCTGTGGCGGCATCTGATCGGGACCCACAGCGTCGATCAATGCCACCAGTGCGACGCGCGCGCCGGCAGCGAGTAATTGTTGCGCCATTTCAAAGGCCACGGTGCCGCCGAGGGAGCTGCCGGCCAGGCGATAGGGGCCGTGCGGTTGGAGATGCCTGATCTGCTCGACATAGGCCGCTGCCATCGATGGCAGGTCCTCGCGTGGTGTTTCGTCGGGCTCGGTGCCGGTGGCACGGATGCCGTAGATCGGGTAGTCGCCACCCAAGGCGTGTGCCAGGGGCCGGTAGGAGAAGACATTGCCGCCCACGGCGTGGACCAGGAAGAGCGCGCTGCGGGTGCCCGCGCGCAACGGCACGAGATTGGGAGTCGGGCTCGATACCTCTTCGGCGGCGTCCGTCTCCTCGCTCCTGGTCTGCGATCCCAGGCGGGTGGCCAGGCCAGCGATGGTCGGTGCTTCGAGAATGAGTTGTACGGGGATCTCCCGGCCGCTCAGCTTGGACCACTGGGCCCGCATGCGCATGGCCAAGAGCGAGCTGCCGCCGAGCTCGAAGAAGTCGTCGTGAATGCCTACGCGCGCGACGCCGAGCAATTGCTGCCAGAGCGTGACGAGGCGTCGTTCGAGCTCGTTGCGAGGTGCCGTGTGGCCGAGGCCCGCTTCCGGTGGGTTGGCGACAGATGCGGCGGCCTCGGGGCCAGAGAAAGAAGCGATATCGAGCCCCGTCGCCCGCGGTGATGCGCTGCGGGACCGTGACGATTCCGGCCGTGGCCGATCAATCCAGCACGGCTGGCGCTCGAACGGATAGGTCGGCAGCCTCAGCCGCCGACGGTTTGGGCCCAAGGTATCGCTGCTGGCGAATCGTGACCAGTCGATCCCAGCACCGTCGAGCCATAGGCGGCCGAGGGTGTCGAGTAAATAGCGTAGGTCCGAAACGTTTTCGTCCGGATGACGAAGAGAGGTCTCGATGCCGCCGGCCTGTGCCTGCATCGGGTGCTGGCGGGCGAGGGTGCCGAGGGTCCGGCCCGGGCCGACCTCGAGCAGGACCGGTGCCTGGCCCAGGCGCTCGCCATCGAGCAGGGTGCGCAGCCCGCCTTCGAAGCGTACCGTGGCGCGCAAGTGCCGTGGCCAGTAGGTGGCATCCGTGGCATCCGCGTCGCTCAGCCAGTCGCCGGTGACGTTCGACACCAGCGGCACCTTCGGGGGTGCGGTGACGATGGCGCTGGCCGCCTCGGCAAAGCGGTCGAGAATCGCTTCGACCATCGGCGAATGCGCGGCCACGTCAATGTGCAGCCGGCTCGAGTCGATGTCCCGTTCGCGGAGCGTCTCGGCGAGGGATTCGATCGCCGCCACCGGCCCCGAGGCCACGCACAGCTCAGGGGTGTTGTGGGCGGCGATCGCCAGGCCATCTGTGAGCAGCGGCTCGAGGTCTCGCGCGCCCAGCGGCACGCTGAGCATGCCGCCGGCCGGCAGCGTTTCGAACAGCTTGCCGCGCACGGTGACCAGCTCGAGGGCGTCTTCGAGCCGCAGCACGCCAGCGAGGACCGCCGCGGTGTACTCACCCAGGCTGTGACCGATGAGCGCTGCTGGCTCGATGCCCCAGCTACGAATCAGCTCGGCGAGGGCGTATTCGGTGGCGAATAGGGCTGGCAGGGCGAAGGAGGTACGGCGCAAGAGCCGCGCCGCCTGCTGCTTCGAGCCGGTGGGAAAGAGCACCTGGCGCAGATCGATATCGAGCTGTGTGGAGAGGATCTGCGCGCAGCGGTCGATCTCTTGCCGGTAGCGTGATTCGCTGTCGTAAAGGTCCCTGCCCATGCCCGGGTACTGGGCGCCGCCGCCCGGGAACAGGAAGGCGACCGGCCGCGCGTCTGCACTCTGGTAGCGGCTGCGCACGCGGCTTTCGTCGCCCAGGGCGCGCGCCGCGTCGGCGGCGTCACGGGCCACCACGATACGACGGTAGGGGAAGGTCCGGCGGCCGTGGATCAGGGTGTGGGCGACATCGGCGAGGGGCGCATCCGGCGATGGATCGCGCTGCTTGAGCCCCCCAGCGAGCCGTTCGGCGAGCTGGGCGGTGGCCTGGTCGAGGGCTGGCTCGGTGCGTGCCGAGAGCACCAGGAGCTGCCATGCACCGGCAGCACCCGCGGCCCGCGGTGGCGGGGCTTGCTCGAGCACTAGGTGGACGTTGGTGCCGCCGATGCCGAGGGCGCTGATGCCGGCGCGCCTGGGGTGACCGTCGGTTTTCCAGCTCCTGGCGCGGGCGGCGACGCGGAAGGGGCTGGAATCAAAGTCGATCTCGGGATTGGGTGTCTCGAAGTGGAGGCTCGGCGGGATCTCGCCATGCTCGAGTGCCAGCACGGTCTTGATCAGGCCCGTGACGCCGGCCGCGGCGTCGGTGTGACCGAGGTTCGACTTGATCGAGCCCAAGGCGCAATAGCCCGTTGCCGTCGCCCCGGCGGCGCGGAAGGCGCGGGTCAGCGCCGCCACCTCGATCGGATCGCCGAGCGGTGTGCCCGTGCCGTGGGCTTCGACGTAGCCGATGGTCTCGGGGTCGACGCCGGCAATGGCGATGGCCTCGGCGATCACCGCCGCCTGGCCGTCGACACTCGGCGCGGTATAGCCGATCTTGGCTGCGCCGTCGTTGTTCGTCGCCCAGCCGCGGATCACCGCGCGGATGGCGTCGCCGTCCGCGATGGCGTCCGCGAGACGCTTGAGCACGACGATGCCGGCACTGCTCGAGGAGACGGTGCCGCGCGACTTGGCGTCGAAGGTCCGGGTGTGACCGTCCGGGGACTGGATGCCGCCGTCCTCGAAGAGGTAGCCGCCTGGCCGCCGCGCGCTCGGGCGGATGGTGACGCCGCCGGCCAGCACCATGTCCGCGTTCCGGTTGAGCAGGGCGTCGCAGCCAAGGGCCACCGCCACCAGCGATGTCGAGCATGCGGTTTGCACGTTGATGCTCGGACCCGTGAGACCGAGCTTGTAGGACACCCGTGTGGGCAGGAAATCCTTATCATTGGAGATCATAACTGGAACCGCCCGATCATTTCGAGCAATGCCGGCTGGGCCAGCAAGTCGAAGAGATAGGTATTCAAGCCGACGCCGCCGAAGACGCCGATACGACCGGGATAGCGTGCGCTGTCGTAGCCCGCCTCCTCGAGCGCCTGCCAGGCGCATTCGAGAAACACACGCTGTTGGGGGTCGATGATCTGCGCCTCGCGGGGTGAGTAATCGAAGAAGGCGGCGTCGAAGCGGTCGACGTCGGCAATCTGTGCCGCGGCTTTGACGTAGCTCGTTCGTGCCAGCAATGCCTCGGAGACGCCGGCCGCGCGCAAGGTCTCATCGTCGAAAAAGGTCAGCAGCTCGTCGCCCGCGCGCAGTCGCTGCCAGAGGGTGTCGGTGTCCGGCGCGCCGGGGAAGCGTCCGGTCATGGCGATCAGCGCGATCGCATCATCGCCCGAGCCTTCACGGCGCGCGCGCACCCGGGCGCGGATGGCGGTGCCGGTGAGCCGATCGGCGGCAGCCTCACCCGTGTCACGCATCGCATCGAGGTGGGTGGCCAGGCTGCGCACCGTGGCGAAGCGGAAAAGATCGACCATCGGCACATCTGGCAACGGGCCTTCGCGCAACAGACTGTGGACCCGGGCCAGCATCAACGAATGGCCGCCGAGGTCAAAGAACGACTCGTCGGCACCGACCTCCTCGAGCTCGAGGACCTGGCACCAGATCTCGGCGATCGCCCGCTGGGTGCGGCTCGCTGGCAAGGCGCGGGCTGCGGTGCCATCTGCTGGTTGCCCGCCCGGCTGCCGGTCCCGCTGGATGCGTACTGTGCCGCGGGCAAGCGCCACGCGGTCGACCTTGCCGTTGGCGGTCAGCGGCAGGGCCTCGAGGTGGACGAAGCGCGACGGCACCATGTACTCGGGCAGGCGCTGCCCCACGTGGCGTCGCAGCGCTGCCGGCGCGGGCAGATCGTCGCCGGTGACCAGAAAGGCGACCAAGCGCTTGCCGCCCGCCGGGTCTTGCTGGGCGACCACCGCGGCGGCGCGCACGGCCGGGTGCTCGCTGAGGGCGGTCTCCACCTCGCCCGCTTCAATGCGGAAGCCGCGGATCTTCAACTGATGATCGAGCCGTCCGAGACATTCGAGGCGAGCGCTAGCATGCCCGTCGCTGCTCCCATCAGCGCGCCAGCGGGCCAGGTCACCTGTGCGGTAAAGGCGCGCCCCTGGGTGGCGGGAGAAAGGATCGGGCACGAATCGCGCGGCGCTCAGCGCGGGGCGGCCGAGGTACCCACGCCCGACACCCTGGCCGCCGATCAGCAGCTCCCCGGGCACGCCGATCGGTACCAAGTCCCCGCGCGTGTCGACCGCGTAGACGATGGTCTCCACGATCGGCGTGCCAATGGTCACCGGCGCACCCGCGCCGAGGCGCGCGGCGGTCGACCAGACGGTGGTCTCGGTCGGTCCGTAGAGATTCCACAGCGCCGCACCGCTCGCGGCCAGGGTGGCGGCGAGGTCGGTAGCCAGGGGCTCGCCGCCGCACAGGATCCGCAGGTTCGCAGCGCCTTGCCAGCCGGTGGCGAGGAGCAAGCGCCAGGTCGCCGGTGTCGCCTGCATCACCGTCGCGGCATGCTCGCGGGCGAGGGACGCAAGACGCGGGCCGTCGAGGGTCTCGGCGCGCGAGGCGATCACTGTACGGGCACCGGCCACGAGCGGCGCGAACAGCTCGAGGGCCGCGATGTCGAACGACAGCGTGGTCACCGCCAAGAGGGTGTCGCCAGCGGCGATGCCAGGCTCCTCGATCATCGACAGCAGGAAGTTGGCCAGCGCACCGTGGGAGATGGCCACGCCCTTGGGTTTGCCGGTGGAACCCGAGGTGAAGATCACGTAGGCGAGCTGATCGGGATCGATCGCGGGTCGTTGAAACGGCGTTTTCGAGCGGGCTGGCGCGTCGTCGGCGTCGATCATCAGGGTCGGCACTGCGCCGGTGGGCATGGTGTCCGCCAGCCGCTTCTCGGTGAGCACTAGGCGCAAGTCTGCCTCGGCCGCGACGTCGGCCAGGCGCTCGGCCGGAAAGGTCGGGTCGATGGGCACGTAGGCGCAGCCGGCCTCGAGCACACCGAGGGTGGCGACCACCAGCGATGCCGAGCGCTCGACAAAGATGCCGATGCGCGCCTCCGGGCCGAGGCCCCGGTCCTGAACCCGCGCTGCCAACGCGCCTGCCGACGCCGCCAGCTCTCGGTAGCGCAGGCTGTTGCCGGCGGTGTCGCGCACGGCCTCGGCATCGGGGGCGCGCGCGACCTGGGCAGAAAACAGCGCGGGCAGGGTCTGGCGGCGCCCTGGTGCGCCCCGGCCCTGTTTCTTACATTGAAAACATTCCCGGCCCTGCGCCACGGCTACCAGGGTCGCGGTCTCCGCCGCGTCGAGCAGCGGCAGCGCTGCCAGCGGCCGTTCGGGCTCGGCCAGGGCAGAGGTGATCAGCTTCTCGAAGCGGGCGAGCAAACGCTCGGCGGTGACCGGGACGAAAAGATCGCGATTGTACTCGAGGGCGAGGCCGAGGCCGCCCTGGGATTCGGCAACACCGAGGGTGAGGTCGAACTTGGCGGTGCTGCCAGGGCGCCGGATCGCACGGGCGCGGATGCCCGGCAGATCGAGCGTGCCGTCGCTGTTGTCGCCACCCTCGCCACCGCTGCCGTGGCGCTGTTGCACGATCAGCATGGCCTGGAACAACGGCGCCCGGCTCAGATCGCGCTCGGGGGCCAGCACCTGGACCAGCCGCTCGAACGGGATGTCCTGGTGCGCCGTGCCGCCCGCCACCGCTTGGCGCGCGCGTGCGACCAGGGTGGCGAGCGACGGTGCATCACCGAGATCGAGCCTGAGGGCGAGGGTGTTGACGAAGAATCCGATCAGGTTTTCAAGATCCACCCGGCCGCGGTTGGCGACTGGCGTGCCAACGACCACCTGATCCTGACGGGCGTGGCGGGCAAGGAGCGCGCCCCAGACCGCGAGCAGCACCATGAAGCGCGTGGCGTCGTGATCGCGGGCGAATGAATCGATGGCGCGGGTGAGATCGCGGGACAGCGTGCGTCGTGCCAGACCACCCCGGTGGCGTTCGATCGCTGGCCGCGGCCGATCGGTCGGCAGCTCGAGGGTGGCGGGAGCGTCCTCGAGGTGCGCGCGCCAGTAGGCGAGCTGGCGCGCGAGGGTCTCGTCGCCGAGCACGCGCCGCTGCCAGCGGGCGTAGTCGCGGTATTGCACGGGCAGCGGCGGCAGGCTGGGTTGTTGGCCGCTGGTGGCCGTCCGGTAGCAGGCGGAAACCTCGCCGACGAGAACACCCATCGACCACTCGTCGCCGATGATGTGGTGGATGGTGAACAGGATGGCGTGATCGTCCGCGGCCAGGTGCAACAGAGTGGCGCGCACCAGCGGTCCTTTCGCCAGGTCGAAGGGGCGGCTGGCCTCGGTCGCCGCCCATCGCTCGACCTCGGCCTCGCGCCGCGCGGCCGGTAGTGAAGCCAGCTCGACCCGTGCCAGCCTCCAAGCGGCATGCTCGACCGAGGCGTCTTCGGCGGCTACCACCTCCTGGACCGGCAGGCCCGCGACCTCGGGAAAGCGCGTGCGCAGCGCTTCGTGACGGGTCACCACCGCGGTCAGGGCGCGCGCCAAGGCGGCGGCGTCCAGGGGCCCGGCGAGACGCAAGGCCACGGGAATGTTGTAGAGCGGCAGGCCCGGGGACAGGCGGTCGAGGAACCACAGCCGCTCCTGGGCAAAGGACAGCGGCGCCGGCCCGTCCTGGTGGCTGGCGACCAGCGGTGGCGTTGCCGCGCGCGCGTGACCGAGGGTGTCGATGACCGCGGCGAGACCAGCCACCGTCGGCGCTTCGAACAGCGCGCGCAACGGGACGTCGACATCGAGGGTATGACGCAGCCGCGCCATCAGCCGGGTGGCGAGTAGGGAATGTCCACCGAGGGCGAAGAAGTTGTCGTCGGCGCCGACGGTGTCACGACCGAGCAGCGCGCACCAGGCGGCGGCGACCTGCACCTCGGTGGCGGTTGCGGGGGGGCGCCCGGCAGCCTGCTGTGCTCGCTCCGTCTCGGTCAGCCCCATCTGGGCCAGCTCCATCCGGGCCCGCCCCGTTTGGCCAAGCTCGCGCAAGGCACGACGATCGATCTTGCCGGTGCTGGTGGTCGGCAGCGCGTCGAGGGCGATAAAGGCCGAAGGTACCTGGTGCGCGGGCAGGTGCTGGCCGGCGAAGTCACGGAGCGCCCCAATGTCGAGACCCGTTTCGAGATCGGTATCGAGGCCGGCAGGCACGGCGGTCACGAAAGCGACCAGGTGACGGTCGCCGCTGCCCGCGGCGGGCGTCGCCCCGTGGGTCGCCGTTGTCGTCGAATCGACCACGTCGACCACCGCCACCTGGTCGACCGCGGGATGGCTGTCGAGGACCGCCTCGACCTCCCCCAGCTCGACGCGGAAGCCACGGATCTTGACCTGTGCGTCGCGCCGGCCGATGAACTCGAGCGCTCGGTCGCCGCGCCAGCGCGCCAGGTCGCCGGTGAGGTAAAGGCGTGCGCCGGGGTGATCGCTCCACGGGTCTGGAACGAATGCGGAAGCGGTCTGGCGCGGGCGGCCGAGGTAGCCGCGGGCGACCGCCGAGCCGCCGATCGCAATCTCGCCTGGGATACCCACCGGCGCCAGTGCGAAATGGCGGCTGAGCACACGCAGCTCGGCGCCGCCGATCGGCCGCCCGATCGGCAGCGATCGTTCCTCGGCGCTTGGGTCACAATGCCAGGCGGTGACCGAGATGGTCGCTTCGGTGGGGCCGTAGCGGTTCTCGATCCTTGCCGCCAAGGGCACTGCTGCCAGCCGGCGTGGCAGGCTCGGTGGCACGGTTTCGCCGCCGGTGATGATCGAGCGCAAACCGCGGGCACGCCGGGCAAAGGCGGGCTCGTCGAGCAGGGCCGTGAGCAGGGTGGGTGGGAAAGACGTGTGGGTGACGCCGGCGGATTCGATCAGCGCCAGCAGTGCGTGGGTGTCGCCGCTTTTGCCCGGCGGCACCAACACGCTCTTTCCGCCCGCCACCAGCGGCCCGAAGATCTCGGCCACGGCCACATCGAAGGCGATGGTGGTCTTTTGCAGGAAGGCGCTGTTGGCGTCGAGGTCGTGCGTGCGCACCCAGGCCAGGCGCTCGGCCACCGCGCGATGGCTGACCACTACGCCCTTGGGTAGGCCCGTCGAGCCCGAGGTGTAGATGACGTAGGCCGCGGCCTCGGGTGATCGATCGAGGCGCGGTGGCTCGTCGTCCGATCCGTTGTCGACGCCCTGCAAGGTTCCGTGCTTGCTGTCGTGTCGGTCGTCGCTTGGATTGGCCATGTCCGCAGTCACGGCCACGGTGACGATCGCGCTATCGAGCTCGGCGAAACGCGGCGCCAGATCGTCGGTGGTGACGATGGCGCGGGCACCGGCATCGCGCACCATGAAGCACTGCCGGGTTGCGGGATCGGTCGGAGCGAGAGGTAGAAAAGCAGCGCCCGCGTCGAGCACCGCCAGCAACGTCTCGATCAGGGCGAAGCAGCGTGGCACCGCCACGGCGACGATCGTTTCGGTCCCCACGCCGAGTCCGCGCAAGCGATGCGCCAGGCGCGCCGCGCGCTGGCCGAGCTGCGCATAGGTCAAGGATGCGCCATTCGCGACCAAGGCCACGGCCTCCGGCGTGCGCGCGATCTGCGCCCGCACCAGCGCGTCGAGGGTTTGCGCCCGTGGTGATGCCTCCGGACCGGGAGCCTTGCTCGCAGCGAGCAGGGCCAGGCGGCCGGCTTGGTCGATCAGCTCGAGCGCCGATACGGGCGTTTCGGGCGCGGCCACTGCGGCGCGGATCAGGGTCGTGAGCTGGTCGAGCATGCGCTCGGCGGTGGTGGTGGCGAACAGATCGGTCTTGTAGACCAGGCGCAGCGTGATCCGATCGCCGGCGTCGACGGCGGCGAGGGTGAGGTCGAACTTGGAGATGCCGGTGGGCGCGGGCTGTGACTTGAGCTCGAGGCCCGGGAAGCGCACATCCGAGGTGGCGGCGTGCTGCATCGACAGCATGGTCTGAAACAGCGGCGCATGGCCGAGATCGCGTTCGGGAGCCAGGGTCTGCACCAGCCGCTCGAAGGGCACCTCCTGATGGGCGTGGGCGCCGAGGGTCATGTCCCGGGCCCGGCGCACCATTTGGGCAAACGTTGTTTCGTCACCCACTTCCATGGCCAGGGCCAAGGTGTTGACGAAGAAGCCGATCAGCCCTTCGACCTCGGGGCGGTCGCGGTTGGCGATCGGCGTGCCCACGACCACCGCGGATTGGCCGGAGAGGCGCGCGAGGTAGGCGCTCCAGGCGGCGAGCAGGGTCATGAACACGGTGGCGTCATGGCCGCGCGCGAGCTGGCGCAGGCTGTTAGCGCTCGCCGTGTCGAGGATGCGTGCGACGGTGCCGCCAGCATAGGTCTGGAATCTCGGCCGCTGCCGGTCGGTGGGAATCTCGAGCAGCCGCGGCATCGATTCAAGGTGGGATTGCCACCATGCGATTTCGTGGTCGAGCCGCTCGCCGGTCAGCCGCTGGCGCTGCCACGCGGCGTAGTCGCCGTATTGAACCTCCACCGGTGCCAGCTCGGCGGTGCGTCCGGCGAGATGAGCGCCATAGGCTGCCGCCCATTCCCGGGTCAGGATTCCCATTGACCATTCATCGGCAACGATGTGGTGCAGGGTCAGCACCAGGGCGTGCTCGCGGTCGTGGAGGCGGATCACCAGCGTGCGCAGCAGCGGGCCAGCCGCCAGATCGAAGGGGTGAGCGATCGCGGCGGCGGTCAGGCGGGTGGCATGGCGATCGGCGTCCTCGAGGTGCGAGAGATCGACCACGCGCAGGTTGAGCCGTGCCCCGGGGCGCAGCTCCGCCCGCGGTTGGCCGCCGCGATCGACGAACACCGTGCGCAGGCTCTCGTGGCGGCGAATCACCGTCGCGAGCCCACTCTCCAGGGCTGCCAGGTCAAGGCGGCCGACCAAGCGCACTGCCGCTGGTACGTTGTACCAAGGGTTGCCGGGCTCCAAGCGATCGATGAACCACAGTCGCTCTTGGGCGAACGACAGGGGTGTTGCCGCGGATTCGTCGCGCACCGCGATCGCCGGCTCGGTCCCGGTTCCCGCTCCTGTCCCCGCCCCATTTTGCGGCGCCTCGGCCGCCGCGCCGCTGTCGCTCTGGCGCGCCACGAGGAATGCGGCTAGCCGGGCGACCGTCGGACTCTCGAACAGGCTGCGCAGCGGCAGCTCAACGCCGAGCTGCTTGCGAATGCGGCCGATCACGCGGGTGGCGAGCAGCGAGTTGCCACCGAGGTCGAAGAAGTCATCTTCGGCACCGACCTGTTCGCGCTCGAGCACCTCACTCCAGATCGCCGCGATGGCACGTTCCGCGTCGTTGCGCGGGGCCACGAAGACACCGCGCGCACGATCGGCGGCCTGCCCCGCTGTCTTGCGCAGGGCTTGCCGGTCAACCTTGCCGGTCGCCGTGGTTGGCAAGCGGTCGAGGCGCACGAAGGCGGCAGGGACCATGTACTCGGGCAAACGTGTGGCGAGCGCGCGCCGCAGGCTTTCTTCATCGTGCTCGCGGCCGGCCGCTGGCACGACGCAGGCGACCAGCCGGCGGCTGACACCATCCGGGATGTCCACGGTCGCGGCTTCGGCCACCGCTGGCTCGCTGGCGAGGGCGGCGTCGATCTCCCCCAGTTCGACGCGAAAGCCGCGGATCTTGACTTGCCGGTCGCGACGTCCCGCGAACATCAGGACGCCGTCCTGGCGCCAGTGTCCGAGGTCGCCGGTGCGGTACAGCCGTGCGCCGGGCTCGGCGGCGTGCGGGTGCGGGACAAAGGCTTCGGCCGTGTGCGCCGGGCGATGGCGGTAGCCGCGCGCCAGGCACACACCGGCGATCATCACTTCGCCGGTGACGCCGATCGGTAGTGGCCGCAGCTCGCGGTCGAGCACAAGAACCTCGGCACCGGCGATCGGCCGGCCGATCGGCAAGGCGGTGGCCCGCGCTGACCCATCCGATCGACCACCCTCTGGTCCATCCGCCGGACACACCCAGGCGGTGACCGAAATCGTTGTTTCGGTGGGACCGTAGCGATTCTCGAGCCGAGCGTTCGGCAGCGCGGCCTGAAAGCGCCCGGGAAGATCCGGCGGCACGGTCTCGCCACCGGTGATCACCGAGCGCAGGCCGTGGTAGTCGGTAAATGCCGACTCATCGAGCAGGGCGCGCAGCAGGGTCGGTGGGAACGAGGTGTCGGTGACCTGGGTTTCGGCGATGCGCCGGACCAGGTACTCGGGGTCCTTCTCGCCGTCGATCCGCGCCAGCACCACGGCGCCGCCGGTGACCAGCGGCGCGAAGATCTCCGCCACCGACACATCGAAGGCGAAGGTCGTCTTCTGCAGGAAGCGAACCGGCCGCCGGGCATCGACGTCGCGCACCCAGGCCAGGCGGTTGGCGGCAGCGCGATGGCTGACGGCGACACCCTTGGGACGGCCGGTAGAGCCGGAGGTGTAGATGATGTAGGCGAGCTGATCCGGCGTGACGGCGATCGCTGGCGGCAGGTCCGGGCGCCTCTCGATCGTCGCGCACTCGGCGTCGAGGTCGACGGTTCTGGCGTCCTCCGCCACCAGCGCGCGGGTGCGCGCATCGACGATCACCAGGCTGGCACCGGCGTCGCCGGCCATGAAGGCGCGGCGCTCGGGTGGCAAACGGGGATCGAGCGGCAGATAGGCGCAGCCGGCCTCGAGCACGGCCAGCGCGGCGATCACCAATCGCGGCGAGCGCTCGAGGCAAATACCGATCGCCTGGTCGTGCGCAGCCCCGCGGTGGTGCAGGTGATGCGCCAGGCGTGCAGCCTCAGCGCACAGCCCGGCGTAGTCGAGGCGACCGCCGTCGGCACCCAGGACGGCCTCGGCCGTGGGTGTGCGTGCCGCCTGCTCGGTGACCAGCCCCTGGATCGTGCCGCCGTCCAGGCAGGGAGGAGACGGCCGGCTGAAGCCTTCGATCAGGGTTTGGCGCTGGTTTTCGCAGATCAGCTCCAAGTCACGAAGTCGGGCGTCCGGCCGAGCCACCATCTGCCGCAGGACGGTCTCGAGTGCATGCGCGATCATCCGCGCTGCCTGGTCTGTGATGCGGCGTCGATCCGTGCCGATGAACACCTGCACCCGGTCCGTGAGGGGAACAGCACCGACCAGGAGCGGATAGTGGGTGCGCTGAAACGAGGCATCCTCGTCCGGTCGGACCGCCGGGCCGGCGCTGAATCGTTCGTAGACAAAGATGCTCTCGAACAGCGGTGCATTGGCCGGTTGCCCGGCCCAGCGACGCACGTCGACCAGCGGGCTGTGCTCGTGGCGTAGCAGCGCACGCAGTTGGTCGCACATCGCGACCAGCAGGTCGCAGACCCGGCCCGAGCCGTCGATCCGCACGCGTACCGGCAGCGTGTTGATGAAACAGCCAACCATGCGCTGGATGCCCTTTGGCCCACGAGAGCGACCCGAAACGGTGACGCCGAAGACGACATCGTCGCGGCCTGCGATCCGCGACAGCACCACCGCCCATGCCGCTTGCAAGACGGCCGGCAGCGTCAGCCGGCGCGCGCGCACCAAGGCGTCGAGCGCGCGGGAGAGCTCAGGGTCCAGCCGGCGCCGCAGCTGGCCAAAGCTGGCGCTGCCACCGAGCGAATCCTCTGTGACCGGTGCATCGATGCCGAGCGGAGTCGGCAGCTCGACGCCACGCAGCCGCTGGCGCCAATGCTCGGCCGCGTCGTCCAGGCCCTCGGCATCGAGCCAGCGTACGTAGTCGCGGAAGGGCCGCACCGCAGGCAGCTCGACGCTCTCGGGCGAACGGCCGCGGGCAGCGGCTGCGAGCAGGCTGTGCAGCTCGCCGAGGATGATGCCCACCGACCAACCGTCGAGCAGTAGATGGTGATAGGTCCACACCGCGCGCTGATCGCCAGCGCCGAAGCGCACCAGCCGAAGGCGCATGAGGGGCGTCTTGGTGAGATCGAAGCCGTGGCGGTCGGCTGCACGAAGCGCCACCAACCGACGCTGGCGTTCATCCCTGCCGAGGGCCGAGAGATCCGTCAGCGGGATGTTGAACGAAACCTTCCGCTGCACCACTTGCACCGGATGCTCGAGGTCGCGCCACACGAAGCAGGTGCGCAGAGCGGCGTGCCGCTCGATCAGTCGCTGCCACGCACGCTCCAGCATCGTCGGCTCGAGATCACCGACCGGCACCATGAATTGATCGAAGTAGGCGTCGTCCTCCGGCGCATACAGGGTATGAAAAAGCATGCCCTGCTGCACCGGCGTCAGCCGGAAGATCTGCTCGACATTTTTCGTCGTCACGAGGGCTCCCCGAGCTGGCTCAGCACACTGGCCATCTCGTCTTCGCTCAGACCAGCATCGTCGGCATCGAGCTCCGCGCCTGGCTCGGCTGCTGGCTCGGGCGCCGCTTCGCCGTCTTCAACGGCGCTCGCGAGGGCCGCGAGCTCGGCGATCGTCTGGTGCTCGAAGAGCTGCTCCGGCAGGAGCGTGATGCCGTGCTCGGCGGCCATCGAGATCACCTGAATGCCCATCAACGAGTCGCCGCCAAGCTCGAAGAAGTTGTCGTCGACACCGACCTCCTCGAGGCCGAGAATCTGCTGCCAGATGGTCGCCAGGGCCTCTTCAACCTCTCCCTCGGGAGCCGTGTAGTCGTTGCCGAGATCGGGTCGTGCATGCCGGCTGCCCTCGCCTGGCGTAGCAGACCTCGAAGATTGCGCCATCGATGCACCGGCGGCGAGTTGGCGCAGGCGTGCCTCGAGGTCGGTCGGCCAGACGACGACCTGGGCCCATCCGGGCATGGCGAGCAGGCGTTCGAAGGCCTCGACTCCTTCCGCCGGCTTCATCCGATCCGGGACCCGCGCGCTCTGCCGCGCTGTTTCTCTCGCCACGCGCGGTTGGCTTGCCCCTCCTGGTTGCGGCCCCTTGCTTTCAAGGCGCTTCGCCGCCTGACCCACGCGCTTCATGGTGAAACGTTCGATCTCGACGAGCACACGACCGGACGAGTCGAGCAGACTGATGTCGCCGGAAACCGTCTCGCCACCAGCGCCTTGGGTGCGCAGGTGGCTGAGCAGTCGCGGCGTCAGTGGCTCGTAGACGCTAAGAGATCCGTAGGACAAGGGCAGGAACTCATCCCCGCCGCCTACCGATGACAGCAAGGCCGTGGCGACGTCCAGCAGCGCGGGATGCAGCGGATGACTCTCGAGGTCGTCCGTGAACGCCGCGGGCAGCTCGAGTTCGGCGATTCCTTCATCTTCGCCCAGGCTGGCGGCTTGGATGCTCCGCCACCGGGGACCCCAGCTCACCAGGCGGTTGGATTCGCCCTCCGAAGGTGTCTTGCCGGTCAGATCCAGGTGCCTGCCGCATCGGGATCGCAGCCCATCGAGGTCGACGTCTTTGGGGCGCGGCCCAGTCACGGATCCGACACCACCGCGCGCGTGTTCCTGCCAGGCGTCGGGCGAACCTCCCAGGGGGCGGCTCTCGATGCGGAATCGTCGCCGGTCGCCGGCTGGTTCCAGGACCAGGCGCATCCTCCTGTGCTCCCCCTCGGCGACCATCAGTGGGCTCAGGAAGAAGAGGTCGTGGATTTCGGCGATCGGCTCGCCGGTGAGGTGGGAATGGGCCGCTCGCGCAAGCTCCATGTAGGTCGTTCCGGGCAGGGCGCCACGACCGGCGATGCGATGTTCGTCAAGGGCCCAATGACGCTCGATCCCGAGATCCGAGAAAAACGTCACCGTGCCATCCTCACCATGCTCGACCCGGTGCAGCAGTGGGTGGATCGGCGACGCCGGAATGTCGAGGGGCTGTTCGTCACTTCTGGCTGGCTTGCCGGCCGCCTCAAGCCGGGGATCGACCGCCATGCCGACATCCTGCCAACCGCCCCAGTTGACCGACACGCTGCGACAGTCTGGGTGCCTGTCGGCATACGCCTCGGCATAGGCATCGAGCACATTGTTGGCCGCGCAGTAGTCGATCTGGCCGACGATTCCGAGAATGGACGTGATCGAGGAGCACAACATCAGGAAGTCAGGTGCCTCGGTGCCGAGGGCGGCCAGTAGAGCCTCCGTGCCTTGGCATTTTGGCGCCAGCACCCGTGCCGCTGTTTCGGTCTGCTTGAGCTGGGCCATTCCACCGCCGGCGACACCCGCGGCGTGGATCACACCATCGATGCGACCGAACCGTTGCCGTGCCTCGGCGAGCACCGCGACCATGCGCTCGGCATCCACGGCATCGGCCTGCAGGGGCAAGACCTCTGCACCGGCAGCTTCGAGCTCCAGGAGATTGCGAATCATGCCGGCGACGCGGTCGTCGTCGCCGTGGCTCTCGAGGTAGGCATCCCATTCCTCGGGTGGGTGCGGTGCGGTGCGGCCGGTGAGCACCAGCCGCGCGCCGTAGCGCGTGGCGAGGTGCTCCGCAAAGGTCAGGCCAAAGCCTCCCAGGCCGCCGGTGATCACGTAGGTGCCTCCTTGCTTGAGGGGCAACGCTTCTGTCGACACCGGCGGGAACGGAGCCGCGGCGAAGCCGAGACTGAGCCGACGTGGGCCGCGATAGGCGGCGAGCTCGCCGCGGGCGGCACCCCGAGTCTCGGCGACCAAGCGGGTGGCGAGACGATCGCGTTCACCCGCCTCGGTGACGGTTGCCGCCGGCACGTCGATGGCGACGGTGTGCAGGGTTTCATGCTCGCGGGGCAGCACCTTCACCGGCCCCAGAATCGCAGCCTTGAAGGGGCGCGGCGCGGGATCGGTCTCGAGCACCTTGCGCACGTGGGTGGCGGCGACGGCGAGTTTGGTGTCGCCTTTCTCGCCACGCCGGGCGAGAGCTTGGGCGGTGTAGAGAAGGCTCCAGAAGCCTTGTGCGAGCTGCGCCGGACAGGGCTCTTCAGCTTGCTCGGCGTGGGGCTCGGTGGCGTCAACCCCCCAAAGATGCAGCAGGTGGTTGGGTGCGCCTCCAAGGTGCTTCGCTGCCGCGTCGAGCAGTCGGTCGTAGTCTTCGCGCGCGTCGGCGCGCAGTACGAAACTGCCATCCTCAAGCGGCGTGAAGGCGTCCCCAACGCTGACGACGGCAAACGGGACGCCGCGGCCTTCAAGGACGCGAATCACCGCGTCTCCCAGTCCACAAGCATCCGCGAAAATCAGCCAGCGCTCGGGTTCGTCTTCCGCGTCGCTCGCCGGCGTGGTCGAAGGCCGCCAGGTCGGCAGGTAAAACCAATCTGCAAGGTCGGACTTGCGCTGTGGCGCGGCTGCGCCCGGGGCCGCGACGACCGGTTCCTCAACCCAGTAGCGTTTGCCGACGAAGGGATACTGCGGCAAGGGCACGCGCCGGCGCGCCTCATCGTGGTAGCCGGCCCAATCGATCCCGACCCCCGCCTTCCACAGCTTGCCGAGGGCATCGTGCACGGCGGCGTCGGCCGGCGTCTGGTCCTTGACGTGGGGCAGCGAGGCGACGATCGTCGTGCCCTTGGGCAGCGCGCGATGCTGACGCGCTAGGCTGACCAAGGTCGTCCCGGGACCGACCTCGAGCAAGGCGGGATCGCCTTTCGTGGTCAGTGTCTTGAGACCATCGGCGAAACGCACCGCGGAGCGCAGATGGAGGGCCCAATAGTCCGGGTCGCTCGCTTGCTCCGGGGTGATCCACGTACCGCTGACATTGGAAACGAAGGAGCGCGCCGGCTCTTGCGGTGCGGCACGTTCGATCACCTTGATGAAGTCATCCAGGATCGGCTCCATCATCGGCGAATGGAAGGCATGGGAGGTGACCAGCCGGCGGGCGACCGTGCCCGCGGATTCGAGACGCGTGGCCAGGGCATCGATCGATTCGGTCGGACCCGAGATCACGGTTCGTCCGGGGGCGTTGAGGGCGGCGATCGACAGCGCTGGATCGAGGTGATCGAGCACCTCTTGCTCGTCGAGGGCGACCGCCAGCATGGCGCCCCTCGGCAGGCTCTGCATCAGCCTGCCACGCTCGGCTACCACTTCGAGGGCACGCTCGAAGGAGAACACGCCGGCCAGCGCCGCGGCCGCGTACTCACCGATCGAATGACCGATCATGGCGGTCGGTTCGACACCCCAGGACATCCACAGCCGTGCCAGGGCATATTCAATCGCGAACAGCGCGGGCTGGGTCATCGCGGTCTGGGACAGGCGTTCTTGTGCTGCTGCGCGCGCAGGGGGAGCGGGGAAGAGTACGGTCCGCAGGTCGACGCCGAGAGGCTTCTCGAGCCACTCGGCAGCCTGGTCGATCCAGTGACCGAAGGTTGGCTCGCTGCGGTAGAGCGCTGCACCCATGCCTGCGTACTGGGCACCTTGTCCCGAAAACAGAAAGACGGTGTCGCGGTCCTGCTCGCTGGTGCTCAGGTCGCGAGCACGAGTGGCGTTGCCCGCCTCCAGTTCCTTGGCAGCAGCTTCGCTTGTCGAGGCGACCACGAAGCCCCGTCGCTCAAAGCGTCGGCGGCCGGTCTGTAGGGTAAAGGCGATATCCGCAAGACTGTCTTCGGGGTGGGCGCGCAGGCGTGCGGCCAACCGCTCCGCCATGTGCTCGAGGATCTCCGGCTGGCGCGCCGAGAGTGGCAGCAAGTGCTGCGACCTACGGCTGGGCAACGGCTCGCGATGGGGGGCCTCCTCGAGTACCACATGAGCGTTGGTGCCGCCGATGCCAAAGGCGCTGACGCCGGCGCGCAGCGGTGTCTCGCCGCGCTCGAGCGGCACGATCTGGTCGCTGACGAAAAAAGGGCTCTTGTCGAGGCCGAGCTGCGGATTCGGCGACTCGAAGTGAAGGGTCGGCGGCAGCTTGCGCTGGCCGAGAGCCTTGGCGGCCTTGATCACGCCGACGGCACCAGAGGCGGTGCTGAGATGGCCGACATTGGGTTTCACGGATCCGAGACCGCAGTATCCAATGGCATCCGTCGATTCCCGATACACACGTGTCAGAGCGCCGACCTCGATCGGATCCCCCATCGGCGTGCCGGTGCCGTGGGCCTCGACAAAAGTGATGGTCCGAGGGTCGACACCAGCCGACATCAGGGCATTGCGCACCACGCGCTGCTGGCCGTCAGCGCCCGGAGCCGTGAAACCAATCCGGTCGGCACCGTCGTTGGTGACGGCGGAGCCCTTGATCACTGCGCGAATGTGGTCGCCGTCCCGCAGTGCGTCCTCCAGTCTGCGGAGAACCACCGCGGCGAGGCCACTGCCAAAGATGGTGCCCGAGGCCTTGCGATCGAAGGTGCGGATCTTTCCGTCGTTCGACATCACGTCGCCGGCGTGCGTGAGAGAACCGATGCCCTGGTTCGGGCTCACGGCCACTCCGCCGGCGATTGCCATGTCACACTCGCCGGCGATCAGCCCCTAACAGGCCAGGTGAATGGCTACCAGAGAGGTCGAGCAAGCGCTCTGGACGCACACCGCCGGACCGCCGAGATCGAGTTTGTAGGCAACCTTGTTGGCGATATAGTCTTTATCGTTTGCTGTCCAAAGGGCCATCGAGCCGAGCGCGGCAGTTTCCGGCGTCATCAGCAGCCTGGCAACGTACTTGCTGGCTCGAACACCCGCGTAGATCCCCATCGGGGCCTCGAATCGAGCCGGGTCGTAGCCAGCGTCCTCCAAAGTCTGCCAGCAAAGCTGGAGAAAAAGCCGCTGCTGCGGATCCATGACGGTCGCCTCACGTGGGCTGATGCTAAAAAACGCGGCGTCGAAGTACTCGATCTTCTCGAGCATCGGATCGGCGAGGAGGTACTCGGGGCGGCCGGCCAGCTCGGGATCGACCCCTTTCGCGATCACCCCTTCGCGGGTAAGTGGCTTGATCGAACAGACGCCGCCGAGCAGGTTGTGCCAAAAGGTCTCGACATCATCCGCTCCGGGAACCCGCAGCGCCGTGCCGATGATGGCGACCTCGAGGCCGGTGGTATTCGGGTGGTTATCGTGGTTCATGACGGTCCTTATGACTTGGGCTCGGTGCCCGGTTCTCGCTTGGATGGATTGCGGCTGCGGGCCGCCAGCCGCGCGCGGCCCGAGCGAATTCGCTCCCCGCGCCCGGGATCCGGCCTGGCTGCAGGTTCGCCATCGTCTTCGCCCAAATGGCGCGCGAGGGTGCGTACACTCGGGTGGTTGAATAGATCAACAGGCTGAAGCTCCCGGTCGATCGCGAGGTCGATTCGGCGGTGGAATTCGACCAACAGCAAAGAGGTAGCACCGAGCTCGAAGAAGTTGTCTTCGACACCGATCCGTTCGACGCCAAGCACCTCCTGGAGAATGGTCACCAGGGTGTGTTCCAACGCCGATTTCGGTGCCTGGTATTCGGCCATATCGCTCTTCCTCGTCCGTTGGGCCAGCGCGTCTCGGGCCAGGGGCTCGAGGGCACGGCGATCGATTTTTCCGTTGGCGGTTAGGGGTAGCTCATCGAGGGAGACGAAGGTCGTGGGAACCATGTAGGCGGCCAGCCGTTCGCGCAGTGCTTGCTGTTGGGCTCGCTGTTGCGCCTGCGGCAGTGCTCGCTGTTGGTTCACCGTTTCCGGTCTTTCGCTCGGTGTCGGTTGGATCATTGCCACCAGCACGGGTTCGCGGTGCTCGCCGTCAACAGCGAGCACCGCCGCTTTCGCCACCCCGTCCAGAGACTCCAGGTGGGCTTCGATCTCTCCGGGCTCGATGCGAAAACCTCGAATCTTCACCTGGCTATCCGTGCGGCCGGCGTACAGCACTTCGCCGTCGAGCCCGTAGCGTCCGAGATCGCCTGTCCGGTAGAGGCGGTCGTACGGCTGGGCATGGCCGACGAAGGTGTTCTCGAGGAAGTGCGTGTGTGTTCGCTGCGGATCGTTGAGGTAGCCGCGAGCGAGGAAGGCACTGCGGACGACGATCTCGCCGAGCTCGCCGATACCGGCGGGTCGTTCGTCCTCGCTGAGCACCAGCAGCTCGACATCGTCGATGCCATGACCCAGTGGCTGGATGGTGCGTACGTCCGTGTCCTCGACCACGTGGCAGGCGAGTGCCTGTTGGCTCTCGGTGGCGCCATAGAGGTTGATCAGCTTGGCGTTGGGCGCATGGACGCGTAAGCACTCGACATCGTCGCGCCGCAAGCTGTCGCCAACGAAGAGTGCGAGACGCAGGGCATCGTGGCGCGTGGGCTGGTCGCTGCCCTTGTCCGGTGTTGTCGCGAGCCGGCCCATGGCGGGTGTCAGGTTGGCGACGGTGATCGCTTCGCGCGCGAGCCAAGCGCCGACATATCCGGGCTCGAGCAGTCGATCACCGTCGGGGATGACCAGGGTGGCGCCGGCTGCGAGGGTGGGGAAGATGTCGCGCAGGAGTGGATCGTGGGCGAGACCGGAGAGCATGGCGACGCGGTCGCCAGGGCCGAGGCCATGAGTACGGGCGATCCAGCCGGCGTAGTGGGCGAGGGGTGCGTGGCGCCCGATGATGCCCTTGGGCACGCCGGTCGAGCCAGAGGTAAAGGCGAGATACGCGACATCGTCCGGCCCACACTTGGCAGCGGGTAGGCCCGGGTCGCTGGCAAGCGGCAGTGTGTCATCTGCGATCCCATCGGCTGCCATCTGGTCGGCTGCCATCTTGTCGGCTGCCCTACCGACGTCGATCACGGGTATTGCGGCCTCGGCACACCAGTCGACAAGGGTCGCGGGCAAGGAGCCGGCCGCTTCGAGGCGTATGAGGGCGCGCGGACGTGCTTGCTCGAGCAGGGCGCGCAGGCGGCCGTCGGGATGGGCGGGGTCGAGGATGACGAAGGCGGCACCCGCGCGCAGCGCGGCGAGCAGGGTCGCGGGCAGGGCCGCCACCCGCGCCGCGTAGACCACCACCGCCGGCAGCGCGGCGTCGGCTTCTGTGCTGCCCGGAAGCGTGCCGAGCAACAGGCGCGCCAGGCGCGCGCTGGCGCTGACGAGCTGTCCATAGGTCCAGTCGCCAGCCGTGTCGACGAGGGCGATTTGCTGATCACGCTCCGCCGCGTGGCCGACGATGCTTGCCGCCACCGAACCGTGCCAAACCGGCGGTGGAAGCGCCGCAGTGGGATCGGGTAACAGGGTATTGGCGCGCGTCGTGCGCAAGTTGTAGCGGCTGATCGCGCACGATGGATCGGCGGTGACCTGCTCGAGCAGGTGTTGGTATTGGGCCAGCAGCTCTTCGATCCGCACGGCGTCAAAAAGGTCGGCATTGAAGAGCGCCCGCAGTCCGATGCCGTGGGGTGTCGGCCGCACATAGAGGGTAAGGTCGAATTTCGACGGTGCTTCCACCGGCGCCAGCGGGGAGATGCGCAGGTCATCGCTCGCGGAGCTCGCTGGCGGCAGTTCGAGCATGTTGAAGAAGACTTGGAAGATCGGCGTGCGTCCGAGGTCACGGGGCGGCTTGAGGTCTTCGAGCAGGTGCTCGAAGGGCAGGCTCTGATGGTCGAAGGCGCCGAGCGCTGCACCGCGGGCACGGGCGATCAGTTGTTCGAAGCTCGGCGCGCCCGACAGATCCGTTCGCAGCACAAGGGTGTTGAGGAAGATGCCGACCAGGTCTTCGATCTCGCGTCGCCCACGGGTGGCGATCGGCGTGCCGACGAGCACGTCTTCGGTGCCGGCAAGACGGCCGGCGAGGAGCGCGAACGCGGCTTCCATAACTATGAACCTCGAAGCGTTGATCCGGCGCGCAAGGGCGTCGATCGCCAGCCCGAGGGCGGGGTCGAGGCGATGGGTGACGCTGCCGCCACGAAAGCGCGACACAGCCTTGCGCGGCCGGTCGGCTGGCAGGTCGAGGGGCGGTGGCAGATCAACGAGTTTCTGGCGCCAGTAGTCGAGCTGCGCTGTGAGCACGTCGCCGGCCAGCCACCGGCGTTCCCAGGCAGCGTAGTCGGCGTATTGGAGCGCGAGCGACGGCAAGGCAGGCGAGCCGCCGTCCGCGGCTTGCCCGTAAGCCGTGGCCAGGTCATTCGTCAGGAGAGAGATCGACCATCCATCGGATGCGATGTGATGAACGTTGAACAACAACACGTGATCCTGATCCTCTAGGCGCAGAATCTGGGCTTTGAGCAGGGGACCGCGTGCCAGGTCAAAGGAGCGCACCGCGTGTGCCGCGGCAAGCTTGGTGGTGAGCCGCTTACGGTCGGCGAGCGCTGATTGAGAGAGGTCGATCACGGGCAATGGCACCGGCGCCGTTGGTAGCACCTGCTGGTAGGGCGTACCGTCATTGCTGGTGCGGAATACCGTACGCAGGACCTCGTGCCGGGCGACCACGGCGGCCAGTGCATGACCCAAGGCCACGATGTCGAGGTTGCCCTCGAGACGAAGTGCCGCCGGCATGTTGTACGCGGGATTGCCCGGCACCAATCGGTCGAGGATCCACAGCCGCTCCTGGGCGAAGGAGAGCGGTGCTGGCCCGCCCTCTTGGCGAGGTTCGATCGGGGGCAAGCGGTCGGTGGAGGCTGTGGCGACCGCTTGGGTGATGCCCGCGACGGTGGGCGTTTCGAAGATTTGTCGCAGCGGCACTTCGACCCCAAAGTCTTGTCGCAGGTGCGAGACCAGACGCGTGGCGAGCAGGGAGTGTCCGCCGAGGGCGAAGAAATTGTCATCGAGGCCGACGCGCTGGACGTCGAGCAGCTCCTGCCAGACGGTGGCGATGGTCCGCTGGGTGGCGGTTTGGGGTTCGCGGTAGGGCGCTTGGCTGGGTACCAGCTCGTGGAGGGCTCGC
>Ga0114931_10001393_pt1 | contig 30896 bp, 25 predicted proteins | sample 2SBtaG_FD_89579 | JGI IMG/M metagenome (GOLD analysis project Ga0114931, IMG submission 89579) | Deep subsurface microbial communities from Kolumbo volcano to uncover new lineages of life (NeLLi) - 2SBTROV14_V59a metaG | ecosystem: Environmental > Aquatic > Marine > Volcanic | place: Kolumbo... | reverse complement strand
CGGCGATCTGATCTTGGTGGCGTTCTACGAACGGATTCATGGCAGCTATCTCGCGCTCTTGATGTCGAGGATAAGGATAGCGGATTCAGCATTTTTTGGTTCCGGCTATGCCGGGTTAGGGTAACTTGGCGGTGATCCCGGTGACCCGGTGAAGCGCTTCGAGATGATCGCCGGGGCCGCTCGCCCCACGGAAAACCGCGCCCGACCGGCCGCTCGAACGCGGCGCGTAGCCCTCGCCGGCCGGATCAACGCACCGCCCTCGAAAGCTTGAAGATCGGCAGGATCAGCGAAGCGACGATCACACCGACCACCGCGCCCATCACGACCAGCATGATCGGTTCGACCAGTTTCGCGAGCAGGGTCAGGCGGCGCTCGAGTTCGCGCTCGTAGTGATCGGCGAGGCGTTCCATCACCAGCGGCAGGTTGCCGCTCTCCTCGCCGGTGGCGATCATCTGTTTCGCCAGCAGCGGAATGATGGGGCTTCGCTCGAAACCCGAGGCGAGGCCCCGGCCCTCTTCGACCTCGGCTTCGACGGTGCGGATGACATTCCGGAACAGATGATTGTGCACCACATCGCGACACGCTCGGAGGGTCCCGACGACCCCCACGTCATGCCCCAGGGAGAGACTCGCGACGCGCAGGATTTGACTGAGATACAGCCACACGAAGAGGTCGCGCAGGCCGGGGATGGCGAGTTTCAGTCGATCGATCGCGGCACCCCCGGCCGGGCTCGCGAGCCAACGAAAGGCGGCAAAGCCCAGCAAAGCGGCGCCCGCGAACACCACCGCCCAGTGCTCTCGCAGCACCCGACTCAGCCACATCAGCGCCAGGGTCGTGGCCGGGAGTTGATCGACGATCGCCGCGAACAGCTTCTGAAACTTCGGAAACACCACGGTCAATACGAAGATCACCACCCCGGTGGAGAACACCACCAGAAACGCGGGATACGAGAACGCGGCGAGCACACTCGCCTGGAGGCGCGCGTTGCGCTCTTCCATCGCCGCGATCCGTTCGAGCACCTCCGATATGAATCCGCCGCGCTCGGCGGCGGCGATCAGGTTTACGTAAGTGGTGGAGAAGGCCTCCGGGTATTTGGCGAGCGCTTCGGCGAACGACAAACCTCCGGATACATCCTCGCGTAAATTCGCGGCCAGGGTCGCCAGCGCCGGCGTGCCGGCCTGGCTGCCGAGTACCTCCAGCGCCGCGTGCAAGGGGCTTCCGGCGGCGAGCAGCAAGGCCAGCCGCTCGGTGAAATACATCCGTTCACGCGCCCTCAGACGGGGCCGCCCGAGCCGTAGCGACAGCCACGCGGCGAAGCGTCCGGCGGATGTCGCAACCCTCGGTTTGGCAAGTTCGATCGCCATGGCGAGCCTAGTCCTGCACCATCCGCGCTACTTCTTCCAGGGTGGTGCGGCCTTCGAGCGCCCGCGCGACGCCATCGTCGCGCAGGGTGAGCACGCCGGTCTCCTGAAGATGCGCGGTGAGCGTCTCCTGAGTGGGGTTGGAGATCATCAAGCGTTGGGTGGCGGCGTCGCATACCAAGATCTCATGGATCGCCATGCGCCCCTTGTAGCCCGAATCGTAGCAGACGGGGCAGCCGCGTCCGTGTTGGAGATGAACCTGTCCGGTGGACTCGACACCAAGACGGGCCAACAGCTCCGGTTGCGCCACGACGCTGGTCCGGCACTCGGAGCATACGGTACGGATCAGGCGTTGCGCGATGACTCCGATCAGCGCCGATGAGAGTAAATACGGTTCGATACCCATATCGAGGAGGCGCGTGATTGCACCGACGCTGTCGTTGGTGTGCAGGGTCGAGAGCACCAGGTGGCCGGTGAGCGCCGCCTGCACCGCGATTTCGGCGGTCTCGCGCTCACGGATCTCACCAACCATTACGATATCCGGATCCTGGCGCAGGACGTGTTTGAGCATCCTGGCGAAGCTCAACCCCACTTGGTCGCGGACCTGGTTCTGATTGATCCGATCGAGCTGGTACTCGACCGGATCCTCGATCGTCACGATGCTCCGCTCGACACTGTCCAGATGCTGAATCGCGCCGTAGAGGGTCGTGGTCTTGCCGCTACCGGTCGGCCCGGTGGCCAGCAACAAGCCATGATTACACGCCAACAGTCGTTCGAAGGTGGCGAGATTCGCGGCGGTCATGCCGAGGCGATCGATGTCCGTAAGCGAGCGATCCTTGTCCAGCACCCGGAGCACGATTTTCTCGCCGAAGATACCGGGCAGCGAACTGAAGCGCAGGTCGATGATCCGCCCCTGGGTGTAGACCTGGATACGCCCGTCCTGCGGTAGCCGGCGCTCGGCGATGTCCAGATTCGCCATCACCTTGAGGCGCGAAACCAGCGCCGGATGGATATCCCGGGACGGGGACATGACCTGTTGCAGCACACCGTCGATGCGAAACCGGATCCGCGAGCGAGTCCGCGAGGGCTCGATGTGAATGTCGCTTGCCCCGTCGTGTACCGCGCGCTGAACCAGGCCGTTGATCAGATTGATGACCGGGCTACCCGAGGCGAACTGATCGATCGCGGCAAAGTCTTCGGATGCAGTCTGCTCGACCAGTTCGATATCGTCCGGGGCGTCGAGTTCACCGATCAGTTCGGTGAGGCCGTGCTCGATGCTGTACGCCTCGTCGATCGCCTTGAGGATCTGATCGCAACAGGCGAGCACCGGCTTGACCCTGGCCCCGGTAGCCTCCTCCACGGCATCGAAGCTGGGAATCGACTGGGGCTCGGAGGTGGCGAGAAAGATCGTGGAGTGGATTCTGAACAACGGGGCAACCCGCAGCCGCAATGCCAGATGACGGTCCAGTGAACGCACCGTCTCGGGGTCGTAGAGACCGGTACGTAGGCGCACCGCTCGCAGCCCGAGTTGCGCGCCCAGGGGAACGATCAGATCCCACTCCGAGAGCTTGCCGCCATCCACCAGGGCGCGCCCGAAACGGCTTCCGGTACTCTCCTGGCGTGCCAGCGCGTCGGCGATCGCCGCATCGTCGATCAGCGACTGGTTCTTGAGCATCTCACCCAATCGTTGATGTTCGGCGAACCGCGGCGCAGGCGTTTGCTCCGGCGCGGTGTCGCCGTGAAGGATCCACCCGTCGAGTTCGGTCACCGCGAGCACTTCGGCGACCATCGGGCTCGGGTTCAAGATCGTGAGCCTGCCGGCGCAGCGATTGAGACGTGCCTGAGTGTCCGCAAGGATCTCCAACTCGGCGCTGCCGATCAGCGACACCCGCGAAAAGTCCACGTGCACATCCAACTCGCGCGCCGCCAAACACGCGTCACACCGCACCCGCAGATCATCCACCGCCGCGGCATCGACCAAAGGACCCGGTGGAATCAGGTGGGTGGCACCACCGATCCGCGCGTGTGCGACCTCAGCCATGCGGGTGCGCGAAACTCGACGATGCTCGCCGGTGCGGCGCCACTACCTCGACGGTCGATTCCGACCCCACCCTGAATGACGAGCCACGAGGCATCACACGGCCTCGTCCAACAGCAACGGCGTTTTCTTGAACCGGATCGTGAATTCGCTCCCCTCACCGGGGGTGCTGGCGACGCTGATCTCACCGTGATGCAACTCCACGATCTGGCGGGTGAGCGCGAGCCCCAGACCGTGCCCGCCGATGTTGGCCATTTCCTTACGCGACGAGCGATAAAACTTGTCGAAGATCCGTGACTGATCCTCGACCGCGATACCGAGCCCGGTATCGCGCACGAAGATCTGCACCTCATCGGGGGTCTCGCGCGCCCCGAGCACCACCTCACCGTCGGGGCGGTTGTACTTGACCGCGTTGGTAAGCAGATTGTTCACCGCGACGCGCAACAGTGCCTTGTCGACATTCAGCCCCGCGATACCTCTACCCAGATCGAGCTGGAAGCGGAGGCCGGCCTCCTTGCCGTGCCGCGCCGCCACCTCGAAGGTATCCTTGAGCAGGTCATCGAGCCGGGTGTGACGGCGTTGGATTTCGCTGCTACCCATCTCGATACGGTTGAGGTCGAGCAGATTTTCGACCAGTGAGGTGATCCGCTCGATCTCGTCGTGGATCACATTCCCGGCCTCAATCCGGGTATCTTGCGATTCGCCGTCATCCTCACGCAACGCCTCCGCGTACATGCCGATGACCTGCAGCGGCGACTTCAGCTCGTGGGCGAGGTGCGCGATTAGCTCCTGGTGCGCTTCACGCGCCCGGAGTTCGCCGGAAACGTCGACCAAGACCACCAGGGTGCCGAAGATCTCGCTGCCGTCCTTGGGCGCGAACAGCGGATAGGTCGATACCGACACCCGTTGTTCGGGGCGCTGTCGCGGCGTCAACTCAAGCGTTGCGCTGGCGCCGGAACGTCCCGAGCTGCCCTCGTAGCGGGACAGCAGTCCCACCAATTCGCGGTCTTCACACCACTCTCCGGCCTTGCGGCCAAGCACCGCGCCCGGGGCATAACCGATGAGCACGTCGAGCTTGGCGTTGGCGAACGTAACCGCGCCGCACTCGTCCAGAACCACCACCGCGGCGGGCAATGAATCGAGGACCGATTCGATCCTCGCCTTCTGAAAGGACAATACCTTGGTCTGGGTCAACTCGCCGACACGCGCCTCTTCGACGGCTTGGGTCCGCGCCTCGGCGAGACGGATTGCGCGATTGAAGTTATGCACGAATTCGCCGACTTCACCGCTCGCGGTGAGTTCTACCGCGGGCGGGTGTTGGCTGTCCAAAGCCGACTGGATACGCTCGCTCGCCAAGCGCAGCGTACGAATCTCGCGGCGCACGAGGTAATAGAAGATCGGCGTGAGGAGAAAGATCGCGAGCGCCAACCAGGCAAAGGACGGCAGCGCGCGAAGCGCAAATTCGAGACCCGGGGTAACGAAGCCGGCGCGGACGTGGCCAACCAACTCGCCGTGCCGAATCACCGGCGCGAAGAATTCCCGGTAGTCGCGAAGGTTGACGGGATCCGCGACGCTCCGCTCTCCGAACCAGGTAGCGGGGGCACTCGATACCGGGAAGACGGGGAGCGACACGCCGGGCGCGGTTACCCGGGAAAGCGGTCGCCCACCCGCGTCAACCACCGCGATATAGGCGAAATCGGGATTGTCCTGCACCGAACGGACCAGGTCGAGCGCCCCGCGTCGTTGCCCGGTCGGGGTGAGGAAATTGGCGGGCAAGTGAGCCAGAATGCGGGCTATGGCGACACCCTGGGCACGAATTTCGCGCTCTCGGGAGACCCGTTGATACTGAAACAGCAGCGCGCCGGCGATCGCGATTACCAGCAGCGATGCGCCGACCATCCACAAGCCGAGACGCTGGTTCCTCATCGCAAACTACTCCGCAGACCGCACGCCCGGAGCGTAGCTCCGGTCATGGCTAGCGGCGGGGGAGCGGAAAACTTGAGGCTGCGCCCGACGTCCGGGCACGGGGCGCGGTGCTCAGGCGACGCTGGCCGCCTGTGGATCGGTCGCCTCGCTCTCGTAGCGCGCGAACGCGTCGCGCAGGGTCTGGCGCAGCATCGCGAGCGAGATCGGTTTTTCGAGGAAGCGAAAGATCTCTCCCTCGTTCACCGCCGAGATGACGGTTCCACTCCCGCTGCGGCCACTCAGCATCACGCGCACGATCCGCGGGTGCAGTCGGGCGACCCGGCGGAGAAATTCGGGACCTTCCATTTCGGGCATCTCGTAGTCGGCGATGACCACACCGATCGGTTCGCAAGCGAGCAGGTTGAAGGCCTCGCCGATATCGGCTTCGGCGTACACGGTGTACTTCTCGTGCACCAGCGCGCGGCGCGTGGCGGCGAGAAAATTCCGATCATCGTCGACCAGCAGCACGATTCGGGACGCGTTCACGGCTCGCGCCTCTCGCGTCCCTTGCGACGAATGCTTGACTATCATGCGCTCGAGGGCGTGCGCCGGGAGCGGACGGCTGAGATAGTAGCCCTGGATCTCGTCGCAGCCGCGTTGCTCGAGAAACAGGAGCTGGGCCTGATCCTCGACACCTTCGGCGATCACCTTGAGACGCATGCTCTTGGCCATGCCGATTACCGACATCGCGATCGCCGCGTCGTCCAGGTCCGAGGTGATGTTGCGCACGAATGACTGGTCTATCTTGAGCCGGTCGATGGGGAAGCGCTTGAGTTGACTGAGGCTCGAATAGCCGGTGCCGAAATCATCGATCGCGAGTTCGACACCGATTTTCTTCAGCGCCTGCAGGATCTCCACCGCCCCTTCGACGTCCTTGGCGAGCAGGCTCTCGGTGATTTCCAGCTCCAACGCATCGGGGGCGAGATCGGTCTCGCCAAGGGTTCGGGCGACCAAGCCCGGGAACCCTGATTCGAGGAACTGAGCGACCGACACGTTGACGGCGATCCGCGAGATCGCGAGGCCCCGTCCCTTCCATGCGGCGAGCTGCGCACAGGCCTCACGCAGCACCCAGGTGCCGATCGGGACGATCAACCCGGTATCTTCGGCGACCGGAATGAAATCAGCGGGCGATACCATGCCGCGGGTCGGACTATGCCAGCGCAGCAGCGCCTCGGCGCCGAACAGCGTGCCGGTCGCGAGATCGAGTTGCGGCTGATAATAGAGCTCGAATTCACCCCGATCGAGCGCATCGTGCAACTCGCCTTCCAGGGCGAGTCGAGCCTGCACGGCCGCGTCCATCGATGCCTCGTAAAATCGGTAAGACGCCTTGCCATCTTGTTTTGCGGCGTACATGGCAAGGTCCGCGTGGCGCAGAAGCGCCTCGGCGTCCTCGCCGTCACCGGGATACACCGCAATTCCGATGCTGGTCGTCGCGTGTACTTCATGACCGGCCAACAGCAATTGCTCGGAAACCGATCGCAGGATTCGCCGGGCCACCAGGGCCGCATCGTCACGCCGGTCTATCTCATTGAGCAGCAGCGTGAATTCGTCACCCCCCAGGCGCGCGACCAAGCCGTCATCGGACGTCGGCTGCATGCGCGTCAGCGCGTCGCTGCCGCGCACCGCGCGACTCAGGCGCAGCGCGATTTCTTGCAGCAACAGGTCGCCGACACTATGCCCGAGGGTGTCGTTGACGCGCTTGAAATCATCGAGATCGAGAAACAGGATCGCGACGGTGCGTTGATGGCGGCGCGCCAGCGCGAGGGTGGTCTCGAGCCGCTCCTTGTAGGCGTTGCGATTGGCAAGACCGGTCAACACATCGCATCGGGCCAGAAAACGGGTCTCTTCCTCGGCCGCCAGCCGCTGCGAGATATCCTGGATTATGGCGACGAATACCGGCGGCGTTTCGCTCGTCGAGAGTTGCAGCCGTGCCTCGATCGGATAGCACGACCCGTCCTTACGCCGATGTACGGTGCGAAACGTGACCTGTTCCTTGCGACCCGTGCGCAGCGGCCGCAACAGTTCCTCGAAGCGTTTCGCGTCGAGTTCCGGCTTCAGATCCAGCGGCCCGAGTTCGCTGAGTTCTTGCATCGTGTAGCCGAGATTCTCGCGGGCCCCGCGGTTGACCTCCACGAAGCGCAGGGAAACGGCGTCGAACATATAGAACTCGTTACTCGACTCGTCGAGCAAACGGCCCAGACGCTTGCTGCGCCGGGCACTGTGATGCAGCGCCTGCTCGGCCGACCAGGCGCGGCTCAGCGCCACGATGAATCCCCGGGTCTCGAACGGCTGCAGCGACGGGGGCAAGTAGTACCACTGCTCAACGGACCCGGACCGGTTTTCATCGATCAACGGATCGGTCGCTCGGGAACCGCCGACGAGCACGACATAAATGTCCGGATCGAGCTCGTGGATCCCGCTTAGCGGGGCTGAAGCTTGAGTGTCGTTCAGCGCCGCCGAGTCGATCAACACCAATCCGAAGGGGCGTCCGCCGGATCGCGCCGCTTCGACTTCGCGCAGGGTTTCCGAAAGCTTGTCGCAACAAACCAGGTCGAAACGCGTCGCCGGCGAAACCGCGGCTTCCGTTCGCCCGCGACCGGATCCCAAGATGCCGCGCCAGGCATCGCGCGTCCGTGGCCGAGGGTCGAGCAGGAGAACCCGCACCCGAGGCGCTCGGCGCTGATCCGAACTCATAGTCATACCGCGAGGTTCCTCTGCTCTGGGCCGGGACCGCGTCCACCACGACAGCATAGCGGCCGGTCACCGCACAACTTGACCGCGTGCGCCGTATGTTCGAAAAGCCTACGCGCCGAACGCGGCCAGCGCAAAGCCCGGGCCTCCGGTGCGCGGTAGAACAAACCCTCGCGCGGCGAGTGCGGCGCCCGCAAGTCGACGTGACCACCCGCCCGGATCGCCGCGGATATCGGACGCCTGGCGAACATCATCGAAGCGCAGGCGCGTCGCATCCCGCCTTCACGATGTAGTATTGTTCACCTCTGAGGACAGGCAGTCCGTCGACCCAGGAACCTACAGCCCAAGACGCCCGCGGTGATGCCGAACGAGCCACAGCAGATCCCACGGCCGCCGCCGGCAGGCCTCGAGGTCCTATATGCCGAACAGTGTGAACTGAGGCGTGAGCGCGACGCGCTGCGACATTTTCTCGCGGCGCTTTCGGGCCTCGTTACGCGCCTCGACCAACCGCATCGGGAGAACGAAATCGCCGGCCTCCTCGAACAAACCCTGGATACCACGCTGCAAGCAATTCACGCCGAAGGGGGCTCGCTGTTGGTGCTCGACAACCGCAGCACGGAACTGGTGTTTGCGATGGTCCGAGGCGAGGCGGGGACGCCTGATTTGGTGGGCACCCGAATTCCCCCGGGGCAGGGAATCGCGGCGTGGGTGGCACGCCACCGGCGTCCCGCGGTGGTCAACAGCACCCGCGACGATGAGCGATTCTATCGCGATGTGGACGTTCGAATAGCCCACCATACGCGGTCGGTTCTTGCCGCGCCGTTGATCGGCGGTGGCGAGCTACTCGGGGTGATCGAACTGGTCAACCGCCAAGGTGGCCGACTTTTCACCACCGGCAATCTGAACCTGCTCGCCCTGCTGTGCCGATTCGCCGGTGAGTTGCTCAAACACCTGGTACGGGACATCGACCTCACCCAGACGATCACCCGAAACGCCATACCCGAGGCGCGCGACCAGGGGAGCGGCCGACAATGAGCGAACGGAACCCACGTGACGAGCAGCTCCGAATCGAGCGCGAGAACAGCGAACTGCGCCAGGAAATTCTTACCCTGCGACGTTTCATCGATTCGATGCAGAATCTGGTCGATGCGCTCGACGGCCCCCACACCGATGTGGAAATCATCGCCTTGCTCTCGGGCATACTCGACAATGCCCTGGAAACCATCAACGCCAACGACGGTTCGCTGCTGGCGGTCGACGAGGAGACCGCGGAGTTGGTATTCGTGCTCGCCAAAGGCAAGGTTCCGTTCGAACGACTCGCATGGAAACGGATACCGCCGAATACCGGGATCGCGGGTTGGGTCGCGAAAAACCGCCAGGCCACCATCGTCAACGATGTCGCGGCCGACGAACGCTTCTATGCGGAGGTCGACCGCGAACTGGGTTTTCGTACCAACTCGATGCTGGCGGCGCCAATCCTTGCGGGCACCACCGTACTCGGGGTCATCGAGGTGCTCAACAAACGCGATGGCAAACTGTTCACCGAGGAAGATCAGATCCTGCTCGGTCTAATCTGCCGCTTCGCGGGTGAGTTGCTCGACGGTGTGGTACGGCGCAACGCGGCCGCGCCCGGCCCCTGATTGTTCTCCCGCTGCATCCCTGCGCCGGTAATAAGGGGACACGGTAATAAGGGGACACAATACTAAATTCGCAAGCGAAATTAGTATTGTGTCCCCTTATTACCCCTTGCCCTGCACCACCGCACACTTCACCCCGTCCAACTGAGGATTCCAGGTTAATCCGACCCTTCCTTATACACGCCGTAGGCCATCAGGCGCCGATAGCGGGCGCTCAGCAACTCATCGAGATCGAGCCCCTCGAGCGCCGCCAATTCATCGAGCAGCGCCGCCCTCAGACTCTCGATCGCGGCCTCGGGATCACGGTGTGCCCCGCCCAGGGGCTCTTCGATCACGCGGTCAATCAACCCCAGTGATTGCAGCCGTTGCGAGGTGATACCCATCGCCTCGGCCGCCGCCGGGGCACGCTCGGCACTCTTCCAGATTATCGACGCGCAGCCCTCGGGCGAGATCACCGCGTAGGTGCTGTACTGAAACATCAACATCCGGTCACCGACTCCGATCGCGAGTGCACCACCGGAACCGCCTTCCCCGATAACCGTGCAAATCACCGGCGTACGCAAACGCGCCATGATCTCGAGATTGCGCGCGATCGCCTCGCTCTGGCCACGCTCTTCGGCGCCGACGCCCGGGTAGGCGCCGGGGGTGTCGATGAAGGTCAACAACGGTAAGCGGAAACGTTCCGCCAATCGCATCAGGCGCAGCGCCTTGCGATATCCCTCAGGGCGCGGCATACCGAAGTTGCGCGCTACCTTCTCATTCGTCGTGCGCCCCTTTTGATGGCCGATGATGACCACCGGACGACCGTCCAGGCGCGCGAGTCCGCCAACGATGGCGGTGTCGTCGGCGTAGTTGCGATCACCGTGCAACTCTTCGAAATCAGTGCACAGGGCCGCTACGTAATCCAGCGTGTACGGCCGTTCGGCGTGACGCGCGAGTTGGGCCACCTGCCACGCGGAAAGTTTGGAAAAGATCGAATGCGTCAACTCGCGACTCTTGACCTCGAGGCGTTCGATTTCCTCGCCGATGTTGAGATCGCTGCCATCGCTGACCCGTCGCAACTCCTCGATCTTGGCCTCGAGTTCCGCAATCGGGCGCTCAAAATCCAGAAAATTCAGTGCCATCCGTAGTTACTCACGACTCCCGATTCAAGGTAAAACCTGGCTGCTCGCACCCCTCAATAGCGTACGTCGACGGCGCCCTCACCCGCGATCTCGCGCAGACGACGCAATAGCGATTCGGTGGGGTGCACTCGCCAGCGCTCGCCCAGCGGAAGTTCGACGGCGGCTCGCACCAGACTATAGTCTATACAAACCGGCGTCGCGCCCGGGACGTAGGGCTCCAGCGTTCGTGCGAACTCGGTGAGCATTCCGTTGCCGAGCCGGCTCGCCGCAACCCGGATCACCAGCGAACGGGCATGACGCTCGCGAGCTTCATCAAAATCGTAGATCTTGGCGGCGGTGATCGAGCAACCGCCGGTGAACTCATCATCACCCACTTCGCCTTGGACCACCAGCAGCCGGTCGCGAACCAGTAGTTCCCGGGCGGTGAGAAACTCCTCCGAATACACCACCACGTCCACCCGCGCGCTGCGATCGTCGAGGGTGACGACCGCCATTCGGCCCTTGCGACTCTTGATCACCCGGAGTTGCACCACCAGCCCGGCCACCACGTGGGTGCGGCCGGGCTGGGGACGCAGATCCACCAGGCGTGAACTGGTGATGTGGTCGAGTTCATTCTCGTAGCGGGAAATCGGATGGCCGGTGAGGTACAAACCGAGGGTTTCCTTCTCGGCGGAAAGACGCTCGTCGTCGCTCCAGTCCGGAACCGCGGCGAAGCTCACCTCCTCGCCGGCGGCCGGCGCCGAGCCGCCGAACATGTCGTCCTGGCCGGCCCGCTGGTCACGTACGTATTGCTCGGCGGCCTGTAGCGCAACCGTCAGCGTGGCCATCATCGACGCTCGTCCCGGGCCCAGCCGATCAAGCGCACCGGCCCTGATCAGCGCCTCGAGCACGCGCCGGTTGGCGCGCCGGGTGTCGATTCGCCGGCACAGCTCGAACAGATCGCCGAACGGCCCGTGCTCGCGCTCCGTGATGATCGCCTCGATCGCGCCTGCGCCCACCCCTTTGATCGCGCCGAGCCCGTAGAGAATCGTCTGCTTGTCCTCGACGCTGAACGCGTAGCGACAGCGATTGATGTCCGGCGGCGAAACCGACAGATTCATCGCGCGGCACTCGTCGATGATCAACACCACCTTGTCGGTGTGGTCCATATCCGCGGACAGCACCGCGGCCATGAAGGCGGCGGGATGATGGGCTTTCAGCCACGCCGTCTGATAGGCCACCAGGGCGTAGGCGGCCGAATGCGACTTGTTGAAGCCGTAACCGGCGAACTTCTCCATCAGGTCGAAAATCAGGCTCGCACAACGCTCGTCGACGCCGCGTGCCGCCGCGCCCTCGAGAAACACCGCCCGTTGCCGAGCCATCGCCTCGGGCTTCTTCTTGCCCATCACGCGGCGCAACAGATCAGCGCCGCCGAGGCTGTACCCGGCCAGGACCTGAGCGATCTGCATCACCTGCTCCTGATACAGGATCACGCCGTAGGTCGGCTTCAGGATCGGTTCCAGATCGGGGTGCGGGTAGGCGACCGCCGCTCGCCCGTGTTTGCGGTCGATGAAGTCATCGACCATACCCGACTGCAGCGGTCCGGCCGGAACAAGGCGACCAGCGCGATCACGTCGTCAAAGCAATCGGGTTGCAGGCGCCGGATCAAATCCTTCATCCCTCGCGACTCGAGTTGGAACACGGCGGTGGTGGCGCCGCTCTTGATCAACTCGTAGGCCGCCGTGTCATCGGTCGGCAGAGCGGCGATATCGAGTGGCGTGGCGCGATCTCGATTAATCGTATTCACCGCCCGGTCGATGATGGTCAGGGTGCGCAGTCCGAGAAAGTCGAACTTGACCAACCCCACCGCCTCGACGTCGTCCTTGTCGTACTGGGTGACGACGCCGGTCGACCCCGGCTCACGGTAGAGCGGACTGAAGTCGGTCAATCGCGAACTGGCGATAACGATGCCGCCGGCGTGGCGCCCGGCGTTGCGCGCCAGGCCTTCGAGCTTGCGCGCCAGGTCGAACAGCGCGCGGACATCTTCCTCTTCCCGGTAGCGGCGCCGTAGCGCGTCCTCCTGGAGCGCGCGCTCGAGCGTCATCCCGAGTTCGAAGGGGATCAGTTTCGCGAGTTGGTCGACAAAGCCGTAGGGGTGGCCGAGCACCCGCCCGACGTCACGCACCACGGCCTTCGCGGCCATGGTGCCGAAGGTGATGATCTGGGCGACCCGATCGCTGCCATAGCGTTCGCCCACGTACTCGATGACGCGGTCACGCCCGTCCATGCAAAAGTCGATGTCGAAGTCCGGCAGCGAGACCCGTTCGGGATTCAGGAAGCGTTCGAACAGCAGATCGTAGTGCAGCGGATCGAGATCGGTGATGCGTAGCGCGTAGGCCACCAGTGAGCCCGCGCCCGAACCGCGGCCGGGGCCCACCGGGACGTCGTGCTCGCGTGCCCATCGTATGAAATCGGCGACAATCAGAAAATACCCGGCGAACCCCATTTCGGTGATCACCCCGAGTTCGCGGTCGAGGCGTTCGACGTAGCGCGCCTCGACCTCGCCGAGGCTCGCCACGCCACAGCGTTGCAGCAGTCCGGCACGCGCCTGCTCGGTAAGAAATCCCTCGGCGGTCTCGCCGCGCGGCACCGGGAAGGCCGGCAGATAACTCGTGCCAAGCTCGATTTCCAGACTGCAGCGACGCGCGATCTCGACACTGTTGTGCAACGCCTCGGGGAGATCCGCAAACAGCTCCGCCATTTCCTCCGGGCCGCGCAGATACTGCTCCTCGCTGTAGCGATGCGGGCGGCGCGGATCGTCGAGCGCGCGCCCGTCGTGGATGCACACCCGTGCCTCGTGGGCGTCGAAATCCTCGCGCGCCAGAAAGCGCACGTCGTTGCTCGCCACCACCGGGAGATCGAGTGCCGCGGCAAGCGCCACGGCGCCGTGTATCTGCGCCTCATCTCCGGGGCGCCCGAGGCGTTGCAGTTCGAGATAAAAGCGGTCCGGAAACAACGCCCGCCAGTACGCCCCGCGAGTGCGCGCACGGTCGTCCTTACCGGCCGCGAGCAGCCGTCCGATGTCGCCCGCGCCAGCGCCCGACAGCGCGATCAACCCGTCCGTGCCTTCGCTCTCAATCCACTCGCGCGCGAGTACCGGCTCGCCGCTCGCCTGACCCTCCTGGTAGCTTTTCGACATCAGTCGAGCGAGCCGTTTATAACCCTCGAAGTGCTGGCACAAGAGCGTGATGCGCGTCGCCGGCTCGCTGCCGTCGGCGCCCGCAACGGCGATATCCGCGCCGATGATCGGCTTGACCCCGGCGCTCATGGCGGCCCGGTAGAACTTCACCGCCGAAAACATGTTGCCGTGTTCGGTAACCCCCACCGCGGGCATCCGCGCCCGCACCGCGGCCTCGACCAGTTCGCTGATGCGTACGATCCCGTCGAGCAGTGAATACTCGGTGTGGAGATGCAGATGAACGAAACCGGCGCCGTTCATGAACCGTCAATCCGCGCCCCGGCGGGAGCAACGAGGCGCGCCGCGGCGCGCACCGGCGCGAAGGAATGACGGTGCGCGGCGCAGGGCCCGAGGCGCGTCAGGGCCTCACGGTGAGCGCGGGTCGGATAACCCTTGTGGCGATCGAATCCGTAGCCGGGATAGCGCCGATCGAGCGCCATCATCTCGGCGTCGCGTGACACCTTGGCCAGGATCGAAGCGGCGCTGATGCAGGGGACCTGCCGATCGCCACCCACGATCGCCTCGCTCGGGACCGCCAGCGCCGGACAGCGGTTGCCGTCCACCAATACGCGGGCCGGTGCGAGCACCAGCGACGCCACCGCGCGCTGCATGGCCAACAGTGTAGCTTGCAGGATGTTCAGTCGATCGATTTCGTGCACCTCGGCACGCCCCAGCGCCCACGCCGTCGCCTGAGCTCGGATCGCCTCGGCCAGGGCCTCGCGGCGGGCCGCCGTGAGTTGCTTGGAATCGCGAACCTGGCGCGCAACCGGCCCATCACCGAGGATTACCGCGGCCGCGACCACCGGACCGGCCAAGGGCCCGCGCCCGGCCTCATCCACGCCCGCTACAATTTCCTTCGCTACCACTCCAGGCCTCGCCACGCGCCCCCGCACCGGATCTCCGACCGGCGTCCCGCCCTCGTTCGAGCCAGCTCCCGATTTGAACCGCGGGCCCACGCCTGTCATCCGTCACGCCCCCGGAAACACGGCAGCGGAGAGTTTCGCGGTAGCTTCAATTCGCCGGCCGCGGATCCGCTCCAACGCCACCGCCCGCAAGGAGGAAAATCACCGCATCATCGACGGCGCACAGCCGACCGCCGTCGCCGAGCTCCGCGGCTCCGCGGTCGCCTCCCCCCACGCGCGGCGGGCCGCCGGTGCATCCCTGCACCGGCCCTGGTGCCCTTCTTGGTACTAGTTTAACCGCTCACGCGGCCGCCGTGCGTGCGCCACCTCGATCACCGCGTCCGCGGCACGCTCCGCGGCTCGGTTGCGGAGTTGCCGGTGGATGCGCTCGAACTCGGACACCAGCACCGCGCCGCGGGCACGATCGTCGAGCACCGACAGCAACGCCGCCCCGAGCCGCTTCGGGCTCGCCTGATCCTGGAGCAGTTCGGGAACCAGCCGCCGCCCGGCGAGCAGATTCGGCAGGCCGACGTGCGCGACCTTGAGCAACCTTCGCCCGAGAAGCCAGGTCAGCGGATGGGTACGATAGGTGATGACCATCGGCCGCTTGACCAGCAACGCCTCGAGCGTCGCGGTACCCGAGGCCAGCAACACGGCGTCCGCCGCCGCCATCGCCTGGCGCGCCCGTCCTTCCGCGAAATGAAACGCGCACGGCGAATCATGATCTTCGAGCACCTTCTCGAAACAGCTTCTGGTCGCCGCATCGGCGGGCGCGACCACGAAACGAAGCGCCGGGCGGCGGCGTCCTATCCACTCTGCCGCGCCGATCATCGGAGCGGCAAGACGTCTCACCTCGCCCAGCCGACTGCCGGGCAGCAGTGCCACCAGCGTCTCGTCTTGCGCGAGACCGAGCGCCGCACGCGCAACCTTTCGATCCGAGTGCATCGGAATCGCGTCCGCCAGCGGATGGCTGACGAAGTGCGCGCATACCCCGTGGCCGGCGTAAAACGCCGCCTCGAACGGAAACAGGGTCAACACCCGATCCACCGAGCCCGCCATGCGCCGCACTCGATACTGGCGCCAGGCCCACACCGACGGGCTGACATAGTGGACCGTCGGCACGCCGCCGCGGTGGAGGAGGGCTTCCAAAGTGAGGTTGAAGTCCGGTGCGTCGATTCCGACGAAGACGTCGCACTCCAGATCCAGGAGCCGGCGTGCGATACGCCGGCGAACCGGCCGCAGTTCGACCAGCCGCGCCGCGCCTTCGACCAGACCGATCACGGCCAGGCGGTCGATCGGATAGAGGCTGTCGCAGCCTGCCGCGAGCATCCGCGGGCCGCCGATACCGACACAATGGAGATCCGGGCAGCGCGCCCGCAGCGCTTCGATGAGGCCCCCGCCGAGCAGGTCGCCCGAGGCTTCGCCGGCGCAGATACCGACCCTCAACGCCATTCGTCGCCGGGCCACCGTCGAACCGCGCGCTCAGCGCACGATGCCACGCCATGATCCGAGAATGAAGTCGCGAAGCAGAGTGATCTCGGGCATATCGGCGGCCGGCCCGGCGAGTTCGTCGAGCGCCTGCTCCAGCGCCAGACCGCGTTTATAAATGGTCTTGTAGGCGCTGCGCAGTGCGCGGATCACCGCCGGATCGAATCCGCGCCGCTGCAGTCCCTCCACGTTCAGTCCATGCGGCACCGCAAAGTTGCCGGCGACGGTCACGAACGGCGGCACGTCCTTGAGCAGCACGCTTCCCATCGCCGAAAAAGCGTGCGCGCCAATTCGACAAAATTGATGAACCACGGTCAGTGCACCGAAACTGGCATAGTCATCGACGGTCACGTGTCCGGCGAGCGTCGTGGCGTTCGCCATCACCGTATGACTGCCCACCGCACAGTCGTGGGCAACATGGACATAGGCCATGATCCAGTTGTCGTCGCCGATCCGGGTGACACCTCCACCGCCGGTGGTTCCACGGTTCAAGGTACAGAATTCGCGAATGACGTTACCGTGCCCGATTTCCAAACGGGAACTCTCGCCCGCGTATTTCTTGTCTTGTGGCGCATCGCCGATCGAGCAGAACGAATGGATTTTATTGCCGGCCCCGATCCGGGTACGGCCGTGCATGACGACATGCGCACCGATTGACGTCCCCTCGCCCACCGCGACCCCGTGACCGATGACGCTGTACGGGCCGACGCTCACGCCCGCGGCCAGCGACGCGCCGGGGTCGACGATTGCCGTTGCGTGAATCATCCGGGAAAAGAGCACAGCAGCGCGCCGCCGCCCGGCGCCGAACCGGCGCCCGCCGATGCGCGCACCCGCCCCGCGCGCCGTCCGGCAAGGCCACCGCCCGAAGCACTGGACGCCAGCGCAACAACGGGTCGCGACCACCGGATCCGCAACGCGGCGCGACGCCCCCTGCGACTCGCGTTCACGCTTCGGCCTCGCGCAACGCGCCCATGATCTCCGCGGTGGCGACCACGGCATCGTTCGCGCGGGCCGCGCAATGGGTGAGGCATACGCCGCGACAGTTGCGTCGCAAATGAACCTCGATCAGCAATTGATCACCCGGACCGACGGGCTTGCGGAAACGCGCCTTGTCGATCCCGACGAAGTAATAGATGGAGCGCTCGGTGGGCTCGAGCTCGGGACTGCTGAGCCCCAGCAACGCGGTCGCCTGGGCCATCGCTTCCAGAACCAAGACCGCCGGCATGACCGGATAATCGGGGAAATGACCTTGGAAGAAAGGCTCACTATAGGTGATGTTCTTGAGCGCCAGCAGGGATTTTCCAGGCTCGCATTCGAGCACCCGGTCGATCAACAGAAACGGGTAGCGATGCGGCAGATGGCGCAGCACCTGGTGGATATCCATCACCGCCATCGCTGCTCTCCTCGGCCGCGCCACGCCGCCCGCTGGATCGGTACCCGGCCGGGCGCGCAGCGGGGCATCACCGGAGCTTGCGCTCCAGGGCGCTGAGGCGGCGGGCCATCTCGTCGAGGTGGCGCAGGCGAATGATGTTCTTGCGCCATGCCCGATTCTCCTGTATCGGCATCCCGGACGAATAGACACCGGGCACATTGATCGAGTTGGCGACCGCCGAGGTCGCGGTCAGATGCACGTCGTCCGCGATCTCCAGATGACCGGCCAGCGAAGCCGCGCCGGCGATGGTGCAGCGCCGCCCGATGCGTGCACTGCCACCGATCGCCACGCACGCCGCGATCGCGGTGTGATCACCGATCTGCACGTTGTGCCCGACCTGGACCAGATTGTCGAGCTTGACCCCGTCGCCGATCACCGTGTCGTCGATCGCGCCACGGTCGATGGTCGTGTTGGCACCGATCTCGACATCGTCGCCGACGATCACACCGCCGATCTGGGGAACCTTGACCCAAACCCCTTGATCGTTGGCGATCCCGAATCCGTCGGCACCGATCACAACCCCCGGATGGACCAACGCACGTCGTCCGACGCGCACCTGGCCGCACAGGGTCACGCCGGCCGTCAACCGAGAATCGTCGCCCACACTCACCCCTTCTTCGAGGACGCAGCCCGGTCCGATGTAAACCCGCGCGCCGATCCGTGCGTCCTCGCCGACCACCGCATTGGCGCAGATCCGCGCGGACTCATCGATCTCCGCACCCGCGGCCACCACCGCCGATGGATCACGCCCGCGAAGCGTCGGCGCGGGTGGGATCAGCAAGGTCGCACGCGCGAAGGTCGCGTATGGGTTGGGGCTGACCAATGCCGGGACCGGACAGGCGGAAAGGAACTCCTGGGCCAGGATCACCGCGCTGGCGCGGGTCCCGGGCAGAAAAGATCGGTAGCGGCGATTCGCAAGAAACGTCACGGCACCGGCTTCGGCGCCGTGCAGGGTGGCTACCCGATCGATTTCGACCGCACCGTCGCCGTGCAAACGGGCACCGAGGCGCTGTGCGATCTCAGCCAGCGTGAAGGTCAATCCGGCCCCTCAGGCGATCCGCTCGTCCAGTTTCACCCACCCGACTTCTTGGCCTCGGCCTTGAGGCGATCAATCACCTGGGAGGTGAGTTCGACACGAGGGCTCGCGTAGACCACGCTGTCCATCAACACCAGGTCGAAACCCTTGGCCTTGGCCAGGAGTCGGATGATCTCGATGACCCGGCGCTGCAGCTTGCTCAACTCCTGGCTGCGGCGCAGGTTCAGATCTTCGCGGAAGTTATCCTGTTCGCGGCGCAGGTCGCGCTTGAGTTTACGGATCGCAGCGTCCTGGCGCTGGCGCTCGCTCGCCGACATCACCGCCGCGTTCTTGAGCATCCGGTCCTCACGCGCCCGGATGTCCTTTTGTTTGGCGATCAGCGTGCGCCGACGCGGGTCGAATTCCCGTTCGATACGCTTGCCGGCCGAGCTCGCCTGCGGTGCCTTGTCCATCACCTTGGCGACGTTGACAAAACCGACCCGTACCCCGGCCGCCGACGAAGAGAGCGAAAAGCCGAGGCCGCAAAGCGCCAGAATCAGGCACGTGAAGATAGAGCGTTGGCGTAAATTCGTCATGATCAGAAACTGGTCCCGAATGTAAACTGAAAGCGTTGTGTTTGGTCACCGACCTTATCACCGAAAGGCTCGGCAAAGCTCACCGTGAGCGGACCGAGCGGCGATAACCACAGTCCGGTTATGCCAACCGAGTGACGCAGACTACCGAAGTCCACCGACTGCCCGGGCCCATAAACGTTCCCCACATCATAGAAGGTCGAGACCCGAACCGAGCGGGATTCGCGCAAAAACGGCAGCGGTAAGATGAGCTCCGCGCTACCGAGCATCTTGAGATCGCCACCCAGCGCGGCGCCGTTCGAATCGCGTGGCCCGAGGGTGTTGCCCTTGTAACCGCGCAAATCGCGGATCCCGCCGGCGAAGAAGTTCGCGGTGAGCGGGAGATCGGGAGTATTGCCATACCCTCCGCCGACACCCAACTCACCCTCGAGTTTCAACGCGAGCCCCTTGGGCAGGGGGAAAAACCGTTGGTGTGAAAGCGTCAACTTGTAATATTCGAGATCGAGGCCCGGCACCGCAACTTCAGCGGAAATGCTGCTCAAGGCACCCGAATTCGGTAGCACGCGGTCGTTGCGGGTATCACTCGACCAGCCGCCGGTGAGGACAATGGTGTTGTAGTTGCCGCCCACCTGGCGATCAAATGCGAGCACCTGCACCGACGGCGCGGTACCGAGTTTGAAGTCGGTGTGTTCCGCGGTAAGCGCCAGGTTGACGCGGTTGAACTCGGAGATCGGGATCCCGAAGTTCACATTGCCGCTGAATTGATCCAGATTGTAATCGGCCAGATTCGCGCTGGAGGCGTCGGTATTGCGGAAACGGGCGCCGAAGCCGCGGCTCACTCCGTCGAGGGTGTAGTAAGGGTTGAGCCAGTCAAAGCCGATATTGCGACCCACGCGGCTGTTGTTGAACGAGGCCTGAACACGATTGCCGGTGCCGAAAAAATTCTCTTGGCTGATGCTCGTTTGCAAGATGATGCCCTGGTCCTGCGAGAACCCGGCGCCGAGGGCCAGATTTCCCGAGGGTTTCTCGACCACGCTGAAGTCTACGTCAACCTGATCGGTGGTCCCGGGCACCGCCGGGGTCTCCACGTTGACCTCATCGAAATAGCCAAGCCGCTGCAGGCGAACCTTGGAACGTTCCACCGCCTTGGTCGAGATCCAGCCACCCTCGATCTGGCGCATCTCACGACGCAATACCTCGTCTCGAGACCGTGTATTGCCCTTGAAGTTGATGCGCCGCACGTAGACCCGCTTGCCGGGCTCGATGAAGAAGGTCAGCGCGACCGTCTTGTCGGCCTTGTCGATATCAGGGATCGCGTTGACGTTGGCGAAGGCGTAACCCTCCTCGCCGAGCCGCTCACCGATCTTGGTGCTGGTTTCGGTGACCTGCTTGCGCGAAAAAACCGCGCCTTGGCGTACCGTTACGCGCTTGAACAGATCCTCCTTCGGAACCACCAAGTCGCCGGCGAGTTTGACCTTGCTGACGGTGAAACGATCACCCTCGGAAATATTGATGGTGATATAGACGTCGCGCTTGTCCGGCGTGATCGAAACCTGGGTGGAATCGATGCTGAAATTGATGTATCCGCGATCGAGGTAATAGGAACGCAGCGTTTCGAGGTCCGCGCCCAGTTTTTGCTTCGAATAACGATCGGACGAGCTGATGAAGGAAAACATCGAGTGCGGCTTGAGTTTGAAGAGATCGAGCAGATCGCTGTCCGTGAACGCCTGGTTTCCGACGATATTGATCTGCTTGATGCGCGCGACCTTACCCTCGGAAATGCTGAAGTTGACCGCCACCCGATTCCGTTCGATGGGGGTGACCGTACTCTCGATCCGCACCCCGTATTTGCCGGCCGCGAAATAGGTCTTACGGAGTTCCTGTTCCACCTGCTCGAAGATCTGGCGGTTGAAGGTTCGCCCTTTGGCAAAGCCGATATCTTTCAGTGACTTGAGAAGGTTCTTGGTCTCGATATCCTTATTGCCGGAAAATTCAATGCTGGCGATCGACGGGCGCTCGACCAAAACCACCACCAGGGTATTTCCTTCGCGTTCGATGCGCACATCCTTGAAAAACCCGGTCTTGAACAACGCGCGGATCGCATCGGCAGTGCGGCTGCTGTCCACCGTATCGCCGACCTTGACCGGCAGATAGTTGAAGACCGTTCCGGGGGCGATACGCTGGAGTCCCTCCACCCGGATATCGCCGACCCGAAAGGTCGCGGCGGCGTGCGCCGAAAAACCGCTCCCGAGCACCAGGATCAGCAGCGCGACCGCGCCCCGCAACGCCACACTACGCGGCCAATAGCTCATCGAACAGCTCCCGTCACGATCCACGCCCAATCCGTCGCCACCGAACTCCTCCCCACCAAGCGCTGCCCGCGTAGAATATCAGGCTATCCAAACAGACGTGCGAGGTCATTGTAAAACGCCAGGCCCATCAGGCCAACGAGAAAAGCGATCCCGAGACGCTGCCCGATGAGACGGGTGTGTTCCGACAGCGGTCGCCCACGCACCAGCTCCGCCGCGTAGTACAACAGATGGCCACCGTCGAGCAGCGGGATCGGCAGCAAATTAAGGATCCCGAGGCTGACGCTGACGATCGCCAGGAACCACAGGAAGCGCGCAAGCCCCCCTTGCGCCGAGATGCCGGCGTACTGGGCAATGCTGATCGGGCCACTCAAATTCTTGATCGACGCCTGTCCGCGCACCATCTTCCACAGAAAACGCAGGGTAAGGGTCGTCGCGTCCGCGGTCTGGCGCAGCGCGTGGCCGAATGCATCCAACGGGCCATAGCGCACGGTCACCGCGAGCGCCTTCAAGCTCTCCGCGGACGGACGCCGCACGGACGCACCGATTCGTCCATGCGCCCCGCTTTCATCGACGACGCGCTCGGGCGTCAGCGAGAGCACCAGGCGCTTCCCGTCGCGCTCGACCCGGGTGGCGATGGTGATCCCCGGACGGGCACGCACGTAGGCGACCCAGGCCGGCCAGTCCGCGATCGACCGGCCGTCGGCCGCCAGCACCCGATCCCCGGCGCGCATCCCGCTCGCCTGCGCCGGGCTCCCCGGCACCACCGAGTCGATGATCGGCGCGAGCGGCGGGCCGGGACGCACCCCGATGGCCGAAAAAACCCGGCCCTCGGTCATGTCGTCGAGCGTCAACCCGCCAAGCTTCAGCGCCACTTCGCGCCGACCGCCCGAAGCGTCGCGCAATACGAGCGTCACCACCCCGCCATCCATGACCTTGGCAACCAGCACCTGCACCACGTCATCCCAGGTCGGGGTGCGGCGCCCCGCGGCAGCGACCACTTGATCACCCTCCAGGATCCCGGCACGTGCGGCCGGCGAGTCCGGCGTCACCCCGCCGACCGTGGCGCGGAGCCCGGAAACACCGATCATGAACATCAGCCAAAAGGCCAAGACCGCAAACACGAAATTGAACAGCGGCCCCGCCACCACCACCGCCGAGCGGATCCCCAGCGACTGCCGATTGAACGCCCGCGCACGCTCTTCGGGGGCGACCTCACCTTCGCTCTCGTCGAGCATCTTTACGTATCCACCGAGCGGGATCGCCCCCAGCGCGTACTCGGTCTCGTCGCCGCGCCGGTGCCAAACCAGCCACGCGTGCCCGAAACCGATGGAGAATCTGAGCACCTTGACACCGAGCCGCCGCGCGACCCAGAAATGGCCGAATTCGTGCGCGGTCACCAACACACCGATCGCGACGACGAAGAACACCACCGATTGTAGGAAGGCCAACCCGGATCGCTCCCGTCGCTATCGGCTCAGGCCGCCATGCGCGCGATCCGCGCCTCGGCATCCGCGCGTGCCGCGCTGTCGAGCGCGAGCACCGCGTCAATGCTGTCGGGATCGCTTCGGCTAAGGCTCGCGAGTACCGCCTCGTTGATTTGCGCGATGCCGGTAAACGCGATGCGACCGGCGAGAAAGGCTGCCACCGAGACCTCGTTGGCGGCGTTGAGTACGGTCGAGGCACCACCGCCCTCGGCAGCCGCCTCGACACCGAGACGCAGGCACGGGAAACGATCGAAATCGGGCGCGTCGAACTCAAGCCGTCCGACACCGATCAGGTCGAGCGGTGCGACGCCCGACGGTACCCGGAGCGGCCAAGTCAGCGCGTGCGCGATCGGGGTGCGCATGTCGGGATTACCCAACTGGGCGAGCACCGATCCGTCCCGGTATTCGACCATCGAATGGATCACGCTTTGGGGGTGGATGACGACCTCGATATGTTGCACGTCGGTGTCGAACAGCCAGCAGGCTTCGATGATTTCCAAGCCCTTGTTCATCATGGTGGCGGAATCCACCGAGATCTTACGTCCCATCACCCAGTTGGGGTGGTGACAGGCCTGATCCGGCGTAACCCGGGCCAGGGTATCCAGCGGTACGTTGCGAAACGGTCCGCCGGAACCGGTCAACAGAATGCGACGCACGCCGCGTGATTCCACATCCGCGCCGACGCCGGCGCTCGGCAAGCACTGAAAGATCGCGTTGTGTTCGCTGTCGATGGGCAGTAATTCCGCACCGTGGCGGCGTACCGCCTGCATGAACAGGCGCCCCGACATGACCAAGGCTTCCTTGTTGGCCAGCAGGATCCGTTTTCCGGCCCGCGCCGCCGCCAGGGCCGGCAGCAGACCCGCGCCCCCGACGATCGCGGCCATCACGGTGTCGACCTCGGGCAGCGCCGCGACCCGCTCCAGCGCGCCGCTCCCGGCCAGGACCTCGACATCCGGTGCATCACGCGCCAGCCGTCGCACCAGGCGCGCGGCGGCCCGCTCGTCGGCCAGCACCGCGTAGCGGGGCCGCCATTCCACGCATTGCGCCGCGAGGCGCTCGACGGCGACATTCGCGGTCAACGCCAAGACCTCGAAACGCTCACGATTGCGTGCCACCACGTCCAGGGTGTTGACCCCGATGGTCCCGGTCGAACCGAGTATCGTTAGGCCTTGCATAAAAAGAGCCTCGCCCGCCTGAAGCGCGCCGCGCGCCGCATGAATTCGTTCCGAAAGTGTAACCCGGCGCTATAGTGCATCGGATCGCCGTCGGATTGAACCGCTATCGGTCGCCACGCCGCGAAGATTGGCCCGCGCGCTCCGCGCCGCTCCGGCGATCGGCGTCACGCGAGTCGCACCAGCCAATGCGCGCCGAGCACGAAAAAAGGCGCCGCGGCCGTCAGGCTGTCGATCCGGTCGAGGACCCCGCCGTGCCCCGGCACCAGTTGCCCGCTGTCCTTGATTCCGGCGCGGCGCTTGAACAGGCTCTCGGTCAGATCGCCCAACACCGAGACCACCGCCGTCGCCACGCACAGGGCGACGAAGCCGAGCAACGGGACGACCGCCAGCCCGGCCACCCACGCCGCCCCGAGCGCCACGATGGCGACCGCCGCAAGCCCTCCGCACACGCCCTCGAGGGTTTTGCCGGGGCTCACGTTGACCGCCAAGCGACGAACCCCGAGCATCCGCCCGGCGAAATACGCCCCGCTGTCGGCGACCCAGGTCAGCACCAATACCGCGAGCACCAGCAGGCGCCCGGCAGTGCCTTGCCCGTGGAGAAACACCAGTCCCGTCCAGGCCGGCAACAGCAGCAACCAACCCACCACCAGCCGGGCCACGAACGCACGCAGCGCGTCGCACCCCAGCCCTTGTTGATAGCGCACCACCCACGCCAGTGCCACGATCCACCAGCCCAGGCCGGCCACCAGAACGCTCAGAGCGAACCCTTCCTGCTCGATTCGCGCATAGACCAGACCCAGCAGGCCGGCGAAAACCGCGACGTAGAGGGACCGGGCGAGTCTCCGCGACCATCCCGCCAGACCCGCCCATTCCCACGCCCCGAGCAACGCGAACAGCGCCATCAACAAAGCGAAAGCACCCCGGGAGAGTGCCATAACCGCGCCCAGAACCACCGGGATCAGCACCGCCGCGGTCACCACCCGCTGCTTGAGTCCGGACGCAATCAAACCGCCGTGTGTTGTACCCCGCGCGTGCAAACCCTGACTCGCTCAGGCGCTCCGCGCGGACTCGTTCACTTGTTCACCGGTGCGGCCAAAGCGCCGCTGGCGTGTCGCGTAGGACGCGAGGGCGTGGTCGAGATCGGCACGCCCGAATTCCGGCCACAGCGTATCGGTGAAATAGAACTCGGTGTAGGCAAGTTGCCAGAGGAGGAAATTGCTGATCCGTTGTTCGCCGCCGGTACGGATGAACAAATCCGGCGCCGGCAGGTCGCTGAGCGCGAGGTGTTGTTCAATCAGATCGGCGGTGACCTGCTCCGCCGGCAATTCGCCTGCCTCCACCCGCCGCGCAACCGCGCGCGCCGCCCGGGCGATATCCCAGCGCCCACCGTAGTTCGCCGCGATCACCAGTTCGAGCGCCGTATTGCCGCAGGTCAGGGCTTCGGCAGCGGCGATCCGCTTCCGCAACCCGGCGCCGAAGCCTTCCCGGTCGCCGATCACGCGCAGGCGGATGTTATTGCGGTGCAGTTTGCGCACCTCCTGATCGAGGGCGCTCTTGAACAAACCCATCAGCAATCCCACTTCATCCTTGGGACGCCGCCAGTTTTCACTGCTGAAGGCGAACAGGGTCAGCACCTCGACCCCGAGTTCGGCGCACGCGCGGACGATGACCCGCACGGTCTCGACCCCGGCCTTGTGGCCGAAGAAACGCGGTCGATGCCGCTCCCTCGCCCAGCGCCCGTTTCCATCCATGATGATGGCGATGTGGCGCGGCACCTTGGTACCCTGTATTTCAGGTGCGGCCGCGCGGCGACGCGACTCGGACATTGCCAACGTGACCCCGTCCTGCGTTCCGGCACTGGGCTTGGCGTGCATCCGCTACCTCTTTCCGTCGCGACCCGTTAACGCGCCGCGCGCCGCGCGCCCGTACGGGTCGGGTCCCGGCCCCCGTGAGCCACCGCGCGGCGGCGTGCCGTCGCCTTCACGCGCAAAATCCTTGCCTACCGAGCGCCTGGCAGCCCGTCGGATTCAGGGATGTCCTGCTGCGCAACAGCGGCTTCGGTCATATTGTCCGGTCCTCCTGAAGAAATCCATCGCTGGATTGCTTCCTGCGGGTCGCCTGCGGCGGTTCGTATCCGCTCTCGACGGATGAGTCGTCACAGACCGATGGCCGTACCCCTCGAACGATCGGCCCATCCGTCTTGAACCCGCTGTTTCTCGCGACGAGCCCGCTCAACCCGACGGGCCCCTAGATTTCGAGCAACTCCTGCTCTTTCTCGGCGACCGACTTGTCGACCGCCGCGATGTACTTATCGGTCAACTCCTGGATCTCTTGCTCGGCCTGATGCTCGGCATCCTCGGCGAGGTTTTCTTCCTGAATCAGCGCCTTGAGGTGCTGATTTGCGTCGCGGCGCACGTTACGGATCGCGATCCGTGCATTTTCGCCCTCCTGGCGCACGATCCGCGTCATCTCCTTGCGCCGCTCCTCGGTCAACGCCGGCAGCGGAATGCGAATCACGTCGCCCGCGGTCACCGGATTGAGGCCCAGGTCCGAATTCAGAATGGCCTTCTCGACCACCGGCACCATCTTCTTCTCCCACGGCGTAACGGTCAGCGTGCGCGGATCCCCGACGCCGACATTCGCGACCTGGTTGAGCGGTGTATCGTTGCCGTAATAAGCCACCTTGATGTGATCGAGGAGGCTCGGGTGCGCGCGGCCGGTGCGCAGCTTGCGCAGTCCGTACCCCAAGGCCTCGACGCTCTTGCTCATGCGCGTCCGCGCGTCCTTCCTGATTTCCTCTATCATCACAGGTCTCCAGGTTAAAGCGGCGCCAGGGGTCGCAACGGAGGTTTTCACGCGCCCGCCGCGATCACCGGTGGACGGTCCCGAAAATCCACCGATCTCCGAGCGACCACGGCTCCCGGCCTTGCGCGGTTAGCGACGCGTCGCTCGGCCGGCCGCCAATCGATCTCGTATCCGCTTCCGCTCCACCTTCAACACCCGGGACTCGGTGCAAGCCAACTTCACCATTCCGTGCGCCGATCCATCCCATCCGGCGGCGTTGCCGGCCAGTTGAATAGCCCGGCTAATCGCCTTCCTCACCACCGGTCGTGCCTCTCGTCACGCCCGATGGCAAACCGATTATCACCCGATCCCTTAGCCCGATTCCTTAGCCGGGTTGCCGTTCTCCAAACGATAAAGATCCGCTTAACCAACGGCGCCACGAAAGGTCCGCTGCTGCAATCCCCGGTTGGTTGAGATGCGATAAATACCGCCATGACGGGCCCTCATGCAAGTTCATCCCCGTCACCGACCTCGATCAAGGTACCTTCGTCCTCGCCCGCCACCGCCCGCACCAGCGCGCCCGGCTTATCCATCTTCACGACCCGCAACGGCATCTCGTTATCGCGACACAGCACCACCGCGGTGGCGTCCATCACGCCGAGTTTCATGCTCAACACGCGATCGTAACCCAAACGACGGTAGCGACGCGCGTGGGGGTCAAGCACCGGATCGCTGGAGTATACCCCGTCGACCTTGGTCGCCTTGATCACCAGATCCGCATCGATTTCGATCGCCCGCAGACTGGCCGCCGAATCGGTGGTGAAAAAAGGGTTCCCGGTGCCGGCGGCGAACACCACCACACGGCCCTTTTCGAGGTGGCGGATCGCGCGCCGGCGCACGTAGTCTTCGCACAACTCCTCGATCCGGATCGCCGACATCACCCGCGCATGCATAGCGCGCGCCTCCAGCGCGTCCTGCAGGGCGAGGGCATTGATGAGGGTTCCGAGCATACCGATCTGATCGGCCGTCACCCGCACCATGCCCTGTGCGGCAAGGTGCGCGCCACGGAAGATATTCCCGGCCCCGATCACCATCCCGACCTCGACATCGAGGGCGTGCAACTCGGCCACACCGTCGGCGACTTTCGCCAGCGCGTCAGCGTCGATTGCGTGCCCGCCGGCGCCGACCAGCGCCTCGCCGCTCAGTTTGAGCAACACGCGTCTGCGACGTCGCGGCGGTTCGTCAGGCGATTTCACCGGCACTATCGACGATCCCGAAGATTTAGCGTCACTCAGGCCGACGCCCCGCTCCGACGTACCTGCGACATCACTTCCTCGGCGAAATTCTCGCTCTTGCGTTCGATACCCTCGCCTACCTCGAAGCGCATGAAGCCGCGCACGCCGGCACCCGCCTTGGCGAGGTACTCGGCCACGCTGAGATCCGCGTCCTTGACGAATGGCTGGCCCAGCAAGGTCACCTCGTTGAGGTACTTCTGCAAGCGCCCGGCGACCATTTTCTCGCAAATCTCGGGAGGTTTGCCGCTTTCAGCAACCTGCGCCTGCAAGATCTCGCGCTCCTTGGCAAGACGCCCCGCCGGCAGGTGCTCGGCGGCGACAGCAAGCGGGCGACTGGCCGCGATGTGCAGCGCCAAATCGTGCGCGAGCGACTCGTCACCACCGCTCACCTCGACCAGTACACCAATGCGCCCACCGTGCACGTAACTGCCGATTCGCCCGTCATCGCTCGCCATCAGCGCGACCCGCCGCAAGGTGATGTTCTCGCCTATCTTGGCAACCAGATCACGGCGGTAGGCCTCGATACTCTGGCTTCCACCCGCCTCCATCGGCAACGCGGCGAGCGTATCCACGTCTTAGGCCCGTTCGCTGAGGGCGCGTGCCGCCAACGCGCTGACGAAATTTCCGAACTCGTCGCCCTTGGCCACGAAGTCGGTTTCGCAGTTCACATCGACCACCACCTCCACTTTGGAGTCCGGATCGGCGCATACCGCCACCCGACCTTCCGCCGCGACCCGACCGGCCTTCTTGTCGGCCTTGGCCTGGCCGGCCTTGCGCATATTCTCGATCGCCAACTCGATGTCGCCGCCCGCGGCGACCAAGGCCTTCTTGCAATCCATCATCCCCGCGCCGGTACGCTCGCGCAGTTCTTTCACCATCGCCGCAGTAATCTGCATCGCCATCTCCATGATCGATAATCTATGGATGACCGGCCGGCGGCGGACCACCGCCATCCAGCCACCGCCATCCAGGTGACATACCGGGCTTTCGGCGCATCCGTTCGTGCACCGCGCTCCGTTGTTGCCGGCTGCAAGGCCGACGCCACGCGCCGGACTACAGGTATTCCGCCGCTTCCGCGGAAGGCGCTATAACTCGCCTCGTCAGGCGCTCGGGATACCGTTTCGCCCTCGCCTTCGGTCTCGACCTCGGGTGCCGCGACCGCGTCGGCGGCCGGTTCCGATGCCTCGGGCGCTGCGACCGCGGTCGGTTCCGACGCCTCGGGCGCAACGGTGGCGGTCTCCTTCGCCGCGGCGCCGCCCGCCGCTTTCTTCTTGATCACCTTCTTTTTCACTACCCGCGCCTCACTGGCGTCCGGCCTCGGCATAGCAGCCTGGCGCGCCGCATCCTCCTCCGCCAGTTTGGCGGCCAGTTGCGCCTGGGCTACCGCGCGTCCCTCGAGCACCGCGTCGGCGGCCCCGCGCACGTAGAGTTCAACCGCTCGCAACGCATCGTCATTGCCGGGGACGATATAGTCCACGCCGTCCGGCGTGTTATTGGTGTCAACCACGCCGACCACCGGGATCCCCAGCTTGACGGCTTCGGCGATGGCGATCTTCTCGTGACCCACGTCGATCACGAACAACGCATCGGGCAACGCGTCCATGTCCTTGATCCCGCCAATCCCCTGTTGCAGCTTGGTCAACTCGCGGCGCAAGTGCAGCGCCTCTTTCTTCGCCCGGCGATCCAGGGAGCCGTCTTCCTCCTGCGCCTCCAGATCCTTGAGACGTTTGACCGATTTCTTCACGGTACGGAAATTGGTCAGCATTCCACCGAGCCAGCGACGGTCGACGTAAGGCATTCCGCAGCGTTGGGCCTCGGTGGCGACCACTTCTTGGGCCGCACGCTTGGTACCGACGAACAGAATCGTGCCGCGGCTCGCCGCCATGCGGCCGAGAAAGTTGATCGCGTCGCTATACAGCGGTAGCGTCTTTTCGAGATTGATAATGTGGATCTTGTTGCGTTCCCCGAATATGTAGGGAAGCATCTTGGGGTTCCAGAAGCGGGTCTGGTGGCCGAAATGCACACCGGCCTCGAGCATCTCGCGCATCGTCACGGACGCCATATCATGACTCCTCAATGTCGGGTTGTTCCTCCACGCACCCCATGCATCAACCCGTCGGGCACCCAGATGCACGTGTCGGCGCGTGTGTGAATTCCCCCACCGAGCACGCTGCACCGACCAGAACCGGGCCAACGTTGCAAGGAGTGGGTTCGCCTTTATATCATGATGCGTTTTTGACCACAATCTCCTCTCTCCTCGGGCAGCCCTGAAGCATGACCCACTCTCCGGTGCTCCGCCAAGGCCCTGAATGGGAGAAGAATGGGCGAGGAGCGAGAGAGGGAGCCGGTCGGTGGCAGAAAAAGGCGGCGGCGGGGCTTGGTG
>Ga0114931_10001392_pt1 | contig 30930 bp, 18 predicted proteins | sample 2SBtaG_FD_89579 | JGI IMG/M metagenome (GOLD analysis project Ga0114931, IMG submission 89579) | Deep subsurface microbial communities from Kolumbo volcano to uncover new lineages of life (NeLLi) - 2SBTROV14_V59a metaG | ecosystem: Environmental > Aquatic > Marine > Volcanic | place: Kolumbo... | reverse complement strand
GGTGGGTGGGGTGGATGTCTGATACCAAACATCTTAACCAATCCCAAGCCAACCTTCTTCTTTCTTTTCAATAAATTACCGCTTCACGCTCGTATCGCTGGGGCTTAACTTAGTGCCATTCATTTCATCTCATGAGGCAGTCATGATCAACTATATATCGGGTTTGGGGGCGCTGTTCTTATTTTTTCTATTGAATTCTTATAGCCTCGCGAGTCCCGAGCCCGCCGGCGGTAAGGCTGAGGGGGATCCCGGGAAATGGCGGAAGTGCGGGAACAACTCCGAAACATGCGAGACGAAATAAAAAATCTGTCCGGGCGCTTAGAAAAAATAGAGGCATTGATACCCTCGGCGAAGGAGCCGGAAAAGGTCACCATGCGCCTGGGTGACGCGCTTATGCTGGGGGATCGGGACGCGAAGCTTGGCATTGTCGAGTTTTCCGATTATCAATGTCCGTTTTGCCGCCGCTTTCATACCGATACCTTTCCCCAACTGCAAGAAAACTATATCGACGCGGGCAAGGTGGCGCTGATTGTCAAAAACTTCCCCCTGGATTTTCATCCGGCGGCCATGAATGCGGCACTTGCCGTGACTTGTGCCGGAGTACAGGATGTAAAGCGGTTCTGGGATGTTCAGGGAGATTTGTTTGATAACCAGAAGCGCCTCGGAGCGGATCTATATATGGAGCTCATCAAGAAATACGGTCTTGATCAGCAGAAATTCGATGCCTGCATGAGCGACGGCGCGCGGAAAAAGAAGGTACAAGAGGATCTTAAATACGCCCAAAGCCTGGGTGTTCAAGGAACCCCCACATTTTTCATTGGATATATAGAGGGTGATCAATTAGTGGATGCAATGCCGCTGGTGGGTGCGCAGACCTATTCGGTATTTGCGCAAGTAATTGAATCCATGAGCAAGCAACAAGGTAAAGGGTCGTAGCCACCAGGGGCTTACCCAGTCAAGGATGGGTTTCATATACGGCGACGCGCAAGTGGGTGGAGCCATGGCTGCCTGTCTATCATGCTGATGAGGCGTGTGGTCAGCGTATTCGCACCAGGCGATAGACGGGCTTGTCGAGCTTCCCGAGGTGGAATTCATTCTTGCCGGGGTGGGCGACGACGGGCTTGGACGCGGGGCGATAGGGGCCGACGAGAGAGTCCGAGCCCATCAAGGCATAGACGCCCGGCGACAAGGCCTGGGTTCGCATGATGACGTCGTCTCCCTGAACGCTGACGTCATAGCCGCCAAAAGGTGTGGCGAGAGGCTCGCCGATAAATATGCCCTGCCCGGGTGAGGCGACGCTTTTCCAATAGGCCTCGATCAGCGATTCGCCCCGCAGGTACCAGGTGATCGCCAGGCCGGGGTTGGGAAATTTGTCGGGAATATTGCACGGCTCCACCACGGTGCCGTAACTGCCCGTTGCGCCCGCTTCCAGCCAACGCAGGCTGCTCATTTGCCCGCTGTCAGTGAGTCGGCCTCCGGTAGAGGTGAGGTGATCGGCCATGGCGCCGGGAACGAATGCCAAACTGTCCAAACCGGGTACTCGCGCCAGACCGGTGAAATAAAACAACACGTCCCGTTTATCCTGGATGAAATTCCGCTCGACAAGACGCAGTCGGACCCAATTGCCCGCGGCCTTGATGATTTGGGGAAATATCTCGGCCCGTACGTTGCGTTCCTTGTCATCGGTACTCACCAGGTAGCCAGTGCCTGGAGGCCGGGTGCCATCCGCTGCGATACCGCGCTCGATCAATGCCTTGACAGATTCGAAGTTCAAACCCGCCAGCACCATGGTGGGCCGCATCTTGAAATCATCATAGGGCGTGAGGCTGGCGGAGTTAAAATAAGGACTGGACCTGGTGGCGGCGCAGCCGTGCGCACAGTAGGCCTCGTCGAAGCCGAACGCGAACGCAGAGGTGATAGACATGCAATCCACCCGATACGGCGCGGCCCAGGTCAGGGCATAGGCCTGCACGGCCGCGGGCGTCTGCCGGTCGACCTCGGCCTTAATGCGCGCGAATTCGGCCCGCGACATGACGGGTTTTCCCGGGGTGAAGCGGACATGGATCATGTTTGCCTCCGGAATTCCGCGCCTGGCCTGATAATATTCCGAGATTTTTTGGCTGAGAGGGTCGCTGTCGTTGACGATGACCGCCAGGTCCGTGGCTTCCAAGCCGGACTTTGGCAGGACAAACCGCGGCGCAGCCGCGCAGGCGGGGTTGAGCAGTAACACTGACATAATTATCGTCAGTAATAGATTAAACGTCGGGGTGGGCATGTTTTCATCTTTACGATATAGGAAAGCTATTATAGATGGGAGGGGCGATGAATAATTCTCTAGAGCACCATTTCGTCCAAGAGGCGCTACCCGCGGGCGGAAATATTACAGCCTGACATTCCATTACTGTCGTCCACGGCAAAATTTCTCGCTAAGCTCGAAATGAGCTGTCAAGTATTCAGGTTAGCATGCTGGTCCTGCTTGGCGAGACGCTTTAGCGGACGCGGAAATATCATGACGTATCTCAAACGTAATACGTTTCGTATGCGAAAGCGATTCGCCGGCGTCATCATTTACAGAGCGCTACGTTGAATTTAGTCACCCTCCCGCATTCTTTATCCAATCTTCACGCTTGCGTAACAAACGGCGACGACAATGATGTCTCGCATGAAAAGCCAATCAGCCATTGTAGTAGTGAAAGATTCATATCGTCTTAACCGGCATGAAATCTCGAGTCGGTAAAAAGAGGATGCTGACACGGGGGTCGATTGCTCAATTGATGTTGGCCCTGGAGCAGCATACATGTCGGTGAGACAGAACTCACAAGCAATCGGCTCGTGTCAGCAAATATGCGAATCCGTGTCAGCAGCGGAAGAAGGAAGGGAAATGCAATCAGTAGAGGTGTCCGGCGGCATTTCCGAACGGGTGAAAGTACAACAATGCAACAAGCTTTGCTAATCAATGGAGGAGTTCACCATGAAGATGAAACTAAAGGCAGTGGTCGCGGCCGTGACCATGGCGGCGGCGGTACAGGCCAATGCGGCAATCAATAGCGACGAGCCTTTACATCCGTTTACAGGGACGGGCGACGGCGAGATGTTTCTGAGCGTTGTCGACCGCGGCGGTACCGCGCCGCAGTCCTATGTCCTGGATCTTGGTGTCACTGCTAATGGCTTACGCGCCGATCCCGCCGCTTTCAGCTTCAGCCAAGCCGCTGACGGGAACCTGTCCAGTCTGCTCAGCCATGCGGCATCGGATGGTGGCAGCCTGTTCTGGAATCTCGCGGCCATGAGCAACAAAGGCACCCTAACAGATTACGGCTTTCTCACCACCTCGGGGACGCCCGTGACTCTCACCAACACCCCGATAGGATCGGCCGGCATTTCATCCGCGACGACAAATTTAGGTCTGTATCTGAATGCGGTGAATTTCCTCCCAGGCATGCCCGCCGGTAATGCGGCCAATGGCTCGGTGCTGGTGACCGATACCAGCAATTCCGCCTTTTACGACAACCACACCACCGGCTCCTGGGGCAGCAACTGGGATAATACAGGCCGTGGTACCGAGGCGGCCATCGGTGACTCGATGGGCTTTTATTTCGTCGGGCTGAATCCCGCAGATAATGGTCTTACATCATCCCTGGCGTCCTTCAGCGGTGTGTGGACCCTGGCCACGGATGGCACGCTGACCTATGGCCCGGCCGGTGGACCGGCACCGGTTCCGCTGCCGCCGGCGCTGTGGCTGCTGGGTTCCGCGCTGGTTGGTATGGTGGGCGTGGCCCGCCGCCGCAATGCCTCGACTGTGGCCGCCTAACTCGAAGGCTCTCATCGGTAAATTTTATCTTTATATAAAGGAGTAAGTTAAGATGTCTACTAACAAGACACTGCAAGTCGCAGTCGCGGTTGCCCTGGGTACCGCCACTACCGCCGCCATGGCGTTCAATGTCGGCACTACCACCCCGCAATACAAGGTGGTGATGTCGGGGGCGACCGCTTCCACTAACACGGTTCGCGAATTTATTATCGAAGATATCTGTGACAGCACCCACGCTATCGATGTCTACCGTAGTTGGGATAATGTCAATAACAAATTCAACAAGGACTGGGGCGTCGCCTGTCACACCAAGTCCACCCTTGATACTTCACATTCCATTGCCGCCCATGATGTGCTGTTCATGAAGCGCGATGCCGGCGGATCGGGTTTCGGCGTGAATCCGGTGTTGAACGATTATGCCCCTACCCATAGCACCGGCATTGATATCATGGAATTTAGTGATGGCGCTGGCAAGAACTGTGATCCCGGCGTCAATCCCACGACGCCTAAAACCACGGCCGCCCCCAATGCCACCGCCTATACGCAGCATAAGTGCAGCGGCGGCCTCGTCACCGCCAACTGGATCCCGGATGGCGGTTTTTCGGACGTTGAGCCCGACAAGTTCTTCGGCCTGAATGCGCCCGCCGGCAGTTATTCCGACGGTCATGCCTTAGGGAATTATAATGCGAGCTTTAGCGCTGATGTGCGTGCGACGGCGGGTTTGGTTTTCGGTATTCCGGTCACCCTGAATCTGCGTAATGCCCTGCAGGCGGTGCAGTTCCCTGCTTCCAGCGTGTGCCATCCTCTGAACGCTTCTTACGGCGCGAATGCTAAGACGCTGGATTGCATGCCCAGCCTGTCCGGCACCGAGATCCGCAGTGTGTTCGTGGGCGGCCTCCATACCTGGGACGACTACTATGTTGATGATCCTCTGGGTGGTGCGGCAAAGGTCTCGCTGGCCTCGGCAGTGTCTGGCATGGGGCTTTCCTCGCTTGTCCCAACCGATCACAAGGTGCAGATCTGCCGTCGTGTCGCGGGTTCCGGTACCCAGGCGCAGTTCCAGATGGTCTTTCTGAATCGTCCTTGCGAGGCAAACGCCGCCAACCCCTTGACCGAGCCGGGCCTCATCTTCACGGGTCCGGTTGTGGCCAACAACAGCAGCTCCGGCGACGTGGAAAAGTGTCTGGATGACTTCAATGACGGCACCAACACCAGTGGCAAGAACGCTGTTACTACGAAACGTTGGGGGATAGGCTTACAGAGCTTGGAGAAAAACGTTGGCCTGAGCCATGCCTATCGCTTCATCAAGGTTAACGGCTACGCGCCCACGCTTCAGGCCGTCCACGCCGGTGATTATGAGGATTATGTCGAGTCATCCATGCAGTGGCGTACCAGTGGGGAGTTCTACAATACCAAGCCCGGTACCACCCCGAACCTGGCCACGGATGTGCCCTCCAATGCGTCGATCAAGGCTGATACGGTGACCATCCTCGATTTTATCGCTTCATCGGCGGTGAGTCCGTCGGTATTGGCTACCATCAACGGCAGCTATATCCATACCTTTGGTGAGTCCGGCTGGTTGGCGATTCCCAAGCCCGGCGTATCACCCACCAATCCGTTCAGCAGCTCCAATCCGGTCAACACCTCGACCCGGGCACCGCTCGGCTCTGCTCCTAATAGCTGCCAGTTCCCGGTCGCCATTAAGCCGGTGAAGGTGGACACCAATGTGCCGGTGAGCAGTTCGGAGCCTGCCGGTAACGTGATGTAAGATGGCGCAAGGCAAGTTACGGAACAAAGGCAATGCAATGTTGCCGAGTAGTTGAAACTAGAAATGCCGGGCGGCAATGAGGCCGCCAGGTTTAAAGGAAGTCTTCTAATTGAGAAAGCCCCCGCTCAGGGGGCTTTTTTATTCAATCGATGGTGATATGGATAATGCAGCGCAGAGCGGCTAGCCAGGTGCATCCTAATCCTCTATCAAGAGAGGAGGAAGAAGAGGTCGGAGAGTGAAAGCTATTCAGCGACTCGTTAACGGACTCGACATCATTTCGTAACAATTGCCGTGTAGCTTGTAACCCGAAAATCCCGCTGTCACCGGTGATGGATCCTGCGAGCGACTCAAGCCCCTCACCCGGGTCCAGCGTCGATTTATTTACCAATTTCACTCGAAGTGTCTGCGACCGAGAATGCGCAAAGAGCAGTTTATCGTTTGGGCCGTGTTATGGCTGACCATCCCGCTCATCGGTCATAGTCAAGAACCCAAACCGGCCGCAATGTCCGCCGATTCGCCATCGGACGCAGCCCCGGTGAGGCGATTTGATATATGGGAGTATCGGGTGGAGGGCAACACCGTATTGAATCGCCAGGACGTGGAGCAAGCCGTGTATCCCTATCTGGGAAAAGGCAAGAGCCTCCAGGATATTGAAATGGCGCGCAATGCCCTGGCGCGGCGTTATCACGACGCAGGCTATGTCACTGTAGTGGTGGATATTCCGCCACAAAAGGTCGACAACGGCGTCGTGCACCTCAGAGTGACGGAGGGCAAAGTGGAGAGCCTGGTGGTGAGCGGCTCGCGCTATTTTTCTCTGCGGCGGATCCGCAATGGAGTGCCCGCGCTGGCGGAGGGGATGATACCCCATCTCCCCGCGGCGAATGTACAACTGAAGACGCTAAACAGCAAACTTTCTGACCGGTCCATAGCTCCGGTGTTGCGGCCCGGCGGGCCCCCGGCACGGTGGAAGTGGATCTTAAGGTCAAGGATGAACTTCCTTTGCACGGCAGTTTGGACGTCAACGACCGCTACAGCATCGGTACCAGTCACCTGCGGCTCAGTGCCATGCTGCGCTACGACAACTTGTGGCAAAAGGAACACAGTTTATCGGTGCAGTATCAGGGGTCTCCCGAAAAGCCCAGCGAAGTGAAGGTGTGGTCGGGCACCTATTTGGCGCGCAGTGACGAATCCAAGAATATTTTGGCCGTATATGGGGTAAGTTCCTCGAGTGACACGGCAACCGTTGGAACCTTGGCGGTCATCGGCAACGGCAACATCATCGGCGCCCGTTGGATCAAGCCGCTGGACGGAGCTCAAGACTATTCCCATAGCTTGACTCTGAGCGTCGATTATAAGGATTTCAAGGAGAGTATCGTACTGCAGGGGGCGGACAGCCTGAATACCCCTATCAGCTATATGCCGTTCGTCATTCAATACAGCGGGACACGGCATGGGGACAGCGGCACCTCCCAGTACGGCTTCGGCTTCCACTTCGGCGTGCGCGGGCTGCAGAACGATCCCGCCGAATTCGAGAACAAGCGATTTAACGCGCGTCCCAATTATATGTTCCTGCGCGCCAGCGTGGAAAGGAGGCAACGGCTGTATCGCGGCACGTATATGCGCGTGAGGCTCGACGGTCAATTGACTGACTCCCCCCTCATCAGCAGTGAGCAATACAGCGCTGGCGGCGTCGACAGCGTACGCGGCTATCACGAGTCGGAACGTCTGGGTGATGACGCGGTGCATGGGACGCTGGAACTGAGTACTCCCTCCTTAAACAGGGGGGGGCTGCAGGAATTGCGCGCGCTGGTCTTTGTGGACGGCGCCGCCCTGCGGGTACGGGATCACCTGCCGGGCCAGGGCTCCCATTATGAGCTGTCCAGCGCCGGTATCGGCCTGCGCCTGCGGGCTTGGCGGTATTTGACGGCGACCTTGGATTGGGCGCAGGTTTTTCAGGCTACGGATGCAGTGGCCGACGGAGAGCAGCGATTGCATTTTGACGTGGAGTGCTTTTTCTAAAATTCAGGGCGCGGGCTGGGGGTGGCGCGCAATCTGATACGGGCTTCGTTGGGGGCGGATATGATCAGGCTAGGGAGAAGGCGGATAAAGTTACCGGCATCGGTGTTGCGGGGTGTGCGTCTCTATATCCGTCTACTGATGAGGGCTGGGGTGCTGATGAGCGCCTTCGCCGCAACAGCGGCGCGCGCGGAGCTCCCCGTGCCGTGCGGCGGCGGCGCCTGCACGGCCAATGGCGGGCCGGCGGTTTGGGTTTCATCGGGCCGGGTTCAGGACCCTGCGGTGGTGGGCAACACCATGAACATTACCCAGGAGAGCGACAAGGCGATCCTGAACTGGGCCAGCTTCAATGTCGATGCCGGGACAAGCATCAATTTCGCGCAACCAACCAACGCCTCGGTGGCGCTGAACCGTATCTATCAAAGTGATCCCAGCCGGATATTCGGCGCGGTACACGCCAACGGCCAGATTTATCTCGTTAATCAAAACGGTATTCTCTTCGGCGCCGGCACCAAGGTTGACGTCCACGGCTTGGTCGCTTCCACGCTGGATGTCAGCGACGGGGCATTCGAAACGGGTATCGCGCAAGTGATCAAGCAAAGCACTCCCGCCCCCGCATTCGTGTCGAAAGGGACCATGGGGGCGATTAATATCGAGCAAGGGGCGGTGATCCAGACCGATGACGGAGGTCAGGTAATGATCTTTGCCCCGGGCATCGTCAATGCGGGCACCATTCATACGCCGCAGGGGCAGACTATATTGGCTGCGAGCCAGGATAAGGTGTATCTGTAGGTAAATTCCACGAGCGATCCGACATTGCGCGGCTTCCTGGTGGAAGTGGGCTCGGGTGGTGACGTCAGCAATCTAGGCAGCATCATTGCCGAGCGGGGAAACGCTACGCTGATGGGTTTGGCCGTCAACCAAAACGGGATGATATCGGCAAGCACATCCGTACAGCTGAATGGTTCCATCATGTTGTTGGCGCGCGATCAGGTGAAGGAGGACCGGCTGCGGGATTTCGTCAATAAGGGCGTGCCGGTAGCCACTCACGGGGGAACGGTGACCCTCGGAGAATCCAGCGTGACGCAGATATTGCCGGAGTTGGACGATATCGCTGCGGCAGTGGATGATCAGAGTCAGCCGTTATCCACGGTGGCGATGATGGGTAAAACGATTCACCTGAAATCAGGTTCCAAGGTAGTCGCGCCCAGCGGTAATGTCGAAATGGTCGCGACGGAAAATCCGATCAATGCTGATTCGTCCAAAATTACGAGAAATGACAGTCGCATCCAGATCGATCCGCAGGCGTTGATCGATGTGTCGGGCACCACGTCGACCGTGTTACCCATGAGTCGCAACGTGGTAGAAGTGGAATTGCGGGGGAATGAGCTCCAAGATGCTCCTCTGCAACGAGATGGAATTTTACGTGGCAAGAAAGTCCGTGTGGACGTCCGCAAGGGTACGTCACTCGCGAATGCGAGTGGCGCATATAAAAATATCAAGCGGAGCGTGGGTGAGCGACTGTCAGCGGGTGGTACGGTTACCGCGGCCTCGGAGGGAGATTTGATACTTTTCCAGAGTGCCGTAGTCGATTTTTCGGGTGGTTCTATTCGCTATAAGGATGGCTATCTCAACACGACTAAATTGTATTCCAAGACCGACGGCAAGGTAGTCGACATCACGAATGCGGATCCCAACAAACAGTACTCGGCGGTATTAGGTACGTATGATCGCAGGCACGACAAGTGGGGAATCACCGAAAGTTTTCAGCTGCCGGGCGGGAATCCCATCGATATCTACGAGCAGGGCTATATTGAAGGAAAGGATGCGGGCAGTTTCAACGCCAGGGCGGGGAACATGCTTATCGATGGCAATCTGAGGGGAAAGGCCGTTACCGGTATATTGCAGCGTCTGCCGTCGAGGCCCTTGACGAATAGTCAGCCGGTGTGGGCGCGTCGCTTCGACGAAATCCCGTGGGGCGGCGAAGTAGTCCTGGGTAATCCGTCTGAATTGAGTGCAGTCGTAGCGGATTTTCGCGCTCCTTCGGTGATATTCGCGACCGACGTAGCGCCAACACCGGTTAGTATCGACGAGCGATTTCCCGCGGACAAGACCGTGACGCTAAGCCAGAATATTTTTGCGGACGGGGGTATTAATCGAGTATCCATTTACAGTAATGGTCGTATCGTTATCCCTGAAGACGTCACCTTATCGCTGGCTCCCGGAGGGAAATTGGCGTTAGTGGCGGGCACGAGCAGTGCCCCGACAAATCCTGATGATCCCATCGCGCCCGCGTTGGAGATTAATGGCAAGGTGACGATTCCCGCGGGCCAGGTCAGCCTCAGTTCGGCGGCGACCCGTGCGGTAGGCATCGATCGAGAGCTGTATCAGGGTGTAGAGGTGGGACCCAAGGCGCATATCGATGTTGCCGGATTATGGGTCAACGACAGCAGCCTTTTAAATCCCGGCGGTGCCGCCGGCGCGGCCCTCACCGATGGGGGGTCTGTTACGGCGGCGGCGCCGGGTGATTTGATTCTCAGCAGAGGCAGTCTCATCAATACGGATGGCGGGGCGCAGATACTAAGCGACGGCACCATGAAGGCTGGGTCGGCCGGTAACATCTCACTTTCCAGCGACGCCGACCAAGTAACCACCTTGCGGCTCGAAGGCGATCTACATGCCTATTCTCTAGGGAAAGGCGGGGCACTCAGTATCTCCGCGGATTCGATACGAATCCGAAGCGGCGCAGCAGATGGAGCGGAAAAACAGGGTGAATTGGTATTGGCGCCCGACCTTTTTCAGAATGCGGGCTTTAGCAGTTTCGATCTTGAAGCGACGAAATTCGGATTGACGATCGATGAGAATACTCATCTACGGCTCATGGCCGAGAACCGGGTACTGGATGCCGGTTTCCAAAACCAGGTGACCGGCTCCGATCTTGGACAATTCAGCCATATAGAACGACTTCTACCTCAGCTGCGTAGTCCCGTCGATTTGTCATTAAGGTCGCGGCGCGGCTTGAATGGGGATTTTGACGCCGGTCTCTACATGAAGCCAGGTTCCGTCATAGAGGGCGATCCCGGTGCGAATATTTCGTTGCGCTCGGATCGTATGCTGACGGTGGCGGGAACCGTTGATGCGCCGGCAGGGGAGATCTCGTTGCGCTTGGACTCGGGGGCGCAAGCGGACGGCTTTTATGTCGACAAGGCAATCTGGTTGACACCGGCGGCGCATTTGTCGACGCCAGCGTATTCCCTGTTGTTACCCAATGACCTCGGTTTTCGTCAAGGTATTGTGCTGGATGCTGGCAGTATCAACATCGAAGCAAAAGAAGGGTCCGTCGTTGCAGTAGCCGGGTCGGAGTTAGACGTCTCGGGGAAGGCGCAAACCCTAGATTTACCTCAGGTCTTTCCCGACGGTACGTCTGATTTTGTTCCTATCACCGTAGCGGCAAGTGCGGGTAAGGTGCAGATTACCGCGGCGGACGGTCTATATTTAGACAGCACATTGTTGGCCGATGCAGCACCGGTTAAGGGTTCGAGGGGTGGAAGCCTGACCGTGGCGCTCGAGTCGGGTACACGGAGCGCAGAAACCTTTTTGGGGGGGAGTGGGCTATATACCCCGAAGGGGCCCCGCGTCATGCAATTGACCGACGGCATTGATGCGTCGTTGCCCGCCACGCTGCAAGCGGGTGACTCCTTCTATTCGGATGATCAGTTAAACAGCCTGCATACCCAAGTTATCAATGATGTCGAGACGATCGCACACCTGTCTGCTTCGCGTATCCAACAGGCCGGGTTCGATAGCGTGGATCTGCGGGTCCGGCCGGTGCTGTCGTCAAGCGTAAGTGTCCAGCCCACATCGGACGCGAAGATGGCGTTCGATGGTGATGTGAGCCTGCAGACCGGGCGCAGGATTTCACTGGATACCCCGGTTCTGTCTACGGTAAACGGCCGGGTTGAGTTGTCGGCCCATTATGTCGCCATCGGGTTCACGGACACCGGCGTTCGTATGAGCCCTGTTCCGACTCCCGGAGACGGCAGCTTGCATGTTGCCGCCAATGTAATCGATCTTATCGGCGACACCGGCCTTGAAGGCTTCGGTGCGGGTAAAGAGCCGGCCGCTGATTTGCGGGCGACACGGGATATCCGCTTGCGAGGTGTGCGCCTGGATTTGAATCAAGACGCGTTGGGGAGTCTGAGCGCCTCCGGAGATATGGCATTTGATGCAGGCCAGATTTATCCGACCACTCTCAGCAATTTCACGCTTAGCTCCGAAGTGGATCCTGAGGCCGTCATCAGCTTCACGGGTGGAAGCGCTATGAGCCCTCCATTGTCCGCGGATGGCGTGCTGACGGTATCGGCGCCTCATATCCTCCAACAGGGGACGCTGCGGGCCCCTTTTGGCCAGATAGTGTTGAACGCCGGCAAGTCGCTGGAGCTTGATGGAGGCAGTATCACTTCGGTATCCGGGGCGGGATTGACCGTGCCTTTTGGGGAGACACAGTTCGGCCGCGATTGGGTCGTGCCATTCCAATCCACATTGATATCGGTGGTGAATGCACCACGAGACAAATTTTACAGCCTGCCGTTGCCTGAAAAGAAGGTGAGTCTGGTTGCGCCCACCGTCAATTTTACCGAGGGCGCGGTGATCGATGTGTCGGGAGGCGGTGATTTATACGCCCATGAATTTGTCCCTGGACCCGGCGGTTCAAAGGACATCTTGTTGCCGAGTAACGCCGCCGGCGCCTTCGCCGTTCTTCCCGCACTAGGCAGTCTCTATGCCCCCGTCGATCCCGTGATATCCATGCAGGGCATTCAGGCGGGGGATACCGTGTATCTCGACGCCTCATCGGGATTGCCCGCCGGCGAATATACCATTCTCCCGGCGCGTTATGCGCTATTGCCCGGTGCGTTTTTGGTGACTCCGGTGCCGGGGACCGCCGGTATGACGTCCGCGCAAAATTACACGGGGGTGGACGGTATTCCCGTGATTGCGGGGCAAAGACGCGTCACCGACACGGACATCAGCGCATCGCTGTGGTCGGGTTTCGCCATTGAAAACGGCGATCGAGTGCGCCAGCGTGCTGAATATACTGAATCTTACGCCAATACTTTTTTCAATGCCGATGGTCTCGTATCGGCGCCGCCGTTGCCCAAGGATGCAGGTAGCGTGTCGATAAACGCCGGCTTGGCGCTGACCCTCGGTGGCCACGTGGACGGTCAGACACCTGGTGGTAGAGGTTCCCAGGTCGATATTGTCGGGCAACAACTCTCCGTCACGGCCGAGCCAAACGCCGGGGCTTCCGGCATTCAAATATTGGCCAGCGGCATCAATGCCTTGGGCGCGCAAAGCGTATTATTGGGCGGGCAGCGCGAAACCACCCCCGATGGCATATCGCTTAACGCGACTGCTAATAGCATTGATATCGGAGCGGGAGTGAATTTGCAGGCACCGGAGTTGATGATGGTCGCTGCTTCCGGTACCGATGAACATGGCGATGTCCTTCCCGGCCAAATCACCGTGGAGAGTGGGGCGATGTTGCAGGGAAGCGGTGGCTTATCGGGCGCGGATAATGCCCTGCTGCTCGATGGCGACAGCGCCTTGTTGCGCGTTTCCGCCGGCGGCGAGCCATCTATACGGCGGACTAATCTGCCCTCCGCGCCCAGCGCGCAACTGACGGTGGCCGCCGGTGCCAAGTTAGTGGCCGGCAATTCGGGTGCAAACGGCGCACTGCAGGGAGGCTCGCTGATCCTGGATTCCGCCGGAGACGCAGCTTCGGACGGAGAGATTCAAGTCGGTGACGGGGGCGCATTTCGGCTGGGGGCGTCCCGGATCAGCATAGGGGATGTGCCCGCTACCGCTATCGACCAAGGATTATTACTTTCCAACGATGCATTTGGTCAGATCGGGGCCGCAAATATATCCCTGGTCAGTGCCGACAGCATCGATCTTTACGGGAACGCCTTGGTATCGGCGGGTAATCTAACCATGCAAGCTCAGGCGATCAACGGTTATACCGCCGCTGATCAAATGGCTACCGTGCAAGCCGACACGCTTAACTTAATAGGCAGTCTTGAACCACCGGCCGCGGTAAACATCGATGGCGTTGGCAGCTTGGAGATAAAGGCGAAGGCGATAAACTTAGGGTCGATTGATGGGTCGTCAGCTACTTCGGGCGAGAATCTATTTATCAACGGATTCGAGCAAGTCAGTCTTGATGCAGGCGAAGTGGGTTTCCAGGGTATGGGCAGTCTGCAAATAATGGGTGCCGCTGACATAACGTCGGGAAATATAAGCGAATCGTCTTCCAGCGACTGGAACGTGATTGCGACCGATGCCATTAAAATCCTAAATGGCGTGTCATCACAGGCAAGTACGCACGTGCCGGGTCTCGGGGCCAAGCTGGAGTTGGTGGGTAGCAGCGTAACGTTTGATGGTAATGTCAATTTGCCGTCTGGACAATTGACGTTGAAGGCCAGGGGTGGTGAGGGGACTGATAACGTAACTGTTGGCCCGCTGGGCGTCATCGATGTTTCCGGAACGACGGTGCAGTTCGGGGAAGCCACCGTAGCAATACCCGGAGGACAAGTTATCTTGCAGTCCGAGAAGGGTGATGTGCAGATTCAATCCGGGTCCAAGATCAACGTTATCGGCGGGAATGCAAACGCCGGCGGAGGGTCTATCGGCATCGCGGCACCTCACGGCCAGGTATCGATTGCAGGTAATTTGACGGCCACCGCAACCTCCGGCAGTGATACGCAAGGCAATTTTTCATTGGACGCATATTCCATCCCGGATTTTGCCGCTTTGAGCACCACGCTGCTTCAAGGCGGCTTCACGGGAAAGGTGGACCTGCGCGCTCGAAGCGGTGATTTCGCAATCGGACCGGCCGAGACGATCAAGGCGTATAACCTGACATTAACCGCGGACGGTATCGCTGTCGACCAGAACGGCGATCCCATGCAGGACGGGGGAAATATAGACATTTCCGGCACGATCGATGCTTCCGGTTCTCAGACCGGTCGAGTAAGCATCAATGCCGGCAATGATCTGACCCTTCACGGCTCGGCCATAATCGATGCCCGAGGCACTGATAGCAATGTCAAGGGCGGTTAAGTGTTTTTGGGAACGCGTCAGGGCAGCATTGTTATGTATCAGGGCGCGGCGATCGATGTAACGGGTACTCAGCGGGTCGATTTGGAAATTCAACAGCAGGGCGTCGATGCCGTTGGTCATGCCGTACAAAATATGATAAATCGCACCGATACCGGCTTCGTGCAATTCCGGATGCCGCGTGACTCCGTTGCAACCAGTGATCTAACCGGTGCCAATGAAGGCATCAAGGGAGCGGGAGCCACGATCATGGAAGCCTATCAAGTCTATACCGATAGCACTGGAGTTCTTGGAAGTAGTGCGGTTAATGCAAGTGCGGGCAATCCTTATTATCAGGATGCCGTTACATTTATGCAGAATCAGCCGGATATCATGGCGAATATGGGTCTGGCCAATGAGACGGATATCCAGCTTAGGCCGGGAATAGAAATCCGGTCTCAGGGAGTTCTTAATGTGACCTCTGCGCTTGACCTCTCGCAATGGCGTTTCGGTCCCCAGGGGGCGCCGGGAGTGCTGACACTACGTTCTGCGGATAACTTAAGTATAAATAGTGGAATTTCGGATGGATTTGACGGGAATGCCATCAATCCTTACACGGGGGCGGTTGCGGATGTTCTGCGACATGACGACTCCTGGTCGCTACGTACAATTGCCGGCGCCGAACTCAGTAGTGCGGATCCCTTGGCCGTAAATCCTGGTGTGGGCCAGATAACTCTAGGTACCAATGTCGGGGTGCGCACGGGTACGGGCAATATCGATATGGCAGCCGGCGGCGATATAGTTATGGGCAAGCAGTCGGTGGTCTATACCGCCGGCATTGACGGTGGGCTTGGCACTTATGATCCTTTGTTCGCGGCGTTCTTTTTGGATGGACAATATCCACTCGGAGGCGGTGACATTCATATTGCAGCTGGAGGCAGTATCAGCGCCAAGCCCAGCAGTCAATTGATCAATAGTTGGTCTCCACGCCTGGGTGGTGCCGGTGATTATGGGAATCTTCCGACTACCTGGGCTATAAACTTCCAGAATTTCCATCAAGGTATCGGTGCCCTGGGCGGTGGGAATGTCAATGTTGTCGCCGGGGGAAGCATTGATGACTTGTCAGTGGCCATGCCCACCGTTGGGATGCAGCACGGTCAGGCGGAGTACGACCTCAATAGCAGTAAGGTCACCCTTGAGACCAATGATGTGATCATTACTGGCGGGAATAGCCTTAGTGTCACTGCCGGTGGTGATATTCGCGGTGGCGTGTTTTATGCCGGACAAGGAGAGGCTACTGTGCGTGCAGGCGGTTCTATGGGTAAGTCGCCTGCCGATCAGCTGTATCCGACATTCGCATTGGGTGATGGACGGTTTACGGTAGCCGCTACAGATGATTTAGGTATTGAAACTATATTTAACCCTAAAATCCTAACACAAAGCAAAGACCAAGGTGTGCCCGGTTTATTGGTTCCTGAATCATTTTTCTTTGGCTATGGGCCTACCAGCGAGGTGAATTTGACCTCTTATTCGGGTGACATTCATTTTAGCAATGAGGTATCCGGCCTGGTTCAGCGCGCGGTGGATGGCGGAAAAATCGATCCCTTATTGCAGAACATGCTCCTGGTTTATCCGGGCATATTATCCGCTCACGCCGTTCAAGGTAATATAGTCCTAGGGAAGAACAGCTTTACGTTATTTCCCTCATCTCAGGGACAATTGGAGTTATTGGCGTCTGATTCCATAACTATAGAGAATAATCAAACGCCGAGCATCAATCTATCGGATGCCGATCCTTCGATATTGCCCACTGCCGATACTCCGGTAAATGTCTTGGGTGATGCGGCTGTCCGGTTGAATCCGCATTCGCCTTCGGACTTTAATCACGCCGCCACGCCGATTCACCTTGATGACGGCCGGCCGGCGCTTATCGTTGCGCGCGACGGATCCATCGGTCCCAAAGGTGGAACAGCGGCGCGACTTGACTTCTATCTTGCAAAAACGGCTCATCTTATTGCAGGGCAAGATATACGTAATACTCGTCTGGAAGTTCAAAATCTCAATGAAACCGATACCAGTCTTGTGAAGGCGGGGCGGGATGTGATCTTTGAAACCGGCCGCAGCGATAACGGTTCGTTCGACGAAAGTGTAGAGCGCGAAATGCGCTTCTCAGGACCGGGTAATTTGGAAGTTGTTGCAGGTCGAAATGTTGACCTGGGTACCAGCGCGGGGATATTGACCGTGGGTAATACGCTTAATCCTGCGTTGGATCCCAACGGCGCCAATATTCTCGTTGTAGCGGGAGCGGCCATGGCTTCAGATTACGAAGCATTCACCAGCAAGTATTTGGTCGATTCCAATTTGTATGAGGATAAGCTATCGAATTTCTTGTCGAAATATTCATTCGACGATCCGACATGGACCGAGATCAAGAAATTTAAATCATTGCCCCTTGACGTCCGCCGGGAGTTGATATTCGAGATCCTCTTCGAGGAACTTAAGACCTCCGGCACCGCCGCGACGGATGTCAATGGAGGAAGTTCTAAAGACTACTCGCGCGGATACGGTGCTATTGAAACCTTGTTCCCCGGGAGTGTCGATGGGAAAAATTTGACCCAGCATTCGTCAGACTTAAATATGCTGCTTAGTCGAATAACGACGGTAGACGGCGGTGGCATCAATTTGGTAGTGCCCTATGGAAATATCAATGCGGGCGTCGCCGACACGAGCGCCTTGGCAAAAGCGCCCGAGGAACTGGGGATAGTGGTGCAGAGGTCGGGAGATATTAATTCCTATGTGTTGGGTAATTTTCTGGTGAATCAGTCCAGGGTATTTGCACTGGATGGCGGCGATATCATGATGTGGTCTTCACTAGGAGATATTGATGCGGGTCGTGGGGCCAAGACCGCCATCACCGCGCCGCCACCCTTGGTTGCCGTCGATAATAAAGGACAAATCACGCTTGAATTTCCTCCTGCGATCGCCGGTAGTGGAATTCGTGGTGCGGTTACAACACCAGGTAAGCCTCCCGGAGACGTCTTCTTGTTTGCGCCAAAAGGCGTTGTAAATGCGGGAGATGCTGGGATCGGTTCTGCAGGTAATGTCACTATAGGGGCGGTTGAGGTCAGAGGCGCGGATAACATTAATATCGGTGGGGTTGCGGTAGGCGTGCCGATGGCGGACACCAGCAGCCTTGCGGCCGGTTTGACCAGCGTCGGCAACGTCACCAGTAACGTTACTAAGAGCACCGAAAACTCACTGGACAGTATGTCTGCTAAGCAGGCCTCGGAAACACCTCTAGCGGATGCCGCCCTTACCTAACTCGATGTGGTGGTCTTCGGTTTGGGCGATGAAACAGTGGGAAATAAATCCTTGAACGATACATCCAGCGGTAACTGAACTGAAACATATTCTTGTCACAATAGATTTCGCTGATCTTTTGGTGCAGCCACGCGGCACGGTCTACCCGGCTTGTCCTCCAGTTCCGGATGAGGATGGCGGGTGTCGTATATCGGCCATGATAAATCACCGCTGGCTTCAATAGACGGGAAAATCGATGAAAAGAAAAGCGTTGTTATTGGTCTGCCTTCTTTTGTCGCTACCCGCGCTGGCCCAGGCGTGGTGGAACGACGATTGGTCGTTTCGCAAGCATCTCACCCTGGATACCACGCCGGCCGGCGCGGATATCAAGAGCGACTTGCAGGACGTGCCAGTCCTGGTGAGGCTGCACGCCGGAAACTTCAAGTATTTCCTTGACCTCAAACAAGGCGGTGATGACCTGCGCTTTATCGGCGATGACGATAAGACTCCGCTCAAGTTTCATATCGAGAAATTCGATCCGATCAATGAAATAGCCTTGATCTGGGTCAAGTTGCCCCAGGTGCCGGCCGGTGCCAATACCAAAAATATCTGGATGTATTACGGTAACCAAAAGGCGGAGAAGGCCGAGGATGCGGGGGGCACCTACGATGTCAAGCAGGTCCTGGTATATCACTTTAAGAATAAGGGCGGCGCTCCGCGGGATCAGACCGCTTACGCCAACAATCCCACTCGAGATTCGGCGGAATTCAACCCCGCCGCCTTGATCGGCGGGGGCGTTCATTTCGGCGGCGGTCAATTGATGGTCATCCCGGCGACGCCCTCCCTGCAGTTGACGCCCGCCAACGGCTGGACTTTTTCCACCTGGATAAAGATCGATGTTCCCCAGAAGGATGCTTATCTCATGTCCCGCGAGGAAGGCGGGCGCTCTCTGGTGATGGGCGTCGAGGGGACGGATGTCTATGCCCGTCTGGGCCAGAGAGAACAGGCTATTCGAACACCTTCCGGCGTGTCCATTACGCCGGGGGCATGGCATCACCTGGCCATGACCGTGGGTCAGAGCGGACTCATTATATATATAGACGGCGCCGAGGCTGCCTCGGTCCCGGTGACCCTGTCCGAGCTGGGCGGGGAAATCACGGTGGGCGCCGCGGCGGACGGCAGCCATGGTTTCAGCGGGGATCTGGACGAACTGGGGATCGCCGGCACGGTCCGTGGCGCCGATTGGATAAAGGCCGCCGCCGGCAGCCAGGGGATGGACGCCAAACTTATCACCTATGGCAGCGACGATCAGCACGGCGGCGGAGGCGGGACCTCCTATTTCTCCGTGATTCTGCAGAACGTCACGGTGGACGGCTGGGTGGTGATCATGCTGCTGGCGGTCATGTCCGCCATCAGTTGGGTGGTGATGGTGGGCAAGGGGCTGATCGTCCGGCGCGTACGCAAGGATAATCAAAATTTCCTCGAGAAGTTTCATGGGCTGGCCCTTAAGGATACGGCGAAGCTCGATCAGGCTGTCAGCCGGGACGAACAGGATCTGGTGGAGACATCCCCGCTGCTCAACGCCTTGACCGGAAAACACGATCACTTCCAGAGTTCGCCTCTCTATCGCATCTACCATCAGGGGATTCAGGAACTCAATCTTCGCGTCGGTCCGACGGTAGGGGCTCAGGCGAGCAGCATCAGCGATAAGGGTCTCAACGCCATCCGCGCCACCCTCGACGCGGTGCTGGTACGCGAGACGCAGAAGATCAATGCCCAGATGGTGTTGCTCACCATCGCCATCAGCGGCGGCCCGTTCCTTGGTCTGCTCGGTACCGTGGTGGGGGTGATGATCACCTTCGCCGCCATTGCCGCCAGCGGTGACGTCAACGTCAATGCCATCGCCCCCGGCATCGCGGCGGCATTGGTAGCCACGGTGGCGGGTCTGGCCGTCGCCATCCCGGCGCTGTTTGGTTACAACTACCTGGCCAGCAGCATCAAAAATATCATTTCCGACATGCATGTGTTTGTCGATGAATTTATCAGCAAGACCGCTGAACACTACGGCGACTAACAGGAGGGGACTTAACTTATGGCCTCGAATGTAAAAGCGGAGAGCGAGCTATACGACGACATCAACATCACGCCGATGTTGGACCTGGCCTATGTACTACTGGTGATTTTTATCATCATGACTACGGCGACGGTGCAAGGTATCAAGGTCAATCTTCCCAAGGCCAGCGCTACGCCCAGTCTGCACAAGCCCCAGACCAAGGCTGTCAGCATCTCCCAGGATGGCACCATATTTCTGGATACCTATCCGGTGAGTCTGACGGAGCTGGAGGCGCGCCTGAAACAATACAAGTCGGTCAATCCCGATCTGCCCGTGGTGGTCAAGGCCGATGCGCAGATCCAGTATCAGCGAGTGGTGGATGTCCTGGATATCATGGGACGGTTGGAGATCACCCAGTTGGGCTTGGTGACGCAGCGTCTGGTGAAGTGAGGCGCCGGTATTCCGGTGATGTTTGAGCATGAACAGACGCTACCTGCGCTATCTTCCGGGCCTGGCCGTATTCTTGGCGGTCATATTGATAGTGGGCGTCGTCGGATATTTTGTCGTGGGATTCTTGAAGGATAAGCCCGCCAATCCCAAGAAACTGGTGCAACAAATAACGCTTATCCAGCCGCCGCCACCGCCGCCGGTGGAAAAGCCGCCCGAGCCTGAGATCAAGCAGGAGGTGGATGTTCCTAAGCCGCAGGATACCCCGGAAGATCAGCCGGAAGATACCGCGGAAAACCTGCCTCCCATCGGCGATGATCTGGGCCTGGATGCGGAGGGCGGCGCGGGGGGGGATTCCTTCGGACTGGTAGGCAAGAAAGGCGGGCAAAGTCTGATCGGTGGTGGGGGCAGCCAATTCCGCAGATACGTCAGCCTGGTACAGGATCAAATCAGTATGACCTTGTCGGAAGATGAGAAGATTCGCAAGGAAAAGTATTCGGTGATTGTCCATTTGTGGGTAGGGGGCGACGGCAAGGTCGAGCGTTTTGAGTTGGTAAAGGGTACCGGCAAGCACAGTCTGGATAAAAAGCTGAAATTGGATCTATCCGAGGTTCGGGCGTTTGATGAAGCGCCATCGGTGGAGATGCCACAACCTATCAAGTTGCGCATCTCCTCAAGGTCGTGATGCGATGGCGCGGAAAGGACCAACTCAGCCATAGCATTCTCGACAGTTTCTTATAAAAGTTTATTGGCTCCAGGGTGTTCGGATCATTTGATGCGGGTGGAATTGACGATAATGAAGAAGAAATGTATAGCCGGAGTTCTTTTGGCGATCATGTGGCTGGGTGGAACGGCGATGGCCGAGGAACAGGCCCAAGCCGCCGGTCCGTCCGATCCGGTATCTCATCAACAAGATCAGGCCGGTGGAGAGCAATCGGCGAAAGCTGAAACGGATCGCCCGCCACCGGCTTCAAGGGCGGACGACACCCAGGGGGTGACCGCGGCCATGCAGGAACTGCTTCAAACCCTGGTAGAGCAGGGCGTCCTGAATCAGGACAAGGCCGGTGAATTACTTCAGCGGATGGAAGAACGCTTGCATGCCGAGCCGTTGCCCAAACGCCCACCACCGCCGGCCGATCCCAACGTGGTCGGCGTTCCCTACGTGCCCGAGTTCGTGAAGGACGAGATCGCCAACGAAGTGAAGCCCAAACTGCGTGATGATGTTCTGCAGGATGTTCTTGTTCAAGCGAAGGAAGAACGCTGGGGGTTTCCCGGTGTGATTCCCTGGTATCTGCGCTTTCTAAAATGGTCGGGCGATGTACGGGTTCGCGTTCAGGGTGATATGTTTGCCAACGGTAACGCCCAAAATATTTATCTTAATTTCCAGAAAGTCAACAATGCCGGTGGTATTGGCAAGACCGACAATCCATTCCTCAATACTTCAATTGACCGTTATCGTATGCGCCTGCGGGCGCGTCTGGCCATGGCCGCGGAGATATCGGAGCAGGTAAGTGCCTTTATGCGCATTACCACCGGCAATAGTAGCGACCCGATTTCCACCAATCAGACCTTGACCTTGGGGAATAGCAGCAACCGCTATCAGGCCGTATGGGATCAGGCCTATCTACGCTTTGAAGGGCTGTACGGTTACACATCACTCAAACTATGGGGGGGGCGCATGCCTAACCCTTGGATACACACCGATCTGGTGTGGGATGTCGATCTGGGGTTTGACGGGGCGGCGGCGTCGCTTAATTACAATCTATTCGGTCTATTCAAGCCGGACAGCGCCGAAGCACCGCACCGCGATGTGTTTATAACCGCCGGCGCCTTCCCCATTCAGGAGGTGGAACTGTCTTCCAATGACAAGTGGTTGTACGGCGCCCAATTGGGGACGCACTGGGAAACGGCCGGTCAATCTCAATTCAAGATGGGGTTGGCATATTACTACTATAGCCACATCACGGGTACCCTGAATACCATAGACAATAAACTGCTGGATTTCACTGCGCCGCAATCCGAAGTTAAGGGAAATACCATGTTTGATATTCGCAATGACGCGGATCCCAATACTAATTTGTTTGCCTTGGCGTCAGATTACAAGCTGGCAAATTTAACCGCCTCCATGGATTTCCCGCAGCTGGTGCCGCTTCATGTCATTGTCACGGCTGATTACGTGAAGAACATCGGATTCGATAAACAAAAAATACTTGAACGCACGGGTACACAGGTAAAACCCCGCGTCGAGGGTTACCAGTTGAAGGTGTCTGTCGGGAGACAAAAAATCGCCATCCATGGCGATTGGCGGGTGACCGCGGCCTTCAAACACCTGGAACGGGACGCGGTGGTGGACGCCTTTACCGATTCCGATTTTCATCTGGGGGGCACGGACGCCGAGGGCTGGATTTTGCAATACGAGTTCGGTCTTTCGGAAAAGACATGGCTTACGGCACGCTGGTTGAGCAGCGATGCCATAGACGGACCGCCTCTGGGTGTCGACACGCTGCAATTGGACGTCAGCGCCAAGTTCTGATTGCTGCTCATAAATTAAGCGCGCTGATCCGATGACTTGTGGCGCGGGAGGTTAGATCATGAATTCCAGGATATCCACTCAAATCATCATGGGTTGTGTGTTGATTGCATTCGGCGGTGCTTCCCATGCAGAGGTGAGTTCACGGGATGGTGGGAGCGATCGAAATGCGGCGGCCAAGGCCCAATATCTATTACGCCAAATGGCCACGGAGCGAGACGCGCTTAAAGGTGAAAACGCCAAGCTTCAAAGCCAAATGGAAAAGCTCAATAAGGATTTGGAGTCCCGGAAAAAACAATTGAAAAAGCTGAAGAAAAATCTGGCCTCATCCGGTAAGAGTTTGGGTCGCTTGGAGGAGCGGAATAAAGCCCTTACCGAGCGTTTGCTCAAGAACCGTGAGAAGTTTAAGGAAGTGATTGAAAAATTCAAAGAAACTATTGCTACCCTCAGGTCAGTCGAAGCGGAGCGCAATCAGCTAAGAGTCTCTTTAAGCGAAAAAAAACGGGAGTTGGAAGACAGGACCCGGGAGGTGGCCTCCTGCATTCGCAAGAACATGGATCTTTATCAATCCGACCTGGACCTGGTGGAGCAATATAAAAACAAAGGCGTGTGGAACGCCTTGCTTCAGAAAGAGCCCGTAACCCGTCTGAAGCAGGTGGATATCGAAAACACGGTACAGAAATACAAGATGCGTCTCGACCAACTGCGTGTCGCGGCTCCCACCATGCAGATGCCAAAACAGTGATTTGGCCGGGTAAAGCCGCGGGCTCTAGATTCATGATAAGTTATCAAAAAGATGTAGCTATTCAGAGAATGACTGAAAAGAACGCAATGCGATGGTCGCGTTGTGCCTTGCCGTGGGCTGGTGTAATCGAATTGTAAACATAGCCCACTAGACTGGCTATACATTTCACTGGTTGCAATTGTCCCCCATGGCAAAAAAAGCATTGATCACCGGAGTGACGGGGCAGGACGGCGCCTACCTCGCCGAATTTCTGTTGGACCGAGGCTATGAAGTTCATGGCATCAAGCGTCGCAGTTCGCTGTTCAACACCGATCGCATCGATCATTTGTATCAGGATCCCCACGAGAGCGATCGTCGCCTTATTCTGCACTACGGCGATATGACGGACAGCACCAATCTGATACGCATCATGCAACAGGTCCAGCCCGATGAAATCTACAACCTGGCGGCGCAGAGTCATGTGGCGGTATCCTTTGAGGAGCCGGAATATACCGCCAACGCCGATGCCCTGGGTCCTCTGCGTTTGCTGGAGGCGATCCGTATCCTAGGTCTGGAAAAGACGGCGCGTTTTTACCAGGCATCCAGTTTCGAGCTTTACGGACTGGTCCAGGAGACGCCGCAGCGCGAGCTCACTCCCTTCTATCCCCGCTCACCCTATGCGGTGGCCAAACTCTATGCTTATTGGATCACCGTCAATTACCGAGAGGCCTACGGCATGTATGCCTGCAATGGTATTCTATTCAACCATGAATCACCGTTGCGCGGCGAGACCTTCGTTACCCGCAAGATCACTCGTGGTCTGGCGCGGGTCAAGCTGGGGCTGCAGGATTGTGTCTATTTGGGAAACCTCGATGCCCTGCGCGATTGGGGCCATGCCCGGGATTACGTACGTATGCAGTGGCTGATGCTGCAACAGGAAAATCCGGAGGACTACGTGATCGCCAGCGGGGGGCAGCGCAGCGTACGCGACTTCGTGAACGCCGCCGCCGCTGTCCTCGACATGAGGATCCATTGGGAAGGCAAGGGCGTCGAAGAACGCGGCTATGACCATAAGGGGCGCTGCGTGGTGGCGGTGGATGCGCGCTATTTTCGTCCCACTGAGGTCGATACCTTGCTGGGCGATGCGAGCAAGGCCCGTGAGCAATTGGGGTGGCAACCCACGGTGTCCTTCCAGGAGTTGGTGTCGGAGATGGCGAATGAGGACCTCAAGGCCGCCGAGCACGACGCACTGTGTCGCCGCGAGGGATATCGAGTGTTTGATTACCGGGAATGAATATGATGGAAAGCAATGCGCGAATATATGTGAGCGGGCATACTGGCCTGGTAGGTACCGCCCTGGTTCAGGAGTTGGAGCAACGTGGCTATAGCAATCTCATCGTTTCCGGCCGCGGCGAGGTTGACCTGCGTGATCAGGCCGCAGTACGCGAGTTCTATCGCAAGTCTCGACCCGAATATGTATTCGTGGCGGCGGGCAAGGTAGGCGGTATTCTCGCCAACGACAGCTATCCGGCGGAGTTCATCTACGACAATCTCATGATAGCGGCCAATGTGATCCATGGCGCCTATCAGCATCAGGTAAAAAAACTGCTTTTTCTCGGCAGTTCCTGCGTCTACCCCAAGTTCGCGCCCCAACCCATCAGCGAGCAGGACTTGCTGAGCGGCCCGTTGGAGCCTACCAATCAATGGTATGCGGTGGCCAAGATCGCCGGCATCAAACTGTGCCAGGCCTACCGTCGTCAATACGGTTGCGATTTCATCGCCGCCATGCCCACCAACCTCTACGGCTCCGGCGATAACTTCGATCTCCACACCTCCCACGTGCTGCCGGCGCTGCTGCGCAAGTTTCACGAAGCCAAGGTGATCGGCGTGCCGGAGGTGGCGGTGTGGGGTACCGGCACGCCGCGCCGCGAGTTCTGCCATGTGATTGATTGCGCCGCCGCCTGTTTGCACCTGATGCAGGTATATGACGGTGAGGAAATCGTCAATATTGGCGTGGGCAGCGATATCAGCATCCGCGAGTTGGCGGAATTGATCGGCGGGATCGTTGGTTACCGCGGCGAAATCGTTTTCGACACCCTCCGCCCCGACGGTCCGCCCCTCAAGCGGGTGGATACCCGGGTCATTAACGGCCTGGGTTGGCATCCCGCCATCGAGCTGGAGCAGGGGATACGAGATACCTATGAGTGGTATTTACGCTACGGTGCTGGATGATGCAGAGGGCCGCAAACAGAGACAAACACTGCTTAATCGTACTCCTGGCAGGCGTTTTTCCCGCTACAGACGTTGGAAAGCGTAAGATCGCCTGCGGAGTGCAAGCTACAAATCCCGTGTGAAATGATTCGGTCACAGGCGCGTAACAAACATGTTCTAAAGTGATGGCGTTTTGCCGGCATCGGTCGGGGACGATGTTACCTGCATTTTCCGGAGCGCGAAAAATCATGAAGAACCGATTCAGCGGCGTTGCCTGTCGCCTGCTATGCGCATGCATCACCGGATGTGGAATGGTCTCCGTCACCCATGCAGTGGTGTTGACACAGCAGCCCGTGATTACGGATGGGCCTCCAGGCGTGGCTCCGCTGGCGATATCCGCCGACGGCCAGCAGGTCTATGCGGGTTCCGGTATCTCCGGCGATTTGGCGGTTTATCAACGCGAAGCCGGCACCGGCAACTATAATTTTGATTATACTTCTCCTGCCGCTGCATTACTCGGCATCACCGGCACTGAGCTGTTGCAATCCCTGGCAGTCAGCCCCGACGGAAAGCATCTCTATGCGGCATATGAGGCAGGCGATAAGAAGACGGCCTTGATCGCCGTCCTGCAGCGCAGCGGCGGCACGCTCAGTCTTGTGGAGAGCATCAGCCTCGCCGGCAGTACTCGGCTCAGTGCCCTGGTGGTGAGCCCCGACGGGGCGCAGGTCTACGCGGTGGATGAAAATACCCTCTATGTCTACGATCGCAATACCTCCGACGGCCGTCTCAGCCTGCGCCAACCGCTGACGGATAATGCCGGCGGTGTGGACGGCCTCGGCGGGGCCTGGGCTATTACGGTGAGTTCCGACGGCCGGTATATATACGTAAGCGGTGCCGTAGATAACGCTGTTGCCGTGTTCCATCGCGATACCGGCGGACAGCCGGTCTTTATCGCTGTCTATAAAGACGGTGCCGACGGCGTCATCGGCCTTGTCGATGCCCGCGGCCTAGCCCTGAGTCCGGACGGCAATCAGCTTTACGTCGCCGCCGCCGGGGGCAACGCGGTCGCCGTCTTTAGCCGCGATACCGCCACCGGCCTGCTGCAACCCTTCCAGGTCTATCGAGATGGTACGGGATTCGACGGCCTGGGCAGCGCCTTCGCCCTGGCCCTGAGTCCGGACGGCTCTCAAGTCTATGTATTGGGCAGCGGGGAAGACGCCTTGTCGGTGCTGCGCCGCGACAGTGAAAGCGGCGCCTTGACCCAGGCGGTGGTATTGCGTCAAGGGCAGGGATTGCCTGCGGTGGGGGGGTTGACCAAGGCATGGGGCGTGGTTGTAACGTCTGACGGAAATCAATTGCTGGTCACCTCGCCGCAGGATGATTCCCTGGCCGTATTCGGTGTCGCTGCCGCCGATCTCAGTCTGGCGATGAAGCTCGTCACCGCCGAGTTGACGGCGGGCACCGCTATACAGTTTCAATTGACGGTAAGCAACAACAGTCCCGATTCCGCGCCTAGCGCCACCGGGGTGTTGGTGGAAGACCAGCTGCCCGCCGGGGCGAGTGCGGTGAGCGGTACTTTCGGTGCCAGTCAATGCGATCTGCGAGGGGAAATACTGCATTGCGCTATCGGCGATCTTGTCCCCGGCGGACAAATGACCGCTACCGTGAGCATGAAATTTACCAGTGCGGGTTCGTATATCAATAGTGCCGTCGCCGCGGCGGACCAGCGCGACCCGCAGCCGGATGATAATCGTGATACGCAGGCATTGCTGGTTGCCGAATCGCTGAACCAGGCCCCGGTGGCGGAAGCGGATCAGGCCGTCACGCTGCCGGATACGGCCGTCGACATCCCGGTGCTGGCCAACGATCACGATCCGGAAGGTGGCGGTATCACGATCACCATCCTACCTGCTGCTTCCCAGCTGGGTGGCGCTCTGAGCCTCAATGGCGACGGCAGCGTGCATTACATCCCCGCAACCGGGTTTCATGGTATGGATACGTTCAGCTACACCATTGCAGACATCGAGGGCGCTACCGCCCAGGGATCGGTGGAAGTCACGGTAAATACGCCGCCTGATGCCAGGAACGACGTCGCTAGCGAGACGGCGGGTGCGACCATTCATATATTTGTCCTAGTCAACGATATGGACGCCGACGGCGATAGCCTCACGCTTGCCGCCGCGCCGTCGCCATCGGACAAAGGAGGCGTGGTGAGTATCAACGACGACGGTACTGTAAGTTACACCGCAGCCGGTGGTTTCAGCGGCGAGGACAGCTTTACTTACACAGTTAACGATGGCTACGGCGGTAGCGATACGGCGCAAGTCAAGGTGGCGGTATCAACCGTATCCGCCCAGGGTAGCAGCGGTAGCCCGCTGGATAAGCCGTCTGACCAGGCTAAACAAAACGGCGGCGGGAGCGTAGGGCTTGGCGAGTTATTGTTGCTGGCGTTGATAGCGCTGGCAGGCCGTCGCCGCTCACTTATGGCGAGTGGTGCGTAAAAGCGCATATCGCTGAGGAAATCAAGATGTATACGTGGCGGAAGCCATGTTTTCTTTCTTTCGCGCGATCTTGCCTTTATTCATGACAAGAAATGTTCATATTTTATTCACGAAAGCGCAAAGCTTTCTCTCCACAATATGCTCGGACGATTAGGGAGATTTATGCCGATCCTATCGTTGCCGATCGGTGGTTCGATGAGCGGCTCCCGAGACGTGCATTCAATAACAACGGCGACTTGTTCCAAGCCTAGTTCCTTCCCTCGGAAAAGGAGATATCCCCCTCTCCATATCTCATGACCAGCCGGTCCCTCCGGGGCCGGTTTTTTTATGGTGCAGGCGGTTTATCACCGGCGATCCCGGTCGTGACGACGGTGCCGGATTACGATGATCTCGATGCGCCCGCGGGGGCCGATGAAGTAGGAGGCCAGCCAACCGGTAATGCTGATCACCATGGACCCCAATAAGGCCGAACCGAAGCCGGCGATGGTGAAGTCGTCGAACATCCACGCCACCAGCCCCAGCATGGCGGCGTTGATGACCAGCAGAAACAGCCCGAGAGTCAGCACCGTGATGGGCAGGGTGAGGATGATCAGCAAGGGCCGCACCACGGCGTTGACCATTCCCAGCAATAGTGCCGCACCCAACAGGGTGCCCAGGCCGTTGACTGCTATGCCCGGCACCAGTTCCGACGCCAGCCACAATCCCAGCGCGACCACCAATAGACGTAACAGGAAGCCGGCCACGGGTTAGGCCTCTACATCCGCGTCGGCGGGATTTTCTGCCTTTCCGGCGAGAGAGGAATTCTCGTCATCATCATATTCATAAGTCTTGATGACCTCGATGAAATCCTCGCCGTAGGCATCGAGCTTGCGAGTGCCGACGCCGGAGATTTGCGCGAATTGTTCCTGGGTGCGCGGGCGGTGCTCCACCATCTCCGCGAGGGTGGCGTCGTGAAACACCACATAGGGCGGCACGCCCTGCTGCGCCGCGATCTCGCGACGGCGGGCGCGCAGGGCATCCCACAGGCGCTGATCCACGTCGCGGGCGAAGGCGGCGGTGGCGCGCTTGGCGGTCTTCTTCACTTTTTCCGGTTTGACGTCCCGGCGCAGCATCAGGCGCTCTTCGCCGCGCAGTACCGGGCGGTAGGCGTCGGTGAGACGCAGCGCGCCATGGCCTTCCAGGTCCACGGTCAGCAGGCCGCGGCTGATGAGCTGGCGGAACACGCCGCGCCACTCGCTGTTACTCAGTTCCTGGCCGATGCCGAAGGTGGTGAGCTTGTCATGGCCGAAGCGCCGGATGCGTTCGTCGCTCTTGCCCATCAGTACGTCGATCAGGTAGTTCACGCCGAAACGCTGGCCGGTGCGGTGTACGCAGGACAGGGCCTTTTGCGCGGGCACGGAGGCGTCCCAGGTCTCCGGCGGGCTGAGGCAGGTGTCGCAATTGCCGCAGGGTTCGGGCATGACATCGCCGAAATAGGCCAGCAGTGCCCGGCGGCGGCAGGTGGTGAGTTCACACAGGCCCAGCATGGCATCCAGCTTGTGGCGCTCGACGCGCTTGTGGGCGTCGTCGCTCTCGGAGCTCTCCAGCATCTGCCGCAAGGTGATCACGTCCTGCAGGCCGTAGATCATCCAGGCGTCCGCCGCCAGGCCGTCGCGTCCGGCGCGACCGGTCTCCTGATAATAGGCCTCGACGCTCTTGGGCAGGTTGAGGTGGGCGACGAAACGCACGTTGGGCTTGTCGATGCCCATGCCGAAGGCGATGGTGGCGACGATGATCACGCCTTCCTCGTTGATGAAGCGCGACTGATTGCGTTCGCGTTCCGCCGCGCTGAGTCCGGCGTGATAGGGCAGCGCGGTGAGACCCTGCGCCTCCAGCCAGGCGGCGATCTCGTCGACGCGCTTGCGGGACAGGCAGTAGACGATGCCGGCATCGCCGTCGTGTTCGCTACGGATGAAGCGCAGCAACTGTTCGCGGGCGCTGCCGCCGCGCCCGCCGTCGGCCTGGGCGATGCGGTAGCGGATGTTGGGGCGGTCGAAGCCGCTGATGAATACCCGGGCCTTGTCGAGCCCGAGCCGTGAGATGATCTCGCGGCGGGTGGCCTCGTCGGCGGTGGCGGTGAGGGCGATGCGCGGGATATCGGGAAAACGCTCGTGCAATACCGAGAGCTGGATGTATTCGGGACGGAAGTCGTGACCCCACTGGGAGACGCAGTAAGCCTCGTCGATGGCGAACAGGGCGATGTCGGCGCGGGTCAGGAGATCGAGGCTACGCTCCTGCATCAGTCGTTCCGGGGCGATGTAGAGCAGGTCCAGTTCGCCGCGCAGCAGTTGTCCCTCGATGGCGCGCGCCGTGGCGGCATCCAGGGAGGAATTGACGAAGGCGGCGCGCACCCCGGCCTGTTTCAGGGCCGCCACCTGATCCTGCATCAGGGCGATCAGCGGCGAGATCACGATGCCCGTACCCGGACGGGCGATGGC
>Ga0114931_10001391_pt1 | contig 30933 bp, 25 predicted proteins | sample 2SBtaG_FD_89579 | JGI IMG/M metagenome (GOLD analysis project Ga0114931, IMG submission 89579) | Deep subsurface microbial communities from Kolumbo volcano to uncover new lineages of life (NeLLi) - 2SBTROV14_V59a metaG | ecosystem: Environmental > Aquatic > Marine > Volcanic | place: Kolumbo... | reverse complement strand
GGCATCTAGCCCGCGTCTCCGAGGGAAAAGCCGGCGCCACATTTGTCATCGGGAAAAGTTTTTAGTCACCGTTCGATGCGTCCGTCGACTTTTTGCGAGTTCCGGTACACTTCAGCTCGCCAAAGGGAGTGTCGTATTTCCCATCAATTTTGTCTCCTGCGACTTTTCCTGTGAATCGAAGCGTCGGACCATCGCCACCCAGGGTTCGATTGAAGCTGAGCGTGTCGCCGTCGATCGCGATGGAGGCCATCTTCATCTTCCGACCCTGACTTGACCAGGTGCCCACGAGGTATTGGCCGTCGTCCAGTTTGAGCGACATCGTCGCATCAATCCGATTGCCCTGTAACTCAATCTCCATATCCCATGCGCCGACGATGGCCGCTGCCGCCTTGGGATCAACTTTGATTGGTTTTTCCGCTGTCTTTTTGCGATCCGCGTCAAGAGAGGCCGATTCCCTGCTCATGGGTGGTTCCTTGCCGGTTTCCTTGTAACTGGCGAGCCATGCCTTGGTCGCGTCAATCGCGGGCTTGTATCCCCAGGGGCCACGCTTCGCCGCCACGGCGAGTTTGCCATCTTTGCGAATTACAAACAGGCGGTCGGGCCAACCCTTGTACGCTTTGTTGGCCGTGTCGTCCATGTCATCGGCGAGCGTGGGAATGTGCAGGTTCTTGTCGGAAAGAAGCTTGTTGGCGACGGAACAACGTTCGCCATAGGTCTTGTGCTGCTTGATTCCCATTTCCTTGGCGTACCCGACGGGCCAACTGCTGTCCAAGGCATACGCTTCCTTGATGTACACCAGTCGAAACTCGGCCACGTCTTTGTAGTCCTGGTACATCTTTTCCATTTCGGCGACCTGCCGAAGGAAGGGCGGTCAAGTATAACTTCCAAAAAAAAGAACAACCGGTTTTTTGCCTCGAAAAGACGCAATGTCCGTTTCGCTCTTTCCGTCGAGTGATTTGAGCTTAAAGGTCGGCGCAAGATCGCCCACCTTCGGTGCGGCGTCGTCTTTGGAGACGCGTTCGCGGATCTTGTCTCGTCGTCCGTGATTCTCGCCTTCCTGCGCGAAGGCGAGACTGCCGACCATCAGCAGTGCGACCAGCGACACTTTTCCAATACACGAAGTCGTTTTCATTTCAGAATCCTTTCAAATCAATAGTGGTTTAACGATCGGCGATTGCACCATCGCAACAGCGAATGGCCCACCGCGCCAATAACATATAGGTGGACAGAGCATTGTGCCAACGATGTCTTGCCTATGTGAGCATTTGTTGGTCGTTCTTTCAGCCTGAGCACCCCCCGTTTTGCCCTGCAAGTATCACCTATTCTTCCCCAGTTGTTGTGAGTGGAGAAAGGGAGACCAGGCGATGGCAGTCCGTCGACAAGGGGTGGCAATGACTTTACGGCGGCGTTTTCACCGACCAGAAGTCGGCGTACGGGGCTTATTCAACGGTGGGGAGACAAAAAAAGACAATGTGAAAGCACCCACCACCGTTACGATCCCCCGGCTGTTTTTCCCCGTTGTGACGATGAACCCACAGGGAAAGCGGGCGATCGTAAACAATTGTAAAAACCGCCCCGCGTTTGCATTTCCACTTGGTCGACCCGAAAAAAAGCGGGGGCTAAAAAGTGCGTTCGACAAAGCTCGTGTCAATGGCTCCGGAGGCGAAGTCGGCGTGCGCAAGAACCTTGCGAAGGAAAGGGAGCGTCGTTTTGAGCGGCTCTATTTGAAACTCGTCAAGTGTCCGCTGCATACAACGAATCGCGGCGGGTCGCGTCGGCTGCCACACCAGAACTTTCGCCAGCAGCGAGTCATACTTGGGCGACAGACGCATGCCCTGGTATCCGTGGGTATCAATTCGGACGCCCGGACCTCCGGGAACGCGAAACTTTTCGATTAACCCTGCGCAAGGGCGGAACTGTTCATCCGGGTCTTCAGCGTTGATGCGACACTCGATGGCGTGACCACGTGGTTTGATGTTCTTTTGGCTGAACCCAAGTTTTTCACCGGCGGCTACGCGAATCTGCGACTTGATCAAATCGATCCCGGTCGTCAATTCGGAGACAGGATGCTCGACCTGGATGCGCGTGTTCACCTCGATGAAATAGTATTTCCCCTTCGAGTCGACGAGGAACTCGACCGTTCCGGCGCTGTCATAACCGGCCGTTTTGGCGAGTTTGACGGCGGCGGAACAGAGATCCGATCGGGTGCGCGACTCGATCCCCGGAGAAGGTGATTCTTCGATGAGCTTCTGGTATCGCCTTTGGACGGTGCAATCGCGTTCGCCGAGATGAAGGACGGTGCCGTGCTTGTCGGCGATGAGCTGAACCTCTACATGGCGAGGACGCTCAATGAATTTTTCCATGTACACATCGCTGCTTTTGAACGCACCGTCCGCTTCCTGTTTCGCCTGTTTCAACGCACCCAGCAAGTCGGTTCGATCTTGGACGATTCGCATTCCTCGACCTCCACCACCCGCGGAGGCCTTAATCATCAGTGGGAATCCGATTTTCTTTGCGATTGCGAGTGTTTCGTTGTCGTCCTCGAGGATTCCATCGCTTCCGGGAACGATTGGAACGCGCGCCTTTTTGGCAACGCTGCGGGCGGCCGCTTTGTCGCCGAGGGTTTTCATGGATTCGGCGTTGGGTCCGATGAATTCGATGTTGCACGCGCGGCACATCTCCGCAAAGGCGGCGTTTTCCGCAAGGAATCCGTATCCCGGATGGATCGCATCGGCGCGTGAGACCTCGGCGGCTGCGATGATGCGGTCGCTCTTGAGATAACTGTCTCGCGGGGCGGATCCGCCGATGCAAATCGCGTGATCCGCGAATTCAAGGTATCCCGCCCCCCGATCCTCCTCGGAAAAAACGCAAACCACCTCGACGTTAAGTTCGTGAGAGGCGCGGATGATCCGCAGGGCGATTTCACCTCTGTTGGCTATCAAGATCCGTTGGAACATCGTATCCTACGTTTTGGGAAATCAGCAAAACAAAAGGAAGCGTACTTCGCGGTCGACCACCACTCCGGTCAGGGAAGGCAATCCGCACCTACTCAGGTCGCACAAGAAAGAGCACTTGTCCAAACTCAACCGCCTGTTCGTTTTTGGCCAGTACGCGTTCAACAGTGCCCGAGACTTCAGCCTTGATTTCGCTGAAAACCTTCATCGCCTCCAGGACGCAAACGACCGAGGAAGGACCAACCTTGCTTCCGACGTGCACGAATGGGGGCGAATCGGGATCGGGTGCCGCATAAAACGTTCCAACCATCGGCGACTTGATTTCAAGAAAATCGCTTCCGTCATCATCCGAATCATCCGTCGTTGTATCGCCGGTTGGCAGAGCCGGTAGCGGCATCGCGGTGGCATTGGGATTGGTTGCTGAAACGGCAACAGCCTCCCCGCCGGTGGGGTTCGGTCGGCGCAGCTTGATCTCCTGATCGCCGTCGCGCACGTTCAACTCGATCAGGTCGTTTGTGACCATCATGTCAACGAGTTGCCTGATTTTGTCCAGGTCGGGCAAAGTTTTGCCTCCCTTGCTTGTGAAACACACGCCGCGATCCGGCGCGGATCCAGCAACTATCCGATCACGGCACTTCGCAGGGTTTTCTTGAAGTTCGATAAAACCCTGCACCCTCGGGAAGTGACGACAACGTCGTCTTCGATCCGCACACCACCGATTCCGGGAAGATAAATGCCCGGTTCAACCGTCACAACCATCCCCGGTTTCAGCTTTTCCTTCGATCGCCAGCTCAACGAAGGGGCTTCGTGAACATCGAGTCCCAACCCGTGACCAAGCCCGTGGGTATACCGATCGCCATAACCCGCGTTAGTGATGAGCTTTCGTACATGGGCATCTACATCGCACATCCGCGCACCGGGCTTGACCGCATCGATTCCCGCAAGCTGCGCCTCGAGCACGACCTTGTAGATTTCCTCGATTTTGCGCGGGATGCTACCGACGAAAACCATCCGGGTCAAATCACTGTTATACCGGCTAACACGCGCACCCCAGTCAAATAGAATTGCGCTTCCCTTCTTGATTTTTCGTTTTCCGGGAACGGCATGAGGAACGGCTCCGTTAGCCCCTTCGGCAATAATCGTTCCAAATGCCGGACAGGATGCGCCGCGCTTGCGCATCTCGTATTCCAAACGGGCTGCCAAGTCGGTCTCCGTCTGACCCACCTTGATGGTTTTTCGTGTGGCCGCAAAGGCGTCCTGTGCGACTTTGATCGCTTTCTTGATCGCGCTAATCTCAGGCGACCCCTTAATCAAACGCATGGCATCACAGATGCCCGAGTCGCCGACAAGCTTGACGCCTTTGAGCTTGGCCTTGAGTTCACCCTGGTCGCCGACTGTCAAATGATTGACCTGAACCGCGAGCTTCTTGATTTTGGCCTTCCTGCAAACCTTGACGACCTCGTCGTTGATCATCCCCGGACGCATCCAGATCGTCGCCCATCCAACCTCACGCGCGGATTCCAACTCGAATCGCGTGTCGGTGATGATATGAACGTCCTTAGACGTAACGATCACCGCGGACTCGTTGGCCGTAAAACCTGTGAGATAATTGAAATCCGTATCGTGCGTCAAAAGAAGCGCACCTGCACCGGTTTTTTTCAAAAGGGTCCGACATTTCCGGAGACGCTCTTTGTAAACGGGGTGTACGGCTTTTTTCTTCCCTCGCTTGCCCATTGTTTTCTCCGATTCCACCGCGTCGGACCGGTGCCGAAATGCGGCGAGTTTGTGTGCAAACCATCACGCCATTGGCGCTGTCGAATACCAGGTGCGGGACGACCTGAAATCGCTCGATCCAGCCCAAGGCAAACCCGGTGCCACCCATGCGAACAAACGACACCGCCAGAAGGCCCATTTTCGTCGCAACCACCATGCCTGTCAAAGCTCAAGGTTTTGTTTCGCGGTTTCCGTGAAGGATTTTCAGAGGTCGTCTCCCTGTTGATTCTTGGCAAGGGACGGTGTGTTGCGAAAACCGCTTCGAGAACACGGATCGGTCGTTTCGCCTGCGTCTTCGCTGCGGGGTGGTTTCTGTAGAACTAGGCGCAAGCCCATGGAAAGCCGAAAACAGAGGTGTCGTTGCATCCGGACCGATCACGTGTTAAGCTGGCCCGCAGCAAGCCCGTAGTGGCCGAGAGGGAAAAAGAGCGAAGGCATCGCTATGGAGGGCGATGAGTCTCGAACAGGGAGGTCATGCACGCCCATGCTGCTCAAACGCGTTTCAATGTGTGGTTTCAAGTCTTTCTGCGACAAGGTCGAGTTCGACTTTGACGAAGGGGTCACCTGCGTCGTTGGACCCAACGGATGTGGAAAAAGCAACATCGTCGACGCGGTCAAATGGGTTCTTGGGGAACAGTCCGCCAAGGCGCTTCGCGGTCGTCAAATGGCCGACATGGTCTTCAACGGTTCCAGTTCTCGAAAGGCGAGCGGTGTTGCGCAGGTCGATCTCGTTTTCGACAACGCCGATGGAACGTTGGGACCGGATCAAACCGAAGTCAGCGTGACGCGAAAGTTGTATAGATCCGGGGAGAGCGAATATCTGCTCAACGGGAAGAGCGCGAGGCTTAAGGATCTCCGCGAGCTGTTCCTTGATACGGGTGTGGGGGTCGATGCCTATTCCGTGATCGAGCAGGGGCGTGTGGATCGCCTTTTGCAAAGCAACCCGATCGAACGCCGCGCCATCTTTGAAGAAGCAGCCGGGATTAGCAAATACAAGGCACGCAAAAAAGAAGCCGAACGCAAACTCGACCGAACCAACCAGAATCTCCTGCGCGTAGCCGACATTATCGAGGAGTTGGAAAAAAGGCTTCGCAGCGTCAAACTTCAAGCGGGACGTGCACGAAGCTACCAGGAGTATCAACGTCGCCTCAATGAGTTGCGCTCGACGTATGCGATGGCCGAGTTCCACCGATTCAGTCAGCAGATCAGCGAGCTATCTCGTCAGGTGGCCGACACCGCCGATCGCGCCACCGGTCTTCGTACGCAAATCGATCGCCAGGAGGTCGAGTCATCGCAAGCAACGCTGGAACTTGATAAGCTGGCGGATGAGCTTGGAGATATTGACAACCGACTGGTCGAGGCGAAATCAGAATTGGCCGCCCAGACCGAGCGCATCGAGTCCGCAAAAAATCGACTTCAAGAACAGACGGCGCTTCGGTTGCAGATCGGACAGCGACGCGATGCGCATGCCCAGCGGTTGGCGGAAACCAACCAAGAATTGGATCACGTGCAGGAATCCGCCGTTGCTCTCCAGCAAGAAACGCAATCGCTCCACGCCGGGATCGACGAATTGAACGGTCGAGATCGAGAACTGGCGCGTGAACTGGCCGAAGTCCGGGCTACGTTGGAGGACGAAAAGGCCTGTGTGTTCGAGCTGGTGCGACGAAGCGCCCAGACGCACAACGAAATCATTCGTCTAAACACGCACCGTGAGTCTCTGGTGTCTCAAAAGGGAAAGCTGTGCGAGCGGGATGCGAAGGTTGCCACGGAGTTGAGGGCGGTTCTGTCACAAAAGGCCAACCTTCAACGCAGGATGCAGGAAATCGATGCGATCGTTGAGCAGGAAACCCAAAAGCTCGAGGAGAAAAAAGCCGAGGCGAGTCGTTTGGGGCAATACCGTCAACGTCTGGTCGACGAGCTTGCGGAGGGAAAAGAACGCCGAAGTGCTTTCGCTTCGCGCCGCGATATCCTAAGCGATCTGCAACGAAAGATGGAAGGGGTCGGCGCAGGTGTGAAGGAAGTCCTTGCTGCTCGAAAACGCGACGATGGAAACAGCCCCCGATTGGCGGCCGTTTGCGGAATCCTTGCAGACGTTTTCGAGACCGACGTTGCCCACGCATTGTTGATCGAGGCGGCGCTGGGCGGACGCGACCAGGATTTGCTCGTGTATGAGAGCGAGAAGTTTCTCGCTGAGGGTGTTCGCTTCGAGGACCTGCCCGGGCGCCTGACTGCCCTTTGTGCGGATCGGATTCCACCGGTTGTCAACGCGCGCGATTTTGCCGGACAAGAAGGGTACATCGCACGGGCGCTTGACTTTGTTCGCTACGACAGTGAGCACGAACAGCTTGCTCGCCACTTGTTTGGGAAAGTGGTCGTCGTGCGTGATCTGGAGTCGGCGCTGGCCCTATCGGAACTGGACGTGGACGGGCATCGCTTTGTCACCCAAAGCGGCGAGGTCGTCGAACCGGACGGGCGTGTTACGCTCGGTCCCGCCGATCTCGAATCGGGTCTGATTTCCCGCAAAAGTGAACTTCGCGAGATCGACGCAAGCATCGCGGAGTTAGATGAGCAGCTCGCATCGCTGTCAGACCAACTCAATCGCACCGATGCGGAAGCCGGTCACCTTGACACCGTTCAGCAAGAGCTTCGCGCCGCGATCTATGAGTCCAACACGGCGCGCGTCGAAGCCAACGCCGGACTGCAGAGTGTCGAGGAAACCATCGAACGTCTCACCCAAGAGCAACCCTTGATCGCGCAGGAAGTTGCCTTTTTGAAACAGCAGATTAAAGAAGCGATCGACAAGTCGCAGGACAGTGGGCGATCGCTGGAGGAACTCGAGCGGCAAAACAAGCAGCGCGAGCAGTTGGTTGCCGCCCACGAGGCAACCATCGAGGAGCTTGCGACCAAGCGAGACGAAATCCAGCAGGAGTTAACCGCGAAAAAAGTCGCCTCCGGTCAACTAACCGAAAAGCGTGCCGCGGCGGCAGAGACCATCAACTCCCTGCGCCGCGCGATGCACGAACTGGAAACAAGCATTGCTTCGTGCGACGGCGACCTTCAACAATGCGTCCAACGCATCGAAGAAGCGACGTGCACGATCGACACCGGGACCGCTCGACTCGGTGCTCTTCGCGAGCAGGCTGACAAACTTGAGGCGAACGCCGCCTCCATCCGCAATCGAAGAGACCAGGTGCGCTTGGACCTCGAAGCGCTCGCCCACGCCGTCCGGGCTGCACGAAGTGAATTGACCGAGATTGAGAGCAAACTTCACGAGTCGGAAATGGCGGTTGCCCAGGCGAACGTTCGCCGCGACGAGCTTGCGAGTCGAACCCTGGTCGAGCTGGAAATCGACCTTGTCGAACGCTACGCCGAATACGAACATCAAGAGCAGGATTGGACCGAGGTTGAAACGGAAATCGCCGACTTGCGTGGGAAAATGGACCGCCTGGGGAATGTGAATCTCGACGCGATCAACGAGTTGACAGAGCTTGAGGAGCGGCACGCTTTTCTCACGTCTCAACGTGACGATCTTGAGAACTCGCATCGCCAATTGGCCCATCTTATTGACACGTTAAATCGTGAATCGCAGGCGCGGTTTCAGACCGCGTTCGACGAAATTCGCGACAATTTCCGTTCGTTGTTTCGCAAGCTTTTCGGCGGCGGCAAGGCGGATATAGTTCTTGAAGATCAAGGAAACGCGCTGGAATGTGGAATCGAAATCGTGGCCCAGCCACCCGGCAAGGAATTGCAGTCGATCTCTTTGATGTCCGGTGGCGAAAAATCGATGACCGCCATTGCCTTGTTGATGAGCATCTTTCGTACCCGACCGGCGCCGTTTGCGTTTCTTGATGAGGTCGACGCCGCACTGGACGAGGCGAACAATGACCGGTTCAATCGCATCATTCAGGAATTCGTCAGCGAGGCGCAGTTCATTATCATCACACACTCCAAGCGCACCATGGCGATTGCAAGCCGTCTTTACGGAATCACCATGCAAGAACCGGGAATCTCGACGCGCGTCAGCGTTCAACTCGGCGACGCTTCGGTTGCCTGATCGTGCGATGCGTATTATGCGCCGGGCCAAAGCCCGCCTCTTGTGTAGCGAGCCGCGGAGGCTTTAGTCCGCGCCGTTTCCCATTGGGGTTTCACCGGCAAGATGCCGGTGCCACAAAGGTGCCGGTGTCACACGGACGCAGGAAACCGCCGCGTTTTTGTCCGGTCGATTCTACCAACAGCAGGTGCGGTCGCTATTGACGGATGGCGTACCGATTCCAAGGTCCCGGCATGTGTTCGCTTCGCATGAAACCTTCGCGGCAAGAGCTGTCGAAAGTCGTCGGTACCACGGCGTCGCTTGCGATGACCGCCTTCGTTTTGTTACGATGACGGGTCGAATTCGGAGATCAATGAAACACTCCTTCCTGGAGACTCGGACAATGCGGAATGGCCTCAAACTCCGGCGGTGGGCGGTGCTCGCTGCCACTGCATCCATGGTCGCTTTCACGGTCCCGGCGCTCGCTAAGACCCGAACCCCAAAGCACGATTCCCGGACATTGAATCGGGCACCGCGTCCTAAGAGCATTGCGGTCGCTTCACACCACGTCGATCCCCGCCGACTTCGTGCTCACGTTGCGTTGCTTGCAAATGATGAACTTGGCGGGCGGGGGACGGGTTCGCACGGGATCGATTTGGCAGCGGGGTACATCGCCGGGCAATTTGCCTCCGCAGGGTTGCTGCCCGGTGGACCGAACGGAACTTACTTTCAGGATTTTGATGTTGTTGTCGGGGGAACACCGGGCAAAAAGACGTCGCTTCGGGTCGACGGACTCGAAAAGACGATTGTTGTGGACAAGGACTTTCGGCCATTTGATTTTTCGACGACCGGCGCGTTCGACGGAGAACTCGCGTTTGTCGGATATGGAATCACGGCGCCGGACGAGAATTACGATGACTACGCGGGTTTGGACGTTGAGGGTAAGGTTGCATTGATGATCCGTCGGGAGCCTGAATTTCTCTCCCCGGATGGCGGACCCTCTCGGCACGCCACCTTTGAAAGCAAAATCAAGCTTGCCTCAAAACACGGGGCTATCGCCGTGTTGATTGCCAACGACACCCGAGGTGACCGGGAAGATCGTCTTCGCCTTTTTCGTCCGCGAGGTGTTGTTTACGGTCTTCCCGCCGTTCACGTCAAAAAAGAGCTGGCCAACATATTGCTGCACCGATCCGGTCGCCCGGCGATCGAAAAACTTCAAGCGCAGATTGAAGGAAAGAAAAAACCGATTTCGTTTATGCTGACCGGAGTAACGATGCATGGCATCATAGATGCCGAACTGGAGACCGTCGTTGCACGCAACGTCATCGGTCTTCTTCCGGGTAACGGGCCGGCGTCTGATCACTGCGTTGTGATCGGCGGGCATTACGATCATCTGGGGACGCGCGGTGGCGAGGTTTACAACGGTGCCGATGACAACGCATCTGGAACGGCGGGGGTCATCGAACTGGCTCGCCAGTTTGCACGGGTTTCTTACCGCAATCGAAGCATGTTGTTCATGTCTTTTTCCGGCGAAGAAATGGGACTGCTGGGAAGCCGCTACTACGTTGCCCATCCGACCGTTGCGCTGGAAAAAATTTCCGCAATGCTCAACATGGACATGATCGGAAAGCTCAAGCAAAACGGAAACGGAAAGCGCCTGATCGTACAGGGACTGGGTACGGGAAGCTCCTTCAAAAGAATCGTCGAAAAAAATGCGGCGGCGGCCTCTTTGACTTTTGAACCCGACGATAGTGCTCGTGGCCCCAGTGATCATGCGTCGTTTTACGAGGGCGGTATCCCATCGCTCTTTTTCTTCACCGGTGTTCATGAGGACTACCATCAACCCGGGGATGATACGGAAAAGGTGGACTTTGATGGGGCGGCCCATATTCTTGAGCTCGTCTATTCGGTCGCCAACGATCTGGTCAACGCGGAGGCGCCGCCCGTATTCGCCAAGGTCGACAAGAGGGCAGTCATCCGCCGCGGACCCGGCGGCGGTCCCCCTCGCGTTGTTATGGGCATCATGCCCGACATGGAGGATTCAGGACAAGGGGGGTGGCGGGTCGCCGAGGTCTTTCCTCAAAGCGGTGCCGCGAAAGCAGGAATGAAATCCGGAGATCGAATCCTGAAAATCGACGGAAAGAAGATCAGTGGGTTTCGTGATTACCGAAAAATCACCAAGGATAAAAAACCCGGCGATGTCATCGTGGTGACGGTCCGGCGCGGCGATCGGCAGCTCGATCTGTCGGTTGAACTGGGATCAGCGGGGTAGTTCGCGTCAAAAGTCCGCGTCGGACAAGCCGATGTTGATCACGACATTGGTCGAAACGTAGAGCCCCAACAGCTCAGTCCCTGCGTCGTCCGCGTAGGCAAAACATCCAACCGGAAGGAGCCACTCGCGGTCGATGTAGGTGAGCAGCAATTGGTCGGGATATGGCGCGTCTTCGCCGGTAAACGGCAGTCGGCGCTCCAGAACGTACGCGTCGCGACCGTTGAACTTCGTGATGCCCAGGTAGTTCAGCTCGTACCCTGGTTTTCCCCTGGCCATCTCGCAGTATTTGATAATCATGTCGAGCGTATTGCGAAAACCGAACTGATCAATGGTTTTTCGTGAGGCGGCCTTGACCACATCGCTTCGAATATCACGCTTCACCCCGGAAGGCGCAAGCATTCCCAGAAACCCCGATGGTTTGATCAATGCGAGCTGTTTCCCGTTTTTGACCCACCGATTCTCGACGTAGCTGACTTCCTCCGCCCGTCCGGGGTTTTTGACCCAGTTCATCCGCACGCTGAAGGGGTGATCCCGATAGGAGACATCAATTTCCTGCTTGGCTGACATCGTCCCCTCGACGCGTTCGCGCTTGATGAATCGACACCGATAGTCGTGGACACGCTTACGGCATTGAACGCGACACATCTTCAGAAATCCCAGCGGGTCGCGCCGAGCGAACTGTTCATTGGCATCGCTGGGATCGGAATGAAGTGGAATTTCTTCTCCCCCAATCTTGATGTACTGCCCGGGTAAGGCGGACCAGGATTGGGGTCGGTGGCATTGCAGTAACAAAACGACGACCGCAGTCGCCACGGTGAGGGCAGATTGGCGTAACGCCATTGGGGGCTTTCCTCTCGCGCCTGGGTCAAAAGGCATATCCGGTTTGCATCGGGAAACGTTAAGGCGCGCCGCCTCAACTGACCGCTTCCTGCGTGGGGGCCGCATTGTACGGTATCGGCATTGCGACGCAAGCAGCAATACCCTCTGGCCCATTGGCCAGTCTACAATACGTTTCTTGATACACGCGACGGAAAGGGGCGATTGCACCCACAATCAACGTTTAGACGCGACAAAAGCCTCTTATTTTTGACTCGATTCGCTACTTGTCCGCAAAGACGGGAATCGTTACGGTGAAACTGGACCCTTTTTCCAGCTCCGATTCGACGGATATCGATCCACCCAAGACGTGAATAATCCCATGAGCGATCGCCAATCCAAGTCCGCTGGCCGGTCCCTCGGTGACCGGTCCTTTCGTCGACCAAAACGGCTCGTAGATCCGTTCAAGCGATTCCTTACTCAATCCCTTGCCCGTATCCGCAATCGTAATCCGTGCCGTGTTTCGGTCCACCGCGGCACTTAATCGCAGCGTCCCTCCCCCGGTCATTGCTTCGATCGCGTTTTGAGAAATGTTACGAAGAACCGTTAGAAGTTGCGTTCTCGGAACGGCAACGACGGGAAGCCCATGCACGTCAAAGACAAAGCGGATCGCAGATTCGTCCGTCGTTTGCTCCAACTCATGCGCGAGATGATTGAGTACTTCAGTCAGGTCGCCAAGATCGTCCTCGCGCGGTCCGCCTTCGGCGAAAACAAGCAAGCCGTTCACAAGACGCGTCGCACGAAGAATCGATTTTTCCGTCTTGTGAAGGATACGCCGCGTAATGGTGGGGTCATCGGCCGCGGCTGCGGCGTAGTCGATGCTGGTAACCACCCCACCCAGGATGTTGTTGAAATGATGTGCGATCGCTCCTGCCATTTGCCCCAGCGACCGCATCTTGCGACTATCGTGCAGTTCGCTTTGCAGACGGATTCGCCGGGTGATGTCGCGAAGGCAGATTGACGCGCCCACGCGCTCGCCCGATGCGGACAAAACCGCAGCGATGGTCCCCGCAAGCTCTCGCGGATGACCGTTATCATCGCGGTATTCAAACTCGATTTCGCTCGTTTGACCCTTGGAAATGGCGCGATGGAACATCTGCTCCGCAGACTCTCTGCGATGGATTGGCAGGATCGAAAGGACACTCGTTCCAAGCATCGGTTCCGCCCCGGCTCCGAACATCTGACCCGCCGCAGCATTCCAAACGCGGATCAAAAGGTCCGCGTCGGTTGCAATCACCGCCACCCCGAGATGCTCACACAGCTTTTGGAATCGAATGTCTTCGTCACGACTTGTCATGATCGCTCTTTTTAGGGCCTACGACCCGGTTCGCACATGAGGCCATTCGCTCTGAAACGACCGGGGTGAAATGAACAACAGCGTTTCGACCCGACGCCCGTTTTGGTTGATCGAAAGAAATCGACTTCCCACGAGGTATTCGTTGTTCGTTTCCGGACTAAGACCAATGACCAGCGATTCTCCGGGTTGCAGGGCAACTTGTGCAACCAATCCTTCAAAAACGTGCCGGTCGAACGCCGGAACCTCCCGCACAACGCCGTTGTGACGCTCCCACGTCATGACGCCCAAATCGTTGCGTATCTCGAACCCTACCCGCAGCTCGAGTCCTCCTCGCGTTCCCGCGCGGAGTAGATAATCAATCGTGATGAGTTTGTCCCCTGCCGGAAACGTTTTCCCGGCCACCCGGTTGTCCAGGCCATAAACGAAAATCGACTCGCTCTCGTTGATTCTCGACATTGGCAGCGCAAGGGCACGCCCCTGACGTGCGAACAACTGTTCTTTGTGTAACTCAATTCTCGGATCGTTCAAAATGGTTTCGATGGCGGGCTGGGAATCGGGCGTAGCCACACCAATGCGAAGACCGTTTCGCGCGAAGCGTGCAATCGCATCGGGGTCAAGCCGCAACGTGTCAACGTGATTCCACACATTTTGTGATTCCCCCGCAGTCGCCGCCGGAAAACCAACGCGCGACACTTCGAAACGCAGATGGACAACGGTCGCCGCCCCTGCCGAACTCTGCTTCCCCGGTGCGACACGATTGGTCTGTGCGCCGGGTGCAACAGACCCGGATTCATGCGGAGAACCGAGAATCTTCGGCATCAGCAGCGGTCGCCGACACCCACTTGCCCAACACGCAACCGTAACGGCTCCCGTGAGCATCGCACCTTGCCGGAAGCAACCCCGTTGCAAAAACCCCCGGTACGGACGATGATGACCATTTCCCCGCATGATTATTGCCCGCACCATTCTTCTTCGAGCAGCACGTACGAAGTCCGGTTCATTCCCAACGAAAGGTACGTCTGGATCGCTCGTTTGTTGCCCTTATGGGCATAGAGTCGCAAACCGCATACATCCTTTCGACGTTGTGCCTCTGCGCGGATGTGGTGGTAGAGAGCGCGAAACACGCCTCGTCTGCGAAAGGGAGGATCGATATAGACGCTCTGAATCCACCAGAAAAACCCGTTTCGCCAGTCGCTCCACTCCACCGTCACCATGGTTTGACCGACCCGATCACCGCCGACTTCCGCAATAAAATAAAGGCTACGCGACGGGTCCGCGATTCCTGCCGCGGTTCCCGCCTTAACGGTAGCAGGTTCGAGCGCTTTCCCCTCGGTTTCCCTCGCCATCGCGAGATTGAAAGCCGTGATGAGTTCGACATCGTCAAGGGTGGCATTGCGGATCAGGACGTTCGCGTTGCTCATGAAACATTCCCCGTGGATTCTTGTTCTGTGGGACCGTTTTTTCGTCGATAGCGCGGTGCAATCGCGACGAAGGGAAGACCAAGCCGCCGCTTGATGAGTACGACCTCGCCCATGTCGTTGCCCTCGATCAAATGTCCCAACCATTGCATTGCGTAACTGATTGCTATAAGGCCAACCGGTCTCCACCAGAGACTCCATCGTCCATCAAGGAACTGCAGCAATGCCAGGACCGCCCCGGCGGGAAGAAGGGGAATCGCAAGAAAATGGAGACCACGCGACAGCGGATGCTGATGTCGCTCGAGCCAGTTTTCCAACCACCTTCGCATGGTGGCGATGCTACACGCCCCGCTTAGCCTCCACAACGCGACCAAGACGACCGCCACAAGATCACGGCGGCGCTGTCAATTTGGCACCTCTACCCACCCACCGAGACTTGAACTGCCAAGCTGGCAGGGCGGAGTCGATGGTGTACTGCGTCCTGGTGGATTGTAACCTATCGTTAATAATGGAGTTACGTGGATTCAGGAGGGCTGTGGCCTCTGGTCCGGCACTTGCAGGAACAATCGGCGTCCGCTTGTGCGCGGCGCGTTCGGATGCGGTGCATGATGGTGGGCGGACGGATCAACGACTGAAAAACGGCAAAACAGATTGAACGAGGAGAACAACATGGCTGTCAAGCAGTTGGCCTATGAGCAGGACGCACGAAAGGCGCTTTGGAAGGGTGTTGAGAAGCTCGCTAGCGCCGTAAAAACAACCCTCGGTCCACGCGGACGAAACGCGGTGATCGACAAGGGGTGGGGCGGACCCAACGTGACCAAAGATGGTGTGACGGTCGCGGAGGAAGTCGATCTCATCGACAAATACGAAAATCTCGCGGCGCAACTGGTGAAGGAAGCAGCCAGCAAGACCAGCGACGTCGCCGGGGATGGAACCACCACCGCAACGGTGTTGACCGAGGCCATATTCGAGGTCGGACTTCGTAACTTGGCCGCCGGAGCCGATGCCAACTCCATCAACCGTGGAATAGCCAAGGCCGTCACAGCGGTAACCGACGAGCTCAAGGCGATTTCAAGGCCTGTTCGGGCGAATCGGCGCGACGATATCGTGAACATCGCGCGCATCTCCGCCAATAACGATGATGTGATCGGAAAACTGCTGGCCGACTGTTTCGAGAAGGTTGGCAAAGACGGCGTGATTACCGTCGACGAGGGAAAGACTTCGGAAACCGTTGTCGAGGTCGTCGAGGGAATGCAATTCGATCGCGGGTTTCTCTCGCCCCACTTTGTTACCGATCAGCAGGCGGTTGAATGTGTGCTTGAAAAGCCCTTCGTGCTCATTCATGAGGAAAAAATCAGCAGCGTTCCCAAGCTCGTGCCGCTGTTGGAGACCGTGGCGAAGACCAAGCGACCGCTCCTGATCATTGCCGAGGACATTGAAGGCGAGGCGCTTGCGACGCTGGTGGTCAACAAGCTTCGGGGAATCCTGAACGTGTGTGCGGTGAAAGCTCCCGCCTACGGTGACCGGCGAAAGGCCATGCTTCAGGACATCGCGATCTTGACCGGCGCGACGCCGATCATGAAAGACCTTGGTTTCGAGCTTGAGAAGATTACGGTCAAGGAACTCGGGCAGGCCAAAAAGGTCCACATTGATTCCAACAATACCACCATTATTGAAGGTGCCGGTTCGACCAGGGATATTCAAGGGCGTATCGCTCAGATCGCCGCGGAGCTGGAAACGACAACATCCGATTACGATCGCGAAAAGCTCGAGGAGCGGCGAGCAAAGCTGGTGGGGGGCGTCGCTCAGATCAACGTCGGGGCTGCCACCGAAACCGAACTGAAGGAAAAAAAGGCACGCATCGAGGACGCGCTCCACGCGACCAGAGCGGCCATCGACGAGGGAATTGTCGTTGGGGGGGGGGTGGCGCTGGTTCGTTGCGCTCACGCCCTTGATCAACTCAAACTCAAGGGCGACGAGAAAACCGGGGCCCAGATCGTGCGCGAGGCTCTTTCGGCGCCGCTTCGCCGGATCGCGGAAAACGCGGGTTATACGCCCGGAATCGTGCTGCACAAAGTCAGAGAGGGGAAAGGTGGCTTCGGGTTCAACGCCGATACCGGCGAGTACACGGATTTGACCAAGGACGGAGTCATCGACCCGACCAAGGTCGTTCGATCTGCATTGGAAAATGCAAGCAGTGTTGCACGTGTTCTTCTTAGTACGGAGGTGTGCATTACCGATCAGCCATCCAAAGATGATGATAAGGCGTCGATGGGCGAGGACATGGACTACTAATCCGGCAAGTCGGATTACCGAAACTTCTGGAATTCAAGAGAGAGACAATCAAAATGGCAACAGCAACCGCATCCAAAAAAAAGACGAAAGTGAATTTCCGACCGACAGATGATCGTGTTTTGGTTCAACCTTGTGAGGCCGAGGACAAAACCGCCGGTGGGATCATCCTACCCGACGCCGCCAAGGAAAAGCCCCAACGCGGAACCGTCATTGCGGTTGGTCCGGGGAAGATGCTGAAGAGCGGAAAACGCGGAGAGATGACACTCCAAGTCGGCGATGAAGTCTTTTACGGACGGTACTCGGGCACGGAGGTGGATTTCGAAGCGGGAACAATGGTTGTGGTCCGTGAATCCGACGTGCTTGCGGTGATCGACAACTAGGCAAACGACAACCAGGCGCCGCGAGACGGCGTGCAAATATCAAACTACAAGGAGTTGGCCATGGCCAAGCAAATGATGTTTTCCCAGGCTGCTCGCCAGCAGATTCTCGATGGTCTTTCCAAGCTGGCTGACGCAGTTAAGGTTACGATGGGGCCGACAGGTCGCAACGTGATCGTGCAAAAATCTTTCGGCTCCCCGCGCGTCACCAAAGATGGCGTCACTGTCAGCAAAGAGGTTGAATTACCCGACCCCTTCGAGAATATGGGGGCGAAATTGATCAACCAGGTTTCCTCCAAGACGGCAGATGAGGTGGGCGATGGTACGACCGCGGCCACCGTTTTGGCGGAAGCGATTTTTCGTGAGGGGTTCCGGTCTGTCTCGGCGGGTGCCAACGCCATGGCAATCAAGCGTGGGATTGACAAGGCGGTCACAGCGGCGGTTGTGGCCATTCGAGACCTCTCTGTCAAGGTTCGATCCAACGATGACCTTGCAAGAATCGCAACGATTTCCGCAAACGGAGATGAGGAGATCGGCAAGCTTCTCGCCACCGCGCTGAACGAAGTCGGAACCGACGGCGTTGTTGAGGTGGAAGAGGGAAAATCGCTCGAGACCGAAAAAGAGGTCGTCGATGGGATGCAGCTCGACAAGGGCTTCCTTTCCGCCTACTTCATGACCGATCCGGGGTCGCTTGAGTGCGTTTTGACCGACCCGGCGATCTTGATTCATGAAAAGAAGATTTCCAACCTGCGTGATTTCGTTCCGATTCTCGAATCGGTGGCCTCCGGGGGAAAATCGCTCCTGGTCATCGCCGAAGATGTGGAGGGCGAGGCGCTGGCAGGTCTGGTCGTCAACAAGATTCGTGGAACGCTCAAATGTTGCGCGATCAAAGCGCCCGGGTTCGGCGATCGGCGAAAGGCGATGCTCGAAGATCTTGCGGTCTTGACCGGTGGCAAGGTCATCAGCGAAGACCTGGGGATCAAGCTCGAAAATGTGACCATCGCGGACATGGGTAGCGCCAAGAAGGTCGTGATTACCAAGGACAATACGACGGTGATCCAGGGCGCTGGTAAGAAAGCGGATATCAAGGCCCGCTGCGACCAAATCCGTGCTCAAATCGAAAAGAGCACCAGCGACTACGACCGCGAGAAAATGCAGGAAAGACTTGCCCGCCTTACAGGTGGCGTTGCCGTCATTCGCGTTGGTGGCGCGACCGAAATTGAAGTCAAGGAGCGCAAAGACCTTGTCGACGACGCGTTTCACGCGACCAAAGCCGCCGCCGAGGAGGGAATTGTTCCCGGTGGTGGTGTTGCGTTCCTGCGTTCGATCGCTGCCGTCGAGAAGGCACGATCCGGAGCCCGTGGCGATGAAAAAATCGGTGTGGACATTGTCCGGGCGGCCCTTCGTGCTCCGACGCGCCAGATCGTTTGCAACGGTGGGGGAGATGGTGACGTTGTCGTAGAGCAGCTTCTCGAAAAGAGCGGTTCGCAAGGGTACGACGCGCGTGTCGGTGAGTTCACCGACATGATCAAGGCCGGGATCATTGATCCGGCGAAGGTTTCGCGCGTCGCACTGGAAAGTGCCGCCAGCGTCGCAGGTCTGATGCTCACCACGGAGGTTCTGCTGACCGATCTCGACGATGAGGAGAAGAAGATCGAGCAAGCGGTCCGATAGTGGTTGACGGGCGCGAATGGGAATCAGGTGATGGGGCGGGCGTGACGCGTCCGCCCCTTGTTTGCCGCAAGGGCCATAAGACGTGAGCACCGCGAAGCGCGATTACTACGAAGTTCTGGGAGTTTCAAAAGAGGCGTCTCCCACGGAACTCAAAAAAGCCTACCGGCGTGCGGCTCACAAGCACCATCCCGATCGCAACGCCGACAATCCCGAGGCGGAGGCGCGTTTCAAGGAAGCGGCCGAAGCCTACGAAGTTCTCGCCGACCCTGCCAAACGCCGGCGCTACGATCAGTTCGGTCATGCCGGACTCAGCGGTGCGGGCGTTCACGATTTTTCGCACATGGGCTTTGACGACATTTTTTCGATGTTCGGCGATATTTTCGGTGGGTTCGGATTCGGTGGCGGACCGGGAGGCCGGCGTCGGAGGCGCGGGGCTGATCTTCGAACGGAAGTCACCATTACGCTGAGCGAGGTGGCAACGGGAACCGAGTGTCCCCTTGAGTTTTCCCGCAACGATTTTTGCGAGACCTGTGGTGGAACCGGAGCCTCGCCCGGTTCAAAGCGTCAACCGTGCACGACGTGCGGAGGGTACGGTCAGGTTGAGCAGGCGGGCGGAATGGCCGGGCTTTTCGGACGTGTCGTAACGACATGCCCGGCGTGTCGCGGGCGCGGTTCCGCGATTACGACTCCTTGTTCGACGTGTCGCGGTTCGGGACGAACGCCGAAGGAACGTATCGTCAATATCAAGATCCCCGCCGGTATCCATGATGGTCAGGCGGTTCGCGTTCGTGGCGAGGGCGAGCCGGGCGAGGACGGATCCGATCGCGGCGATTTACACTGCTACGTCCGTGTGGAAGAGCATCCGTTTTTTGAGCGTCACGAAAACGATCTTGTCTGCCGAATGCCCATCAGCTTTACACAGGCATCGCTCGGCGCCACCGTTGAGGTTCCCACGCTCACCGGAAAGGCAGAGTTGTCGATTCCGCCTGGAACGCAGCACGGTCAACTGTTTCGACTTGGAAAGCAGGGTCTTCCCGATCTGCGTCGTGGTCGGCATGGTGATGAACTCGTGCAGGTGCTCGTTGAGATTCCCAAAAAGCTGGACAAAAAACAAGAGTCGCTGTTGCGTGAATTCGCCAAGACCGAAGACAAATCGGTCTTGCCCGAATCAAAGGGGTTTTTCGACAAGCTGATGGACTACCTGAGCGGTGACACCGGGGGAGCATCGTAGCCGCGGCGGCAGGGTTCGCCCAAGCGTTTGAAGGGTACTGGGGGGATCGTTGGGGGCCGACAGTGGATGGCAAGATGATATGAAAACAAAGAAGAAAGACGGCCAAAGCAAGAAAGCGGAATCGCGTTCGGCGACCGCTGCGCCACGGGGAAAGTCGGCCGATGAAAAATCGATGAACGATTCCGCGCCGACGGATCCGCAGGTCGAAATCGAAGCGCTGAAGGATGCATTGCATCGCGCCAAGGCGGACTTCGCCAATCTTCAACGTCGCGCGGCGGTTGAACGTGCAGAGGCTGTGCGCTTTGCCAATGCGGACTTGCTCAAAACGTTGTTGGGCGTGTTGGATGATTTCGACCGAACGATTGGGGCGGCTGATTCGTCCGACAATCTCAAGTCCGTGGTGGATGGCGTTCATCTCGTCCACGCCAATTTTGTCAAGGCATTACAAGACAATGGTCTTGAGGAAATCAACGCGCTCCATGAAACGTTTGATCCGACGATACATGAGGCTCTCTTGCAGCAACCGACGACGTCGCATGTTCCGGGAACGGTGGTGGAGCAGGTGTCCAAGGGGTACCGCCTTCGAGACCGCGTTTTGCGACCAGCCAAGGTGATTGTTGCCAAGGCGGCCGATGAAAAAGAGCAAAACGATTCGGAGAAAGACAGTCCCGACGCGGAAACGGTGGATCCATAGCGGAGAGAGAATCCATGCCGACTTACGAATACGAATGCACGAAGTGTGGTACGGTTTTCGAGTTGTTTCATTCCATTACCGAACCGGCGCGTAAAAAACTGAAGAAGGGTGACCCCAAGCCTTGCAATTGCAACGCGCCTATCGCCCGACGGATCGGAACCGGGGGCGGAATCATCTTCAAGGGTTCGGGATTCTATCAAACCGATTATCGCCCCGAAAGCTACACGAAAGCGGCGAAAGCCGATCAAGAGTCCGCGAACGGAAAAAACGGCAAAGCGGATACAAAAGGCTCCTCCGACAAGAAAAAAGAAACAAAAAAAGCGGACGCCAAAAAAACGACGACACCCAAGTCCGACTGATGGACCCCGTATTCAGTTGCCATACCCACAGATTCTCGCAACCGTCGGCCGGGTTTTGCGTTCTGCTCGACTGCGCCGTTTCTCCCCATGCGGGGGGGGACGGGATGAGGGGGAAGTACGAACAAAAACCGGCTCCGCCCCACGCTTCAGCTATAGCCAAGATCTTGCGGGGGGGCTGGCTGACTCGCCCTCCGTAGGCTTGGCGTATACAATTCTGCTCGTGCCAAGTTACAATTGTCCTACATGCAATAGATCGGTCGTCGTCGCGGACAAACGCGACGCGCCGTATCGACCGTTCTGCAGCAGGCGATGCAAAATGGTCGATCTGGGGCGGTGGCTGGACGGTACATACGCGATTAGCGAAGAACGCGACGGGGCTACCCCTTCGCAACAGGCGAATCACACGGACGGTCAAAACCAAGACCAGGAGAGCGCCGGGTGATCAATCTCGTTGGTGTGATACAGCAATACGGCGTCCGACCAGTGTTGCGTGGTGTCGACATGGCGATTTCCTCTGGTGAGCTTGTCGCAATCATGGGCCCCAACGGCATGGGGAAAAGCACCTTGCTGAGCGTTGTGGCCGGTACTCTTGCTCCGTATAGTGGTCATGTAGAGATCGATGGCAAGCGCCGTCGTCAGGATCCGGCGACCGAGCAGGCGATTCGTCGCATGGTCGCGTATCTTCCCGATCACCCGTGGTTACCAAGACAATCCACCGGGCGCGATTTTCTTGGGGCGGTGGGGCGACTGTATGAGATTGATCCACCGGCGCTCATCGATCACATCGAGCGACTGCTCGCCCTTTTTGACCTGGAGGGAAAGGCGGACTCTCCGATCCGCGATTACTCCAACGGTCAGCAAAAGAAGATTGCGATCTGCTCGGTCCTTTTGACCAACGCCCCGGTGCTCGTGTTGGATGAACCGTTTACCGGTGGGTTGGATCCCGCCGGTATACTTGCACTTCGGCGTGTGCTTAACCATCTCGCGGAGCGCGACGACGTTACGATTCTTATGGCTACACAGCTTCCCGAGATCGCTGAGGGTCTCGCGCATCGGATCGCCGTGTTGCGCAACGGCGAGCTGATCGCGTTTGCCACGGTGGATGGTCTGCGCGCTGCGACGGGTTGTGGCGGTTCGCTGCAGGATGTTCTGGAACAATTGATCCATCCGGAGACGCTTGAGAGAATCGACCGGTATTTTGGGAACGGAGATTGAGGTGACGTGTTTTCGGCAAATACTTCCGCCTGCGTTTTCGCTTTGGATTTTTGCGTTTTTCTACCTTGTTGCGTTGCTTCTTGAGTTGTTCATTTCGTCGTTGATACCGCATAGTTCCGAGATGCCACTTGACGGAGCGCGACTCTTTCTGTGTGAGATTGCCGCTGCCGGGTTCGGTGTTTACCGCGCGCTGGGAAACCATCCGATCGTGCGCCTCGGTTATCGTGCTTGGCTTCGTGCGACACCGTGGCAGTTATCCAAGCCGCTCCCGTCCGGTCCGGTGCGATGGGTGTGGCAGGACGGCATTGTCATAGGGATGCTGGTTCTTATGGCGTTTGGGTCTCCAGAAGGAGGGATTGGGTACATCCCAATCGCCTTTGTTTTGAGCTACGTCGTATCGCTGTGTGTTGCCACGAGCGCGACGGGCATTTATTGGCCTTGCTACGCAAGTGCCTTTGTGCTGGGACTGGGTTGCATGTTTCATGAGTATCCAATTGCGCAGGTCGTTGCGCTTGGCAGCGCCTGCCTCGTGGTTTTTGTCGGACTTCGCCAGTCTCTTGCTGGTTTTCCCTGGCAGGGGCAGTTTGACGAGGGACAACACCGGTGGGCCAGGCTAATGGGAATCATGGCTGAAACCAGACAGAGGTATGCACAAAAACGGGCCGTTGGGTTTCCTTTTTGTGCGATCAATCCTCGTGGAAGTGATTGGGGAATGCCGTATCGTCACGGGCTATCTCTTGCGTTTACGGCCTCTTGGATTCTTCTTGCCGGGCTTGTTGTAGCCAGTCCAGGACCTGAGAAAAGCGAGTTTTGCAAAACGGTGCTCGTAGAGTTCCCGATCCTTGTCGCGTTCTTCCGCGTCGTCATCTATTGCTCATTCCACTGGCCTCCGATTAATTTTCCCGGGCGAATCATCACGTTGCGATGGATTCTTCCTCGGTACGATCGCGTATTTCTTACGCCAATCGCTGCGATCATTGGTGGCTATGCTGTATCCTTTTGTGCATGGGAAGGGCTTTGGGGTGATCAAATCGCCGCGCCGATTGCGGTCTTCTTCTCGTTGGCGATCGCGCTCAATGGTGGACCATCGCTTTCGGATTGGGCGCTCACCGGACAACACCGATTTGTACCCGCTGTCTCGAGTTTGACGGATTGCCAAAAAGTATGATCGCTCGCACGTGCCGGATCGTGCGCGCGCTTTCGCGGGCGTATTCGTACTGCAAGGTCAGGCGATGTTGGATGTGGTTTGGGCCAGCAATTCGAGCGATGCATCCAGCACGCTTTCCACACTTACTCTGGTCATGCACTCATGATGACCGAGCGGGCAGGTTTTTTGTTGACAGGGACCGCAATCCACGTCGACACGTACGATTTTTTCACGCGGATAGGTGGTGGCTGTCCAATCCGGGTGTGTGGGACCAAAGACCGTTACGACCGGTGTGCCAAAGGCTTTGGCGAAATGGCGCGGTCCCGCGTCGTTGCAAATCAAAAGGTCGCATCGCCTGATGAGTGATTTGAGTTCGCCCAGCGAAAGCAGCGGGGAGTCGAATACGGCCCCGTCGCGTTTCATCGCGAGCCCTATCGCCGCCGCGATGCTCTGTTCTCCCGGACCGCACGTAACGATAACCGCCGCATCGTTCGATTCAATCAACCGATCCACAACCGCCGCAAAACGATCAGGTGGCCAACACTTTGACGCTCCGAACTTCGCACCCGGACTGATGACCACGAGAGGGCGTTTGTTGGCAATGCCGACCTCACCAAGTCGCTTTTCCAGTGATTCATCGCAATCGGGCGTGGTAAACAGTTCGAGGGAATCTCCGGGACGCTCGCAACCGATCGCCTCAACCAGGTCGGCGTAGTATTCAACGATCGATATCGGGATATATGTTTCGGGTTTAACCGGAAGGTTCACAGGTTCTGCGATTTCGCTCACGGCAATCGTACAATCCGCTCGCAGCACGTGTTTGGCGGTTCGGTCGCCAACGCGTTTGTGCCGAACGGGAATCGGATCCGTCAGGAGAAGACCGCGCCCGTCTCGATCGTATCCGACTCGGCGATTGGCTCCGGCGAAAAACGCGACCAGCGCTGACCGCATTGAGTTGGGAAACAAAACCGCCAAGTCGTACCGAGTGCCGCCCGGACCTTCGGCACGCCGATCGTTTCCCCGCGGGTCGTCCGCGTTTCCCGATCGAAGTTGCTTCAGCAGAGCACGATACGGCGCATGAAAAAAGTTTCTTTTGTCTTTGACGGGCCACTCGACGCACTCGTCCATCCAATCGCCGCCTTCAACCAGCTCCCGAAGATTAGGCTCTATCAGAAACGTGATCGTCGCCTCTAAAAAGCGATTGCGAATTGCGCGTAGCGCCGGGGTAGCCATCACAAAGTCGCCCAACCACGTCGGAAGGACCACGAGGATGGACCGCGGATCGAGTGCTCTGTTGTTGTAGGTTTTGCTCGGCATTGCGTTGGTTGATTGTACTGGTACGAATCGGTCCTACCAGTATCGAATACCGAATAGCCTCGCACACCGTTCCAATGCAACGACGTCCAGCCAATGAAACGCGAGTTGGCACGCGGGGCATTGGAGCAAACGCTGCCTGTGAAGGTTGTGGCTACACCATTTTGGGAAAGGTTCTTATGTTCGCCACACATTCACCCTTATGGTTGCTGAATTGTTTTTCCGCTCCATTACCGTCGTGGCTTGGTTTTTTTCATGGTACAGGTCTGAAAGGCGGCTTCGTTAAAGGATTGTTGCATAGCTGTTACGCAGCGTCAACCTGGAAGTCGTGATAAGGAGATAGGGGTGATTGCGTCGTCGATCACCAGCAATTACAACTGTTGGTTTGGACGACCGCCCCTCGACAAGGCGATCCGGCACCAAGAGTATCTGAGACAACCATCGTTGCAGGGAAGGTGGCTCCACCGTGATCGAAAACGTCATTGCTCATATTGACAAGCAGAAGGAATCGTACGTGGAGAGGTTGTGCGATTTTTTGAGGATTCAATCTATCTCAACCGACCCAAAAAAGAAAAGCGAAATGCAAAAGGGTGCCGAGTGCGTTCTTAATCTCTTTAACGAGTGTGGAATGGAAGCGCAAATCGTTGAAACGGCGGGTCATGCGAGCGTTATCGCGGATACGGGTCCGGTTGATGGCGGTGGGGCAACGGTCTTGATCTATGGCCACTACGACGTGCAGCCGACAGGCGATCTTTCTCTTTGGGAGTCGCCGCCCTTTGAGCCGACGATTCGGGATGGGGCGATTTTTGCCCGGGGAAGTGCCGACGACAAGGGGCAAGTGTTTGCGCACATGCTTGCGATCGAAGCATGGAAGAAAGCGGCAACCAGGTTGCCGATTCGCGTTAAGTTTCTTGTCGAAGGAGAGGAGGAAATCGGTTCCGCGAATCTGGAAACGGTCGTCCGCGAGCATAAAGATCGCCTGGCGTGTGATTATGTTGTCTTGTCCGACACCCCCAAGTTCGACATGGAAACCCCCGCAATCACCTACGGTACGAAGGGATTGGTGTACAAGGAAATCGTCGTCAGCGGTCCCAAGCACAACCTTCATAGTGGTTCGTTTGGAGGAACGATTACCAATCCGGGCAACGCGCTATCGCAGATTGTCGCATCGCTGAAAGACGACGACAATCGCGTGACGATTCCCGGGTACTACGACGACGTGGTGGCGATATCCGATGAAGAAAAAGAAAAAATGGCGGCGCTTCCGTTTGACGAGGACGCCTATCGCAAAGAGATGGGTGTCACCGCGCTGACCGGCGAAAAGGGGTTCACGACCCTGGAACGTCGCTGGGCGCGACCCACCCTGGATGTCAACGGGATGCACGGCGGGTTCACCGATCCCGGTTCTTCGACGGTCATTCCGTCGCGGGTCATGGCCAAGGTGTCGATGCGAATCGTTCCCAACCAGGATCCCGTCAAGATCGGGGAACTTTTTGACAAGGCCGTTTTGGCGGCGGCTCCAGAGGGTGTTCGCGTCGAAGTGATTCATCATGCATCAGCCGGCGCCTACGTGAGTCCGCTGGGAACGCCGGGAATTCGTGCGGCGGCTGAGGCGCTGAAACTGGGGTTTGGAAAAGAGCCGTTTTTCATCAGGGAGGGCGGAACGTTGCCGATTCTACCCATGTTCAAGGAGGTTCTCGGCGCGGAGTCGTTGATGATGGGGCTTTGTATGCCCAATTGCAATGCCCATGGTCCCAACGAGTTTTTTCACGTAAGCGATCTGCACAACGGAACGCGCGCTGCCGCTTTCTTTGTGGATCAGCTTTCGAAGGCGTAGGCATTCGCGTTGGTTGGAAGTAAGATCATTAGACGAGGTCGAGAGAAAACGATGAGAAGGCAGACTACCTGTTCGACGATTGTGGTGGGGTTGTTCCTGCTCGTTTCTGGACCGCTTGTTGCGCAGGAACGCACACTGGTGATACCGACCGTCTTCGATGAGGGACGTTTTATCGTTACCCCGGTAACGATCGACGATGAGACCATTCGTCTCATCGCGGATACGGCGGGCGGGACCGTGATGTTTCAAGAGACCGTCGATCGGTTGAAATTGAAGGCAACGACCTACGCTGTCGACTCGAAACTTCGTGTGAAACTACCCGCGTTGTTGCATGATTCGTGGATTCCCGGTTCGCTGGAACCGGAAGGAACCCTTGTGGTTGTTCCCAAAAAGAAACAGCCTCGTATGGTTCACCTTGCGGACAATCTCGATGGGATGCTCGGTCAGTCCTGGTTTGCAGGAAAGTCTTGGGTCTTGGACTATCCCGCGCGACGGATGACGGTATACCGCAAGCGCGTTTTGAGGATCCCTCCGGGGGCCAAAAGGCTTGAACTGGGTTTTTTACGCGATGAAAACGGCGTTCGTCAGGTCAATTTCCCACGCATCACAATCACGATTGACGGTGTACCGCACGACATGCTGCTGGAAACCGGCGCGACCGGTTTTATCTCGCCGCAAGCCAGACAAGAGCTTGGCGAAGAGCGAACGGGACGCCGGGCGATTAGCTTCATTGTGCAGTCGGTGTTTGATCAGTGGCGAAAAAAACATCCTGATTGGCGCGTGGTGGAGGATGCCGACCTGGAAACCAATGGGCCCATGATCGAGGTCCCCAAGATCACCATCGCCGGTTTTGACGTCGCCCCCGTTTGGTTTCTTGTTAGAAAGACCGCCAACTATCACGATTTTACTTCGAAATGGACGGACAAGCGTGTCGATGGATCAATCGGCGGGAATGCGCTGCGCGATCTGCGTCTGCTCCTGGAGTATGACAAGGCGACGGCGTGGGTCGAAAAGCCGTGAAATGTCGGAGGTCAACGCAGGTCCGATAAGAGTGTCGCGATCGGCGCTGTTATGTTGCCCTTTCGTTCGACGCGATGTAAAGGCGATGGAAATGATCCACTCGGTGGCGCAGCACGGCGCCGAAACAGCCGATAGAACAGGCGCATAGGTTCTCCGCGCCCGGGTTGTGCGGAGCGAGGTCGATTGTTTCGCCGTAGGGAGTGAAAAAACGATGTGTCAATGTAAGAAAAAGCTAGCAATCCTCGTCGCGGCTTGGTGCTTTTTCCCAGGGGCAACGACCTACGGGAACGTGTTCGAAACGCTTGTTGGGGGTCTCGGGTTGACCGGGTTCCAGCTCAGCGGAGCGCGCAACCCAGTCAGTGGTGGGCTCGATGCCGCCCTGTCGAACAACTTTTCGGGCGGTCCGATCAACTTCGGCGCCGGTGATATTGCCTTGACCGGACCGATCTCTCTGACGGTTTCATCCGGCGGAAGGTTGATGCCGACCTTGGACCTTTCCGTCAGAACGGCAGTCACTGCGGATGCAACTCCGCAGTTGCTTAGCTACGTTTACAACTTTGATCCCGGTTCGCAGGCAACACAGGTTACCGGCAATCTTTTGATCGACGCGGATTTTTCGATCAACCGACTCGGATTTTATGACATCGCGCTGAACTATTCGTCAAGACAAAGTGTGACGCGAGACGGTCGTTTTGCCAACGACCAGACGAACAACGACTTCGACCTTGGCCCCATCAATGTCTCGGGCAACGTCTTTGCAGACATCCTGGCCGCGATTACTCAGCCACTGTTCGACCAAACCGGCGAGACCAACCCCTTCGCGAGTTTTAGCGGAAGTGCAAAGCTGGCGCAGATGGCATTGGCGTTTGACAACGGCGTTGTTCCCAACGGTGCATCGGATGACGTTGCTCTTGCATCGACCCTGGGCGTTGGAATCGAAACGGCGCCAATCGCGACGTTTTCGCTTCCCAACGCGCCGATTGGCAGCGTCGTTCCCGAGCCGACGGTCCTGGTATTGCTTCTTGCGGGACTTCCTGCCATCTTTCGACGGCGATACGTGATTCGCTGACTTTTCCGTTCGCGCTTGTTAGGTCCAAAAGGTGAAAATCCGCCGGGGGGTCGTGACGAAACCAGCGGTTTTGTCTTGCGGTGTAACGATGGATGCTTCGTCCCCCCTTTACAGGGGTGGATACTGGGGGGTAACCGGAGCAGAGACGAAATCGACGGGCTTTGCGGTGTAACGCACTTGTCCTGTTGTCCTGTTTGTTGCGAAAAGCCGTCTCGTGCGTCTTGCCTCGACTGCTCCTGCAACGTAACTTGACGTTCCTATGACGTTGCCTTCCCGCTTTCTTTCTTCAGCAAGGCTGATTGCCGGGCTGACGCTTCTTTCGCGTCTTCTTGGGCTGGTGCGGGAGTGGTCCTTTAGCTACTTCTTCGGAACCGGCGAGCTTCTTTCGGCGTTTCGGATCGCATTTCAGGTTCCGAATCTGGCGCGGCGTTTGTTTGGCGAGGGGGCTCTTGCCTCGGCCATGATTCCGGTCCTGTCAAAAACTTTGCAGAACGAAGGGGATGATGCCTCGCGCCGGCTGGTCGGGTCAATTTTGGTGAATCTCCTACTGCTTCTCGGCGGTGGCGTAGTTGCCGGTGAAACCATTATTTTTCTATGGCGTGTTGCAGCCGACGATCCGGCCCTGTCCCTTTCGGCGATGTTGCTACCGTACGCTGCATTGATATGTTGCGTTGCCGTCGTCGGCGGGGTACTCAATATACGCGGACATTTCGCAACTCCCGCTGCCGTCCCATGCGTCTTGAACATCGCAATCATCGCGGGGGTCACCCTCGCCGCGGTGGGATTGGAGTTGACGGACGGGGGCACGATGCGTGTGGTGTGTATGGCTGTTCTTGTGGCCGGGTTCTTGCAACTGGTTGTCAGCTTGGTCATGCTGCGCAGGCTTTCGTTTTTCCCCATATTCGCGGGGTGGCGAAAAAACGCAAAGCTGCGCGAGGTGATGGGGCTGATGATGCCGATGGCGCTGGGATTGTCCGCGGTGCAGATCAACACACTCGCGGATAATCTGATTGCGTACTGGTTTGTCGAGGTGGACGGTCAGCGCAGCGGACCGGCGATTCTGGGGTTTGCCCATTTTTTGTATCAGCTTCCGCTGGGGGTGTTCGGGATTGCCATCGCCACGGCTGTTTTTCCTGTGCTGACGCGTTGCGCGGCGGCGGACGATCGAATCGGATTGGCACAAGCATTTGAACGCGGTGTACGGACCTGCCTTTTTCTTGCGATTCCATCGTCGGTCGGTCTCATCTTCATTGCCCACCCGCTCATCGCCGCGCTTTATCAGGGAGGAAAGTTCGACGCGGGGGACACGTCTCGCTGCGCTGCTGCGTTGGCATACTACAGTTTGGGATTGGCCGCCTATTTTACGCAGCACGTTGTCGTACGGACATTTTACGCACATCACAACAGTCGCACGCCGGCGCGTGTCGCGCTGGTGATGGTGGCGATCAACCTTGGGATGAATCTCGCCTTGGTGCGGGTGATGGAAGAAAGCGGTTTGGCGCTGGCAACAGCCATCTGCGCGTTCATCCAGGTTCTTGCGCTCTTGCTAATTCTGCGTCGAAAAGTCGAGGGAATTCAATGGGTAAAACTCGGGCGAAGTTTGTTGCGAACGGCGTTTTCGGCGGGGGTTATGGCGTTTTCCCTGTCGGTTATCGCGATGGTTCCGATGGTCCGAGACCGGCTGATCGGTCATGACGCGCTGCGCGTCGGGGTGATGGTCGTGACGGGGGTTGTGGTCTTTACGATATGTGCCACGATGCAACGGCAGGAGGAGTTGCGCGAGGTGCTTGCGACGACGAAACGCACGGACCGTATATGAACTTGCAAAGAGCTGCCACTATGTTATAGCACACGGGACGACGACGATTGATTGATCTTTCAGCAGCCTTGGAGAAAGTGTGCGTGAAGATTTGACAGAGCATCGACCGTAGGAAACCGGTTCGTTGGGTTGCGAATCCTCTGTTTTTCCGTTTCCTTACGGTCGCTGCGCTGTTGCGGTCGCTGCGCTGTTGCGGTCGCGGCGCTATGCTGTCGGCAAGGTTGGACCGGGGTTCGACGACGGAGACGAAGTGATGGACTGG
>Ga0114931_10001390_pt1 | contig 30933 bp, 32 predicted proteins | sample 2SBtaG_FD_89579 | JGI IMG/M metagenome (GOLD analysis project Ga0114931, IMG submission 89579) | Deep subsurface microbial communities from Kolumbo volcano to uncover new lineages of life (NeLLi) - 2SBTROV14_V59a metaG | ecosystem: Environmental > Aquatic > Marine > Volcanic | place: Kolumbo... | reverse complement strand
TTTCTACATCATCTTTTTTGAATTTGTTCTCGTCATCATCTTCTTTATCTTTTTCTTCAATATCTTCCGATCAATTGATATCGCCTCTCAAGTCTCCCGGGAAGACTTGCCGGCTCAACTTCTGGTTCAACAAGACACGAATACTAAAATCATCATCGTCCTTCTGCTGCTGAATTCCTTCTGGATGCTCTACATCTTTAACGGCATGCAGAGAATACGCTCTATCCTCAAAGAAATTAGTTATAACCTGATGCGGTCTAAAAACAGACAGTGATCCCTAAAAATATTCATTGTACAACTCTTTGACCTTCCCGGCGATATATTGTGGCAGGTTTTCCACAGTCGACGCCCTTTTTTTCCGGGAGGACTCCCGCCAACCTAGCTGCGCCAATCCGACCGCCCCGGCAAATTTTGAAGCGCTGGATAATCTGCGTTGGGCCAGCCTGACCTGACCCAATTTGACATGGAGATTGGTATCCTTCTCAAAACGCTCCGGAAGACCGGCCAAAAGAGCCCCGCCGCCGGCCATCACCATGCCGTTTCTGACCTGATGGTAGTACCCGGTTTTTTTGACTTCATCGGCCAAGGCCCCGACGATCTCAGAGACCACCGGCTCAACGGCCGCGGCGATCAGGTGCTTCTTAACTGGGAAATATCCCTCATCCCGCTTGATCAGAATCTCCTCATCACTCACGTTGTCGGATTCCAGAGCACTGGCGTACGACGTCTTGATATCCTCAGCCAAATCAAGACCGATATCCAGTTTGGCCGCAATATTCTTAGTGATGTCAGATCCGCCGCGGGGGAGCTTAACCTCACACTTCAGACGGTTGTCTTTAAAAATCAACATATCCGATGCCGACGAACCGATATCCAAGAAAATACTGCCTTCCTTACGGTCCTGATCATTGAGGATCGCGTAAGAAGACGCGTAACTGGTAAAGAAAATCTTTCCCAAATCATATCCGGCCTGATTGACCGCCTTGGCTAGATTCTTCAAAAACGTATTATTCACCACGATCAGAAGCGACTGCACCTCCAGTTTCCGGCCGTATAACCCCAGCGGATTCAACGCGGTGTTGACATCGTCGACTTTATAATATTGGACAAAATCATGGATCAGCGTCTCCTCGACATTCAGTCCCAACGCCCGGGCCTGCGCCTGGATCCGGTGGATATCGCGTTCGGTGATGATCTTGCTTCCCCGGTCCATCAGGGGGATCACCGCCGGACTCAACCGCGCCTCAATGACCCCGGCGCTGAGGCCCATCTGGACCTCCTGAAGATTGACTCCCGCCTTCTTAGAAATCCCGTTAACGGCCTCGTGGATGGATTCCGATAATTCCGCCAGATCGCTGATTGATCCGTCCTGAAATCCGGCGGCCGGGACCTCAAACGCGCCTAAAAGTTTCGGAGCCGGATCCTGACCCTGAATCTCGATCAGGGCGGCCTTCACCGTCTGACTGCCGACATCCAGACCGCAATAATAACGCTCCTGCATAAATTTCTGAAACATATGCATGATTATTTCTGACCGATCACCGGCTCTTTGAACCGCAGGTCGATATAGTTGATCTTCCTGAAATCCAGGTTGTTCTGCGAAAGCACCACCGCCAATTTGCCCACCTTGACCGGAATCTTTTCCCGATCGAGGATGATATCCAGCTTGTTCGACAAACCGACATAAATTTTTGAAAGATTTCTGACATCAGCGTACTCGATCTTAAAGTGTTCCAACCTCTGGTTCTTCTGAAAGGTCTCAACGATCTCAAGCGCCGTCTGCAGATGTCGATCACGGACAGGACTGCCGATCGAGGCGTGAGAAACCTGTTCCACCCCACGGATTGACGGAAGATTTCCGGCCCCCGGATCAAAGGAAAGCACGTACCCTTCATTGTCAACCACCATCGGCTGTCCTCCCGAGATCACCACCGCGAAAGGCTCCCGCTTTCTCGCGGCAATCAGGATCGTGTTGGGAAATTTCCGGCGGACCCGGAGGTCATCAATCTGGGGATACTGCGACTGCAGGCGACGCTGGACACTTTTGATATTGACCTTAAAGATATTCTCTCCCTTCAGCCCGGATAAATCCGAAGAATCGATGAACTGTAATGACGGTAGAGGTTCGACCGCGGCCACTGTAAAAAGATCCGACGTATATAAAAAATGCAGCGCGCTCTTCACGGAGAATGTCCCTAAGAATACAGCCAGAATCAGGACAATGAGAATTTTTAATATCATTATTTTCTTATCAGTTTTTTTTCGTCTACGCGCCATAGTATTTCCTAATATTCCTTTTTATGTTTTTCCAGCTGCCGGGTGGCAGCCATCTGAACAATCCGGGCCACCAATTGCGGAAATTCCAGACCGGCCACCTGCGCGGCCATCGGCAACAGGCTGGTTGAGGTAAAACCGGGAATCGTGTTGATCTCGAGAATATACGCCTCTCCTTCATCGCTCAAAATAAAATCAATCCGGGCGAAATCCCGGCATCCCAAAAGTCCGAAAGTCTTTAACGCGAGGGCCTGAATCTTTTCTCCCTGCCAGTCGGGAATTTCCGGCGGGACAATGTACTCGGTTGTCCCGTTCTTGTATTTGGCCTGAAAGTCGAAGAAACTCTCCTTCGGACGAATCTCAATAAGAGGCAGGGCCTCCGCGTCCAGGATCCCGGCGGTCAATTCCTTCCCTTTGATCCATTTCTCGACGAGGACCTCCGGCCCGTATTCAAAAGCCTTGTTCAGCGCCGCCGGAAGGTCTTTCGGGTCCCGCACAATCGTAATTCCGATACTGGATCCTTCCAGCGCCGGTTTGACAACAACGGGGAAAAAATCGATTCCCGCGGCGGCCTTAGCCGTATCAGCCATATCAGCGCGATTCAGCGCCTTGAACCGGGGGACCGGCATACCGTGTTCGTGAAGAAACACCTGCGTGGCTGTCTTGCTCATCGCCATCCGGCTAGCCGCGGCATTGGTCCCGGTGTAGGGGATCCAGCATCTTTCCAGGATTCCCTGAACCGTTCCGTCTTCTCCGAACCGGCCGTGCAGGGCCAGGAAAACCAAATCGGGTTTTTGCCGATCCATGATCGCGGCGATTTCCTCTTCGTTCTGCGTCCGCAGGTCCACGGCCTGAGCCCGAAACCCGGCCTTTAACAAACCTTCATAAATGCCTTTTCCGGATTTTAGAGAAATTTCTCGCTCCGACGAGATCCCACCCATCAGAATCAGAACTTTTCCCACCGACTGCGGACTCCGTCCCTGCAGCTCCAGCACGAGTTGATCGGAAACCGCGGTAATATCCCCGGCCCCCAATGTCAGAACCAGATCCCCCTCTCTGACCGAAGAAACAATATGCGCCAGCAGTTTATCGCGGGGAACATAACAAACGGGGATACGAATCTCATCGGCGATCCTCCGCGTCAAATCTTCGGCGGTAATTCCCGGGATCGGGTCCTCACTGGCCGCATAAATATCGGTGACGATCAGTTCGTCAGTATCACAAAAACACCGGGTAAATCCTTTTAACAATTTCTGCGTGCGCGTATAGCGATGCGGCTGGAAGACCGTCAGAAGACGTTTAGTTTTGACAAGTTTGGCTGACGCCAATGTGCTTGCGATCTCAGTGGGATGATGTCCGTAATCATCATAAATCTCAACGGAACGAATGTTGCCCTTCAATTGAAATCTGCGATTAACGCCGCGATAACTGCGCAAGCTTTTCTGAATATCTTCAAACGGCAGACCCAAATACAATCCGACAGCGACGGCGGCCAAAACATTGAGAGTATTGTGACGGCCGGGAATCGTCATAAAAACCTGCCCCAGGGAGCGGCCCTGATACACGCACGTAAAACTTTGTTTGATATTCTCCCGCGGTGTATCCTGAATATCGGCGGCGTAGATGTCATAAGCGGACGAAAGACCGTAGGACGTATATTTGCGGCCGCTTTCCGCAAGAATCTTCCGCAAATGCGGATCTTCCCCGCACCCGATAATGATACCGTCGGGGTCTGTCTGCGACAAGAACTGGGCATATGTCTTTAGAACATTATCCCAGTCATGGTAAAAATCCATGTGCTCATAATCGATGTTCGTCACAACCGAAATCTGCGGATGAAAGAAAAGAAATGAACCGTCGCTTTCATCGACCTCGGCGACAAAATGTCTCCCCTTACCCCACGGGGCGTGATACGTCCCGCCGGCGATGATCCCGCCCAGGGCGGTTGTGGGAGACAGCCCGCAATTCGAAAGGATATGCGAAACCATCGAAGTCGTGGTGGTCTTGCCGTGCGCCCCGGCAATGGTAACGGCCTGATACTCCCGCATCAGTTCGGCCAGAAGACCGGCCCGCTTGACCAAGGGAATCCCCGTCTCCTTTGCCTTTTGGATTTCCGGGTTATCCGGCCGGATGGCCGAGGAATAAACAACAACGTCGGCCCCGTCGACATTCTCGGGTCGATGGCCGATATAAACGGCCGCGCCCTGCTCCTTCAAAGAGAGGGTCATGGGATTTTCTCTGACATCACTGCCGCTGACCTTATAGCCTTTGCTTAAAAGAAGCGAAGCCAGCGGCCCCACACCGGCGCCCCCGATTCCGATCAAATGATAATGTTTGTCATTTTTCTTGGACATACTCTTTCCACCTGTCATTCAGATCGTTTAACGATTTGAACATGGGATAGGCTTCAATCAACGCCTGCTCAAAAGATTTCTTTTCCTGCAATTTGCGGCAAAGCCGCACAAACGTGTAACCCCCGAACTCGGTGATCATATAATAAACTACGCTCGCGGACTCGGAGTAAAAAAGATCCACCAGGCTCCGGTCGGCATTATATCCCAGATGGATAATCGAAAGTTCGCTTAACGGGATGAATTTCCCTTCTTCGATCGCTTTCCGGACGTCCTTGTTGGCCCCCCAGCGTTTCCCCTTTTCCTGGTACATCGCCACGCCTTCTTCGAACCACGAAGGAACCCTGACATACTGGCCGATAAATTCCCGGAAAATGATGTGCCCCATTTCATGCGGAAGCAGGGAATCAAAAAAACCGTATGCCGCCGGGAATGTCCGGATCGTCTTTTCCCGCACACTGGCATATCCGTGAGACCAGTTGGCTCCTCTGGCGGAATTGACAAAATCCTCCTGATCATCGTAAATATAAATCTTGGCCTGATCCTCGAACGACCACCCGCGATACCGCGTAAACCCCAAATCCCGCGCGATGTCCTCATACAGCCGTTCCGCGGTCGTCTCGACATCTTTGACAAAACTCAGCGGCGCGGATTTATAATAAACCTTAAAGTGCCGGCTCTGCTGTTCCTTCCATTCGTCGGCGGCAGCCTGACGGACCGTTCCGGCCAGCATCCCCACCGCCAAACATACCGTTAGAATCCACTGATTTATTCTCATAACGAATGCACCACCCGGGCCAATTTCAAACCGGCATCGGAAAGTGCGAATCCGGATGCCAGGCTCTTGACGCGTTTTTTACTCAAATTCCGGCCGGCAAGTTCTCTGACCGCCCCATGTAACCGCGCCGGCGTCAGATCCTCCTCGGGAAGAACGGTACCACCGCCCTCCCGGACATAAACCTCGGCATTGAACTTCTGATGTCCGCCGGCCCGGGGGTACGGAATAAAAATCACTGGCAATCCGTGCAGACCGCTCTCGTTGATAAAAACCGCGCCGGCCCGGCTGATCGCGATATCGGCGGCCGTATATACCTTATCCATCTGCTGACAAAAATCAAACACCACCGCCGGAATTTTCATTTCCTCGTATCCCTGTCTAACCATCATTTGTTCACGCGTACCGCTAATGTGGATCGCCTGAAAACTCAGATCTTCCTTCAATAAGTCCGCCGCCCGCAGCCATTCCTGATTGATCCGCCGGGATCCCTGGCTACCGCCCATCACCAAAATCGTCAGGCGATCGGGGATCAATCCCCACTCCGACAAAACCTGATGCCGGTCATAAACCTTATCCTCGAGATTGACCGGGCATCCGGTTATCACGCATTTCTCCAGAGGGAAATGCCGGCATGTTTCGGAAAAACTGACCGCTATTTTCTGAACAAAACGGGACAAAAAGGCATTGGCCCGTCCGGGGATCACATTCTGTTCATGGATCACCGATGGAATTTTATTCATCCATCCCGCCAGAACCAGCAGCAAAGCGCCGTATCCGCCGAAGCCGACAATCACGTCCGGGCGGATTCTTTTTACAAGCACCCGGCTCTTGATCGTCCATACAATCAAATGCAGAACCGTTTTAAGATCTTCGAGCCGCGAGTTTCCGCTCAGCCCCCGCAACGGCAATTCCGTCAACGAAAAGTTCTGCGCTTCGATCTGTTTCTTGAACACGCCGAACGATCCCGCAAAATGGACCTCGTCATTTTCTTTTCTCAAAACCCTGGCCAACGTCAAGGCGGGAAAAATATGTCCGCCGCTGCCGCCGGTGGCAATCATCACCCGCATGCTTATCCTTCCAAATCCGTGATCCGGGAGATGTTCAGCAACAGCCCCACGGCCACCATATTAAAAACAAGCGCCGACCCGCCGTAACTGATAAACGGCAGCGGCAGTCCCTTCGTCGGCAGCGCGCCGATACTCACCCCGACATTCACCACTGCCTGCAGGCCGATAATCGCCACAATCCCGATACTTAAGATATATCCAAACGGATCGGTCGTGCGTTTGGCAATCCTCGCTCCCTGCCAGATAAATCCGATGAACAGCATGATCACGGCGAACGCGCCGACAAATCCCAACTCTTCGCCGATAATAGAAAGAATAAAATCCGTGTGCGCCGCCGGCAAATAAAAAAGTTTCTGCACGCTCTTACCCAAACCGACGCCCAGAAATCCGCCGGACCCGAAGGCGATCTGTGACTGCGTCAGCTGAAACCCCGCCCCCTGACTGTCCCGCCACGGATCCAAGAATGTAATAATCCGCGTCCACCGGTAAGGCACCCGTACCACCAGAAAATAAAAAGCCGGCAGGGCCAACGCGGCCAGGAGGCTGATATGTTCCCACCTGGCCCCGGCAATAAAGATCATAATCAGAACCACCGACCCCATAAGGATTGTGGTGCCCAGATCAGGCTGTTTTAAAATCAAAAGCGCCGTCGCCCCCAGCACCGCCATCACCGGCACAAACCCCCGGAAAAAATCCCGGATCCGCTCTTGCTTACGGGTCAGAAAATCAGCAACATAAATGATCATCGCGATCTTGGCCAGCTCCGCCGGCTGAAAATTGATCGGCCCCAAATGAAACCACCGCCGCGCTCCAAAACTCATCTTCCCGAAACCGGGAATCAAAACCAATACCAAAAGAACGATCGTCGAAAGCATCAGCGGCCTGGCGATCTTTCGCAGATCACGGTAATCCACCGCCATGATCCCCGCCGTCATCACCAGGCCGATCAAAAGAAAAACCAGATGACGTTTTAAAAAATACAGTTTATCGCCCAGCTCCTGCATGGCGTACACGCCGCTTGACGAGTAGATCATCACCATGCCCGTAAAAATCATCGCCGAGACAAAGATCGCAATAGAAATACGGATCGAACGCATGATTTATGAAAGTTTCGTAACCAGCTGTTTAAACGTCAGTCCCCGTTCTTCAAAATTCTTAAAGGCATCAAAGCTCGCGCACATCGGGCTCAACAGCACGCAGTCACTGGGTTTAGCCAGGGCCCGCGCGTAATACACTGCCTCCTCGAGATTGCGGCATTCCCTGATCCCGATGTCCTCCTGAAATGTCCGCCGGATCTTGTCCCGCGCCTCGCCGAACACGATCATCTGTTTGACCTTCCGGGCCACCAGCGGACGCAGGACGGAAAAATCGATATTCTTGTCGCGGCCGCCGCAAAGCATAATAACCGGTTTGGTCATCGAAGCCAGCGCCCAACGGGCGGCCTCCGCCGTTGTCGATTTGGAATCGTTGATAAATTCAACCCCTCTAAAATCCCGCACCTTTTCCAGACGGTGCTCGACCCCCCGGAAATCCGCGAAGGTCTTCTCCACCGCACTCTCGTCGATACCGAAAACACCCGCCACGGTCTTCACCGCGGAGAAATTGGGATTCGTTCCATTCTCCTCCGGCCGGCAAAACCAGCGGACCGCGGACGGAATACCGTCAATAGTCTTGACCAACGGATCGGCCGCGTTGAGTACGGCAAAATCATCTCCGGTCTGGTTCATAAAGATACGCTTCTTGATCTCGAAATACTCGTTAAGATCGGCGTGCCGGTCCAGATGATTTTCACTAATGTTCAGAAACACCGCGACAAAGGGATGAAATTCCCGGATGGTTTCCAGCTGAAACGAACTGACCTCGAGGACGACAACAGTATCAGCGGACAGCCCATCGACCTTTTCGACGAACGGTGTTCCGATGTTGCCGCAGAGCACCGCCTTTTTTCCGGCATTGACCAGCACCTGATGAATCAGCGTCGAGACGGTCGTCTTGCCATTGCTTCCGGTCACCGCGACGATCGGACCGCGGCAGAACCGCGCGGCCAGCTCGATCTCCCCGATCACCGGGACACCGGCCTCCTCCGCCCACCGTACCGGTTCACTGTCAAACCGGACGCCGGGACTGATAAGGAGAAAACCACTTTCCCGGATCAACGACGATGTGTGGCCGCCGAATTCGCAGACAATCTTTTCCTGTTTGATCCACGAAAAAAAGTCTTCCGGAATTTCGTCTCTAGACTTTTGCTCGCTGATCCGGACATCCGCCTCTCTGGCCTTTAAAAAACGGACTGCCGCCCAGCCGCTTTTACCCAGGCCCACCACCGTTATTTTTTTCCCTTTAAGGTTCATCGCAATTTTAAAGTGGTTAAAGTTAACAACGCCAGGATAATCCCAATGATCCAGAACCGGATAATGATCTTCGATTCATGCCACCCGCACAACTGCAGGTGATGATGCAGCGGCGACATCTTAAACAGTTTCTTCTTACGAAACCGCACCGACAAAACCTGTAAGATCACCGAGACCGCCTCGAGAACGAAGACTCCGCCCAAAAGAAGCAGCAAAAATTCCTTTTTGATAAAAACAGCAATCGCCCCGATACTCCCTCCGAGGGCCAACGCCCCGGTGTCGCCCATAAAGATCGTCGCCGGATGGGAGTTGAACCACAAAAATCCCAAGCTCGCCCCCACAATCGCCGCGCAAAAGACCGTCAACTCCCCCGCCCCCGGCACAAAGGGAATGAACAAATACTCGCTGAAGCCCGCGTGCCCGGTAATATAGCACAAAACCGCCAGCGTCATGCTGACGATCAGCACACTCCCGATGGCCAGACCATCCAGCCCGTCGGTGAGGTTGACCGCGTTGGATGTGCCGACGATCACCAGAGCCACAAAAGGAATATAAAACAACCCCAGATTCAGAATTTCGTTCTTGAAAAACGGGATGTCGATTTGCGCCGAGATATCGGGACTGTTATAAATATAGGCCCCGATAAAACATCCCAACGCGATCTGCCAGAGAAATTTGGTCCGTGCCCGCAGTCCGCGGTGCCGTCGTTTGAGCATCGAAAGATAATCATCAATCCCGCCGAGAACCGCGAGATAAATACACGAGAGAAGCGCCAGGATGATATAGCGATTGGTCAAATCCGCCCAAAAGAGGACTGAAATAACAATACTGGTGACAATAAAAACCCCGCCCATCGTGGGGGTGCCTTCTTTGGTCCCGTGAAACCCGGCGAGGTCCGGGCAATCTTCGCGCGCCGCGCTTTCGCGGATCTTTCGCTCATGAAAATAACGGATAAAGGCCGGCCCAAGAATCATGCAGAAAAGAAACGTCGTCACGGCAGCCATTGCGGCCCGGAAGGTGATGTATTTAAAGATGTTGAATCCGAAAAACAGATCGCGCAGATGCGTAAAATAATAAAACATAGACGCCCTTATCTCCCCGTGACGGTCTTCTTTAAGAATTCCACGGTCTGTTCCATCCCCATTCCCCGGGATCCCTTGACCAGGATACCATCGCGCGGGCCAGTCACCTGTTTCAAACGCTGATGCAGTTTCTGCCGGGAGGAGAAATGCCTAGCCTCACCCCGGCCGGCGAAGGTCTCCGCCGCGAAACGGGCCTGATCCCCGAGGGTATAAAAAATATCCACGCCTGCCGCCGCGGCATCTCTGCCCACCGCCTTATGCAGCACCGGCGCCCTCCGGCCCAGTTCAAGCATGTCGGCAAAGACAAAGATCCTCCGGCCTCTGAGCGGAAGGTCTCTTAAGGTCTCCAGCGCGCTTTTGACCGACACCGGATTGGCATTATAGGTGTCATCCAGAATCAACACCGTGCCCCGGCGGCACAGATTCTGCCGCCCCGGCGGCTGTTTGAACTTCCCAATATATTTATATATATCATTATAACTAACATTTAGCAGACGACCACAAGAAATTGCGGCTAATGCGTTGGAAACATCCGACCGGACCGGGGAACCGACGGCCATCTTGTGCCCGCCGACGGAAAACCGCCACCGCCCCCGGGAAAACCGGATATCATCCGCCCGGAAATCCGCGGCCGCATCCGTGCCGTATGTGCAGACACGATGCCGGCGAAACCGGCCGGGAATCCGGGCCAAATCCGGATTGTCCGCGTTGACGATAACATCGCCTTTGGGCATGAAGCGCAGGAGGTCAGTTTTTTCCCTAAAAACTTCCTCTTCCGATTTAAGTCCCTGCAAATGTGACGGTCCGACCGTGGTTAGAATCGCGATCGTCGGCCGCGCGATCTCTGTCAGAGTCCGTATATCACCGGGCTGATTGGTGCCGATCTCCAAAACGGCGGCCTGATGCCTTCGGCGAAGCTGCAAGAGAGTCAGCGGAAGCCCGATCCGATTGTTCCATGACGAAGGACTTTTGAGGACACGGTATTTGGCCGACAGGACCGCCGCCGTGATCTCCTTAGTTGTCGTCTTTCCCGCCGAACCGGTGATCGCGATGACCGGGATGTCGAACTGCGCGCGATAATGTTTAGCCAGAAGCCCCAGAGCGAGAGTGGTGTCTTTGACGAAAATCACCGGAATCTTTACCGGCCGCCGCGGCCGGCGGGACACCAAAACCGCCGCGGCTTTCCTTTTGACGGCTTCGTCGATAAAATCATGCGCGTCGAACTTCTCTCCTTTTAGGGCGATAAAAAGGTCTCCGGATTTGACGGCCTTTGAATTGGTGCACACGCCTTTGATTTTGCGCAAAGAATCCCCGGGCACCTTTCCGTTGACCCAGAGAGAAATTTGACTGACGGTAAGATTCACTTTAGGATTTCTTGACCTTTTGACTTTTCAGACATTCATGCGCGACGGCACGGTCGTCGAAAGAAATGGTTTTGTCTCTAAAAATTTGATAATCTTCATGCCCTTTGCCAGCGATCAAAACGGTATCCCCCGGCCGAGCCAGGATCATAGCCTCACAGATTGCCTCCTTACGGTCGAGGATCATCCGGTAATCATCTGTTTCAAGACCGGAAACGACCTGATCGGCGATCGCCTGAGGGTCTTCACTGCGGGGATTGTCATTGGTGACAATCACCATGTCGGCGAGATCGCCGGCCGTCTTACCCATCAACGGACGTTTTTCCCGGTCGCGATCCCCGCCGCAGCCGAAAACAAGGATGATTTTCGACGAGCTGACGTTGCGCAGGCTCGATAGGACATTACGCAGGGCGTCTTCAGTATGAGCGTAATCGACAAAGACATGAAAATCCTGTCCGGCCTCCACCGGCTCCAGCCGTCCGGGAACCGTTGTCAGATTCCGGACACCGGTCAAAATCTTGTCGACTGGAATATTCTCCTGCAAGGCCACCCCGCAGGCGGACGCAATGTTATAAACATTGTGCAGTCCGATTAACCCCGTCGAGATATCGATATTTCTTTGATCCGCGGAAAGGACAAATCGTGAACCGTTCAGATCAGCCTTGAGATAAAGCACCTGCAGATCCGCGGAATTCTTAACACCATAGGTCTTCACGTTACACTCGGTCATACCGATAAGACGTCCGCTGAAGGCGTCATCCTGATTGATCAACGCGGCCGCGTCGGTGCCGAGCCCCGTAAACAATTTAGATTTTGCCAGAAAATAATCCTCCTGATCGCTGTGATAATCCATGTGATCACTGGTGAGATTGGTAAAGACCGCGTACGCAAAATCAATCCCGGCCGCCCGGTCCTGCGCTAAGGCATGCGAAGAGACCTCCATCACACAGTAGGGAATCTTCCGCCGGGCCATTTGATTCAGGTAGGATAAATTCTGGATGATCCCCGGAGTGGTATTCTTGGATTCAAACACCTCCCCGCCGAAACGATGATTGATCGTCCCGATCACTCCGCAGGGTTTTCCGGCGGCCTGCAGAATGGATTCCAGAAGAAAGGCAACCGTCGTTTTTCCGTTAGTCCCGGTCACACCGATCGTCCGGACCTTGGCGGAAGGGTCGTCAAAGAAACGCACCGCCGCTTTTTGCAAGAAATCTTTGGTATCGGCAACCCTCAGGAAACACACGTTCTCGGGGATATCTTCTTTTTCAGCCGAGGAAACGACCACAGCAGCCCCTCTGCGAATCGCGTCATCAATAAATCTTCCTCCGTCCTGCTTCGGCCCGGTGACGGCAATAAAAAGGTTCCCTTTTTGGACCTCCCGCGAGTCGCTCGTGATCCCGGTCACCTCCAGGTCCTTCCAGGGGCCGGACACGCTGCAAATCTCTGCTGTCAATTTTTCCAATGTCATCATTTCCAGCTCACCTTTGTTCCATCGACCGCCTCCAAATATTTTAAGGAATCCACCAGCACCTTTTTGAAAACCGGGGCCGAGACCGTCCCTCCGTAATGGCTCCCTCTCGGATCATCGAATGTCACCACCATCGCCAGCTGGGGATCATCGGCCGGGGCAAACCCGATAAACGTCGCGCAAAAATGGCTTCGGGAATACCGGCCGTCGACAACCTTTTGCGCGGTCCCGGTCTTGCCCGCGATCTTCAACCCATCGACACGCGCCAGCCGGCCGGTGCCCTCCTGGACCACACCGACCAAAACATCTTTGACCCGCCGGGCGGTATCACTGCTGATCACCCGGTCCACCACCTGAGGCTGGTATTCCTTGATCAACTCCTCGTGATTGTCCAAGATATATTTTACCACATGCGGTTTCATATAAACACCGCCGTTGGCAATCGACGATATCGCGGCCACCAGCTGCAAAGGCGTCACGGTGACTTCCTGCCCGATGGGGATCGCGCCGATGGATGTCGAAGACCATTGCGAAGGGTCCTTTAGAAGTCCAGAGACCTCCCCGACAATATCGATTCCGGTCTTCATCCCAAAACGGTAACGCTTCGCGTATTTATAAAACGTCTGCGGGCCCATCTTTTGAGCGATCTTTGTCGTGCAAATGTTACTGGATTCTTCAATGACCTGTTTGAGAGTCAGGTTCCCGTAAGGGTGATGGTCATGAAGGATATGATTCCCCACTTTGTATGCCCCATTTTCGCAGAAAAAAACATCCGTTTCTTTGGCGATCCCTTCTTCCAGGGCGGCCGAGAGTGTCACGATCTTAAAAACCGATCCCGGTTCATAGACATTCACGATCGCGCGGTCGGTCTTCTGTTCAGGGATGCTGTTACGAAAATTTTCCAGATCATACGTCGGGCGGTTAGCCAACGCGAGGATCTCTCCGGTTTTTGGATTCATGACAATAATACTGGCTCCATGCGCGTGATATTTCTCAAAGGCCTCATCCAGCGCCCGCTCGGCGATATACTGAATCGTTTCGTCAATGGTCAAAACAATATTGAATCCGTCTTTCGGCGGGATAAAACTTTTTTCAAGCAAAAGCTCCCGCTGCCGGGCATCACGCAGGACATGTACCCAGCCGGCCTTCCCCGAAAGTTCTTTATTATAAAGCAGCTCCAAACCCTCCAGCCCCTGATTATCGACCCCCGCGAAACCGATCAGATGCGAAGCCAGATACTTGTTGGGATAGTGCCGTTTGCTTTCTTTGATAAAATCCAATCCCTTGATCTTCAATTTCCGAATTTGATCGGTGCCATCGGAAGAAAGTTTGCGCTTCAACCAGACAAAATATTTCGGGCGGTCGAGACGATCCTGCAAAATTGTCTGATCAAGGTCCAGCAGCCGCGACAGCTCCTTGACGGCTTTCTCCTTATCTTCCTTATCCATGATCTTCGGATTGGCATACAGAGAATACACCGCGACGTTGATCGCCAACGGCCGCATATTACGGTCGTAGATCGTGCCCCGGACGGGCTCCAATTTGATGTAATGGTTTTGCTGTTTTTCGGCGAGTTTGACCAGATGGTCGGAACGAAAGATTTGAATGAGAGTCAAACGGAAGGAAAAGACCAGCAAAAGAAAAATTAAAGAGAAAAAAACCAGACCGAATCGCAGAGACCGTTTTTGAATATGCACGCCGTCTTCTCTAAGATATTAACAATGTTTTCGGATGATGAAATCTTCTACCGCTGTAGCCAGAGCCGAAAAGGTTTCCGCTCCTGGGCCCGGGCCTCGGCTTCCGGCCGCGAAAAGAAACTCAGGATCGGGTTGGTCGACCTCGATTGACTGGCGGCAAGAACCCGCGGCTGTCCGGCGTCGGGATCGACCGCGACCAACTCCACGACGTCACCCTTATCGCGGAACTGCAGGTCACTATTCTCTGCCAGCAACTTTCTTCCCAGGTTATTAGAGGATTTCAAGGTGAGAATATTATAAGACACCGTGCCGTTTTTTTCAGTCAGCTTGGTAATATTTTTCTCTTTGCGCTTGCCCTGATAGGCCAGATCAATGATCTGCATCTGCATATGGATATAGATCAGCGCCAGGGCCGTGACAAAAGACATGCATTTGAGCGAGTTGGATAAGCGCACAGTTATAACCTCCGAATTCCCCTTAAGCGGGCGCTGCGGGCCCGGGAATTGTCCCGACTTTCTTCTTCAGTCGGGCGCAATGGTTTTTTTGTCAGGATATCACCCCGGCCTTCCTTCTTGAATTGGCGGAACTTGTGTTTGACAATCCTGTCCTCCAGAGAATGAAACGATAGCACCGCGACCCTTCCTCCCGGTCTGAGATAATCCAGGCATTTGTCAAGAACCAGCTCGATCGATTCCAACTCACGATTGACGGCGATCCGCAAGGCCTGAAATGTCCGGGTCGCCGGATGGATTTTCTGTCGGCGCTGATGCGCCGGCATGGCCTTAAGGACAATGTCTTTCAAATCGTTGGTCGAAACAATCGGACGCTGAGAACGCCGGTTCACGATTGACCGGGCGATCCGGTGATGCCAGCGTTCTTCGCCGAAATTCTTCAAAATCGCCGAAATCTCCCTTTCTGAAAGAGAGTTCACTAAATCGGACGCCGAGATCCAGTTTTCCTGATCCATCCGCATATCCAAGGGACCATCCGCTTTGAGGCTGAATCCCCTCTGGGCGTCGTCCAGCTGAAAACTGGAGACCCCGAAATCAAAGAGCATCGCGTCTACCTGATCAATCCCGAGATGGTCCAGGACTGCATCCAAATTTCGGAAATCGTCATAAACGAACTGAATAGGTGTTTGGACATCTTTTAAATTCTCCTTTGCTTTTTCGATAGATTCCTTATCACGGTCAACGCCGATAATCTTTCCCCGCGCGCCCAGATGCCGTGCCAAAGTCTTTGAATGCCCCCCAAGCCCCAAAGTCCCGTCGACCAGGCATTCTCCCGGCCTCAACGCAAGGATATCCTCCACCTCACGAGGCATCACAGGAGTATGTTGGCAGGTGTCCGGCATCGAATATATGATATTGTTGGCAAGCTCAACCATAAACACTCGCTCAAGTTAGAACATCGGAAGTCTGGGGTTCTCAAATTTTAATGTTGTATAACAGGGGACGCTGGATTCTTTGAGGACGCAGTCAAATTGGCGCCGAACGCAGGCTGTATCCTCTTCGTCGAGGGTGTTCCAGGTGTGCTGCAGTCCGTTATGCCTGTAAATCTTGGGCTCATTCTGAAAAACCAGAAACAGTTTGGTACGGCCGGTAGATTTTTCCAAGGTAGAACAAAAGACACACTGGGAATCAGTCACTTCAATGAGATGCTTGAATACCAGTTCCTGGAGTTTCCGGCTAGCCATCGCGCCTCCTTGCGGTTGAAAATTAGCTCGCACGCCGGGCGTTTACGGTTTCCCGTAAACTCCGGCGTAGCGGTCTTCCTTTTTTGTTCCCCCGATAAAATCTTTTAAAAGAGCGTTTCTTACGGCAGATCAATCATATTCTCGGCGATCTGCTCAAACGACCCGCTGGTATCGCTGTAGAATTTCTGCCAGAGAATCTTATCCCAAATCTCGATGCGGTTGGACACACCGATGATGACGGTTTCTTTCTTGATGGCGGCGTAGTCTTTGAGGTACGGCGGGATAATAAAGCGGCCCTGCTTATCCGGACGGATGTCCACGGCCCCGGAAAAGAAAAGCCGGTTGAACCGGCGGGATTCCTGCTTGGTAAAAGACAGGTTCTTGAATTTCTTTTCCTGGATCCTCCACTCTTCCTCAGTGAACATAAAGATACACTGATCAAGCCCGCGAGTAAGAAAGAACCTTTCAATTTCGAATTCTTTGCAGACATCGCGGAACTTTGCCGGAAAAATAATCCGCCCTTTAGGGTCGATTCCATGAGTGTATTCACCATAAAACATAAGTTAGTTTTCAATCCTCACTCCACTTTCCTCCAATTCTCTCCACCACATGGTTTATTTTATCTATACCCCTTCCCCCTGTCAACCCTTTATTTTCAATATTTTTATGCAATACAACAAGTTGCGTAAAATGGACAAAAGGCCCCTATATCTAGGGGCCGGTAAAAAAAATTCTTCTTGGGGAAAATATTGATGTTTCAAATTACGTTGAGAAATAGGCTCCGGGATGATGTCCGGGGCGAGTTCCGCAGCCGAGAGTTTTCCTTAATTGGGGAGTCGGACTTGCTCATCCGCTCAGACAGTCCTCGCGTCGCGGCTTTTTCTAAATTTAAAATTGGTGGTAAGCCTGCTTGCTGCGGAACTCGCTCGGTGAGCATAGTCCGACTCCCTTTGAGATTAAACTCTCGAGCGAGGGCTGTCTGAGCTAACGGACATTACCCCGGGGCCTCAATTTAGAATTTGGTTATTTTACGCGGGAGAGGATGGTGCGGGCGCGGTGGGCGTCTTTACGGATTTGGGCGATCAGGCCTTCTTTGGACGAAAACTTTTTTTCGTCGCGGAGCCTTTTGAAAAACTGCACGATGATTTCTTTCCCGTACAGGTTTTCATCGAAATCAAAAAGATGAACTTCAATCACCTCTTCCGAGGAAGATGTAAAAGACGGGCGCACTCCAATGTTGGCAACGCCGTCAAAAACCCGTCCGCCGATGAGAATCCTCACGGCATAAACACCGGTCGGCGGAACAGCGATCTCTTTAACATCAACAAGAATATTGGCTGTGGGATACCCCAGGGATTGACCGCGCTTGTCGCCGGGAACGACTCTGCCCATGACCGAGACTGGCCGGCCCAGCATCTTACGCGCCTCCGGAAACTTTCCCTGAGAGATCAGGACCCGGATGCGGGTGCTGCTGACCGGTCGCTTGTCTTTTTTATGCGCGGCGATGGCGTGGACTTTGAATCCGTACTGTTTACCGGCATCTTCGAAGATCGCGATCGTGCCGCTGCGGTCGCGACCGAAACGGAAATCATCGCCGACGATGACTTCACAGACACCGAGTTTGCGTACGAGGTATTGTTCCACAAATTTCTGCGGAGAAATATTAGAGAAAGATTTGGTGAACCGGACGACGATGCAGACGCGGATGCCGAAACGTTTGATCAATTCCAAACGATGATCAAGCGACACGATTAACGGCACACGGATGTCCGGCCGCAGGACATTAACCGGGTGCGGGTAAAACGTCAAAACCATCGGTGTCCCGCCGGTCGCCTGGGCCCGCTGCAGTGTTTTGCGGATCAGTTTCTGATGCCCTTGATGCAGTCCGTCAAAGATCCCGATCGCCACGACCGGGCGGGGATACGTCTTTGTCAACTTGGAGAGTCCGCGCAGGATTTCCATAAATCTCCATTGCCTTGCCAGCGACGCAGATCCCCCGAGCCGGCGTCTTCCAGAGAGACGGCCTCGTCGATATGAAAAGGCCCGACCTTCGTTCGTTCGATCTTGGCGATGCAGGCGGCCGTCCCCAGTTTCTCGCCGATATCTTCAGCCAATTTGCGGACATACGTCCCCTTTGAACATTCGACATAGATCTTAAATTCCGGAGGTTCAAATTCGAGCAGTTTCAGAACATCAATCCGGATTTTTCGGGGGGCACGGTCGACCACGACACCTTTGCGCGCCAGTTCATAGAGTTTCTTGCCTTTATGCTTAATAGCCGAATACATCGGCGGAATCTGTTCGGTCTCTCCCAAAAACTGTGAGAGGACCTCTTCAACTTTTTCTTTTGTCACAAAGTCCGCCGGCTTCTCTTCCAGAACCTCCCCCTGAATATCGGCGGTATCCGTCTTTTTCCCGAGAAGAATCTTGGCCCGGTACCCTTTGTCATAGGCCACAAATTGATTAAACAACTTGGTCGCGCGGCCGACAAGCATCACCAGGACACCCGTTGCCAGCGGATCAAGCGTTCCTGAATGACCGACCCGCCGGACGTTCAGACGCCGGCGCAGACAATCAACCACGTCGTGGGAGGTGATCCCGCTTGGTTTATTGATCACCATAATTCCGTTGAGCGCCGAATTGTCTTTGACTTGAATCATATCTTCCCCCGCTTATATCACTTTCCTGACTTCTTTAAGAACTCTTCTTTTGCTGTCCTTGATATTCAGATTGATCATTGCTCCGCTGGCCCGGTGATGCCCGCCGCCGTTAAACCGCGCTGCCAGCTTTGCCACATCAACCTTACTTTCGGAACGGAAATTGATCCGCGTCTTATTTTTTTCGAACTCCGTCAGAATCACCAGCAGCTCTACACCCTTGATCGTCCGTAAATATTTAAAGATCTTGTCCCGTAGATCAAATTCCTCGGAAAACTGTCTGACGACGCTCTTGGGCAATTCGAGAATAATAACCTTTCCGGACTTGATCGTCTCAAAGCGGCTCACCACTTTGGCAAAGACCTTGATATCATTGAACGGAACGGATTCATACATCCGCCGATAAAGTTTTCCGACTGGAATTCCGAATTTCATCAGTTCGCTGACAGCCGCATGGGTATGCGCTGAGGTATTGTCGTAGCGGAAGGACCCCGTGTCGGTCATAATCCCCAGATACAGGAGCATGGCGGTATCTCTGGTCAACGGGAAACGGTCTTGCTTGAGAAGATCAAAAATGATCTCCGCCGTCGAAGACGCATCCGGTTTCACAAAGTTCAGCTTGCCGAACCGGTCATTGGTGATGTGATGATCGATATTGATGACGTGATGCTCTTCTTTGATCAGTTCACGAACGCGGCCCACCCGGTCCAAATCTCCGCAATCGACGACAAACACCGCCTCAAAGCGGATCCGGGACTCCAGATTGACCTTTTTGATCAATCGGCTCTTGGGAAGGAATTCAAACCGTTCCGGAACCGGCTCTTCGGTTCGCAGATAGACCTTCTTCCCAATCTTCCGCAAATAGATCCCCAGCGTCAAAAGCGACGAAAGCGCGTCCGGGTCCGGATGCACATGCGTGCTGATCAGGAAAGACTTGTACTTTTTTAAATTTTTTAAGAAGACCTTGGCCGTCATTCTTCTTCCTCACCGGCGGCAGGTTTTTCTTTCCGCCGCAATTCCTCAAGAACCTGTTCAACACCGACGCTGTGAATCACCGACTTATCATAAATAAACTCGAGACGCGGCGTGTTGCGTGTCTGCATGCTGGCACCCAAAAGCTTGCGGATGTACCCGCTCAATTTATGCAAAGACTGAGCGACTTCTTTAAGTTGCCTTTGGTCACCCAGAAAACTATATTTGATCCGGGCACTGCGCAAATCCCGGGTAACCTCAACATTTAAGATGGTCACCATCATCAGCCGCGGATCCTGGAATTCCTGCTGCAGAATACTGCTGATCTCCCGCTTCACCAATTTGTTAATTTTGTCTATCCGGTCCATTGACGTCACCTCATCACGCGGTCAGCCAATTCTCTGGCTTCCCTCATTTCCTGAGCCCGGGTTTTCAAACGCCCGGACACCTTCTTTTCCAAAAGTTCCTCCAGGATTTTTCCGATCCAGTGCCCGCTCGTGACCCCCAGCTTCCGTAGATCATGGCCGTTGACCGCAAGCTTACAGTGTCGGTCGGTTTGAAGAAAATGGCCGATCCGGACACGAACTTTCCGGCTGGCGGTGCGTGCCTGAGCATAATAGAGTACAGGAATATCATAATTTTTCAAGCATCGAAAAAGGTCTTTGGATTTCCCGATCCGGCTGACCCGCCGGATGACCTGAACGGCTTCGGGCGCCTTCATCAGCACGCTCTTTTCGGCCCGGGTCAGATGAAAACGCCCGGCCATCTCCTCCCGTTCGGCCGCCGGATAATTCTCCCACAACGCCATCCAGAACAGACACTGACCCGGCGTTCCGGAGGTGGTCTTGAGATATCTCTGAACCATAGCCAGACGGCGCAGATTGAGTTTTGCACCCAGACAAAAAGGCTCCGTCGCTTTCAACTGCCGCAGACGGCGCAGGATCTTAACCGGGTCAGACTCATCAAAGATCTTGCGGAATTCAGCAAAATACCGGGGTGGTTTCACCGTCTCATACGCCTTCTTCCGGACAGCGGCCTGAAGCAGCCGCCGCGTGCGCGGTTCAATCCGGAAACCCAGCCGCTGTTCGAACCGCACCGCCCGCAAAATTCTCGTCGGATCATCTACAAAACTCCGGTCGTGCAGGATCCTAACCGCCTTTCGGCGGAGGTCTTTCTTTCCGTCAAAATAATCGATCAGCTCTCCGGAACCGTTCCGATTCACGGCCGCCGCCAGCGCGTTGATCGTAAAATCCCGACGGCAAAGATCATCTTCCAGCGTTCCCAATCGAACCACCGGCAGGGCGCCGGGACGCGGATAGACTTCCTCCCGGGCGCTGGCAACATCCACAACGTGCCCATCGGAGAATCTCAACGTCGCGGTCTTAAATACCGGATGAACCGTCAGATTAATTTTCTTACACCCGGATCCACGGAGATATCGTCTGGTAAAACCGGACGCGTCACCTTCGATCACCAGGTCCAGATCCTTAATTGTCTTCTTTAACAAAAGATCTCGGACGACGCCGCCGACGATATAAACGCTGATGTTATTCTCCCGCGCGAAGCCAGCAATGTCGAAAAGCCGTTTCCGAAGTCCCGTTGGTATGCCAAGAAATCCTGTTTTCATAATCAGCCCCGGGGATGAAATTCCTTATGCACGGACTTGAGCCGTTCTTTATCCACGTGTGTATAAATCTGCGTCGTCGCGATGTCCGAATGTCCGAGCATTTCCTGGACAGAACGCAGATCCGCTCCGTGTTCCAAAAGATGCGTGGCGAAAGAATGCCGCATGGTGTGCGGTTTGATCGTTTTCTTGATGCCCGCCTTGCTCGCGTAAAATTTGATGATCTTCCAAATGCTCTGACGGCTCAACTTTCTGCCGAGCCGGCTTAAAAACAAATCCGAGGTCAGCCGTCCTTTGGACAGTTTCGGACGCACTTTCCGGATGTACAACTCCACTGCTTGCTGGGCCTTCTTGCCGACGGGAATAATCCGTTCTTTGTTACCTTTTCCCACACAACGCACATATCCCATGTCCAGATTCAGATTCTCGATCTGCAGTTCGACCAGTTCGGAAACCCGCATGCCGCTGGCGTACAGCACCTCCAGAATCGCGTAATCCCGGATCTGCTGACGGCCGTCCCCCTGAGCGGCGCAAAGGATGGCCTCGATCTCCGGCTGAGAGAGGACGTCGGGAACCCGCTTCCAAATCTTAGGCGTCTCGACGAGCGCCGTTGGATCGTCCTTGGCCAGGTTTTCCCTGACCAGAAAACGATGAAACATCTTGATCGCGGCGAGACTCCGGCAGATAGAGGTGATCGCCAGGTCCTTCTCCTTCTGATGGAAAAGGTAATCCGTGATCTTTTGACGTTTAACGTTGGTAGGATCAGTAATATTCTGATCAGTCAAATACCGCCGGTATTTCCCCAGATCACTGCGGTAGGCGGTCAGGGTATTCTCCGCCAATCCCCGTTCAACAGCCAGATAACTGATGAATTCCTCGACAAAATCCTTCATTGGGTTGTCTGCGGACTCGATGGAGATGGGATCGCCTCCTCGACATCTTTATAAGAAAACTCTGTTCTTAAGGCCTTCCCCAGTTCATCCAGGTCTTTTTCCATTCTCGCCTGCATGCGCACGGCTTCCGGAACCTCCATCTGCTTCGCGGCATTTTGCGCGGTCATAATCCACTTCTGTATATCCGCCTGTTTTGGCCCCGTCAAAATCTTCTCCATCGCCTCCATGTGAGTAATCATCTCATTCAAATTGTATAATACCCGCTTGTCGCTGGCTTTTTCGTCGAGAGTGGTCATCAAATCTTTCTGCCAAACCTTGCTCATGGAATAATGGTATTGATACTGCTCGCCGGGAGTCTGATACCGGGCCGGATAATCCACCGGTTGGAGAACCGGGATAAATTCCTTTTGCTTCGTTTCCTTCTTTTTGCGCACAAATTTCTTGCGAAGAGGCTCACAGCCGGACAGGCCTCCGACAAAAAGGACCAGCAGACAAAAAACAAAGATTCTATTTTTCATAAACCATCTCCTGAAACTGTTTGAGGTTAAGGACGTGAACATTGAGTTCCTTGGCTTTCTTGAGCTTTGATCCGGGATGACTTCCGGCGACGACAAAATCGGTATTCTTGCTGACGGATGAAACGACCTGCCCGCCGAACTTTTTGACCAGCGCGCTGGCCTGGGAACGGGCCAGACCGGCCAGTTCACCGGTAAAAACAAATTTCTTCCCCGAGAGTTTGTCGCCGGACACCTCTTTGGGTTCAAGCATGTTGACTCCGGCCCTTTTGAACTTGGCGATAAGCTTTTTGGTGGAATCCTGACTGAAAAACTTGACAATGGAATCGGCCATGATGTGTCCAACCTCACGGATCTCCTCGAGATCGTCGTATCCGGCCTTTACCAGCATATCCATCTCCCCGAAATGTCGAGCCAGAACAGAGGCGGCCTTCTCTCCGATATTGGGAATCCCCAGGGCGTTGATCAAACGGGAAACCGGCTGGGCCTTGCTCTGCTCAATCGCCTGCAAAAGATTGTTGGCCTTTTTTTCCTTAAACAGCTCCAACCCGAGTAAATCGTCTTCTTTGAGAAAATAAATGTCGGCCATGTCTTTGATTTTTTTTTGCTCCAAGAGCTGTTTAACCACCACTTCTCCAAAGCCTTCAATATCCATCCCGCTTCGGGACGCAAAATGGATCAACTGCCGTTCCAGTTTCTGCGGACAGGACGGGTTGACGCAGCGCAAGGCCACCTGGTTCAGATCCTGCACGATCTTTCCACCGCAAACCGGGCACTTCTTCGGCGGCGGAAATGGCTTTCTCCGGCCGGGGGCAGCTTCGGTGACCTTAACGATCTTAGGGATAACATCGCCGGCGCGTTCCAGCAGTACACGGTCCTTCTCTTTGATGCCCAAACGCTTGATCTCGTCAAAATTGTGTAATGTGGCGCGGGAAATGGTGACACCGCCGCACTCGACGGATTTGAGCTCAGCGACCGGAGTCAATGTTCCGGTCCGTCCCACCTGGACGGAAATTTTCTCGACGATCGTGGTGGCCTGGTGCGCGGGGAATTTATACGCGACCGCCCAACGCGGGCTTTTGAGTGTTTCTCCCAATTGCCGCTGCTGCGCAAAATCATTGACCTTAATGACGATCCCATCGACCTCATACGGCAATTCATTTCTCTTTTCCTCATGCTTCCGGCAAAAGGCGATGACCTCCCCGAACTTTTCGCACAAACGGCTGGCCGGGTTCGTGACAAATCCCCAGGCCTTAGCCTGTTTGAGAAAATCCCACTGGTTTTTAAAAGGGATTCCCCCTTTGGCCGTTCCAAAAGAATGGACAAAACAATGAAGATTTCTCCGCGCGGTTACGGTGGAATCCAGGAGCTTGAGTGATCCGCTGGCCGCATTGCGGGGGTTGGCAAAGACCGGTTCGTCGTTGCCGGCCCGTTCCTTGTTGATGTTTTTGAATTCCTTTAGATTCAGATAAAATTCCACGCGGATATCCAAAAGAGACGGAACACCTTCGCCCTGCAAACGCAGCGGAACCGAACGGATGGTGCGGACATTATGGGTGACATCTTCACCGGTCACCCCGTCGCCCCTGGTCGCGCCGCGGGTCAAAATTCCTTTCTCGTACAATAAAGATCCGCTGACACCGTCAATCTTCAACTCGACGGTATAGCTGTGCTTTTGTCCGGAAAGTCCTTTTTCGACACGTTTATCCCATTCCTCAAGCTCCTCGATGGAATAGGTATTGTCCAGCGAATACATCTTCGTCATGAGCCTGACCGCCTTGGCGCCCTTGGCGATCTTCGTCCCGACTCGCTGAGTGGGAGACGCGGGCCCTTTTAAATCGGGGAATTCCCCTTCCAGCCGGATCAATTCTTTTAAAGTGTCATCATATTCCTTATCGGAAACGGTGGGATGATCCAGAACATAGTACTGATGATTATACTTCTCGATCTGGCGAGATAGTTTCTCAATTTCCTGTTTGGCTTTGCGTCGATCCATGATTCTAGTACGTGATTTCAAATGTCTCAAATTTCTGTCCCGAAGAGCGGTCCTGTCTTTCCTTGCCGGAAATATAATCCCCAAAACGTTCCTCGATCTTTTTGAGGGCCTGTTCGATCTGGGTCTCCGGCCCTTCCAAAAGGGCCTCCACCCGGCCGTCACGCAGATTCCTGACCCAGCCGGTCACCCCTTCTTCCGCCGCGTACCGCCGGACGGTGAAACGGAACCCGACCCCCTGAACATTCCCGGAATAAAGAATGTGTGTTTGCCGCATGGTTAGATCCTCTTGCGAGAGCAGTTGCGGATATGTGGAAATCCCTCGACTCACGCTTTGCGTTCATCCCGGGACTCATTCGCGCATGAACTTACGTCGCTTCGCTCCCCAAGTTCAGCGCTCATGAAAGAAATGGTCGGGAAGGGGGGATTCGAACCCCCGACCTCAACGTCCCGAACGTTGCGCGCTAGCCGAGCTGCGCTACTTCCCGATATATGGAGTTAACAATAACCAAAAAAGAGTTTTCATTCTAGCATTATTCAACTGGGGCGTCAACCGAATTGAAAATGATTCAAACGACTATATTAGACAGAGGATTTAATGTAGCGGGAATTTGAAATCCGCGGTATCACGGATAATATAGGCAATCGCGGAGATCTCCTGGCGGGAGTCGAACACCATAAAAATAAAAAGGGCGACCGGTTTCTGAGTACCGTCCTGATTGGATAAAATGAGCTGGTCAAGATATGTCAGGACCTGCTGACTCGCGAGAATATCGTCAACCGCGATCTCCTGGGGTTTGTGCGTTTTCTCGTCCAAAAAAGTCAGGACGCCCGACACGTCCAGCCCCTTGAGTGATCGTTCCGTGTCCCCGATCATCTCCTCGGCCATGGGATTCATCAGAAGAATTCTTCTGTCACGGTCGGTGATGACGACAGCGTCCTTGACATGGATGAGGCTTTCTATCATCCCGCTGGTCCGGAGCTTCTTTTCCTTTTTCAATTTGTGCTTATAAAGAGCGATCTCAATGGACGCCCGCAGGTCGGCGTAACTAAAGGGCTTGACAATAAAACCTTCCGGCTCGGTGGCCTTGGCGCGCTCCAGCGTGTCATCGTCGCAATAGGCGGTCAGATAAATGATAGGGAAATCATAACGGCTGCGCAGTTCTTTTGCCACCACGATCCCATCCATCCTTCCCCGCAGCCGGATGTCCATCAGCACCAAATCCGGCTGGGAGGCGCGGACGGATTCCAGAACCTCCTCGCCTTCGGAAAGCATTTCCGGCACCTGATAACCGAGCATCTCCAAACGGCTTTTGATGCTTTCGGCAATCATCTCTTCATCTTCGACAATGAGGATATTACACATAAGCTATATCCTAAAAATAAAAAAACAATCTTTCCGGATTGCTTCATTGATCAATAGAACGCGGCTGTCATCCTTTGAGTTTCACTATACGCCTGCCGAAAAGATTAATCAAGAAAAAGGTTCGAACCACTGCACTGAAGGTGGTCTATTATAGGAGAAATTCTCATCGAGAACAATAAGACACCGCCGTGTTTATTTGTAGGAAAAAAGGATACAGGAAGGATTACTTCAATCAACCAGCAGTTTTAAAGCGACGGTGGCAAACCCGAGGGCGAAGAAAAACCCGCACATGTCCGTCACAGTCGTTAGAATCGGTCCCGACGCCAATGCCGGATCACGGTTGCGCCATTTGAGGATCAGAGGAATGCTGCCGCCCAGACAAACCGCCACGACGGTATTAACAGCCAGGGCGCCTCCGACGACGAGACCGAGCCAGGGATTTCCTTTCCAGAGAAAGGCCACCATCCCCAGAAGCGCGCCCAACACGATGCCGTTGATAATCCCGATCCCAATCTCTTTACCCAGGACACGAATGACTTCGTACGGCTTGACCATACCGATGGTCAACTCCCGGATACTGACCGCAATGGCCTGATTTCCCGAACATCCGCTCATATCCGAAATGATCGGCAGAAAGACGGCGAGGGCGATGACCGATGAAAGCGTGTCCTGATACACCGCGATGACGCTGGCAGAAATGATATTGAGTAAAATATTGATCGTCAGCCAGGACAAACGCCGCCGGGCCCTCTGCCACAACGGCATTGAGCGCAGCTCGTCCCCTCCGACGATACCGCTGGCCTTCAGGTAAGAGTCCCGGTCCCGCTCCCCGGCCGCTTCCATCACATCATCACGCTGGACCACGCCGACGAGACCCCCGTCATCTTCCGTGACCGGGATCCCGATAAATTCACTTTCTTCAAAAAGGCCGATCAGCTCATCCAAAGGTGTATGCACCGAAACGCTCAAGGGACTGTCGACCATGACCGAACCGATATTCCGGCCCCGGCCGGCCAGCGGGATATCCCGCATCCGCAGAACACCTTTAAGCTTATTATCAGCGGTGGTGACATAGGCGTACTGGACGTGATAATCGGTGTATTTTTCGCTGTTCACATCCAGGTCTTCGAGGACCTCAGCGACGGTCATATCTTCAGGGTAGGCCAGGTAATCCACGATCATCAGACCCCCGGCGGTATCCTCTTCATACTGCAGCAGTTCCCGGGCGATCTGGGCGTCTTCCTTGGGCATCGCCTGCAGGATGGCCTCGGCGTTGGCTACCCCCAGGTCGGCCAGAATGTCGGCCTGGTCATCTCCGGGCATTTCATCGACGATCAGAGCCGCTTCGCGCGGGTCCAGGCTTTCAATGATGTGAGCGACCTGTTCATCGGGAAGGTCATTGAAGAGTTCGACCGTTTCTTCCGGGTCCAGAAGACTGAGCAACTTCTGCCGCTGCTCACTTTCCAGGCGGGAAAGGGCCCGCGCGGTCTCCGAAGGCGGGATACTCTCTAAAAACTCGTCAATCCGGTCGTCGTCTCCCTGATCAATAAGCTCAGCCAGCTGAATCCAGGGCTCAACTTCCGGACGGCTTTCCTGTTCGTTGAGATTGGTCATTTCCGTAAAATTCTATCGATTTTTGAAGTATCCGCTTCCAGTCTTACAACATAGCACATTTTGCCAAATTCGTCTTGCGAAAATAAAAAAAAGGCAGCTGTTTGGCAGCTGCCTTTTAAAATCTCTAACGCCGACAAGATTAATGGGAAGTTCCGCTCCGAATCACGTATATAATCGTCCCGATAAGCATCAAAAAGGCCGCGGGAATAATGATGAGAAGAGCAATCTTGACCTTCTTGATGGTATTGGCCATTGCTCTGCTTTTCTTTGTCATTTTAACCCCTCCTATTAACAGCTGTTTACGACCACATTGAACACGACCAACTAAACTTAAGTATAAAGGACTGCTGTCCGGTTGGCAAATTCTTTGCCATATATTTACTTAGGGGACCTGACCAGGATTTCCTGACCGTCAAAGGCCACAGTCTGGCCGGCCCGGATCTTACAGGCCTTCCGGAGTTCCACCTGGCCGTCCACCCGGACCTTCCCTTCCCGGATAAAAAACCCCGCCTGACCGCCGCTCTCACAGAGACCGGTCACCTTAAGCAGGTTGTGGAGTTCAATATACTCCTTTTTTAAAACAATGGTGCCGCACATTTCAACAACACTTTCTGATTCAGATAAAATACCAGATATATGCCGTATGAAAAACGGCATCATTTCTGGACTCTATACGTCGCTATCTTTTTTCCCGCGGTCCGGTTTATTCTCTTTCCGCAAGCCGGACTTCTTGACCGGGTCACCCTGGGAATCGCGGAATTTCTTTACATTTTTGGCGGAATGATGATCGAGTCTGTCTTCCAGTTCCTCGCCGAAGTCATCCAGCCAGTCATCGGAATACTGATTTTGGGCATTCATACTTTGATTTTTCCTTGAGTTAATGTTTGAGTTAGCGCGGATCATTGTCGGATAAACTCTCGTCCTTTTTCAGTGAGCGTGGTCTGCTGATTTCCGGGATGATACTCGACCAGCTGGCCGTCCACAAAAGTCTCCATCATCCGGGAAAACCCCTGATGCTGGATAAAAAACTTTTGGGCGCTGTAGTCGTGGAGATCAGCCATGGGGAGGGAACCACCCTGAGCGGCCAGATATTGGAGGACTCCCTTTCTGGCGCGTTCAAACAACTCCTTTTGCTTCTCGTTCAATTCCGGATGGTCATTCATATCATACATCCTGCTTCACATTAATAATACCATTAAACCCGCATGATTGACAAACTTCCATAAAACTTTTACCGGCCTTCCATGCCGAAATGTTTATGCCACTCCCGGAGCACCTCTGCCAATGTCCCCGCCGACAGACCATATTCTGAAGGCAGAGAAAACTGCCGGGCGGGTTCCTTCTCCGAAAGGGACGGCATCCTGATCTTCATATACACCGAGGCGCTTCCGCCGACAAATCCGAGCGCATCATGCTCCAGAACCCCGAACTCACGGATATCGAGCCAGCGGAACCGCGAAGTCAGGAAATGACGTTTAATCTGAATCCCATCGGAATCGAGCCGCAGTGAATGGGCCTGGGGAAGCATCTCCATTCCCCACACCACCGCGGAAATCAAGAAAATGCCAACGAGGGTCCAGCCGACCGGATCTCCGATCTCGACCACCCGCACTCCGGCCAGCACCAGCAAGGCCGATATCCCAAAGAGGACCTGCGGTTTTTTGGTTGATGCCTTTAAAAGGAGTTGTGAATGGTGTTCCGGAGAAAAATCGGGATTCATATCACGGGATAAAATTCATTGTCGGTTTCATGGACAAAATGGTCTCGGCGATCAATCGGGCGGCATGGCCAAGATCATCAACGCAGCAGGTTTCCACCTGGGTATGCATGTAGCGGTTGGGAACGCTGATAAGCGCGGTGGCCACGCCCTGGCGGCTCACCTGCAGGGCGCTGGTGTCGGTTCCGTCGGGACGGCCCAGCGACGAGAATTGATAAGGAATCTTCTTTTTCTTTGCCGTGTCGCGGAACAGCTGGCCCAGAATACGGTTGATCGCGGGTCCGGCGTGCAGAACCGGCCCCTTCCCCAAGGAAACCTCGCCGACAATCCGTTTGTCGATCCCCGGCGTGTCCGAAGCAAAACCCACATCCACGCCGATCCCGATGTGCGGATTAATCCCGTAAGCACTGGTCGCGGCACCGCGCAGACCCACCTCCTCCTGCACGGTGGACACCGCGTAAACGGACGCCTTCAGACGGGATTTCTTTTCGCTGAGCAATTTGATGACCTCCGCGACCACAAACGATCCGGCCCGGTTGTCGGCGGCCTTCGACGAAAAACAATTGTTCTTCAACTCCATATAATTCGGCGCAAACGTCACCGGATCGCCGATGTCAACGATCTTTAAAGCGTCTTTCCGGTCCTTGGCTCCAATGTCAACCCACAAGTCCTTGATCCCGATGACCTTCTCGCGTTCGTTGGGATGCGTCAAATGGATCGCCTTTTTCCCGATCACCCCGTCGACCAGACCTTTTTGAGACATCACCTTCACGTGGGATCCGGGAAGGACCGCCGCGTCGATCCCGCCGATAGGAACGATGTGCAGGCATCCCTCTTTAGACACATGCGTAATAATAAAGCCGATCTCGTCACAATGGCCGGCCAGCATCACGCGAAAATCCGCGTCCGGGTTGAGGACGGCAAAGGCGTTTCCGTGGACATCTTTATATGTTTTGTCAGCGAATTTCCGGCTCCGTTTGACCCAGATATCCTGAGGCGCCTCTTCAAAGCCGGAAGGGCCGCATTGACTGAGCAATTTCACGAGAAAATCTTTGGATTCTTTATTCATAGCTGTTTCCCCTCTTTCGGTTTGTATGCTCTGAAAACTTCCGGCGGAGCCCCCTGCTCCCGCAGAACCTTCAGGAGTTCATCGGCGGCCCGTAAAAAAACGGTGTCGGCTTGCTTGATATCTTTGCCGTAAGTGACAAAATCCTTGTCCAAAAGATCTTTCTGGCTCTCCCGCAGCAGACGAAAATACTCTCCGATAAAAAGATGATATTTCAGAAGCCCGTACGGCGGCCGCTGGCCCTTGAAATCCTGAAACAGCTTGTCCAGGCGCTCTTCGAACTGTTTGATTTTTCCGGCCAAATCCGATGAGATATTTCCGTCGGCCTTTTTAACGAGAAAATGGACGCCCAGAAACTCGACCCGTACATTCTTGATCGCCTGCTGTGTCG
>Ga0114931_10001389_pt1 | contig 30938 bp, 38 predicted proteins | sample 2SBtaG_FD_89579 | JGI IMG/M metagenome (GOLD analysis project Ga0114931, IMG submission 89579) | Deep subsurface microbial communities from Kolumbo volcano to uncover new lineages of life (NeLLi) - 2SBTROV14_V59a metaG | ecosystem: Environmental > Aquatic > Marine > Volcanic | place: Kolumbo... | reverse complement strand
CGACCGATATCACCCAGTCCGGCAGCGCCCAGCAGCGCATCGCAGAGGGCATGGATCAGGACATCACCATCTGAATGTGCCAGCAGACCCTGTGCATAGGGAATCGTGACACCACCCAGCACCAGCGCCCTGCCGACAATGAAACGATGAGCATCGTAGCCATGACCGATTTTCATCGCGCAGACTGTGCCTGTTGGCGGAGATACAATGCTGCCATTTCCAGATCTCCTGGGTTCGTTACCTTGATATTATCACGCGACCCGGCAACCAGCCGCGGGCGCCATCCACAGTGCTCCATCGCACTGGCTTCATCGGTGATGTCAACATCGTGCGCCTGCGCCGTTTCAATACTCTGTATCAGGTCTTCGAGACGAAACATCTGGGGCGTGAGCGCATGCCACAGGCCATTGCGGCTGACAGTCCTGTTGATCCGGTCATCAACATCCGCCTGCTTCATAGTGTCATTGACCGGCACTCCCAGCAAACCACCCACTGCATCATCCCGCAAGATACTGACCAGGCGGCAGATGTCGCTACTGCGCACACAGGGACGTGCGGCATCATGCACCAGCACCCAGTCATGGGCGGACAGCCGCTCTTTGAGACGAAAAAGCGCATTTAAGACCGATTGGTGGCGCATGGCGCCCCCCTGTACAGTCAGGATTTCGACGGTTTGCGGCAGAACAAGCTGTTGCCAGTAAGGGTCATCCGCCGCCAAGGCGACAATGATGCCTGCCAGACAGGGGGTTGCCGCCAGACGCGCCAGGGTATGCCCCAGGATCGTGTTGTCATAGAGCTGAAGATACTGTTTGGGACGTTCCGCGGCCATTCGCACACCGCGTCCCGCCGCCGGCACGACCGCCCAGATCCTGCCCTCCCCGCTCATCCCGGCCATCCACCTGCTACAGAACGGGGCTTATTCATCAGTGGTCTGATAATAGGTCTCGCCTTTTTTTATCATGCCCAAATCCCTGCGCGCGCGCTCCTCGATAGCGGCAACACCTTGCTTAAGATCTTTCACTTCAGCATCCAGTGTCCGGTTACGTTCTTTGAGTGTGAGAATTTCCTGCTGTTGCTTACCGATTGCCCGTTGCAGACTCCAGACCTCAGCGACGCTACCGTCACTGGACCACAGTCTATACTGCAGCATTGCCAGAAGAATGACCAGGATAAGCAGTATCAGCCTCATGATGACAGCGCCAGCTACGTGAGTTATGCCCGGGAGACAGGTGGAGGGCTGGTCCACCTCACCCTACCGGTTTCAGCAAAAGCTGCTGTCAGGCATCGTCGCCATGCAGCGCCTTGCGTCCCGGAAAAGAAGCGCCACTTTGCAAGGCTTCCTCAATACGCATCAGCTGATTATATTTCGCGATGCGTTCCGAACGAGACATGGAGCCGGTCTTAATCTGTCCTGCGTTGGTGGCCACTGCCAGATCAGCGATGAAACTGTCTTCGGTTTCTCCGGAGCGATGGGAAATCACCACCTGGTAAGCCGCCTGCCTGGCCATCTTGATGGCCGCCAACGACTCTGTCAGCGTGCCGATCTGATTGAGCTTGATCAGAATAGCATTGGCCGCGCCCCGCTCGATCCCCTGCTGCAGAATTTCGGTATTGGTGACAAAAAGATCATCCCCCACCAGCTGTATCTGCCCACCCAGCCTGCGGGTCAGTTCCACCCAGCCGTCCCAGTCATCTTCTGCCATACCGTCTTCGATAGACACAATGGGATAGCGATCAACCCAAGCGGCCAGATAGTCGGTAAACTGCGATGAATCAAGCCGCTTCCCCTCCGAGGCCAGGTGGTAATAACCCTCACGGTAGAACTCTGAACTGGCGGGATCAAGCGCAATCGCCACATCCTTGCCGGCAGCATAGCCCGCTTTCTCGATGGCTTCCAGAATGACCTCCACTGCCGCCTCATTGGAACCCAGATCCGGCGCAAAACCACCTTCATCTCCCACTGCGGTGCTCAGCCCCCGCCCGGACAATACTGTTTTCAGGCTATGAAACACTTCGGCGCCGATACGTACCGCCTCGGTGAAGCTGGGCGCCCCGACCGGCACGATCATGAATTCCTGCATATCGATATTATTCGCCGCATGAGCGCCGCCGTTGATGACATTCATCATGGGCACCGGCATCACAAAAGGACCATCGCCACCCAGATAGCGATACAGCGGCAGCTCCTGATGAGCAGCGGCAGCACGCGCGGCAGCCAGGGAGACCGCCAGAATAGCATTGGCCCCCAGCCGTCCCTTGTTTTCCGTACCATCCAGCTCAATCATTCTGTGATCCAGCGCGGCCTGTTCCGTCACTTCCATGCCGATCAGCGCTGTACGAATCTCCGTGTTGACCCTGGCCACCGCCTGGGTCACCCCTTTGCCCTGGTAACGTCGGGGGTCTCCATCACGCATTTCCACCGCTTCCCGGGTGCCGGTGGAAGCGCCGGAAGGGACAGCGGCCCGCCCACAAAGACCTAATTCAAGAATGACATCCGCCTCAACGGTCGGGTTTCCGCGGGAATCCAGAATCTCGCGCCCATGGATCGCTTTAATCTTAGACATTATTTACCTTAGTCAGTGTGTTATAAGTTTTATCTTGTGAAGAATATCAGCTTGGCGCGGAATAACCCCTGCGCCTACCAGGGCCTTCCGGCGCACAGTTTACGGATTTCCACGAGATAATCAAAAATCGTTTTCCGGAAAACCGTGGGCTTTCACTTCCCTGTCGATGGCCAGAAAGCTTTCCAGGAGGGACCGCAGTCTATTCAGTGGCCAGGAATTGGGGCCGTCGCTCAGGGCTTTCTCTGGATCCGGATGAGTTTCCATAAATAATCCCGAAATACCGGCGGCGACGGCTGCCCGTGCCAGCACCGGAATAAACTCGCGGTTCCCGCCGGATGCCGCGCCCAGCCCCCCTGGTTGTTGCACGGAATGGGTGGCATCATAAACAACCGGACAACCAGTTGCACGCATGACCGCCAGCGAGCGCATATCGGAAACCAGGTTATTATAACCGAAGGAAACCCCTCGCTCGCAGACCATAATCTGCCGGTTACCGGTTTCCAGAGCCTTATCGACCACATTCGTCATATCCCAGGGCGCGAGAAACTGCCCTTTCTTGATATTCACCGGCTTTCCCTGGCGGGCCACGTTCTGGATGAAATTGGTCTGCCGGCAAAGAAAGGCGGGGGTTTGCAGCACATCCACCACGGCGGCCACCTTATCCAGAGGCGTGTCTTCATGGACGTCAGTCAGGATGGGTACATCGATCTGCTCACGTACCGCTGCGAGAATTTGCAGACCTTTCTCTATTCCCGGCCCACGAAAGCTTTTTCCGGAGGAACGGTTGGCCTTGTCGAAGGAGGATTTGTAGATGAAGGAAATGCCCAGCGCCGTTGTCATTTCCTTCAGGACGCCGGCGGTATCAAAGGCCAGTTGTTCGCTTTCGATGACGCAAGGGCCGGCGATGAGAAACAGCGGTTGATCAAGTCCGATTTCAAAGTGACACAGTTTCATGAGGCGCTAATTACCTGTTGTTCGTGGGTTTCGCTTATTTTCCGGGCGGCTTGAATAAAGCCAGTGAACAGCGGATGGCCATCACGGGGACTGGAAGTAAACTCGGGGTGGAACTGGGCGGCGATGAACCAGGGATGTGCCGTCAATTCGATCATTTCCACCAATTGTCCATCAAGAGAACGTCCGGCAACTTTCAGTCCCACCTGCTCCAGACCTTCAAGAAGGCGGTTATTCACCTCATAGCGGTGGCGGTGGCGTTCTGAAATGATTTCCTGTCCATAGAGATGGCAGGCCAGAGTCTGGGGTGTTAGACGACACTGCTGCGCCCCGAGGCGCATGGTGCCTCCCAGATCGGAATCCTGACTGCGTTTTTCAAGGCTGCCGTCCGCCGCCCGCCATTCCGTCACCAGGGCGATTACCGGATAAGGTGTCACGGGATCGAATTCAGTGCTATGGGCCTCGGCGAGACCGGCAACGTGGCGGGCGAACTCAACCACGGCCACCTGCAAACCCAGACAGATGCCCAGGTAGGGAATCTTGTTTTCCCGGGCATAGCAAACACTGGCAATCATGCCTTCGATGCCACGTTCACCGAAACCGCCGGGCACGAGAATGGCATCCATTTCCCGCAGCATGTTGGCACCACGATTTTCCACCTCTTCAGAGTCGATATAGTGGATGACTACTCGTGTGGCCGTGCGGATGCCGGCATGGATCAAGGCCTCATGGATGGATTTATAGGCATCCGCTAGACCGGTGTATTTGCCCACCACCGCCACATTGACCTCGGCGGTGGGATGCTGCAGGCGGTAGACAATATCGCGCCACTCATTGAGCCTGGCCTCGGGAGGCTGGAGGCAGAGCTTCTCGGTGACGATATCATCCAGCCCCTGTTCATGGAGCAGCAGGGGAATGCGGTAGATCGTGTCTACATCCTGCGCCGAGATGACCGCCCGATCCAGAACATTGGTGAACAGGGCAATCTTGCGCCGCTCATCCAGTGGCAGGGGACGATCCGAGCGGCAGAGGAGGATATCCGGCTGGATCCCGATGGACAGCAGTTCCTTGACAGAATGCTGGGTCGGCTTGGTCTTGAGTTCACCAGCGGCAGCAATGTAGGGCAACAGGGTCAGGTGCATGTAGAGGTTATTCTCATGCCCCAGCTCAATACCCAATTGACGAATGGCCTCCAGGAAAGGCAGGGATTCGATGTCGCCCACTGTCCCGCCGATCTCTACCAGGGCAATATCGGCCTCGTCGGCACCCGCCATGATGCAACGCTTGATTTCATCGGTAATGTGGGGAATCACTTGCACCGTGGCCCCCAGATAGTCACCACGGCGTTCCTTGGCAATGACATTTTCGTAGATCCGCCCGGTGGTGAAGTTATTGCGTTTGCCCATGGTGGTGCGTACAAAACGCTCGTAGTGCCCCAGGTCCAGGTCTGTTTCAGCACCATCATCCGTCACGAACACCTCGCCGTGCTGAAAAGGGCTCATGGTGCCGGGATCCAGATTGATATAGGGATCCAGTTTGATGAGCGTGACATTCAGCCCACGCGCCTCGAGGATGGTTCCCAACGAAGCAGAGGCAATGCCTTTTCCCAGGGATGAGACCACACCACCCGTTACAAAAATATATTTTGTCATAGCGTCAGATTAGCACTGCCATCGCGAGTCCATAATGGGGTGACAACTTACCAGAACAGCCTGGCTTCCTCAATGTCGGTCGCGGCCTGCAGACTTCATCTATCCCTGGATACAAAATATCTGAACAGGAAACCATAAGCATTATCATTAGATTAGAACAATTATCTATAAATTATATAAAGCAACCTGCTAATCAACTACAAACCATAGCGTGAGAAATCCACATCGGGATAATAGGAACACAACCGGCGAACCCTGTCCTGCTGCTCGGTACTCAGTATTTCCCGACCGCGACCATTGCGCCCCACATTAAAGGTGGCATATTTTCGTGCCAGAATTTCCGCGGTATTGCGAGACAAGTTGGGCGCCTGCAGAAAATTCAGGATGTCATCAATGGTCCCACGTTTATCCGCCATCATGGTTTCATAGCTCACCCACTTGGCCTGTACCTCACCCTGTGCGCACAAACGATACCAGGAAACATAAAAATTGACATACCAGGGCACAGCCAGATCAATCAGGGCATCCAGCAGGCGGCTGTCATCTTCATGCAACAACCCGCTTTCCAGCCAAATGAAGGAGTAACCATTGAAGCCGACCTTAAATCCGGGAAGCTCCTCTTTTGTCCGTATATTTACCATCAGACTGACGATGATATCGAAAATATTGCGCACCAGGATAATGGGCCTGATACCGAAGGTGTTCAGCAGGCTCACATTATGGTAGGTCCCTTTCATGTGCAGCTGGGAAACACAGCCTGTACTATTGTAAAGGCACAGGGCGGGGAGATAGAGATCGTGTTCATTAGTAGAATAAGCGCTGCAGAGCCGGCGATAACTCATGCCCGTCAGACCACAGAGGACATTGTAGAGGAAAGTGGAACCACTGCGGGGCGCCGCCGCCACCACGATCATCGACTTATCGCCTCGCTCCTTGACAAAATCATAGGCATTCTCGACCACGCTCCCGTTCCCCAGGGTGGCGTTGCCGATGGTATTGATAAATTGCTCCGGATTGACCCGAATGCTCTGCTTGTCCATATTTAATCTCGATTTCCGTTTATTGCCATGCTAACCCCTGTTTTTACCGGGGTATGGAATCGGACTGCTCTTTGAGGATGCTTGCCAACAAACCCTGAGCCGCCGCTTCGATCATATCCAGTACCCGCTCAAAACCATGGGGGCCACCATAATAAGGGTCGGGCACCTCCTCAATGCCCAGGTGCGGAGCGTAGGTCAGCAATAAACTTAGCTTATGCCGGTGCTCATCGGGACAGCGCTCCTGCAAACAGGCCAGATTGTCCCGATCCATGGCGACAATCAGATCGAAGGCGATAAAATCATCTTCATCAACACAGCGCGCCCGTTGCGTGCTCAAATCGATACCACGCCGCCGGGCAGCAGCCTGAGCGCGGACATCCGGTTCATGTCCTACATGGTAGGCATGTGTCCCCGCCGATTCTATGAAAATCCGCTTGTCCAGAGCGCTTTCCCGAACCTGTTGTCTGAAAACACCTTCCGCAGTTGGCGAGCGACAGATATTACCCATACATACAAAAAGAACTTTAATCATAATTCCTCATAAAACATGCATTAAAAAACATCCGGCGCGATCTTCCTGCTGACATCAGGCTTTACTCATTACTTAGCACTATGATTGTAATGAAAATAAATCCGCCTTCAATGATTCTTTTTTTGCGTTTTTTGCTGTAACCTCATTTTTATAGCCAGACGAGAAAATAAGACACCACCATGAATGAGCTGGATCCTGCATTCGCCAAGATGCGCAAAATCTATCTACGCAAACTGATTGGAGGTCGGGCCCGTTTCCATGGGGTGTTGTATGAAATCATCGAAGTACTGGAGGATGGACCCGCGCTGGTGCTCCAGGACTGCGAAGACCACACCACCATTCAGGCCGATCAGCATGGCGAGGCTCACCGACGGGTCCCCCAAACCATTACCCTGAGTATCCCTTTCACCCCTGCGGGTGACGCCGACCCTACGTCCATCGGTCTGGAACTCCTGGATATCTCGCTCCATGAGCACAACTGCCTGACCGGCTAAATCGCAGTTATCCACCCATGAGGCGGACGACCTGCTGGAGATCATCGGCAGTGTCGACGGCATGCCCGGGATGCTCCACGGCTACAGCGACATGAATTTTTTCACCATGCCACAGAACCCGCAGCTGCTCCAGCGACTCCATCCGTTCCAGCTCACATGCCGGCCACTGGACATAGCGCCTGATGAAGCCACAACGGTAGGCATAGAGGCCTATATGCCGGTAGTGCTCCACCTCCCGGGGCAAGGCCTCCGTGGTGACGGCAAAGGCTTCCCGATCCCAGGGAATCACCGCCCGGCTGAAATATAGCGCATCCCCCTGCTGATCTCGCACTACCTTGACAACGTGAGGATCAAACAGCTCGCCTGCCGTAGTGATGCGCTCGCAGAGGGTGGTCATATTCACCTCTGCCCGGGATTCCAGCGCCGCGGCCACCTGATGTATCAGGGCGGGAGGCATCATGGGCTCATCACCCTGCAAGTTAACCACCACATGCTCATCCTCTAAAGCAAGGTTGGTAACCGCCTCTGACAGGCGCTCTGTGCCTGATGCGTGATCATCCCGCGTCAGCAGGGCCCGGGCACCAAAAGCCTCTGTCACCGCAACAATTCGCGGGTCATCCGTAGCGATCACCACCTGGGCGGCACCGCTGGCGACGGCGCGTTCATAGACATGCTGAATCATGGGTTTTCCGGCAATATCCGCCAGGGGCTTGCCTGGCAGGCGGCTTGAAGCATAGCGCGCCGGTATCAGGACAGAGAAACTCAATCCACTTCCTCGTCTGCGGCCAGCACTCGTGCCTCGTCTTCCAGCATCACCGGAATGTCATCCCGAATGGGATAAGCCAGGCGATCCGCCTTACAAATGAGTTCCTGCGCCTCTTTCTGGTAGACCAGCGGCCCCTTGCAGACCGGACAAGACAGAATATCCAGTAATTTCCTATCCATTATTCACCTGTTTGATTATTGATTCATCTCGCAGCCGGCAGAATCACTGAGCCGTTGTGCGTTTCCTGGTTGCCATGGACAAGCGGCTGATACCCAGACTGCGGGCGGCATCCATAGCGGTTACTACATATTGATGCGGCGTTCGGGCATCTGCATTGATGGTCAGCGCAGGTGATTTGGTATTCGCCACCACCTTACGCAGTGCTTCGGTAAGCGTTTCGAGTTTTTTGTTCACCACCTGCTGGCGGTTAATGAAGAACCTGCCCTGAGCATCGATGGCGATCTCTATGGCTTTCTCTTCCTGCTGCTTAGTCGCGGTCGATTGCGGCAGATCCAGGGTGATTTCCGCCTCGTGCTTGAAGGTGGTCGATACCATAAAAAATATCAGCAGCAGAAACACCACATCGATCAGCGGTGTCAGATTGACGTCGGGATCCTGCCGAATAGTCTGGCGGAACTTCACGACAATCTGACCTCACTGTTATCCATTTCACGGTCGCCGTGGATAATGCTGACCAGCTTCAGAGATTCCTGCTCCATGTTGATGACCAGCTGATCCACGCGCCCGCGGAAATAACGGTAAAACATCAGACTGGGAATCGCTACCGAAAGCCCTGCAGCTGTTGTCAGCAGGGCCTGGGAAATACCACCGGCCAGCACACCGGGATTGCCCACACCGACGGTAGTGATTGCAGTAAACACCTTGATCATGCCCACCACCGTACAACAAACCCAGCAACGGAGAGATCGAGGCAATGGTCCCCAGGGTATTCAGGTAACGCTCCAGATCGGCCACCACATGCCGGCCGGTTTCCTCGATGCTTTCTTTCATCACATCCCGGCTGTGGTGCATATTCACCAGCCCTGCTGCCAGTATTCTGCCCAATGGAGAACCGCTGCGCAACGATGATATCTTTCCGGCGTCCAGCTCATCATTCTTCGCCCACTACCAGATGCACCCCACCAGGTCGCCAGGGCAGATACGTTTGCGCTGCAAAGACCAGAAACGTTCGCTGATAATCGCCAGGGCGATAATCGAACACAGAATAATAGGTGGCATCAGCCACCCGCCTGCCAATACTAATTCATACACCGTGAGTCAGCCCTATCATTCGATTTCGGGCCAATGATACTTGATTTCAACGGCCGGCAGAAATCTCATTTCTCATTTTCCGTCTGCCAGTAGTGATGTTGTGCCACCCGAAAACAATCCGCTACAGAAAGGTGGCCCACGGCGTTCACCGTGAAACGGATGGCGCCACACTGTACGGTATCCAGCTGATGGATACCCAGAGCACGGTAGCGTGCCCTCACCGCCGCTTTGGGGAAAGCAAAACGGTTTCGGTAACCGACCGGAAACAGCGCATATTCCGGTTGTACTGCAGTGAGGAAAGGATTGCTGGAGGAAGTATTGCTACCATGGTGTGGTACCACCAGGACCTGTGCCGCCAGTTGCCCGGTGTTGAGCTGCACCAGTTCCCGCTCCGCTGGTTTTTCAATGTCTCCTGTTAGCAGAATTGCGCCTCCCCGATACTGAACCCGCAACACACACGAGCTGTTATTGCCGCGGGATGGCGTGTCTGCAGCTGGATGCAAAACATCGAAATCAATACCATCCCAGCGCCAGTGCTGACCACTGCGACAGGATTCCGCCCGACGCCAGGCAATGCGCTCCGGCACACTACTGACAAGCTGATTGATCGCCAAGTGCCGCTGCAGGGCGCGTGCCCCGCCGATATGGTCATTATCACCATGTCCCAGCATCAGCATATCGATGCGCTCAATACCCTGGTGACGGAAAAATGGCAGCAATACCGCCGTACCTGCATCATAGCGCGCGCTGAAACGCGGTCCGGTATCATAAACCAATACATGGGTATGGGTCTGCACCACCGCGGACAAGCCCTGACCAACATCCAGCAGGCTAAACCACAGGCCTCCGACCGGCGGCCGTAACGGCGGCATCAGGAAAACCGGCAGCAGGCCAATTAACCCCAACCAGCGCGCCGGAATACCGCGTGGCGCAACCAACAATAAAATCCCCGCCAGTGCCGGCACCATCGTCCACGGTGCCGGCAGATGTTGATGCCACTGCCCCGCCTCAAATGAGGCCAGCCACTCCAGCAGGGGCCACAACAACGTCAGCGCCCACCCGGCCAAGGCCAGAAAAAAATGGGCGAGTCCCGGCAGCACTGTCAGCAGACCGGCCCCTAACAGCACCGGGGGCACTACCAGAAAGCTCATCCAGGGCACGGCAATCATGTTGGCCAAGGGGGAAATCAGCGGCAATTGCTGAAAAAACAGCAACATCAGGGGAATCAGACCAATGGCGATCACCAGATGAACCCGCCACCATTGTCGCCAACCACCTGGCTGCCGCAACCGTTGGCTCATGACATAGAAGATCAAGCCGACAGCCGTAAAGGATAACCAGAAGCCCGGCACCATCACGGCCAGAGGATCAAAGAACAATACGAAAACCAGGGCCAGGGCCAGCGTATCGCTGCGGCGCCGCGGCTGTTGCTGCAATAGCGCGCCCATCAAAACCACGATCATGATGAGTGCGCGCTGGGTGGGGATGGAAAACCCCGCCATGGCCGCATACAGGGTGGCTCCCAGCATGGCCATCAGCGCTGCTGCCTTGGGTGCCGGCCAGCGCAGGCTTAGTCCCGCTGACAAGGACCACAGCCTGCGCGTCAACCAGAAGCACAGGCCCGCCACCAGGCCAATATGCAAACCGGAAATCGCGACCAGATGACTGGTCCCCGTGCGAGTCAGGGTCTCCCATTGTTGAGGGTCGATTGCCTGGTGATCACCAATGGCCAGGGCGGCAATAATCCCTTGGTACCGACTCTCCGGCAGCGCCTCACGTATGCGTTCGCGCAAGGCCTGCCGCCAGCAATCCAGGCGGCAGCCGCCCTCAGCGGATGAACTCAGAAGGATGTTGGCCTTGTCGCGACGCACATAGCCGGTGGCGCGCACGTGATGGCGGAATAGCCAGGCCTCATAGTCAAAGCCGCCGGGATTCATCAAACCACGTGGTCGCTTCAAGCGTACCTTGAGACGCCAGCGATCACCCGCATACAGGCGGGGCGTGTGGCCATACCAGTTGAGTCTGATCAAGCCCGGTGCCGGGTACGCTTTACCGGATGCGGCCAACGCCTCTACCGCAAACTGAAAGCGCACATGGTGACTGCGAATATCCGGTAGACCACTGATTTTACCGGTCACCATAACATCGACACCTTCCAGCTCCGTAACCAGGCCGGTGGCCAGAACGAGGGCGGCATAACACCATGCCCAGAAAAAGCCGGCAGCACCAATGAGAGGGAGACGCAACATGGTACGGCCTCGGCGGGTACCTGTCGGCAACAGGAGAAGTACCACCACCAGGGGCAACAACAGTGCCCATCGGCTGTCCGGCAGGGCCGGCAGTTGTTGAAACAGCAATATGCCGCCAAAAAATGCGCAGGCGCCCTTTCGCAAAGCTCAGACTCCTTCCCTTGAATCCTGATTCCTCAGTAGATCGCCTGGCGGTCTAAGGTATTGATGCCTGAAAATATTCAGCGCTTTAATACACGCTCACCCTTCAGGTGAGCCCCGACGCACTCATTGCAAGTATATCACCCGCCTTGCGATGCAAAAAACTGTGCGCCACCAACCAAGTGGGTATGCTTTTCTCATGATGCAACACGTATCAATCATATTGCACGCACCACACACTCGCAACGACCGCACCAGGCGTGAGTGGATAATATCCATACAGGCGGGTAAGATAGTGATAATAAAATGCCGAAGAAACTGCTGAAACGCTTTTTACCCGACCACCGAACGATTCGGGAACACAAACATCTGCAATGCTTTGGGTCTTATCTGCATGATCCCAACCTGTGGCATTTAAACAGACGTTCAGTTCCCGGTGCGTTCTCAGTCGGCCTGCTGATGGCATTCGTTCCGGTACCCTTTCAGATGGTCCTGGCTGCAGCGGCAGCCATTCTGCTGCGGGTTAACCTGCCCATTTCCATTGCCCTAGTATGGGTTACCAACCCCTTCACCATGGGACCACTGTTTTATCTGGCCTATAAGGCCGGCGCCCTGATCCTCAGACAAACACCCCGTCCGGTGCATTTCGAGCTAAGCTTTCACTGGCTGAGCACCCAGCTTGGCAATATCTGGCAACCTTTTCTGTTGGGTTGTTTTTTGTTCGGCATCACCGGTGCACTGCTGGGCAATCTACTGATCCGCAGCTTCTGGCGGTTACAGGTGAGAAAAAACTGGCGTCTGCGACGTGAAAAAAGGCTTGCCAGCAAAAAACACTGAGACCTCAGGAAAGAACTTGCAGCCGCCCTTCCTCCAGCAACAGCACCCGATCCATCCGCTCTGCCAGCGTCTGCTCATGGGTCACCACCAGCATAGCTGTATTTGATTCTTCATTAAGTTCTATCATCAACTTATAGATATTCATGGCGTTTTTCTTATCAAGATTCCCGGTCGGCTCATCTGCAAGCACACAGGCCGGCCGGGTAACCAGAGCCCGCGCCACCGCCGCACGTTGACGCTCTCCACCGGATAACTCGCCAGGCTTGTGATCCAGACGTTGGCCCAACCCCACCTGGCCCAGGATACTGACAGCCCGCTTCCGGGCAGTCGCCGGGATTTCGCCGCCGATCAGCATCGGCATAGCAATATTTTCCAGGGCAGTAAACTCCGGCAACAGATGGTGAAATTGATAGACAAAACCCAGCATACGATTGCGCAGACGTCCGCGGGCGGCAGCATTCAGGGCACTCATTTTCTCTCCGCTGACCCAGACTTCGCCCGCGCTGGGCGCATCGAGCCCACCAAGCAGATGCAGCAAGGTACTTTTGCCGGCACCAGAGCTGCCCATAATGGCCACGCGTTCTCCATGATGGAGCTGTAAATTAATATAGCTGAGCACCTGCACACCCCTGCCACCCTCCCGGTAGTTTCTGGCGAGGTGCCGACACTGCAGCACCCACTCTTTACTCATAGCGCAAGGCCTCCGCAGGCTGCATGCGCGCGGCCCGCCAGGCGGGGTAGAGCGTTGCGATCAAACAGAGCGCCAGGGCAATCGCACCGATCCGCAAGACATCCCCCCAACGCATATCGGAAGGCAGTTCCGATATGTAGTAGACATCAGGCGCCAGGAAACGCATGTGGAACAAATGTTCAATGGCGGGAACCACTGTGTCAATATTCTGGGCCAGGGCCACACCCCCGACCATGCCCAGCAAGGTACCCACCACCCCGATGAGCCCACCCTGAACAATAAAGATCATCATAATACTGGCGGGACTCGTACCCAGTGTCCGCAGAATGGCAATATCGCTGTGCTTGTCCGTGACCATCATCACCAGGGTGGAAACCAAGTTGAATGCCGCTACCGCAACAATCAGCAGCAGGATGATAAACATCACGGTCTTTTCCATCCGTACGGCACGAAAAAAATTAACATGCTGACGGGTCCAGTCGCTGACCCGATAGCCCGGCGGCAAAGCCCGTGCCAGCTGCCGGGCCACCTGCGGTGCCTTGAACATATCATCCAGGCGCAGACGCACCCCGCTCACCCGGTCCTCCATGCGGAACAAACGGGCCGCGTCTTCCAGATGAATCAACGCCAGCGCACTATCATATTCGTACATGCCAACCTCAAACAGTCCCACAACGGTAAAGCGCTTGAGTCGCGGCAGCACACCGACGGGTGTCACACTGGCCTGCGGGGTAATCAGGGTTACTTTATCACCTATGCTGACGCCCAGAGACAGGGCCAGATCCTTGCCAAGGATAATACCGAAGCGCCCTGCCTCAAGATCGGCCAGTTTACCCACAACCATCTTGGTGGCCAGGTTGGAGACCCGGCGTTCATCCCGGGGCAGAATCCCGCGGATAATCGTCCCGGCCACGGCGGCATCATGGCTCAACATCCCTTCGGCATGAATATAGGGTGCAGCACCAATGACATCCCGGGCACCGTCCACAGCAGCCATCACCCCGCGCCAGTCCTGCAACCCCGCCTGCCCTGCTGATACCGTAACGTGAGACACCACCCCGAGAATACGCAGGCGCAGTTCTTTTTCAAAACCATTCATCACAGAAAGCACCGTGATCAGCGCCATTACCCCCAGCGCGATTCCTAACATGGAAATCAGGGAAATAAAGGAAATAAAGTGGTTTCGGCGTTTGGCGCGCGTGTAACGCAGGCCGATGTATAATTCCAGTGGTCTGAACATAGGGCCGCATTCTATATGCTAAACCATTGTGTTACCACTTTTATTGGCAATAAATAGTGCATTTCTATTAGCATATCAATCAGTTAATGATCCCTTGAGAAAGGCTGCCAAATTTCTGAAACCTGACCAACAAAAGGACGAGAGCAATGGCTAGAAAGTTACACATAGGGGGAATCGGGGGAGCTAAGGTAGTCTCTGAGGAATGGGAAATTTTAAATATCAATCCCGGCCCCTATGTTAGCCATGTCTGCAACGCAAATAATTTGGTACAGTTTGCTGATGATACCTTCTCTGAAATATACGCATCTCACATCGCCGAACATTTTGACTACCAGGGTGAGCTTGCAAAAGCGCTCGGCGAATGGCACCGCGTCCTTGTGCCTGAGGGCAAAGTTTATATCAGCGTTCCTGACCTGGATACGCTCGCGGAGCTATTGCTTGCAAAAAATCAGTTGACTGTCGCAGAGCGCTTTAGTGTGATGCGCATGATTTTTGGTGGTCATATGTATAAAAGTGACTATCATATTACCGGTCTTAATGAAGCATTCCTCAGCCAATTTCTTCATGATGCTGGATTTATAAATATAAAAAGGGTAAAAGATTTAGGTCTGTTCTACGATACCAGTTGTATGAAATTCAAAGGGGTGTTAATCAGTTTAAATATGATCGCTGAAAAATCTCTATGATACTGCAACAATCACCCTGTGATATGAGTCGTCACCAATGCCAGAACTTCCCAGCAAAACACTTGAGACCTTTGACAATCCCCGGCCCGAGAGGGACTATACTATCCGTATCCGGATACCGGAATTCACCTGCCTCTGTCCCAAGACAGGACAACCTGATTTCGCCACGATACATATCGAGTATGTTCCGGCGACATGCTGCATTGAACTCAAGTCTCTGAAAATGTATATCTGGTCATTTCGTGATGAGGGCGCCTTTCACGAAGCCGTCAGCAACCGGATACTGAACGATCTGGTGGCCGCCTGTGCCCCGCATTTCATGCGCATCACGGCGGAATTCAACGTCCGCGGCGGCATCTACACCACCATCGTCACCGAACACCGCAGCACAGGCTGGACGCCTCCGGCGGCCATCGCCCTGCCCTGACCCTGGCCACACTCTACACGCCTCCGTTTTGGCCATCTTTCTCGGTATCGACCTCGGAACCAGCGGCTGCCGTGTCGTCGCCATCGACCAGCGCGGTCGAGCGCTGGCAGAACTGACCGCGGACTGGTCAACGGAAAATCAGACACCAGACCTTTGGTGGACCACGGCCTGCAAGCTGATTCACAGTGTTGCCGCCTGCCTGCCTGCCGATCAAATCCGGGCGCTGGCGGTGGATGGCACATCAAGCACCCTGCTGCTGTGTGATAAGCAGGGCCGTCCCCTGGGGCCGGTGCTGATGTATCACGACAGCCGCGCCCGCAAACAGGCAGAGACCATTGCTGCCATCATGCCGCGGGATTACCCGGTCCACAGCCCCTCCTCATCCCTGGCCAAACTGCTCTACCTCCAGCAGCAGCCACAGGCACAGCAGGCCTGTTACGCCCTGCATCAGGCAGACTGGATCAACGCTAAACTATGTGGCCGCTTTGGCTACAGCGATGAAAACAACTGCCTCAAACTGGGCTATGATGTACGTCAGCGGTGCTGGCCCGATTGCCTCGACATGCTGGGTGTGCGGCGAACGCTGTTACCCGAGGTCGTTCCACCGGGCACGATCCTGGGCTTGATCCAGAAATCTCTGGCTCAACAATTGGGACTGCCACCAGCTACCCGCATTGTTGCCGGTACTACAGATGGCGTGGCAGCATTTCTCGCCAGCGGCGCAAGCCAGCCGGGCGAGGCCGTGAGCTCCCTGGGTTCAACCCTGGTCATCAAAGTGCTGTCGGATCGCTATCTCAGTGACTGGCATCATGGCATCTACAGTCATCGTCTGGATAAGCTGTGGTTGGTAGGTGGCGCATCTAACTGCGGTGGCGCCGTGCTGCTGCAGTATTTTACCCGACAGGCGTTGGCGGCCATGACGCCCCGGCTGCAGGCACAACAGCCCACTGGGCTTGATTATTATCCTCTACCGGCAACGGGTGAGCGTTTTCCTGTCAATGACCCCGACAAACAAGCCGTTCTGACACCACGCCCGGCAGATGAGGTGCGTTTCTTTCAGGCCATTCTAGAAGGCATTGCTGCTGTTGAAGCGGAGGGCTACCGTCAGCTGACAAAGCATGGCGCCCCCTGGCCCACCATCATACGTACTGTCGGTGGTGGCGCTGTAAACCGTCCCTGGATGATGATCAGGCAACGACTGCTGCAAGTACCAGTAACAATCGCCCGCCACCAGCAGGCGGCCTTCGGCGCCGCCCTGCTGGCTCAGAAGTGCAGATAGAGCCCGCCGTAGTAGCCGTCAAAGCGGATATCTGCATAGGAATTCGAGATATCATCCAGCTTCAAAGAGATCTTGCGGTATCCCAGATCGACACCGACCAACCACGGCGTCGTGTAGGTCAGACGCACGCTGAAATCATAGAAGTCACTGCCACTGTAGCCAATATAACTGCCATCGGCACTGACACCCAGGCCACTGAAGGGTAGATCGACCCCCACCCCGGCATACAACATGGGTACCCAGGTGGAGACATCGGCGGTTTTGCTAATACCAGTGGTGATGCTGGTGATATTGGCTTTGCTATCGATATACTTTGCATTCAGGCCGATATCTAGATTTACCCAGTTATCCAATGGCTGATAATAGAGGGTGATGTCCGTCTGCTTCAGCTGAATATCGCTTTTTACCTGATCACTGGCGGTAAACACCACACCGCCATAACTAAAATTTCTGCTCAGTTTTCCCCGGCCGTCGGTATCGATATTGGTATACGTCAGCTTCACATTGGGCAGTATCGGCAGCGGATGTTCAAAAATCAGATAGGCAAATGTCAGCGAATCATTGTCATAACCCAGATCCTTCTGCACATCGATATCATCGGCTGAATTTTTACTCTTGTAGCGCAGATTACCTGTGACATCATAACTCCAACTGGCTGCACCCAGCTTGACGCCAAGGGTATCGGCATTGGCCGCCAGGGACAATATCAGCAATAACAGAAGGAAAAGCAGTTTTTGTTTCATTACAGGCCCCCATTCGGACAAAAAATGATCAGTGATTGTCTATTCACCGGCAAGCGCCAGTGTAGCCCAATAGCTATCTGTTATTAACGGCAAGTACGCTGCGGGGTTTAAGAAAATGAAAGTCCGGACCCTCTGTATCAGGAAACACCAGACTCGGCAAGCTGCTCGAACTGACAACCATAATGCAGGCAGTACTGTAACCATTCTCCCAGAAACAGGTTGACGTGGCGCTTCTCGCAGGGCTGATACATCTTTTTGTTGGGATAGGAATAAACGGGCAGCAGACCGGTCTGATGTTGATAATCACTCACCTCCGCCACCCGGGCATCGTGATAAACCCGCAATTTCATATGGAAATCGGCAAGCAGTTGTTCGTCCCGGCTGAGATAGTGGGTGATTGCCAGGATCGAGGTATAGCGGCATTGTTCCAACATTTCCACAAACAGGACAGGACGATTATTATATTCAGAATAAACCGTTCCCTGTAGTGCCCGCACATCAGGAATAATCTGCATAAGATGCCGATAGTTCTTTTCGTAGACTGCCATCATTCTGTAGGGTGGTGGCCGGTATATGTTTTGCCGCATCACGTCGTTACCAGAAAGTCTATCATCAACACCATTATACCCGTTCTATCGGCATGTCTGCTCTGAAATCCAGCAGGCATGCACTGTGTCTTCAGCCATCTGTCGGCGCAGTGAACCGCCTTATTCTGCCGCCTGCTTATTCAACAAACGCTGCAAGGGTTCAAGCAGATCCATTGGTAAAGGAAAGACAATCGTAGAACTCTTTTCTCCGGCAATTTCGGTAAGTGTCTGCAGATAACGCAACTGCATGGCCTGGGGTTGCCGGGAGAGCACCTGAGCAGCCTCCAGCAACTTCTTTGATGCCTGTAGTTCCCCTGCGGCATGAATAACCTTGGCACGGCGCTCACGCTCGGCCTCTGCCTGACGGGCAATGGCCCGTATCATACTTTCATCAATATCGACATGCTTGATTTCCACATTGCTGACCTTGATCCCCCAGGCATCGGTCTGCTGGTCCAGAATCTGTTGAATGTCATGATTCAGCTTATCACGCTCCGCCAACAGCTGATCCAGTTCATGCTGCCCCAGCACGGAACGCAGCGTGGTCTGGGCCAGCTGGCTGGTGGCCATATCGAAATTTTCCACCTGGATGATTGCCTTCTCGGGATCGATAACCCGAAAATAAAGCACGGCATTCACCTTGACGGAGACATTATCCCTTGTGATGATATCCTGACTGGGTACATCCATGACGATCATGCGTAAATCCACCCGCCGCATCTGTTGAATATACGGGATCACCAGGCGGATACCGGGCCCTTTCACCTTCCAGAAATGTCCAAAGGTAAATACCACTCCACGTTCATATTCAAAGATAATGCGTAGCGCACTAAGCAGAAATGCGATGACTACGCCGAGAACAATATAAACGATAGATATACCCATCATGATGGTTTCTCCTTTTCAGTATGCTCATCTTCAGGCTCTACCCGCATTAGCAGACCATCGAGCGCTACCACTCGCACCCGTTCACCGCGTCGCACCGGTCTGTCGGTATGCGCCCGCCAGGATTCACCGTGTATCCTGATGCGTCCCTCATGTTCGAAATCATCGAGTGCCTCACCATAACTGCCTATCAGTGCCTCCATACCGGTCACGACCGGGCGTCTGCGGGACCTGATTACCAGGGCAATGAGCAGCATGAAAAAACCAGCACTCAGCAAGGCAAACAAACCAATCAGAGGAATGGAAATCCCGTAGCCGGGAATGCCTGTATCCAATAGCATGATCGAGCCGATTACAAAAGCAATGACACCGCCAATTCCCAGGGCGCCGAAACTGCTCACAAAGATCTCGCCGACCATAAACGCGATGCCCAGCAGCATCAGGACCAGGCCGGTATAATTGATCGGCAGCACCTGGAAAGCGAACAGGGCCAGTAACAGACTGATAGCACCGGCAACCCCAGGCAGGATCATGCCCGGACTGGCCAGTTCGAAAATCAGGCCGTAGATACCCAGCAGCATTAGCATATAGGCCACATTGGGATCGGTAATAACCGCCAGCAAACGGGTGCGCCAATCGGGAACAATGCGCAATATCCTCAGGCCACGGGTTTCCAGTGTGCGCATCTGCCCCAGCACCACCAGCTGGCGGCCATCCAGCTTGTGCAGCAGATCAGCGACATCAGTAGCCATCAGATCGATGACGCCAGCCGCCAGGGCCTCTTTGGCGGACAGGCTGGCTGCACTGCGCACCGCCTGCTCCGCCCACTGAACATTGCGTCCCCGCATCTGCGCCAGCCCACGGATATAGGCAACGGCATCATTGATGATTTTATTTTCCATCGTGGAATGTTGCGATTTTTTCCCGCTGCCGGGTGGGAACCCGGAAATCTGCACCGGTGTGGCAGCACCGATATTGGTTCCCGGCGCCATGACGGCCACATGGCTGGCATAGAGAATATAAGTTCCTGCACTGGCCGCCCGGGCGCCGCCGGGCGCAACAAAGCTGACCACCGGCAATGGCGAGGTGGTGATATCCTGGATAATGGTGCGCATGGCGATGTCCAGCCCGCCGGGCGTGTCCATGCGGACAATGATCAATCGGGCATGGCCCCGCTCTGCCTGATGCAGGGCGCGGCTGAAATAATCAGCGCTGGCCGGACCGATCGCGCCGGTGAGTTCAAGCAGTGCCACTGTGCGGCCATCATGCTGAACTGCTGGCAAGCTGGCAGGCCACCAAAGTACTATCACCCACAACAGGATATATTTGATTCGCATGCCACTTAAACCTGAATCCGTACCTTCATGATGGCGCATAGCACAAGCTGTTAATTCCACATCGGTTCAAAAAATACCCGCCTAACCTGAGGGTGAAGCTAAGATTTTTTGATTCCACTGTGAAACCAATATCTTATACTCTGCATCCGCCCTGAAGCTACGGATTCAGCTTAAACCCGGACCAAGGATCAATGACTTCGCCGCTCATGTCGTGATGATACGCTGAAACAGCGATGGGCTATAACTTCTCTACCGGCGTGTCAGGAAAAAAAAGGCTCAGCCGGGCGCCCCCCAGAGCACCGCGATCAATTTCACAGTGCCCAGCGTAGGCCCACAGCATATCCTGCACCATCGCCAGGCCAATCCCATGCCCAGCCACCCGCTGATCACCTCGCACGCCCCGCTTGAGAATCTGCGACTTGAGATCCTCCGGGATCCCTGGCCCATCATCTTCCACGGTGATGAGCAATCCTGGCGGGGCATCATCACTCCCTGAAACCAGGCTGGCGCTAAGCACAATCTCCCGCCGGCACCATTTGAAAGCATTGTCTACAAGGTTGCCCAGAATCTCCATGAGGTCCCCTTCATCGATCATAAAACATACTGCCGGATCGATCAGCAACCGGCAATTCACTGCCTTGTCACCATAGACCTTGTACAGGGCCTGAACAATTTTCCTGGCGATTGATGCAATTGCCACCGGCGCCACCATCACCGTACGCCCCGCCGTCGAGCCCCGTTGTAGCTGATATTCAATAATTTGCGACATACGTTCCACTTGCGCTTCAATGAGTGTATGCAGCGCCACAGGAGATTGCCTGCTCTCCACAGCACTGCGCAGCAGCGCCAGCGGTGTTTTCAGGCTATGGGCCAGATCATCCAGGGCATGGCGAAAGCGCTGCAGGTGTTGGCGTTCGCTATTCACCAAGGCGTTGAGGTTGGTGGTCAGACCTTGCAGTTCACTGGGGTAGCGCCCTTCCAGATGTGTTTTTTCACCCCGCTCTATCGCGGCCAGATCTGCGGTCACACGCCGTAGCGGCAATAGACCCCAGCGCAGGATTACCCCCTGTACGGTCAGTAACAGGGCAGCCACGATAGCGAGGGAACCCCACAAGGTCTGGCGGAAGGCACTGATCCGGGTCTTGAGCTTATCGATATCTTCAGCAACGCTGAATGTATAGACTGCCCGAGTGGCACCTGATCATCCCAGCTCACGCCAATATTGAAGGTGGACAGCAAGGTACCGGAAACCTCTACCAGCGCCGAGCGGCGTTCGCCACGCGCCACGCCGCGCGGAAAAGGAATATTCAGGCCCTCCATGGACGGCGATCGCCAGGCAGTATGACCATCGTTGCGCATCACCCTGCCGTACAAACCGGAACCGGGCGTAAAAAAGCGCGGAATGGGTAAGGCATTGTTGAGCTGTACTGCCCCCCGGGCATTAGGTTCCATCACCGCCACCAGGGCATAGGCATAGCCCTGCAGGCGTTCATGCAAGGCCTCCTCGGCACTGTGTCGATAGGCATTATCGAGGATCACACCGGTCAGTCCGAAGAATGCCACCAGCACCACGCTGGCCGCCAGCAAAATGCGCAGGTGCAGTGAGGCCATCAGCCTGGCGGCACGGCAAAACGATAGCCACGCCCTCGCAGTGTCTCGATAGGATGCAGGGAATCGTTCGGGTCCAGCTTGCGCCGCAGCCGGCCTATGAAAACCTCAATGACATTACTGTCACGATAGAAATCCTGGTCATAGAGATGCTCTGTCAATTCCGTCTTGGAAATCACCTCGCCCTGGTGCAACATCAGGTATTCCAGGGCCTTGTATTCATAGGCAGTCAGCACCACCAGGCGGCCATTGACGCTCAGCTGCTGCCTGGCGGTATCCAGAGTAAAGGGACCGCAGACCACCTCTGGCCGGGCCTGTCCCACGCCGCGCCTCAGCAGCGAGTTGATTCGGGCCAACAGTTCCTCCATGTGAAAGGGCTTCACCAGATAATCGTCAGCACCCGCCTCCAGTCCAGCCACCTTTTCCTGCCAACGGCTGCGCGCGGTGAGAATCAGAACGGGAAAATTTCTCTCCCGTTGCCGCCAACAACGAATGACATCGATACCGGAACGTTTCGGCAACCCCAAATCCACCACCGCGACATCGAAGGGGTATTCGCCCCCCAGGAAGAGCCCTTCCTCCCCGTCGCCGGCCGCATCAACGGCATAATGTTCCTCCTGCAACCGATTTACCAGCTGATGGCGCAGGTCGGCTTCATCCTCAATCACCAGAATACGCATGGGCCGCAATCTGTTATCGAATCGTCATGTTGTCAAGGATAAGCCATGCAGGGCGGCCGGCACAAAATTTCGTGGCAATGCGGCGCGTAAGTCAGTAGATCTCAGGGCTTGCTGACCCACCTCAGCCAGAAAAATCCGCCTGCCCCCGCCAATATCGAGGCAACCAGGACCCCGGTCTTTGCCATCAGCAGATATTCAGGTTGATTAGCAAATCCCAATTCAGCGATGAATATCGCCATGGTGAAGCCGATACCAGCCAGCATAGCTACTCCGGCGATCTGACTAAAGCGGGTCTGTGCAGGGAGCTGGGCAATACCCAGCTTGAGCGCCAACCAGCTCGCCCCGGCAATGCCAAAGAATTTCCCCAGTACCAGCCCAAGGACTACACCCAGGGTCACCGGATGAAACAGTGTCTCCCCCAGCCCCGCAAAGTTCATGGGGATACCAGCATTGATGAATGCAAACAGGGGAATCACCAAAAAAGCCACAGGCGTGTGCATCCTGTGCTCTAATCTCTGCAATGGTGTCTCCACCATGTGCACACTGCTTTTGAGTGATTGCACCACTGCGCGTAAATTAACGTTGGTCATAATACTCTTGCCCGGTTGGTGGCTGGCGTCAAAGCGGGCCATCAAGGCCTTCACATGTTCACTGAAGCGGCGTGGATCATATTTTGGCCGTGCAGGAATACTGAAGGCCGTTAATACCCCGGCCAATGTGGCGTGCACACCGGACTTGAGCAAGGCAAACCAAAGCAATGCCCCGAGTAAAAAATAGGGCAATGGCTGACGGATACCCGCCCGATTAAATACGATCAATACGCCCAGTATCACCGCAGCAATCAACAGGGATTGCCATACAAGCTGATCGGTGTAAAAAAGTGCAATCACCACGACTGCACCCAGGTCATCCACGATCGCCAGCGCCACCAGAAAAGTGATCAATGCCCTGGGAACCCGGTCAGCCAGCAGCACCAGGGCACCGATGGCGAAGGCGATATCAGTGGCCATGGGAATACCCCAACCGCGGGCGGCCTCACCTTCCGGATTACAGGCAAAATAAATCAGGGCCGGTACAACCATCCCCCCTGTCGCCGCGATGATGGGGAGGACAGCCTGGCGGGGAACCGCCAATTCACCCACCAGAATTTCGCGCTTGAGTTCCAGGCCCACTACAAAGAAAAACAACGCCATTAATCCGTCATTCACCCAGTGCTGTAATGTTTTTTCCAAAGACCAGCCGCCGATATTGATGCTTATCGGTGTATGTACCCAATGCAGATAGGCCTCAGACAGACTACTGTTGGCCAGTACCAGCGCCAGGATCGCTGTCCCCATCAGCAATAGGCCACTGGTGGTCTGGCGGTGGAGAAACTCTTCGAACGGGGTCAGTATCTTGTCGAAAGATTTCTCCCAGGGTGCGTGAAAAATACCTTTTTCCGTGGCTCGCTCTGGTTCTTTGTCTTGTTCAGTCATCCTTTTTTCCTGCTTCCTTTTCGTGTCGGCAGCGGAGGGATGTTCCGTAACTGCCATTTGCGTGCTGTCACCGTGATCGCAGCCACAGCCGGGTGGGATACCTTGCGTTCTACAGAAATAGCGTAGTACTGTTCACGCACCTCATCCGTCTGTCCGAAGCCAAGCACTCCATACTGCTTTTCCACTTCCTCCGTAATAAGCGTGGGAACAATAAATGCCCCGGATCCTGTCTGACCAAAAGCCTTCATCAGGGCACTGTCATCAAACTCGCCAATGATTCTGGGATAGATGTGCAAGCTGTCAAACCACCGTTCCAGGCGGACCCGCACCACCGTCATTTCACCTTGCAGCAGCAATGGCGCACCACTCAGGCTATGCGGAAAATTACTACCCAGTTTAGCGGCCAGCCGGGGGGCCGCAAAAAAAGAAATGCCACAATCAAGGAGTGGGTGGTTAAAGCCACGTATGTTCACACGCGATGGGATAGGACCATCGGCAATCACCAGATCAAGCCGGTGCATGGCCAGCTCGGCCAGCAGAAAATCGATGGAGCCCTCACGGCAAATAATACGGACGGACTCCGGTAATTGCAGTGCCGGCGCCAGCAAACGATAGGCAATGGATTTAGGGACGACATCCGCCACTCCGACCCTGAATATCAATGGTCGCTCATCCGAGAGATTGCGTACCATCTCTTCCAACTCCCCCCCCAGCGAGAAAATCTCGTCGGCATAGCTCAATACCAGCCTCCCGGTCTCCGTCAATTCCAGGCTGCGCCCCACCCGGCTAAACAGGGCTGTGCCCAAATTCTCTTCCAGCAGGCTGAGTTGTCCGCTAATGGTCTGGGGCGTCAGATGCAGGCGATCGCTGGCGCGGGCGATGCTCCCCTCTTTGGCCACCACCCAGAAATAATGCAAATGTTTATAGTTGATCATCACACAACCATGACTTCGATAAATACGAACATTATGTAAATAATAATCGACTTTTTCTTATATTAAAACCCATCTAGTATTCAATTATCAACCACCAGAAATACCGGAGCATCAAAATGCAGATCAACATTCAAGCACGCGACTTTCCACTGACGTCTGCCCTGAGCGACCATATTGAACGGCGTCTGGGTTTTTCCCTAAGCACCAGAGATGAACACATCCAGCACGTGTTGGTTCGGCTATCCGATATCAATGGCCCACGGGGTGGCCCGGACAAGTGCTGCCATATTCAAGTGGTGCTCACCCATCTACCTGATGTGGTCATTAAGGATACGGAAGCAAACCTTTATGCGGCTATCGACCGCGCAGCTGATCGCGCTGGCCGTACGATCGGGCGCCGCCTGGCGCGCCAACGCATCAAGGATCGCTCAACAGGCCTGAATGACAGACTACCGATTTCTGAATGATTCGTGAATAACAGGAGAAAACCAGACATGAATACCTCCATAAACAAGGGGATGGCCCACACTCAAACTGCCATCCTGGCCACCAACAAGGTGATCCGTAACACCTATTTATTACTCTCTCTGACACTGCTGTTCAGCGTATTGGCAGCGGGCACATCGATGCTCCTGCAGCTGCCCTATCCGGGTTTATTGCTGACGCTCGGAGGCTACTTTGGCCTGTTGTTTCTCACCAGCAAATTCCGCAACAGCACTTTGGGGCTCGTCTTTGTCTTCGCCCTGACAGGCTTTATGGGCTATACTCTGGGGCCAATTCTCAATCTCTATCTGAACCTGCCCAATGGTGGCCAATTAGTCATGACAGCCATGGGCGCTACCGGCGCCATTTTTCTCGGACTCTCGGGCTATGCACTGACCACCCGCAAGAATTTCAGTTTTATGGGTGGCTTCCTGATGGCGGGAATCCTGGTTGCCTTTCTGGCCGGGCTCGGCGCTGTGTTTTTCGAGATATCCGGCTTATCAGTTGCAGTATCTGCACTGTTTGTGCTGCTCATGGCCGGACTGATTCTCTACGAGACCAGCAATATCATCCACGGCAGCGAAACCAACTACATCATGGCAACAGTGAGCCTGTACGTGTCTATTTTCAACCTGTTCACCAGCTTGTTGCATCTCCTGGGTTTCATGAATGGCGAAGACTAAAGGCGCACAATATTGCGCGTCCATTGGGCAACTGATCACGGGATATCATCGGTTTCGTAACGGTTACTATAAAACACATCATGAACGGCTCGTTGCGCTCGCACAGGCGGGACAATCACCCAGAGTAGCCATCGTGGCTTGCTGCGACTCACGCGTTGACCCCGCCGTGATCACTGACAGCGCACCCGGTGAGTTATTCGTCATCCGCAACGTGGGCAACCTGGTGCCACCCTATGAGGGAGAGGGCAACTGGCACAGCACCTGCGCTGCCCTGCAGTTTGCGGTCTACGACCTGGAAATCGAGCACCTCATCGTCCTGGGGCATGCCCGCTGTGGAGGGATCCAATCCCTCATGGAAGAACAGAAAAACAGGCATAAGGATGAATTTATCGCTGCGTGGATGAGCATCGCAGACGAAGCCCGCCGGCAGGCTCTGGCCAGGACTGATCTTCGCACCTTCGATGAGCGGGCCCATTACTGTGAGCTGCATGCGATTAAAATATCCCTGGCCAATCTGCAGACTTTCCCCTGGATACGAGCGCGCGTCGCACAAAACAGCTTACAGCTGCATGGCTGGTATTACGATATGGCGTCAGGAGATCTGCTAGGCCTTGATTCCGACGATAGCGCCTTGTCTCCCTGGCGCACACAGAAATAAGAAAAGGGCCACTTTAACCCAAGTGGCCAGGGATCAGCTGTGGATGGCAGCGCGGCCTATTTTTTCGCCAGGGACAACACGAAATCCACCAGGGTTTCGATATCCGCATCCGCCACCCGTGGCGAGTATGGCGGCATGGGCACCCCACCGGTCACCTTGGTCCAGTTACCCTTGCCACCGGTATGCACCTTCTTGATCAGGCGCGCCCGGGCTTCCTTGTCACCCAGATAGCGGGCAGAAACATCTTTCCAGGCCGGTCCCACCACCTTCTTTTCCACGCTGTGACAGGCAAAGCAACCGCTCTTCTGTGCCAGTGCCCGGGCCGCCGCCTCATCGGCCAGCACCGTTGCCGGCGCCAGCAATGCTGTTATCAGGGCGAAGCCAAACAGCGCCACCATCAACGTCAGATCGAATCTCAGATAATTGCTTTTCATGGGCTTTACTCCTCTGCTGAACGGATCATTGGCAGTCCTCTTCCATCCCCACCACCTGCCATTGCTATCCTCGGGGACAGTTTCAATCTACGCCCCCTTAACTGAATGGCGGCTGAATAAAACAAGCTGCTCATTCAATCCTTGAAAGTTCTCATAAAGTTCTCTATGCTAACGACAAGATAGAGAACTTTATGAGAACCAGAGATGCTCTCCAGACGACAACAGGACACCTATCAATTCATCCAGCGCTTTATTGACCAGCATGGTCATAGCCCCCTGCTGATGGAAATCGCCACCGGCCTGGGTATTCGCTCCAAGGGCACCATTCACCGCTATGTTCAGGCCCTTGCCCGCCACGGACTGGTCACCCTGCAACCCGGCCGCCATCGAAATATCCGCCTGGCAGGAGAGAACCCATCACCACCCCGCCATACGCTGCCCCTGCTGGGACGTATTGCCGCCGGCTGCCCCATCGAGGCCATCGCCGACCAGGAGGAAATTGACCTGAGTGAATTTTTCATGGGCGCCAATCGTTTTATCCTCAAAGTAACGGGCAATTCCATGATCGATGCCGGCATCCTCGATGGCGACATGGTCATCATCGAGAAATGCGCCAGTGCCAACAACGGTGCCATCGTGGTCGCCCTGATCGACAATGAAACCGCCACCCTGAAATATCTGCAGCACAACCGCGATGGCAGTCTCACCTTAGTGCCCGCTAATCCGGCCCTGTCACCCACGACCTATTCCGCCTCGCGGGTGTACATTCAGGGGGTTGTAGTGGGACAGATGCGCAGCTACCGTTGATGGCACCGGACCGCTGCCCTGTCCTCTGGCCTCGTGCCATCATTCATGTGGATATGAATGCCTTTTTAGCCGCCATCGAACAGCGTGATTTTCCTGTGCTGCGTGGCCGCCCGGTGGCGGTCACGAACGGCATGGCCGGCACCTGTATCATCACCTCTTCCTACGAGGCACGGGCACAGGGTATCCGCACCGGCATGCGGCTCCGGGAAGCGTACCGCCGCTGCCCCGATCTGATTCAGCGTCCTGCCCGTCCGGAAGCCTATGCCAAGGTGTCCATGGCCATCATGCAGGCACTCAGGAATGTCAGCCCCGATATGGAAGTCTTCTCAGTCGATGAGGCCTTCCTGGATGTCAGCCGTTGCCAACGCCTTCATGGCACCCCCATACGCATGGGCTGGATGGTCAGGGAATGCATCCTTGATGCCTGCAACCTGAGCTGTTCCATAGGCATTAGTGGCGACAAGACTACCGCCAAATTTGCCGCCAAGCGGGTCAAACCGGATGGTTTCACGGTGATCCCACCCTGGGAGACACAACAACGTCTGCATTCTGTCCCGGTCACTGAGCTCTGTGGTATTGCCGAAGGCATTGGTAATTTTCTGGCTCAGCATAATGTTTATGTGTGCGGCGATGTCGGCAAATTGCCTGTCAGTGTACTGGCGCGCCGCTTCGGCAACCTGGGGCGACGCATCTGGCTGATGTGCCAGGGAAAGGATCCGGACAAGATTCACAGCACAGTGCCTGCCCCCAGGACCCTGGGGCATGGCAAAGTGGTACCACCAGGCACCCGAACACAGGCCGTGTTGCTGAGCTACCTGCAACATATGAGCGAAAAAGTGGTGGCACGGCTACGCCGCCATAATCTGGAGGCACAACTGTTTTTTATCGGGCTGCGCACGCATACGGGTTGGCTCGGCGATAGACTGCGCACCATCACTCCTGGCAACGATGGCCAGTCCCTGTTCCGTCTGTGCCGTTTTGTCATGACACATTTATGGCATGGCGAGGCAATCTGCCAAGTGCAGATCACCGCCCTGGATCCACGACCAGCATCAGCAACTGAGTTTTTTCGGCGCAGGCGACGAGCACCGCGTGGCGCTCGATCGGGTGATGGACCATATCAATCGCTGTTATGGGGAATTTACGATCGCACCCGCCCGTCTGTTGCAGCGCTCCGACATGCCTAATGTGATCGCGCCTGCCTGGCAACCGGAGGGCCATCGCCAGACGATTCCCGGGAAGCCGCACACGAAACCGATTAACTGACCCTGGGGGCTGTTAACAATCCCTAAGCGCTTTCTTCTTCGACCGCCGTTTCAGCCGCTTCCCGCTTTTTCATATTGCGCCAGTCACCATAGGCAATCAGCCCCAGCAGCCCCACCAGCAGGAGAATGACAACGACTTGAATAATGATTATTTTCATAATAAACAATAAATTGAGATTAACTGATAATAATGAGTATAATCTTTTCCGGGCTCTACCTTACAAGCCCGACGCATCCGGAGCAACCGGCAATACGTTTTTCTCATGCGAGCCCCAACCAAGCGCTTTGGCCAGTTTTTTGTCGACGTAATCCAGTTCCAGCTGTCTGGCGAAGAGGCCTGTACAGCTCACATAGATCCTCCGGGATCCCCGACCAAAGGTAATTTTGGAGGATTTTGTAAACTGCCGGCTGGGATCGAAGTTCTTTTGTCCGTATTTGCGCGACAGAATCTTTTCCAGTCGCCCCAATTCAAGCTTGCAGGCATGCACATTGCGAAACTTGCCCGTCGCCCGAATCTTGTAGACCTGTTCGCTTTGCGGGGTGATAAAGACTGAATATTTACTCAGCGGCTTATAGGGATGAACAGGCCGGAATTTATAATCGTTCGCATCGCTGAGCTTTCTTTCACTGATGATCAAGGCAGCAATCGCCGCCTTTTTTTGCCCCAACTTGACACCAAAGGCCCCTTCAATGGCAGTCCCCGCGATAACACCCAAGGGATAAAGCAGCAATCCCGTACTGAGAAAAGCAATGTGTAATATGTTTTTTTTCAACATGAGCAAGTTACCCAACCATAAAATAATATTAGCTCTTTTCCCAGCGTAGCTGGACAAAGGGTATCTGTCGCAACCATGGCCGACTGCAACCATAGCATAACAGCCCAATACAGTCTGTCAGGAAATCAAACCATGAGAACATCCGATAAGGTAAAAAATACTGTATGATTTCAATAAACAGACCAAACAACAGCAGCGGCAGAATCTTGGGCCAGTGATAACCCGTCTCCGGAAAAGAAAAATCCGCCAGCAAGGCCAGCACAAAAAAGGCAGCAAGATGGTCCAGCTTGTCATTGGTGCTTTCAACAAGCGTATATTCCACGGGCGTAAAGGCGAGATAACTGATCAAGGACAGTGCGGCAATCAGCAGAAAGCGAATACAGCGGATCTGAAAAATGGACACTAGCAGCTTTAACCTACGGCCGGAGAAGATTTTTACCATTACGCATGAAGACAAGGTTAACATGTAAAAAAAAGGGGTGCATGTTCATGCACCCCAATATTGAGGGAGATGAAAGATCAAAAAGGGCGCTGATTTGCCCTGATTAACTTTTCATTTCATGTTTTGCATGGATCATGCCAAATATACCTGTCTATGATTATCAATAAGTTACGGATGCCCCACCCGATTTGAGCGGCAAAATGCTGTCATTGCCTCTACAAACACAGGGGGACCGCCGGAAAACGGACATCGCATGTCTGAGACATCTCCACAAAATGAGCTCGCCTATCTGAGCATCGACCAGGGCGGGCAGACCAGT
>Ga0114931_10001388_pt1 | contig 30959 bp, 29 predicted proteins | sample 2SBtaG_FD_89579 | JGI IMG/M metagenome (GOLD analysis project Ga0114931, IMG submission 89579) | Deep subsurface microbial communities from Kolumbo volcano to uncover new lineages of life (NeLLi) - 2SBTROV14_V59a metaG | ecosystem: Environmental > Aquatic > Marine > Volcanic | place: Kolumbo... | reverse complement strand
GCTCTGCGAAGACCTTGATGGCGGACTCCAGGATCAGGGCCCGCTTGTCCGGGCGCTCCACTGGGCTCCGCTGACGGATCCCCGCTCTGCTCTGGGCTCGTGTTTCTCGCACCGCCTCTTCCACTGCTGCTCCCGCGTCCCCCACGATCCTCTTCGCCCAGAGTGCCGCACACGACAGCCCCCTCGGCCCCCCGGCACGCAGCGTTCCAGCGCGCACCCTCCATGGGCCCGCGGCAGATGCCTTCCGTGCGCATTCCTGCGACACCAGCCGACCCAGCCCGGTTCCGGCGCTCCCCGCATTCCTGGGCCAAGGGCGCCGCTGGCCGCCGGCAATATAGTACCCTGCGGCCTCGGGTCGACCCCAAGCAGCGGACTTCGGCCCCACCCAAGGCATGCGGATCGCCCTCGTCATCGAACGCTTCGAACCCCAAGGTGGGGGCGCAGAGGCCGTCGCGTGGCGGGTTGCCCAGGGCCTCGCAGAGGCGGGAGATCAGGTCCACGTCCTCGCGCGGGAGGCGCCACCTGGCGCACAGCCCGACGCGCTGCGGATCCGGGTACTTCGGGTTCCTGCCACCTGGCAGCCCTTGCGCGTGGCACTCTTCTCGCGGGCCGCGGCGCAGGCCGCTCGGGAGCTCGGTGTCGACCTGGTGCACAGCTTCTCCCGCACCCTACGCCAGGATGTCTTCCGAGCGGGCGGCGGCTGTCATGCCGCTTACATGCAGCGTGCCTACAGTCCGGCCGGCGCGCGCTGGCGGCGGCTGTCCCCGCGCCATGCGATGCTCCTGGGCATCGAAGAGGCGGTGCTTCGCGATCCACACCAGATCATCCAGTGCAACTCTGCGATGGTGCAGCGGGAGTTCACCGCACGCTACGCCCTGGCGCCGGAGCGAGTGGTCGTGATCCCGAACGGCGTGGACCTGCTCCGCTTCGCACCGGGCATCCACGCAGCGGCAGCGACGCGGCTGCGCGAGCGGTACGCGCCCGGCGCCCGCCGCGTCTGGCTGCTCGCAGGCAGCGGCTTCCGGCGCAAGGGGCTGGACACGGCGCTCCGAGCGCTCGACCTCAGCAGCGACCCCGACGCGATGTTGTGGGTTGCCGGTGGGGACGACCCGCGGCCCTGGCAGGCGCGCGCGCGCGCCCAGGGCCTCGCCGGACGTGTCTCCTTTCTCGGCCCGCGCCGCGACCTGCCCAGACTCTATGCTGCAGCCGACGCCCTGCTGCTCCCGACCCGCTATGACGCCTTTGCCAACGTATGCCTGGAGGCCGCAGCCAGCGCCCTGCCCGTCGTGACGAGCGACGCCAACGGCGCTGCAGAGTGGCTGGGTGCGGGCGCAATGCGGGTGACAGACCCGGAAAATGCAGAAGGCTTCGCCGCCGCCCTGGACGCGCTGCGCGACCCGCAGCGGCGCGCCCTGGTGGGCCAGGAGGGGCGCCGGCGCGCCGAAGGGGCGAGCTGGGACGCGCACATCGCCGCGCTGCGCGCCCTCTACGCGAAGGTCGCGGCATGACCTCGGCGATCCGCTGGAGCCGGGGAAGCCAGACCCTGCAAGCCTCTGTGAGCGCCTGGTGGTGTGAGGCCAAGGGCGGCGAGGTGCTACGGGACAATCCGCGGCGGCGGCTCGTGCGCCTGTGCGGGCCCGAAGGCGACTGGCTCGTGAAGCACTTCCGCCTCGGAAGCGGCCGCCACCGGAGACGCGAGCGCGTCAAGGGCTGGCTCGGACGCAGCCCCGCAAGGCGCGAAGCCCGGCATCTCGCACGGCTCTGGAAGCTCGGCGTCCCCGTACCGCAGCCCTTGGGCCTCGGACGGGTCCAGATGGGCCCCGGCCGGGGCGATGTGCTGCTGGTGCTTCCCTTCCTGGCAGGCGAGCCCCTGGGGGCGCTCCTGGACATGCAGGATGCCCGACGCCGCCGCAGCCTGGAAGCGCTGGGCCACGCGCTCCGCCAACTCCACCAGGCGGGCTTCGTACACGGCGACCTGCACACGGGCAATGTGCTGGTCACCCCGGCGGGTCCCATCCTGCTGGATCTCCAGCGCGCCCGCCGAAGCCGGCACCCCGCAGCCCACATCCGCGACCTCGGAGCGCTGGACTTTGCGCTGTGGGATCGTGCGCCTCTCTCGGACCGCCTGCGGCTGCGCATGGCTGCCCTGGGAGTGACACGCCCCTTGGACCCTGCCGCTCGAAGGCGCATGCGCGCTGTCGGGGAGGCCGCATGCAAGAGGGCCTGGCAGCATGGGCGCAGCCGCACGCGCCGGGCGCTGCGCCCAGGCCGGCTGTATGCACCGCTGACCGTTGCCAGCGGCACGGGCCTGCGTTGGCGGGAGTTCCCGGCCGCCGCCGTCGAAGCGGCCCTGGAGGCCCATCGCGCCACCCTGGAGGGCGCCGGGGACGACACGCGGATCTGGAAGCACGACGAACGTTCGCGTGTCACCGCAGTGGAAGCCCTGGGATTCCCGGTGGTCGTCAAGCAGGTGCTGCCGCGGAGCCTCCCGCGAAAGCTCGCGGACATGCTTCGAGGATCGGCGGCCCGTCGCGCCTGGCGGGGGGGCCACGGGCTCGCCATGCGGGGCATTGGCGCGGCGCGCCCCCTGGCATTTCTGGAGCAGCGGCGTTTTCTCCTGCCCCAGGTCTCCTGGCTGATCCTCGCGCAGCTGCGCGGCCGCCAGGATGCCGTGGCGCTCGGGCCCCGGGATCCAGAGCCGGTCCTCGAAGCGCTCCTGCGCCTCACCCGCCAACTCCACCAGCGCGGCGTGGTGCACGGCGATCTGAAGGGCAACCATATCCTGCTCGATCCTCTGGGAAGGCAGGCGCCATGCCTCGTGGATCTGGAGGGGGTGCGCTTCCGACGCCGTCTCTCCGATACGCAGCGCCTCGAGTCCCTCGCCCAGCTGAATGCGTCACTCCCGGATACGATTCCGGCCGCGCTGCGCCTCACGTGCTTCCAGCGCTACCTGGTCCACCACCCCTTTGCGTGTGGAGGAGCGCGAGCGCTTCAGGAAGTGGTGGCTCGCAGCTTGGAGCGGCGACATCGCTGGAGTGGTGTGGACTGCGCGTGCGCCTGCTCCCAGGGCGTCAGGGTGCGGACTTCGTCACGGTGATCCATTGGAAGTAGGAGGAAGAGCCGGGCACGGCTCCGCCGCTTCCCTCGTCGTAGACCAGCGGATGCGCGGTCGCGGCGCTGCCGGCGATGCGCTGAAAGGCCTGGATCTTGCGCGCCGGATCGTCTGGATTCAGGCCGTGGAATACCAGCTCCACCTTCTCCCGCGTGTCGAGCACGTTCAGCACCAGGGTTGCAAGGGTGAAGAGCTTGCCGATCCCCTCTACGGCCTCCACGGAGAAGCGGGGCACCTCCACCTCGCTGAGCTCGAAGGTGTACTCGAGACGCATCGGCAGCCCCCTCCTTCTCGGCCCGCAGCGAGCGCAGGGTGACGAGGCGCCACGGGGGTGTCAAGCGCCCGGGGCTTCCCGATCGATGGACTGGACCGCCTCCATGAGCTCCCGGCGGCTGATCACCTGCTTGTCGATCAGGAGCTTCACCAGCGCCTGGAGGATCTGCTTGGGCGGCGATGAGGAAGCCGCACGGGGAAGAGGCGGCGAAGGCAGCAGGTCCTCGGGAGCTTCGGCCTCGAATACCGACTCGCGGGGCATCTCGTCCACAGGCAGATCCGGCCGCTCCGCCCCCGCGTGTGCAACGGGCGCCCCCGGGTGCGCGGCGAGGTCGCGGCGGGAATCGTCGTGCGCGGTCTCCCCCCGGTAATACAAGGCGAGTGCGCGCTGCAGCTGCACGGGGCCCACCACCACCGCCCGCACCTGCAGGCCCGTGCGAAAGCTCACCTCGTCCACGGCCGACAGGTCGCCCGGCTCGTCCATCCCCAGGTAGAGCACCTGCGCGCCCTGCACTCCCTTGCAGAAGAGCGGTAGGCAGCGGTATTTCTCCGCGATCTCGGCCGGCACCAGGGCGAGAGTCTCCGCCTCGATCTGCTTCCCATCGAGGTCGATCCCGGGCAGCTCCAGGATGCGGGTGAGGGTCCGGACCAGATCGGCCTCGGGGAGGAAGCCCATCGCCACCAGCGTCGCACCGATGCGGCCGCCCCAGCGAGCCTGCTCGCCCAGCGCCGCGCGCAGCTGGTGCTCGCTGATCAGCCCCTCAGCCACCAGCACCTCACCGAGCCTGAACTTCTCACCCATGGAACGCCTCCCATCCTTCGGGTCCATCGGCGGATCCCACCCGGGGTGTGAGGATGCTTCGAGGGCCTCAAGGCTCCCCAGGGGGGTCCTCGCGAGCGACCGAGGAATGGGCCAGGAAACAACGCGCCGAGCGCCCTCCCCAGGCAGTGAGCCGCGGCGCCTCCCGGAAGCAGCGCCCAAAGGCTTCCGGGCAGCGCGTGTGGAAGCGGCAGCCCGGCGGCGGCGCCGCGGGCGAGGGCACATCCCCCAGCACCTGGGCGGAGACCTTGCGCTCCGCGGGGTCCACCGAGGGCACGGACGCCAGCAGGCCCCGGGTATAGGGATGTTGGGGGTCCGCAAAGAGTGCCTCCGTGGGCGCCCGCTCCACGATCTGGCCGAGGTACATCACCGCCACTTCGTGGGCCAGATAGCGCACGACGGACAGATCGTGGGTGATGAAGAGATAGGCGAGGTCGAGCTCCTGCTGGAGGTCGCGCAACAGATTCAGGATCTGCGCCTGGATGGAGACATCGAGGGCGGAGACGGCTTCGTCGCAGACGAGCACCCGCGGCTCCACCGCCAGGGCCCGGGCGATGCCGATGCGCTGCCGCTGCCCCCCGGAGAACTCGTGCGGATAACGCCACATGTCCTCGGGATCCAGACGTACGCGTACCAGCAGCTCCGCCACGCGCTCGCTGCGCGCAGCCTGGTTGGCACCGATCCCGAAGGAGTTCATGCCCTCGGCCACGATGTCGCGTACGCGCAGGCGGGGATTCAGGGAGGCCATGGGATCCTGGAAGACGATCTGCAGTTGGCGACGGGTGAGCCGCAGCTCGTGGGGGTTGAGGGCCAGCAAGTCGCGGCCCTCGAACCAGACCTTCCCCTCCTGGGCGTGCTCCAGGGCAAGGATGGAGCGGCCCACGGTGGTCTTCCCGCAACCCGATTCGCCCACCAGGGCCAGGGTGCGGCCCGCGTGAAGCTCCAGATCCACTCCATCCACGGCGCGCACATGGCCCCGGGTACGGCGCAGCAGACCTCGCCGGATCGGAAACCACGTACGGAGCCCTTCGACACGCAGCAGGGGCGCCGTCCCGCTCACCCGCCCCCCTCCTCGGCCACCGCGAAGCAGAAGGTGCGGTGGTCCGCATCCAATGCCACCTCCGGCGGCATCTCGGCGGCGCAGGACACCCGCACCCGCGGGCAACGCGTGGCAAAGCGGCAGCCCGGCGGCCACTCCGCCGGCGGCGGAACCACACCCGGAATCTCCTCCAGACGCTGGCCCGGACGCACACGCCCCGGCATCGAGCGCAGCAGGCCCTGCGTGTAGGGGTGGCTCGGGCGCCCGAGCACCGCGACTCGCGGGCCCTCTTCCACAATGCGGCCGCCATACATCACGGCGACACGGTCGGCCAGCTCGTTCACCACACCGAGGTCATGGGTAATGAGCAGGATGGCTGTCTCGCTCTCACGCTGCAGATCGCGCAGCAGCTGCAGGATCTGCGCCTGGATGGTCACGTCGAGGGAGGTCGTGGGCTCGTCGGCGATCAGCACCTTGGGGTGCGTGGAGAGCGCCATGGCGATCATCACACGTTGCTTGAGGCCACCGGAGAGCTGGTGGGGATACGCGTCGAAGCGGCCACTGGGGTCTGGGATGCCGACGCGACCGAAGAGCTCCAACGTGCGCTGCCGCGCCGACGCCGCGCCGACGCGCTCGTGGAGGCGGATCGCCTCCACCACCTGCGCTCCCACGCGGAGCACCGGGTTCAGGCTGGTCATCGGCTCCTGGAAGATCATGGCGATTCCGGAACCGCGCACGGAGCGCATCTGCGGTACCGAGAGGTGGATCAGCTCACGACCCTCCAGCCGCACACTGCCGGCCTCGATGCGCCCGGGCTTGGCCACCAGGCGCAGCAGCGTGAAGGCGGTCTGGGACTTGCCGCAGCCCGACTCCCCCACCAGCGCCAACACCCGTCCAGCCTCCAGACTGAGGCTGACGCCGTCCACGACGCGTACGCGGCCCGCGGCGCCGGGGTAGCTCGTCACCAGCCCCCGCGCTTCCAACAAGGTGCTCACGCATCCTCCCGGAGCGTGCGCGGATCGAGAATGTCGCGCAGCGCGTCGCCGATGAAGTTCACCGCCAGCAGCAACCCGAAGAGGGCGCCTCCCGCGGCGCTGATGTTCCACCAGATGATGGGATCCCGGGAGAACTCGTCGCGCGCCTGGTCGATCATCTGGCCCCAGCTCCCGTCCACCCCGATGCCCAGCCAGGCCAGGATCACCTCGGAGAGCACCAGGCCCGAGAACATCAGGACCAGCGTGATCACCACCAGGTGCGCCAGGTTCGGCAGGATGTGGCGCAGCACGATCCGCCGATCCCTGACGCCCAGCGCCCGCGCGGCCTGCACGTAGTCGAGCTCCCGCAGCTTCAGGGTCTCTGCGCGGGCCAGGCGTGCGAAGCCGATCCAGCTGGTTATCCCCAGGGCCACGCAGACGGAGAGGGTAGAGCGGCCCATCACCATGATCAGCGCGATCAAGAGCAGCAGCGAGGGCATCGAGGCGAGGGTGGAGATCAGGAAGAACACCGCGTCGTCCAGGCGGCCGCCAAAATAGCCCGCTCCGACACCGAAGAGCAGCGCCAGGGGGATCGAGATGAGGCTCGTGAGCCCGCCGATCAGCAGCGCCACGCGCGCCCCCTTCAAGGTGCGGTAAAGCACGTCGCGGCCCAGGATGTCCGTCCCTAGCAGGTGGCCTCGGGGGCTCTCGAGGGGTTGCGCCCCGTAGAAGCTCACGGTGGCCAGCGGCGCCGAGTAGCTCGATTCCGGAGTCCCGGCAAAGACCCGGTCGATCACGCTGCGCGCCTCGTGAGCCGCCACCGTGTCGGCGCCCGCGGCGGGGCCTCCCACCCACGCCACGGAGTCGAGCAGGCCGACCAGCACATAGAGGCAGAGGGCCGCGATGGCCAGGGGGCGCCGCCGGACCAGAGAGCTCAGGGCCTCACGCCACAGGCGGTTGCGCCTCAGATACACGCCCAGGGCGACGCCCGCCCCGAAGAGCAGGAGCACCGCGAGGTTCGACCAGAGGTAGGGCGGAAGCATGGCGCGCTACTCCAGCCGGACCCGCGGGTCCACCAGCGAATAGCTGACGTCGGTGATCACCTGACCCAGCACGAAGAGCAGTGATCCGATGAAGACCATGACCCGCAAGGTCGCAAAGTCGTTGTTGTTGATGGCATCCACGGTCATGGAGCCCAGGCCCGGAATGCCGAAAAAGGACTCGAGCAGCAGTGCGCCCATGAAGAGGAAGGGAATCGCCAGGACCACGCGGGTGAGGATCGGAATCATTCCATTGCGCAGCACGTGGAAGATCATCACCCGCAGCTCTCCCGCTCCCTTGGAGCGCGCCGTGCGTACATAATCGCGGCTCGTCTCTTCGACGAAGACCGTGCGATAGAAGCGCACGTCCCCGCCCACGCCACTAAGCACCCCGACCAGCACCGGCATTGCCAGGAAGCGGGCGACCACGCGCAGGTCCGGGTCGTAGCCCGAGATCGGGAACCAGCGCAGCAGCTTGGCGACCAGGTACTGCGCACCAACGATGTAGAGCAGGATCGAGACACTCATCGCCAGCACGCAAAGAAACACCCCGCTGGTGTCGATGTAGGTCTCCCGGAAGAAGGCCACGAAGAGCGAGAGCAGCACTGCGAGCCCGAGACCCAGTACGAAGATCGGCACGGTGAGGCTCAAGCTCACACCGGCGCCCTGGCGCAGACGCCGGGCAATCGGCACGTCGTCGGCATCACTGCGGCCAAAGTCGAAGCTCAGCATGCTGCGGAAGTGGTCCGCCAGCAGGTTGTCCCGGGCCTGCCAGGGCCAGAGGGGCTTGTCGTAGCCGTGGTTTACCTTCCAGACCTCGAGGGCCTGGGGAAGCGCCTTCTCGCCCAGGGCCCGACGTGCGATGTCGTCCGGACTGGCCACGGCGAAGAAGAGGATGAAGAGCAGAAAGAGCACGCCCAGAACCACGAAGAAGCCATAGAAGAGCCGTCGAACGACGAATGCGAGCATCACTGTCGCTCCCTGAAGAAGGTGAGGACCGCCGGGAGCGTCACGCCCACGACGAGAGCCAGCAGCACCCACGCCGGCCACAGCACCGGCTGGTTCCATGCAGCACGCAGCCGGGCCCGCTCCCGCACATCGAGATCACGATACTTCAACATCGGGACGGACATCCCAAAGGGCTTTACATGGCGCAACCAGCCGTGGTAGAGGGTGTAGTCCTCGCCGTGAAAGAGCTCGATCCAGGGGCGCTCATTCTCCAGGAGCGCGCGCATCTTTCGGATTACGACCAGACGCCGTGCGTCGTTCCCCCGCACCCGCATCTCGTTGAAGAGCGCGTCGTAACGCGGATTGCAGAAGTTCGCGGTGTTGGGGCCACCGTTCGTCGAGCGCCGCATCGCACAAGTCAGGAGGAAAAAAAAGTTCTCGGGGTCCGGGTAGTCCGCCTGCCAGCCCCACATGAAGATCTGGTAGGCCTGGTTTGCGACCTTCTGCTGGAACTGGTTGTAGCTCGTGGCGTCGATCCGGACATCCACGCCGATCTCCCGCCAGGCCTTCACGAAGAACTGGTACTCCAACAGCTGCTGGGAGCTGGTGGCGTAGGTATCGAAGTGCAACTGCAGGGGTCGCCCCGTCCCCGGATCGATTCCGTCCCGGTAGCCGGCAGCCCGGAGCAGCGCCCGCGCGCGGGGGAGATCCACCTGGCGGTAGGGATTCTGGTACGCCGGCTCGTAGCCGAAGATGCCCGGCGGGATCGGAGACTGCGCCGGGACACCACGCCCGTTCAGGAAGATGTCCACCCAGGCTTTGGAATCGATGGCCAGGCTCATCGCCTGGCGCAGCTTGCGTCCGCGGGCGCCGGCGGGGTCTCCGATGACCGGGTCCGTCATGTTGAAGCCCAGGTACATGACGCCGGGCGAGACGGACTTCTTCAGCACGATCCCCCGGGCCTGCATCTCCGGAGAGAGACGGTCGTTCTGGATGACCTTGTCGAAGCTCTCCTTGATGATGCCCTGCGCGTCGTAGTAGCCCTGCAGAAACTTGTTGAAGCGTGGGATGCTCTCCTTCTCCCGGTGGAACTCGATGCGCTCGATGAAGGGCAGGGACCGGCCGGAGAGACCCGGGCCCAGCAACCCCGCCCGCGCATCTCCCGCCTCGCCCTCTGAGGGATACACCGCGCCGGGAGCCGCCCACTCTGGGTGCTGCACGCCATACCAGGTGGGGTTGGCCTCCAGAACGATGCGAAACTGCTTCTCGTACTGGGCCAGGTGGTAGGGACCACTCCCCACCGGGTGGTCCTCGAAGCGATCCCGGCCCCCGTCCCCGTCGTAGTACGCGACGGCCTCCCAGGGCACTGGAGAGGTGAACTCCATGGCAAACCAGTAGAGGATCTGCGGGTAGGGGGCAGAGAGCACCACGCGCAGCGCATGAGGCCCCGCCACCTCCACGCCCTCGATCCCTCCAGCGGCAGCATACTGGAGGCGGAGGGGGCGCTGCTGGAAGTCGGGCTGCTGCTTTCGCAGCGCGCCAAGGCGCCCGGCAAATGCCGCGAAGCCGCGAATGTTCGAGAAGGGATCCGTGACCGGGCTGTTCACCAGCGGGTCCGCGAGGCGCATCAGCTCGAAGGCGATATCGTCGGCCACCACCTCCCGAGAGCGCCGCCCGCGGCCGCCCAGGGCGAAGCAGGGGTCATCTTGGTAGACGAGTCCGGGGCGGAGCCGGAAGCGATAGACGACGCTACCGTCGGGCTGGGGCTCGGCCTTGGGAACCGCCTCTGCGATCCCGGGGATCAGCTGGTAGGGACGCTTCAGGTAGTGGTACTCCAGTAGCGTATCCAGGATGTTCCCAGTAATCGCATGGCTCGACGTGGTGTACGCCACGGCCGGGTCCAACGTCCGCGGCGCCTCGGAGAAGGCCGTGTAGTACACCTTGTGCGCGTCGTCGGCATCGGGATACGGGTCGTTGGTACAGCCGGATACGACGACTCCGATCGCCGCGAGCAGCCACACGACCCGCCGGGCCACCCGGCACCTCACTGCGGCGCGCCCCGAGAAGAAGCACCACCGCGCTCGGCTGCTTGCAGCCGGAACAGCGCAAGGGGGAGCTGCGGATTGAGTTCCACCTCGCGGAACTCCACGACTGCCCGCAACCCCACAGCGGGAAACACGAGATCCACCCGGCGGGCAAATGCCTGCTCGTCATACTCGTCGTAGTGCACCTCGACCTGGACCTTCCCAGAGTCTCCCGGATGCTCCGTGTAGGAGCGGAGGCGGCCCTCTGGATCGAAAGCGAGGCTGGCCCCGAGCCAGTGCAGGCGCAGGCTTCCCGCCGGCCCGACCTCCGCATCCGCAGCCTGCGCGCCGGGGGGGAGCAGGGGAGCCCCAAGGAGCAGCGCCACCAGCTGCTGGGGGCGCAAGGGGACGCCTGCAACCTCGTAGAGAAGTTCCGCCTTGACCGGCCCCCTCTCGATGCGTCCGGTCTGGCTGCGGTAGAGCTGGTAGCGCTCGCCGTCGGTGACGAGGATGGCCACGCTGGCCCAGCAAGCCGAGCACCTCCAGCCGCATGCGGGCCGGACGCTCGAGCAGCATCAGCTGACGCGCCTTGGAGGCACCCTGCGGACCCGCGAGGGAAACGCGCGTGACGGCGCGCAGCCCCTGCCTCGCTCCAGCAACCTCGGCAAGTGTCTGGAGCCGTAACGCTGGACGCGGGTCGTCCTTGGGCAACGGACGAGGGAGAGTGGGAGGGGGCAGGCTGGCGCAAGCCGAGAGGCCCAGGCACGCCACGAGCCCCAACGCCCGGGTCGGTACCCTCACTGCTGCTGGAGCTCCTTTCGCAGACGCTCGAGCTTGTGATGCAGGTTGGGCTGCTCCGCGGCCCGGGGCTCGCGGGCCAGCGCCGCCTCATACATCTCGAGGGCGCGCTGCTTCTCGTCGAGGGAGAGGTAGACATCTCCCAGATGTTCCGAGACCACGGGATCTCCGCCGGTCAGCTTGGCCGCCCGCTCCAGCTCCTTGGCGGCGCGCGACAGCCACACCCGCGCGCCTTCGAGATCGCCACCCGCCAGCAAGGGCTGGGCACGCATGTAGTAAACCCAGCCCAGGCTGTCGGTGATGTAGCCATCATCCGGGCGGACCTCGAGGGCGTGGGCAATGAGCGCCTCCGCCTCGTCCAGGTTCTCGCCGTGCTCGGCCCAGGTGTAGCCGACATAGTTGAGCGCCCCGGCGTGGTCCGGATTGATGCCCAATACGTTCTGCATGGTGCGGATCGCCTCGTCGACCTTGCGCGCCTCCCCATAGATGATGCCGATGTTGTAGAGCACCTCCGCATCCTCTGGGGAGTCCTTCAGCATGGCCTTCAGCTGCGCCAATGCCGCATCCACCTTTCCGGACTTCGCGAGCAGACTGGCGGAGTAGAGATCCAGGGCCCGGCTGGGCTCGCTGCGCCTCGCCCGCGCCACCTCCCGCAGGGCCGCCTCGTACTTCTGCTGGCGCTCGTAGATACCCGCAATCTGGGTCCGCGCGTCCGCGTAGCGTTCGTGGTCCTCGGGGATCCTCTCGAAGGCCTCGAGGGCACCCGCGACATTCCCTTGCCGCCGGCGGACCACTCCGAGGAAGTAGGACACCTCGTACTGCTGAGGTTGCCGGGCGAGCGCTGCCTCGAATCGGGTCTCGGCAGCCTTCAGCTTGCCGCTTTGATAATCAATGAAGGCGATGCGCAGCAGCGTGCGCACGTCGTCGGGGTAGCGGGCCTCCACCCGGGCGAGGGTCCGGGTGGCCGCCTCGACCCGCCCCAGGGCCAGCAGGGCGTCCGCCTTTGCAAGAAGCGTGGCGTGGTGATCGGGGTGCCGTGCCAGCACCTCGTCGTAGATCGCGATCTCGCCGACGCGATCCCCGCGCTCCCGGCGGCCTCGGGCCAGGGCCGCATAGAAGGTGAGATCATCCGGGTGCGCGGCAAGGGCGCGACGCAAGACAGACTCGCCGCCGGCAGGATCGCCCTGCTTCCCGACCGCGTCGGCGAGGGCCAACCAGCCACGCACGCCGGCGGGCTCCTTCTTCACCAGCCACTCCGCGACCCTGCGGGCATCGCTGTAACGCTTGGCGTCGCGATAGACCCCGAAGAGCAGCAGTGCGGCATCGGCATCCGCCGGATTCCCAGTGTCGGCATCGAGAAGCACCCGCTTGGCGTTCTTGACGTCCTTGCGGAAGCGGTAGAGCGTGCCGAGAAACAGCCGCACGCCGGGATCTTCCGGTGCCAGTTCGGAGGCGCGCTCGCCAAAGACGAGGGCCTCGGGGATGTGGCTCTCCCGAGCGGAGAGCTGGGCAGCCTGCTTCAGCAGGTAGACCGACTTCGGATCCTTTGCCAGGGCTCGCTTGTAGGCGGCCAACGCCTCGTCGTTGCGACCCCGGGCCTCGAGATCCCGTGCCACCAGGAAGTCGAGCTCTGGGGAGGCATCAGCCGGCGCCTGCAGCACTTCGCCCGAGGGGCCTCGCGACGTCGCGCAGGCTCCTGCAAGGAGTGCGGCGAGGAGGATCGACAGCCATGCCGCAGCTCCCTGCCCTGCCCTGCCGCCGTTCATCACCCCCTCATCGCCATTCCGGCCTCTCTGCCTTCCAACGCTTCCTGACTCTAGACGCTGACTTCCATCGCACGCCCGGCTGGCTTCCGAGCCGCCGTTCCGCCTGCAGGTGCTCTTTGCCGGCCCTTTTTGCCGGAGCACAGCGGGGGTGGGTCTCGAAGCTGGATTCCTGCCCATCGGCTGGATGGGAAGCTCGACTGAGCCCGTTGTCTATTTGGAGAGGTAGCCCTTCACCTCCAGGAATGCGATCAGCTGGCCGACGCTCTCCTCGACACTCTGCGCGGCCGTATCCAGCTCGAGCTCCGGCTTCTCCGGTGCCTCGTAAGGGGCCGAGACGCCCGTGAACTCGGGAATCTCACCGGCCCGGGCCTTCTTGTAGAGGCCTTTCGGGTCCCGCTCCTCGCAGGTGTCCACATCCGCCCGCACGTACACCTCGAGAAAATCTCCGGCGTCGAAGAGATCGCGGGCCTGCTGGCGGTCCGCGCGGTACGGGGAGATGAACGACGTGAACACCAGCACCCCGCAGTCTGTAAAGAGCTTGGCCACATCGCCGATGCGGCGGATGTTCTCGCTGCGATCCTCGGGCGAAAAGCCCAGGTTCTTGTTCAGGCCGTGGCGCACATTGTCGCCATCGAGCACATAAGCCAGCTTGCCGCGGCGCAGGAGTTCGGCCTCCGCCGCCACCGCCACGGTGGATTTGCCCGAGCCGGAGAGGCCCGTCAGCCAGATGGTGGCCCCGCCCTGTCCGAGGACCTGCTCGCGCTCTGGCCGGCCGATCTGGCCGCCGTGCCAAGTGATGTTCGTCGCCTTCTGCTCTGCCAAGGGAGGTTCTCCAGCTTCGGTTTTCGTAGGTGGCCCGGCAGGTTAGCGGCCGGTGGCGGCCCCCGCGAGGTGGCCGGCACGAGCCTCCCGAAGCTTCCTCGCCTCCTGCGCCACACGGTCCGCGGCCTGTGCCACTTCCTCCTGCGTCGTGCCCCGTCCCAGCCCGAAGCGCAGGGCAGCACGAATCCGCGCTTCCGGTAGACCAAGGGCGCGCAGCACGTGGCTCGGTTCGGGGCGCGCCGAGCTGCAAGCCGAGCCGCTGGAAATGGCGACGTCCTCCAGACGCGCCAACAGGGCGTCCGCCTCCACCCCTTCCAGAGAGAGGTTCAGATTTCCCGGCAGCCGTTGTTCCCCCGGCGGGGGGCCGTTGAGCTGGACGAGGCCCGGCAAGGCCTTCTGGAGGGCCACCAGGAGCTGGTCGCGCAGCCCGGCCACGCGGCGGGACTCCTCTTCCCGCATCGACGCAGCCAACGCGATCGCCCGGCCGAAGCCCACGCACTGGGGCGTGGGCAGGGTTCCAGACCGCAGTCCACGCTCGTGGCCCCCGCCGTACAGGATGGGTTCGATGCGCAGGCGCCCCCCAAAGCGACAACGGCGGCGCACGAAGAGCGCGCCGATGCCCTTGGGCCCGTAGAGCTTGTGGGCAGAAATGGACAAGAGGTCGATCCCCAGCGCCTCGACATCCAGGGGCACCTTCCCCACGGCCTGGGCGGCATCGCTGTGCAGCAGCACACGGTGCCGCTCGCAGATCCGGCCGATCTCGGCGAGGGGATGCAGGATGCCGATCTCGTTGTTGGCCGCCATCACGGACACCAGCACGGTGTCTGGCGTGATGGCCTGCTCCACAGCAGCCGGGTCCAGCCGGCCCTCCCTGTCTACAGGGAGCAGCGTCACGGAAACGCCGCGCCGCGAGAGCGCAGCGCAGGTGTCCAGCACGGCGGGATGCTCCGTGGCCACGCTCACGATGTGGGTGCCCGCGCCCCCGCGAGCTGCGACCACACCCTGGAGGGCCAGGTTGTCACTCTCCGTGGCCCCGGAGGTGAAGATCACCTCTCGGGGGTCGCGCGCACCGATCCCCGCAGCGATCTCTTCGCGCGCCACCTCCACCGCAGCCTCGGCGCGCCAGCCAAAGCGGTGGCTGTGCGAGGCCGGGTTGCCGAAGTCCTTCGTGAACCAGGGCAGCATCGCCTCGAGCACCCGCGGGTCCACCGGGGTGGTGGCCTGGTAATCGAGATAGATTCCGCGGGACGGCGCCATGGCCGACCGGGGCTCACTCAGCGAAGGCGCGCCAGGCAGGCGGCGTCATGCGCCGAACGACTGCCCGCAGCCGCAGGTGTTCTTGGCGTTCGGGTTGTTGATCTTGAACCCGGACTCCATCAGAGAATCCACGTAGTCGAGCTCGGTTCCCACGAGATAGAGCGCAGAGCGCTCGTCCACCCGCAGTCGCACGCCCCTGCACTCGATGTCGCTGTCGTCCTCCTTGACGTTCGCATCGAAAGCGAGCTGGTACTGCAGGCCCGAGCATCCGCCCCCCACCACCTTCATGCGCAAGGCGTGGCTCTGTGCCTTACCCTCGGAATCCAGCAGCCGCTTGATCTGTGCAGCAGCGGCTTCGGTGACAGTCACCAGGGCCATGGGCGGGTCGCCTCCTCGGGGGTTTCCGTGAATTTGCAGGATAGCATCTTGCCCTAAACTGGACCACTCCGGTCCTGATCTGTCGCGCGTAGCAGCAGGAAGATCTCGAGGTTGCCCTTCGGGCCCGACAGCCGGCTGTCCGCCCGCGCGACCTCCCGGTAACCTTCGCGCCGCGCCGCCTCGACCACGCGATCTGCTGCGCCTTGCCGGGCCCGCGCATCGCGCACCACCCCGCCTTTGCCTACCTGGTCCCGCCCCACCTCGAATTGCGGCTTGACCATGACCAGGACGTCGGCTCCGGGCGCGACTTCAGGGAGCCGCGGCAGAATCAGCGTGGCCGAGATGAAGGACACGTCGATCACGACGAGGTCCACGGTCTCTGGCACTTGGACCGCCTGCAGGTGCCGCGCATTGGTCCGCTCCAGGACGCGGACCCGCGCGTCCTGGCGCAGGCGGAAGTCGAGCTGGCCATAGCCCACATCCACGGCCACCACTGCCCGGGCTCCAGCCTGCAGCAGGCAGTCGCTGAAACCTCCCGTGGACGCACCAATGTCGAGGCAGGTACAGCCCCGGGGGTCGATGGAGAGGTCGGCCAGGGCCCCAGCCAGCTTTTCACCACCGCGCGAGACAAAACGCCGACCCCCGCCCCTCAGCCTCAGGACCGCCTCCCCTGCCACGCGCGTCCCGGGCTTGTCGACGGGGCTGTCGTCCACCAACACGCGCCCAGCGCGGATCAGCGCCTGGGCCTCGGTGCGGCTCTTGGCAAACCCCTCCCGGAACAGCCGCTCGTCGAGGCGCTCTCGCTTCAGCGCGGCTCCTGGGAGTCGGGAGTGCCCCCCGTAGCGGCCAGCTGGTCCCGGGAGTCGGGAGTGCCCCCCGTAGCGGCCAGCTGGTCCCGGGAGTCGGGAGTGCCCCCCGTAGCGGCCAGCAGCTCGCGCAGCGCCTGGACGATGCCAGGGGTCTCGAGGCCCATCGCCGAGCGCTGAGCCGCCGCGTCCCCCTGCTCCACGAGCCGGTTCGGCACCGCCAGGCAGCGCGTGGGCCGCACGACCCCGTGGGCAGAGAGCAGCTCCAGCACCGCGCTCCCGAAGCCCCCCATGCCCATGTGCTCCTCCACCGTGACCAGCGCCCGCGAGCGGGCGGCCACCGAGAGGATACGCGCTTCGTCGAGGGGTTTGGCGAAGCGGGCGTTCAGGACGGCCACCGAGAATCCCTCCGCCGCCAGCTCCGCGGCAGCCTCCTCGGCGGCGTTCACGCGGGTACCATAGGCGATCACCACGGCATCGTCCCCATCCCGGATCAGCTCCGCCTCCCCCACCGGCAGGGCCTTGATCTCGGGGTCCAGGGGAACCCCGAAGCCAGCGCCGCGCGGGTAGCGGATCGCGGCAGGCCCGTCGTACTCCACCGCCGTACGCAGCATGTGCTGAAGCTCGTTCTCATCCTTGGGCGCCATGCAGATGATGTTCGGCAACGCGCGCAGGAAGGCGATGTCGTAGAGGCCCTGGTGGGTCGCGCCGTCCGCACCCACGAGTCCCGCGCGGTCCATGGCCAGCGTGACGTCGAGGTTCTGCAGACACACGTCGTGCACCACCTGGTCGTAGGCACGCTGCAGGAAGGTGGAGTAGATGGCCGCCACCGGCTTCATGCCCTCGCAGGCCAGACCGGCGGCAAAGGTCACCGCGTGCTGCTCGGCGATCCCGACGTCGTAGAAGCGGCTCGGAAACTCGCGCTCGAAGAGGTCGAGGCTGGTGCCGTCCGCCATCGCCGCGGTGATGGCCACGATGCGCTCGTCCTCCCTCGCCAGCCGGATCAAAGTCTGTGCGAAGACCTTCTGGTACTTGGGCGGGCCGGGCTTCTGGGGCTTGAACGCGCCGGAGGAGATGTCGAAGGAGCCCACGCCGTGGTACTTGAAGGGATCCCGCTCGGCGGGCTCGTAGCCATGGCCCTTGGCGGTGAGGGCGTGCACCAGGACCGGCCCCTCGCCGTTGGCCAACATGGCCTTCACATTCTCGAAGGTCTCGAGCACGACGTCCATGCGGTGGCCCTGGATGGGGCCGACGTACTTGAAGCCCAGGGCCTCGAAGAGCAGGCCCGGCGAGAAGAAGACCTTCAGCGACTCCTCGGCCTTCTGCGCCCAGTGCAGCATGTCCCCGGGAATGGAGGTCAGGAACTCGCGGGCCCAGCCTTTCATGCGGCGCACCATCGGCGCAGAGAGCTTGCGCGAGAGATACGAGCCCATGGCGCCCACATTGGGCGAGATCGACATCTCGTTGTCGTTCAGCACCACCACCAGATTCTTCTGCTTGAGGTGTCCCGCGTGGTTGAGCGCCTCGAAGGCCATGCCTGCGGTCATGCCCCCGTCGCCGATCAACGCGATGGCGATCTGGTCCTTGCCCTGGTGTTCGAAGGCGCGCGCCATGCCGAGGGCCGCAGAGATGGAGGTGCCGGCGTGGCCCGCGCCAAAGGCGTCGGCGGGGGATTCGCTGCGCCGCAGGAACTTCGAGATCCCATCCGCCTTGCCAATGCGGTCGAACTCCTCGCGCCGCCCGGTAAGCATCTTGTGGGCGTAGCCCTGGTGCCCCACGTCCAGGCAGAGACGGTCCTGCGGCGTGTCGAAGACGTAGTGAATGCCGGTGAGGAGCTCGACGGCTCCCAGGCTGGACGCCAGGTGGCCGCCCGTGCGCGAGACACGCTGGACGATCTCCTCGCGCAGCGCCTCGGCCACCGCCGGGACCTGTTCCCGCGGCAGCTTACGAAGATCGCCTGGCGATTGGATCGAGTCGAGCAGCGAGCGCTTCATCGGTCTCTCCGCACCGCAAAGCGTGCCAACTCGCGCAGGGGCTCGGCGCGCTCTCCCAGGGCCTCCACCCGGGCCAGGGCCTGCGCCAGCAGCGCCTCGGCCCGGTCCCGGGCCGCGTCCAGGCCGATCACCCGCACGGTAGAGCAGGGCTCGCCGTCGTCCTGGTCGAGCACATCGTCGGCAATCTGGAAAGCCACCCCCACCTCGAGGCCGAAGTGCCAGAGCGCCGCCAGCTGGTAGGCCTCGGCACCGCCAAAGCGCGCACCCCCGGCAATGGACGCCGCGATCAGTGCCGCGGACTTGCGCAGGTGGACGGACTCCACCCGGGCCGCCTCCTCCTCCGCGCCGTCGCCATGGCCCGCCTCGAAGGCGAGATCGTCCACCTGCCCTCCCACCAGCTCCAGGGAGCCCGCCGCCCGGGCGAGCTCTGCGATTCCGGCGGCGACGCGCTCCGCCGGCGCCGCCTCGGCGCGTGCCAGCGCCTCGAAGGCCAGGGCCAGCAAGGCGTCTCCCGCCAGCACGGCCACCGCCTCTCCATACAGCCGGTGGACGGTCGGGCGGCCGCGGCGCTCGTCATCGTCGTCCATGCACGGCAGGTCATCGTGAACCAGCGAGTAGGTGTGCACGAGCTCCACGGCGGCGGCGACGGGCAGGGCCTGCTCCGGCGGCGCTCCCATGGCCTCGCAGCCGGCAAAAACCAGGCCGGGCCGCAGCCGCTTGCCGCCGGGGAAGAGCAGGTGGCGCATGGCGGCGTGCAGCGCCGCGGGGGGCTGCTCCGCCGGCGGCAGCAGCTGCTCCAGGTAGGGATCCACGAGCGCCACGCGCTCGGACAGGTAGGCCCGGGCGTCCATCAATCCTCCAGGGACTCATCTCCGGCGGGGGAGACGAAAGGCTCACTCTGCGGGCCATCCTCGCTTTCCATCAGCACCTCGATGCGGCGCTCGGCCGACTCGAGCTGGCCGGCGCAGCGACGCGATAGCCCGACCCCCTCTTCGAAGGCGGCGAGCGCCTCCTCCAGGGGCAGGTCCCCGGTTTCGAGGCGATCCACGATCGCCTCGAGGCGCGCAAGCGCGCTCTCGAAGGGAAGCTCCTCCCCGGCGGCATTGGCGTCGGAATGCTTCGGACCCTGCTCGACGGGCTCTCCCATGGCTCCCGCGAGTCTAACGAACCGGCCGGCGAGCGGGGCCACCGGAGGTTCCAGGGCGATCGCTCTCGCTGGCCGAAAGAGCGCGTGGGTCAGTCGCGCCGGTCGACCACCTGCACCGCCAGGGCCCCGACCGCCACGCGGACTTCCAGGGAGGCGCCAATCGGCACCTGGGTGGCCCGGCGTACGATCCGACCCTCTTCCGTGCGTGCGATGGCGTAGCCACGTCCCAACACGGCGAGGGGAGAGAGGGCCTCCAGGCGCCCAGCCGCAGCGGCCAGCCGCGCGTTGCAGCCAGCCAGGCCCAGCTGGGCCGAAGCCGCCAGGCGACGCCGCAGCTCCTCGCAACGTGCGCCGGCGAGGGCAAGCTCGCCGGCGAGCTCACGTCCCAGCGCAGTGCGCAGGGTCTGCAGGCGATCGCGGCGCTCCGCGAGACGCGCTGCTGGCGCCTGGCCGCGCAACGCCGTGCCCAGGTGGTCCAGATGCAAGCGCAAGCGCTCTACCCTGCGCGACGTCGCGGCCATCAGTCGCTGGCGGCCTCCCCGCAGCTGGCCGCCCAGCGCCACCCGGTCCGGCAACGCCAGGGCGGCGGCTGCGGAGGGCGTCGCCGCCCTGGCGTCCGCGGCGAGGTCGGCGATGGACACATCCACCTCATGTCCCACACCACTGACGACGGGGACGCGGCTTGCACGGATGGCCCGCGCGACACGCTCCGTGTTGAAGCCCTGCAGATCTTCCAGGGACCCACCGCCCCGCACCAGCAGGATCACATCGACTCCCGGAACCCCTTGCAGGCGTTCGAGGGCCGCCGCGATCTCTTCCTCCACCCCGGTCCCCTGCACCCGCGTGGCAGCGATGAGCAGCGGAATGGACGGAAAGCGCAACCCCGCAACATGGATCACGTCGCGGACCGCAGCACCGCTCGGCGAGGTAACCACCCCCACGCGACGCGGAACCGCAGGCAGGCGGCGTTTTTCGGCGTCTGCAAACAATCCCTCCGCCTCGAGGCGCGCTCGCAGCTGCTCGAAGGCCAGCTGCAACGCCCCTTGGCCGCGTGGCTCCAGGCGGCGGACGATGATCTGGAGATCCCCACGCCGGGGATACACGCTGACCTCCGCCTGGGCCACGACCAGGAGTCCCTCTTCGAGCTCGAAGGCAAGACGTGCCGCGTTGCCGCGAAACAACGCGGCACGCACCTGGCCGACCTCATCCTTCAGCGAGAAGTAGATGTGTCCCGAAGCCGCGCGGTGGAGGTTGCTGATCTCCCCCACCACCCAGACGCGACCCACCTCCTGCTCCAACAGCTCGCGCAGGCCGAGCAGCAGCTCGCCCACACGCAGCACCCGCCGGTCCTCCGACATCTCGCGCCAGCGCCTCTCCACTTCGAAGCGAGCTCAGGGGCGCGCTTTGGCAGAACGCTGGGGCGCCCCGTCGCGTGCCGCGCGCAGTCGATCGAAGTACGTCCAGCTCTTCAACACCTCGAGGGCCCGGGCCAGCTGGAAATCCGTAGTGGTCGCTGCTCCGCCCACATCTGGCGCGTCTCCGTTCTCGCCTCCCGCGTCTTTCTGGGTGAAGTGCCCCTCGAGATCCTTCTCCCGCAGCGTGCGCGTCGGGGCCTCTGCCACCGCCTCCTCGCGGCTGGCGACCTCGATATCCGGCTCGATACCGACCTCCTGGATCGAGCGACCCGAGGGCGTGTAGTACAACGCCGTGGTAAGGCGGAGGCCGGAGTTGTCGGGCAGGGGAAAGACGGTCTGCACCGAGCCCTTGCCGAAGGTCTGCGTGCCGAGCAACAGCGCCCGGTGATGGTCCTGGAGGGCGCCGGCCACGATCTCCGAGGCACTAGCGCTGCCGGAATTCACGAGCACGACGACCGGGTAGTCCCCGTCCTCGTCCGGGCCCGCGCGAAACTCCTGCTGCTGGCTCGACACGCGTCCCCGGGTCTCCACGACGAGACCCTCCGTGAGCCAGATATCCGCCACCTTCACGGCCTGGTCGAGCAGCCCGCCGGGGTTGTCCCGAAGGTCCAGGACCAGGCCCGACAGGGAGCCACCGGCCTCCTTGTGCAGCTTGGCGGCCTTCGCCCGGAGATCCTCTGCGGTGTGCTCCTGGAAGGAGCGGATGCGCAAGTAGCCGTAGCCTTTCTCCAGCATGCGCCCATCGACGGAGACCACCTTCACCACCGCGCGCTGGATGGTAAAGGGCTGGGGCTTCTCGAAGCCCTTCCGGAAGATCCGGATGGTGATGCGGGTCCCCTTCTTGCCACGCATCAGGGAGACCGCCTCATGCAGGTCCATGGCCTTGGTGTTCCTACAGGGCTGGCTCCAGTCTTTGGGCACGACAGTGGGACAGATGGCAACGATCTGATCCTGCGGCCGGACCCCGGCCCGCCAGGCCGGAGTTCCCTCGATGGGAGACACCACCTCGATGTAGCCGTCCCGGCGCTTGGTGATCTCGATTCCCAGGCCGTGAAACTCACCCCGCGTGTCGATCTGCATCTCCTTGTGCGCCTCGGGATCCATGTAGGAGGAATGCGGGTCCAGCTGGAGGAGCATGCCGCGTACCGCCCCGCGAATCAGCGTGGTCTCATCCACGGGCTCGACGTAGTTCTCGCGCACCAGGCGCAGCACGTTGCTGAAGAGGCTCAGGTCTTCGTAGCGGGAAGCGGCCTGGGTGGGGTTCGGAACCGCCGTCAGGAAGACGATCCCAGAGAGGGCGACGCCCGCGAGGGCACCCGTCAGGAAGCGCAGCGTAGGGCGGCGCGGGGAAGGGCTCGGGGTGTGCATGGCGATCAGGTCTCCGGCGCCGACCCGGAGGGGGCCAGGCGCTATGGGCAGCTTAACGGTCCGAACGGATCTCCAGCCAATCCTCGGGATCCAGGGCCAAGGCGCCCCGACGGATCTCGAAATACAGGCTCGGACCGTGGAGGGAGCCCGTCTCCCCGGCGTGGCCGATCGTCTCGCCGGCCCGGACAGTGTCCCCCACTGAAACCGCAATGTCCTGCAGGTGGCCGGAAACCGTGAAGAAGCCGCCGCCGTGATCGAGGATGACCACCTGGCCATAGCCGCGAAACCAGTCGGCGAAGCGCACCTGGGCATCCGCCACGGCCTGGACCGGATCCCCGTCGCGAACGGCGAAGTCCACGCCCTTGTGGAAGGTCTCGGTGTGGTACTCCTCGTCCACCACCCGGCCGAAGCCACGCAGCAGCGCCCCTGGCACGGGCGGCGGAATCTCCCCCTTGCGGAGCGCAAAGCCGCCTGGCGCCACCCCCCCCGGTGCGCTCTGCAGGTCGCCGATCTTCTCCTCCAGGGCCTGGGCCGCTTCCTCCAGCTCCCGCAGCAGTACCTGCTCGCGAGCGCTGTCCTTGCGGACCCCTGCCAGCAGGCCGCGCTTCGTGCGACGTTCCTCGGAAAGCTCCGCCTGGCGCTGGGCCAGGAGCGCCAGCGCCTGCTCGCGGCGCGCGGCGGCGGCGAGGGACTGCTGGCGGGTTGCCTCCAAGCTGCGCCGCTCCTGAGCAAAGCGCGTCAGCACTTTGTGGTCGTGATCCAGCAACAGCTGCAGCGCCTCGATGCGCGCCAGCCGGTCGCGCAGCGAGCCCGCCGAGAAGACCAGCCGTACAGGGCCCAGATCCCCGGCCTTGTAGAGGGCCACCGCACGATGCCCCAGAGCGCGCCGGGTCGCGGCGACCCGGGTGGTCAGCTTCTCCAGCTGCTGCTCGACGCCATGCAGGATTCGCGCAGCCTCCTCCGCCTGTTGACGGGCCAGCCTCACCTCCGCCGAAAGCGCCAGGGCCGCCCGGTCCACCGCCTGGAGAGCCTCCAGGAGCCCTCGCTCCTGGAGTTCGTAGCTGGCCACGCGCTCGCGGCGCTCGGCAATGGCACGGCGCAGGGCTTGCAAGTGCTGGCTCTCATCGGCAACGGCTGGTCGGGGAGCCAAGGGCGAGAGGATGCAGGCGGCCAGGCAGAGGATCGCGGCCCGCAGCGGACCGCGCCCTACGGCGGGCTTCTTCATGCGTCCCACCGCGACTGCACCAGGGCCCACGCCGAGCCGAGGGCGCCCTGCCCTACGCCGGCTGCCACCAGCCAGGCCGCCGCCTTCCCGCTGAGAAAGACTGGTGTGGCATAGCCCAACAGCAGCCGGAGGGCGTCCGCCAGATTGGGAAGGAACAAGGCGTAGAACCCGTAGAGCAACCCCAGGGCAAGCAGGCCACCAACCAGGCCCTGGGCCATCCCCTCCAGCACGAAGGGCGTCGCCACGAAGCCGCGGCCGGCCCCCACCAACAACAGGATCTCGATCTCGTCCCGCCGCGCGTAGACGGACAGGCGGATGGTGTTCGACACGATCAGCAACGTGGCCAGCCCGAGGACCGCGCCGATCCCGAGGCCCAGGCCCCGGACGAGGCTCACGGCCCGGGCGTAGCCCTCTACCCACTCGTGGCCGTAGCCCAGATCATCCACGCCGGGGAGCCCACGCAGAACCTGCGCCAAGGCCTCCATGCCCTCGCGATTGCGCTGCTCCGGCACCAGTGTGATTTCCAGGGACGCGGGCAGGGGGTTCTCATCCAGCCCCTCGAGGAGCTCGCCGCGCCCAGAGCTGCTGGCGCGGAAGCGCGCCAGCGCCTCCTCCTTGGTGACCAGCTCCACACCCTCGACGCCGGGTGCCGTGCGCACCCGTGCCAGCAGCGCCCGCTGCTGGGCCACACCGACGCCGTCGTCCAAGAAGGCGGAGATGCGGATCTCCTGCCCGAAGCGCTCCAACATCCCCTCCATGTTTGCCAGCAGCAGGGCGAAGGAGCCTGCCAGCAGCAGGCACAGGGCGATCGTCCCGGTCGCCACAGCGGCCGTCGTGGGGCTGGCGCGCAGTCCCTGCCAGGCACTGCGCAGAAAAGTCCGCAGGTCCGCCAGCCAGTGGCTCACAAGTGGGCTCCGCCCAGCCGGACGTCCTCGGTAACGGCACCGGCCTCGATGCGTACGCGGCGGCGCCCATAGCGATCCACGAGGGCGTGATCGTGGGTTGCGACGAAAACCGTCGTGCCGCGCGACGCGGCACTGGCGATCAGCTCCATGATCTCGAGGGTCAGCTCCGGGTCGAGATTTCCCGTGGGCTCGTCGGCAAGCAGGATCTCCGGCTCGGTCACCAGTGCCCGGGCGATCGCAAGACGCTGCTGTTCGCCGCCGGAGAGGGAGAGTGGGTGTTGAAAGCGCTTGTGCTGGAGACCCACTCGCTTGAGGATCGAGAATACCCGGGAACGCTTCTCTCGCGCGGGGGTTCCCAGCACCTCGAGGGCCACTCCGACATTCTCCTCCACCGTGTACCGCGGCAGCAGCTTGAAGTCCTGGAAGACCACGCCGATGCGGCGCCGCAGGCCGGGAACAGCCCGCGCTCCCAACCGGCCGAGGTTGCGTCCGAGCACCAGCACCTGGCCCTCGCTGGGGCGCTCCGCTCCGAAGATCAGCTTCATCAGCGTCGTCTTCCCAGCACCACTGGGGCCGGTCAGGAACACGAGTTCGCCCTTCTGGATTTCCAGGCTGACGTCGCGCAGCGCCCAGGTACCCGGCAGGAACGACTTGGAGACGTGGAACAACCGGACGAGGGCGCCGGCACCGGAGTGGGCCGCCTCGGCGCCGCGCCACATCACAGACCGAAAGGCAGCGGATGAAGCATCACGAGTGAGAGGGTCGCTTGCGCTTGCCTCGCGCATTCTCGACGAGGTAGTTGAGGATCACCTCGTCCAGGGGCTTTTCCGAGACGATGCCATCCCCGAACGCGTGGACCTCCTCGCCCGCCAGCGGCTCTGCCGCCGCCGCCTCGTCCGGAGCCACCGGCTCGGTCTCGGACGAGCGCGTCTGCGCCTTGGGTTCCGCGCTGTCCTGGAAGATCTCCGGCCCCAGCCGCTGCTGGATGACGGCGTCGAAGCCGTTGCCCACGAGCCGCTTCAAGACCGCCTTGTGCTGGGTCTCCATCCGCTCCTTCACCACGGCGTCGAGATTGGCGGCTTCCAAGTGCTCCGAGTAGCTGCTCTTTTCGGAGTGGAGGATGGTCCCCCCGTGATACAGATGCGTAATGATGTGGGGCAGTTCGCGACCACTGTCCTCACTCTGGACGTGGAAGAGGACACCGCGGTAGCGGATATTGGTGTTGAATCCCGAGATCATCTTTGGGACGCGTCTCCCGGCCCCAGCCCGAGATGGGGCGGCCGCGAATATCCGCGACGCCCGGGACCATTTCAACTGACGCCGGATCCCCTCGCTGTGCGTGGCGGTCGCGCACGGCCCCGGGGACACCGGCCCGTCATTCGGGCCCTATCGGTCCGCCGCAGCCGCCACTGAAGCCGAGCCTCGGCGGCAGCTTGGACGGCAGGTTGCCGGTGTGCGGAGGCCGGCCAACGTCGCGGCGAGCAATGCCCCGGCGCCCGCTGTGGCGGGCGCCGGGGCGGGGCGGCGAGAGATACGTGGCGGGGGTTGCCTCGCCGCCCGGAATCACGGTGCGGTTTTGCGGCGCCGGCTCAGCACGGCAAGCGCGAGGCAGAGCAGGCCGGCGACGCCGGGCTCGGGCACCGAGCGGGGCGCGGCCCCGGGAGTGGGAGTCCCCAGGACCTGGAAGTCGCGGGCATTGTCCCCACTGTCGAGGTTTGCGAATCGCCGTGCCAGGCTCTGCCCAGCCGGTGCATCCTGCGCCGGCGTGCCCTCCCCGGCAAAAACGTCCCCCGCGCTGAAGACGCCGTAACCCAGGGCGTCCAGGATCTGGCTGCCATTGCGCAGGACCACCGAGTCGGGCCCATTCTGGAAGTCGAAGTCCGCAAGGAGGTCGGCGCCGACCACCTGGCTGCTCCCCCCTGCCCCGCGGTCCGCCACCACGAAGAGACCATCCGGGGGAATCACGCCGCTGAGGGAAATGCGCGTGGTGACGGCTCCCCCGGCGCCATTCACCCCTTCGAGGCTCAGGCCCGAAAGGGAGCTGCCCGGCGCCCCGAAGAGCTCGACGAAGACGGCGCCGTCGTCGGAGCCCATCGCGTCGTAGAAGACTTCCGAGAGCAGCGGGAGGGCAGTGGCGGGCGACGCAAGGGCGCCGCAGACCAGGGCGAGGAGAACGGCGCGTCCGGTGGAGAGGTTCATGGTAGGAGCTCCGGTTCGGGATCAAGGGGTGAGCTCGGGGCGGATCGACGGGTGCGCGCACTCCACCAGCCCCCGGTCCAGGCATCCAGTCCGGCGGCCAGCTCCTCGGCGCGCAGGCGCAGGCGCTGTGCCGGAAGGCTCAGGGGATCCGGCCGTGATGCCCAGTCGAGGAGCACGCGGCGGCGCTCGAAGTAGAGCTGGTTGATTTCGTCGAAGACCTGGTCGCGCAACTCGATCACCGCGCGGCTCTCGCGGGAGACATCCACTGCCTCAGGGTGGTAGAGCGTGTTTCCCAGGTCCCAGCGCAGCACCGCGGAAATGTCCACGTCACGGCTCTGCTGCTGGCCCCGGTCTACGAGGGAGTGCAGCGCGCCCGAGCTGAACTGCTGGTCGTGGTCCAGGTCCCGTCGGCGGCTGCGACCCAGCGCCGAACGCAGCTCGAAGGTGGGGAGCCAGCCCCGTCGGTCCACACCCCGGCGCAGTGCCCGCATGCGAGACGGCTCCAGCCCCAGGTAGTGGAGCGCGGCGCGCTGCACCTCGGAGATCGACGGGAGGCCCTCTTCCAGCTGGCGGAGATGGTGCAGCCGGCGTTGGCCCTGCGTGGCGGAAGCGCCGCGCCACACCCCCCGCTCCCCGGCGGCAAAGATCGCACCCGCGCGGCCGGCAAGCACCTGGGTGGGGGTGACCCCGATGGGCCGCGCCGCCCGCTGCCAGGCCCCGTTGCGGCCCCGGATGGCACCGAGACCACTATCCGTGGCGATCCAGGTGCGATCCGCATCCCGCAGCAGGCGCTCGGGTGTGGCGCCCGGCGGCAGCACCAGCCGCTGCCAGCGCCAGCCCCCAAGCGTGGCGACTCCGAGAAAGTGCGCCGCCAGGACCGTGAGTTCTCCCGACACAGGGTCGCTCTGCAGGTCTGTGACCTCCCGAGGACCGTCGGCCCAATGCACCCGACGCTGCCCCTCCACCCGGGGAGCCTCGGCACCCCCCGCGAGCTCCACGCGGAGCAGCGCTCCGTCTCGGACCAGCCACAGCAGGTGCTCGCCGTCGGGGCCGCGGCCCTCGGCCAGGGCGGTGACGCGACCGGGTGTTGGACCGCCGGGAAGGCCCTGCCAGTGAAGCCCGTCCGAGGAGTGGAAGACGCCCGCCTCGGTTCCGCAGAAGAGGCCCAGGGAAGTCGGATCCAACCGGAGGACGCGCCCGGCGCCGCCGGGCCCAGGTGTGCCAAGCTGCCAGGCGCCATCCCGCGCGCGGCGGTAGACGCCGCGATCGGTCGCCGCAAGCAGCCGCCCTTCGCGGTCGAAGGCCAGGTCGTGGATCGGACCGGCGCTCAGGATCTGGCGGGCAGCGCCGCCCCCCTCCCACCACCAGACGGCGCGCTCGGTCCCGATCGCAACTGCCCCGCTTGGATGGATCCTCAGTGCCCGCACAGGCCCTGCGGAGGCGAAGGCCGACATGCGCTGCCACGTGAGAGGCGCCTCACGGCCGGAGGCAGGGAGTGCAGAAAAACCCAGGAGTGCAAGAAGGAGAAGGGCACGAAGCATCACAAGAAGAGCCAAGGCAAGCTGCGTGCCACTCCTCACATCTGTGAAAGTGCTGTCTCCGCGGCGGGTTGCCCGAAGGGCGGCGCGCCACAGGGCCTCCCGCGTGAACCGCGGTGGGCAGCGCTCCGCAACCCCGAATCCTCCTTGACGCCTCTGAACCGCTCCAGAAGAATCCGCACATGCAAGGCCGCGTCGTGCAGCTGTTGGGCAGAGCCTTCCTCGCCCTGGCCTTTGTCGGGATCCCGATGAGAGGGCTGGCGCAAGACAATGCTGCACCCCCGACGCCGCGCATCTACCGTTGGATCGACGAGAACGGCATTGCCCACTACACCGCCGATCCAAGGCAGGTCCCGCGGCCCCTGCGCTCGCATCTGGGCGAGCTGGCACCGCCCAGCCTCGAACGCCCGGACCTGCAGGCCCACGCGCCCCCGCCCTCGCCTGGGCCTCCTCCCGGCGCGGCGGGGGCGTGGATCCCCTCCACTGGCGGGCCGGAAACGGTTGCGCCGGATGCCTGGGCGGGCGTGGACCGACCTGCCGAAGCCAGCTCGCCGGCCGACGAAAACCTCCCTGACGCGACGGGGAAGGCATCGCTGCAGTCGCAGCGCGATGACCTCGACCTTCGCATTGCGGCCCTGCGCGCCGACATCGCGGCAGACGAGGACACGCTGAAGGCCGCCGTCAGCACGCCACAGGCCGGCACCTCCCGCCCTGACGACGCGACGTTCCGAGAAGTCTCGCGGCGCCTCCCGGCCCGTCTCGCCGAGCTTCGTGACCTGCGCGCGCAGCGCAAGAATCTCGAGTCGGAATAGGGGCGGGAGACCCATGCACACCGCGAAGCTGGTCGCCCTGGCGGGAGGCGTCGGCGCTGCGCGCTTTCTGCGTGGGGTGGTGCGCGCCGCACCGCCGGAGCAGCTGAGCGTCGTGGTCAACACGGGAGATGATCGCGAGTTCTATGGGGTCCAAGTCTGCCCGGATCTGGATATCGTCACCTACACCCTCGCAGGCCAGGTCGATCCCGAGCGTGGCTACGGCCTCGCGGGGGACAGCTTTCATGTCGTGGATCGGCTGGCAGCGTACGGCCACCCGACCTGGTTCCGGCTGGGCGACCGGGACCTGGCCACCTGCCTGCACCGCACCCTCCTGCGGCGCGCGGGCCGCGGACTCGCAGAGATCTGCGACGGCATCCGACGAACCCTCGGCGTGGTGGCCTCCATCCTGCCCATGTCGGAGGACCCCTGCCCGACCTACGTCGATCTCTCCGGCGGCACCCGGGTCCACTTCGAGGAGTACCTCGCCCGGGACGGCGCCCCCGCAGACGTCGCGGGCGTGGACCTTTCCTGCGCCCGGGCGGCCCGGCCGGCACCAGGCGTCGTGGCGGCCATCGCCGACGCCGACGTCGTGCTGCTGTGCCCGAGCAACCCCGTGGTCTCCATCGGCCCGATCCTCGCGGTGCCCGGAATCCGTGCTGCCCTGGAGGCCAGCCGGGCCCCTGTGGTGGGCGTGTCCCCCATCATCGGCGGCGCGCCGGTCAAGGGTCCGGCCGACCGGCTGCTCCGCGCCACCGGAGTGGAGGTCTCCGCGCGCGGCGTGGCGGGCCTCTACGCCGACCTGTGCCAGGGCTTCGTCATCGACCGGCGGGATGCCTCACAAGCCCAGGACGTCGAAGCACTGGGGCTCCGCTGCGCGGTGACGGAAACTTTGATGCGCGACGCAGACACCGCACGGGACCTGGCCCGCACCGCTCTCGCGCTGGCCTCCGCGATCGCATGAGCCGCGACACGGTGGCATTGGTGCCGGTCAAGCACCTGGGTTCCGGGAAGTCCCGCCTGGCGGGCGGCCTCTCCCGCGCGGGCATCGACGCCCTCAGCCTGGCCATGCTGCAGGACGTGCTGGCCGCGGCCCGGGCGGCCCGCAGCATCGGGCGCGTGGTCGTGGTGACGCCGGATGTCGCAGTCGCCGGCGCCGCGCAGGCGAACGGGGGGGAGGCGTTGCTGCGAGACGAGCCGGGCCTCAATCCCAGTCTGGACGCCGCAGCCGCGCAGCTGGCCAACGAGGGAATGACGCGCCTGCTGGTCATCCTGGGCGATGTGGCAGGCGCCACCGCGCGGGACCTGGACGCCCTGGGCCAGGCCCTCGATGCCCAGGGCGGGCGAGGCGCGGTGCTGGCACCGGCCCGCGACGGCGGTACCGCCGCCCTGCTGCGCGCGCCCCACGACATCCTGGCGAGCTGCTTCGGCCCGGAGAGCGCGAAGGCCCACCGGGTGGCCGCCGAGAAGGCAGGGGTCCCGTTTCGCGCGCTGCCCCTCGCCTCCCTCGCCATCGACCTCGACCGGCTGGAAGACGCGCGCGCGCTGCTGGCAAGGCGCGAGGGAGCCACGCGCACCCGCCAGGTGCTCGCCACGCTGGGCGTGGGAGAGGACGCATGAAGGGGCTCGAACTGCTCCCCCTCCCGGGCATCCCCCTCGTTTCACCCGGCGACGATCTCGCGGCACTGCTGCTGGCAGCCGCGGCCCGTGCGGACCTGCGGCTGGAAGACGGCGTGCTCGTCCTGTGCCAGAAGATCGTCTCGAAGGCGGAAGGCCGTCTGGTAGATCTGCGCAGCGTCGAGCCCTCGGAGCTGGCGACGGAGATCGCCCAGGAAGGGGACAAGGACCCGCGCCAGGTGGAGGTGGTCTTGCGCGAGACGCGCCGCATCGTCCGCCGCCGCCCCGGCGTGCTCATCTGCGAGACGCAGCACGGCTTCGTGTGCGCGAACGCCGGTGTGGATCTCTCCAATGCACCGCAGGACGATGTCGCCGTGCTCCTGCCGGTAGACCCCGATGCCTCCGCGCGTCGCCTGCGGGAGGCCCTGCTGGCCGGCTCCGCGGGCCCCCTGGCCGTGGTGGTCACCGACACCTTCGGCCGCCCCTGGCGCGAAGGCCTGGTGGACGTGGCCCTGGGGTGCGCCGGCATCGCCCCCATCGACGATCTGCGCGGCTCGCAGGACCTGCGCGGACGAGAGCTCGCCGTGACCACGCCGGCTACCGTGGATGCCCTGGCGGCGGCGGCGGGGCTCTTGATGCGCAAGGACGCGGGCCTGCCCGCCGTCTGGGTGCGCGGCCTTCCCCT
>Ga0114931_10001387_pt1 | contig 30965 bp, 24 predicted proteins | sample 2SBtaG_FD_89579 | JGI IMG/M metagenome (GOLD analysis project Ga0114931, IMG submission 89579) | Deep subsurface microbial communities from Kolumbo volcano to uncover new lineages of life (NeLLi) - 2SBTROV14_V59a metaG | ecosystem: Environmental > Aquatic > Marine > Volcanic | place: Kolumbo... | reverse complement strand
TTTTTTTATTTTCGAGGCATAAAAGTTGCGAATAGCCACAGTTTATTTAAGACTTTTATAACGATGAAAATAAGTAAAAGAACAAGTCAAAATGATAAGGTTATTTCTTAACAAGCACTTAGTTTACAAAAACAGGGATGAAAAATCGTGCGTTTGTGGCGGGGTTGAGAAACAATAGAAAAAGAATTTTCCTGTTTTATTGAATGACAGGTTAAAATAGGTTTATGAGACCGGGCAGGACAATCTTTATTGCATTGATGATTTTGTTATCTGTTGCTTCCCTGAAAGCAGTAGCGCAGGATACCACTGCCCTGTCAAAAAATTCGGAAGAGTTTTTCAAACAAATTTCTTCATTCCTGCTCAGTACCCCTTCAAAGGTCAATCAGGAACGGTCACGGAAAATACTTGACCGTTTTTATGCCAGTTGGTCGGCGGGCAGGTTTAACAAACAGGAAAAAGAAGCCGTAAGAGGCCTTGTCCAGACCATGCGCAGCCAAAGAATGAAAGCATATCCTTATCTGTCAAGATATGTTTTTACACTTACCTTGCTTGCCGAATCAGCCCAGCTTCCCAAAAGTGTGATCGCCTGGCATATTTATGCCAAAAAGCAGCTGGAATTGAAAAACCAGAAAAAATTTCTAAGCTTTCTGGTTTTTACTAACGATCTTCTTGAAAGGGAAAGTTTGTATCATACCCGTTCCATCACGTGGAATTACGAAAAAGCCAAATTCAGGTTTGTTCTGGATACCAGTTTTCTGGTCACTTTCGATGAGTTGTCGCTGGTCTGTGCTTCCAAAAAGGACAGCTCGGTGATCAACCATACAAGAGGCGTTTACATCTATGACAAAAACCTGTGGCGGGGAAAAGGGGGTACGGTTAACTGGACCCGCTTTGGGAAAGATTTTGAAGATCAGATTTTTGTTGAACTTCAGGATTATTCCGTAAATATCAAAACGGCAACCTATTCAGCCGACTCGGCCATCCTCCATTACAAAAGGTTCTTCACTAATCCTGTCCTGGGAAAATTTACCGAAAGGATATTGTCCAGCCCACCAAACATCAGGAGTTCCTATCCCCGTTTTGAATCTTACCGGTTCGATTTTGAAATTCATAACATTTATCCTGATATTAACTTTATCGGCGGATTTTACCTGAATGGAATACGCCTGTTTGGCCTTGGCGGTAAAAACCATGATGCGGTAATAGAGCTGTTCAAGGATAATAAACCGGTTGGCAGGCTAAAGTCCGATTTGTTTTCCCTCGGTGACAATAAACTGGAGTCGCAGAAATCGGAGGTGGTTTTTTATCTTGAAAACGATTCCTTGTATCATCCCGGTCTGACTGTCAAGTTTCGGGTAGACAGTAAAAAACTGGAAATGTTCAACAACAATGCCGGACAAGGGATCATTCCGTTTTTTGATTCATATCATCAGCTGGATATTTATGCTCCTGCACTGTTCTGGAACCTCGACAGCCTGAAAATGAACTTCAGGAGCTTGAAAGGGGTGTCAAAAAGTTCGTTGGCTTCCTTTGTTTCGAGCAATTATTTTTCGGAACGCGAATTTTATCAAATCCAGGGCATTGATGAAATAAACCCCATGTATGTAATACAGAACTATTTGAAAACATACAACGACCGTGAAATTCAACTTGGTGCCCTGGCTTCTTATATGAACAAATCCCCTGAGCAGGTTTCCGCTATGCTGATCAACTTGTCCAACAAAGGTTTCCTGGTTTACAATCCACGCGAGAAAAAAGCGTTTCTCAAAGACCGGTTTTACGATTTCCTGAATGCCAAATCCGGAAAGTCCGACTACGATGTCATCCGGCTCGTTTCCAAAGCCCCTTCCAATAAAGCGAATGCAACCATTGACCTGAAAAGTTTACAACTGGATGTTTTTTATGTGCCCGAGGTTTTTTTGAGTGACTCACAGGAGGTTTACATCTTCCCCTACGATAAAAACGTGTCGTTTAGAAAAAACAGGGATTTTACGTTTAACGGAAAAGTTAATATGGGGCTGTTCGACTTTTATTCACGAAACAGCACTTTTGTTTACGACAGTTTTATGATCCGCATGAATTATATTGATACCATGGCTTTCAGGGTTTACTCCTACGACTCATTAAACAGGGTTGACTCAGTAATCAGAGTGAAAAATGTGATCACAAACATCAATGGGAAAATCTATATTGACATGCCGTTTAACAAATCGGGGCTGAAAAAATTTGACCAGTTTCCCATCTTCATTACCGACGAATCCAGCTATGTTTACTTCAACAGACCTGGTATACAGGATAGCACTTTGCTCCCGGAGAATTTTTATTATAAAGTAGAACCCTTTGAACTGGACAGCATCCTGGCTTTTAGCACACAGGGAATAAAGTTTAACGGAGCGCTAACATCATCCGGGATATTTCCGCTCATCAAAGAGCCCCTTGTCGTAATGCCTGATTATTCGCTGGGTTTTGAACACGAAACACCGCCCGATGGCTATCCGGTGTATGGCGGTAAAGGACAATTTACTAAAAAGATAATTTTAAGCAATGAAGGCTTCAGGGGAGATGGTAAACTGGATTATCTGACATCCCGGTCGTTTTCCGATGGTTTTGTCTTTTATCCCGATTCGCTGGTTACCGACAGGGGATATGATTTCAAGGTGTTGGAAAGCCCGGATAAATATGATTTTCCGTATGTGTATGGCGATTCGGTAGATATCAAATGGCTGGTGGATACCAATATGATGTTTGTTTATATACCTGAAAACGACTCACTCGATATTTACGATGCCGCACACATGACCGGGAAGCTTACCTTATCGCCGCAGGCCATGGGTGGTGACGGTTCGTTTTATTTTGAGAAGTCGGAGATCAGTTCCAAAGATTTTGATTTTAAGTATTCGGAGCTGACAGCCGATTCCGCAGATTTTTTTCTTAGAAAAGATTCTGACACCCTTGTTTTCAGATCGAACGGTTACTTCGCAAAAATTGATTTCGCAAGTCAGACAGGTGAATTCCAGCATCTTTATGATAATTCCTATGTTGAGTTTCCCTACAATAAATACCGGTCAACACTTGATGAGGTAAACTGGGAAATGGAAAAGGATAAAATAATTTTGAAAAGCAACCTGAGCGGAAATTATAAATCACTCGATACACTAAATGATCTGCAGTTGATTGATTACCGGTTAAGCGGCCCTGAATTTGTTTCCATTGAAGATGATCCCGATTCCGTGTTGCGTTTTTTTGCAGGCCGTGCCAGTTACGACTTAAATAGTTTTACCATTGATGTTGACAGCGTTAAACTGATCAAAGTGGGTGATGCCGCTATTTTTCCAAACAATGAGTATGTAAAACTCCTCAGGGATGGAGCAATCTATACCCTGCACAATGCCACCATAATTGCTGACACAGTGAACAAATATCACAGAATTTATGATGCCGATGTTAACATCATCAGCAGGCACTGGTATTATGCAAAAGGTTATCTTGATTACGTTGACCGCCTGGGAACGGCACAGCCGCTTTACTTTTACAGGGTACTGGTCAACAGTAGGGGCATTACTTCCGGCTATGCTGAAATTCAGGAAAATGAAATCTTTTTCCTGAGCCCCGAATATTATTATATGGGACAGGTCAACCTGGAAGCGGATAAAAAATTCCTTAACTTTTTCGGGGGTTACCGGATCAATCAGGATTGCGTTGATCAGGAAATCCATTGGATTTCGTTTGTTAAACGACTTGATCCGGATCATATTCATTTCGACCTGAACCCGAATACCCTGGACATGGACCACCACCCGGCTCTGTTTGGCCTTGCCCTGTCGCAGGACGATGATACCTATTATCCTCTGATATTACAGTCAAAGAACAAACCGGGTGATGAAGTCCTGATCAATGCATCGGGGATCATCAGGTATGATACAGCTTCGATGTCATACCAGGTTGGCCAGCGCTTGCCCGAAGGGGTTAAAGAAGGAGATTCCGCTTTTGTTGAATTGAATACAAAGCGTTGTATCCTCGATGGTTATGGTACTTTTAACCTCGGACTTGGGTTTAAAATGTTTAAGCTGGTCGCCGCCGGTGAATTCACACATCTCATCGTTCCCGATTCCACTTATTTACGAACGGCATTGCTGATGGATTTTTATTTCGATGAGGTTGCCCTAAATATGATGATAGATAGCCTGCGCCTTGTTAATTCGTATAAAAACATGAGCGGTGAAGGATATTTGCCTATACTGATCACCCAACTGATGGGTATTGAAAAAAGCAGGCGGCTGATTGTGGAGATGAGCATGTACGGACAGATGAAAAAAATGCCCGATATTCTTAAAAACACTTTCCTTTTCAGTGATGTAAGGTTTAAATGGGATGCAGAAAGCCATTCGTTTGTTTCCCGGGGGCCTATCGGTATAAGCCAGATAGCCGGGGTGCCGGTCAATAAATATGTGATTGGATATGTACAGATCAAAAAAAGCAGGGTATTGCCGGAAGTTTCCTTTTATTTTCAACTGAATAAGAAACAGTGGTACTTTTTTAATTTCCAGAATGGGATTTTACAGGTTTTGTCATCGGATATTGCATTTAATGATTATATTACGGAATTAAAATCCAGCAAACGGATTCTCAACGAAACAAGTACGGACAAATATTATGAGTTTGTAACCACCACGCGGAGAAAAGTGGTTGATTTTCTAAGGGAAATGGATGCCATTGAAAAACGGATAAGATAACTTGTTTCGGGGTAATAGTTATACTGGTTTATTTTGATACTATGGATATTTTTTGGCTTATTACGGGTTTTGTTGTTGCTTATCTTTTGGGTTCATTTTCCACAGCAGTGTGGGTCGGTAAATTGTTTTATAAAGTTGATGTCCGTGACGAAGGTTCAGGCAACGCAGGAGCCACCAATACCATAAGGGTGCTCGGTGTATGGGCGGGTATCCCCGTTATTGTCATTGACATCCTGAAGGGATACTTTGCAGTATGGCTTATGCAGTATTTTGTCCCTGCCGGATGGGCTGAAAATGGGGTAATTTACGCCGGGACCATTGCAGGACTGCTTGCCGTTATCGGGCACACACTTCCTGTGTTTGCCGGTTTCAGAGGGGGTAAGGGCGTAGCCACTTTCCTTGGAATGGGTATTGCACTGTACGGAATGCCTGTCCTGATATCTGTTGTTGTTTTTGTGATTGTTCTTCTGGTTACCGGCTATGTTTCGCTTGGTTCTGTATTCGGAGGCCTTGTTTTTCCGTTTGTTGTTATTTTTTATTACAAAGTTACAAATCCCGCCCTGGTAATTTTATCTGTTTTCGCTGCACTCTTTTTACTCTGGACACACCGTAAAAACATTGTCCGTTTACTGAAAGGGAACGAAAACAGGATTTTGTATAAAAAACAAAAGCGGCACCCCCCTGCAAACCAATGACAATAAAAACAAAATCCAAACAGTAACTAAAACTGAACACCGAATTTGAGGGAAAGCCTTTCGATATGAGATTCGGGACCGAGAAACGGCTTGGTTTCAGATGGGTTAAAAAATCGGGAAATATGATAGGCATATTCAACATTTATGATAAAGTTGGTAATCTGAATGCCTGTTCCTGCAGTCAGCCCGAATTGCGGGTTGACAAAATCGTTATTCCTGAAATTCAGGTTTGCGGTTGACATCAACAGGGCCTTTCCTATAAAGGGCCCTCCCAGAATATTCCATTTGAAAAAAGGTTTTTGCAGGATTTCATATCCAACATTTAGCGAAAAATCAAATTCATGTAATGGGGTATTTATCGGATTTCCCGCTCCTGTTTTAATATTGCTCCTGCAACGGATAAAATCAATTCCCCCCTGGTAAAAAGGCCGTTTTCCATACCTGAGATAAAGGCCAAAGTTATACCCCGGTTTGGTGGATGAATACTTGTGAGAATCAGGTAAATTAACCTGAACGTTTGTAAAACCGGTAGTAAACCCGGCATAGACAGCCTGGCTTATGCCCTGCCTTGAAAAAACGAGCAGGATCAGAACGGTAATTGTGATGCTAATTAATTGTTTATTCATGTTTTTCAGCCGGCACAAAACTACGCAGGAAATAAATACGTTTTTCCATCAATAACAAATTTTACATCCATTAACCTCGGCCACAAGGGTGGTTTCAGGCCCTTTTGCCAGACATTAAACTGTTTCAACATCAGTTGGAGTGTGTCATTGTCCTGTTTATCCAGGTCGAAATGTTCGTATTTGTCCCGGCTGATGTTATAGAGCTCTGCCCAGTTGTCGCGGATGCTCATCATAAATTTCCAGTCTTTGTTGCGCATGGCATAAATATGATCTGCACGCCAGTAAATAGCCTCGTGCGGATAGCCATCGTCTTTGCCGGTTACAAACGGGATCAGGTTAACGCCGTCGTAAACACGGTCGCCGGGAAGATTAATGCCGGCAACGTCAACAGATGTTTTAAAAATATCCATGGAACTTACCGGTTTTTCATACACCACACCTTCGGGCAAATGATTCTTCCACCGCATGATAAAAGGGATATTAACACCTCCTTCAAACCAGGTCATTTTACCGCCTTTATAAGGATAATTGGTTGTGGCACCTGTATAAGTTGCTCCTCCGTTGTCGCTGATAAAAAAGACCAGGGTATTTTCATCCAGGCCCATTAGTCTGATATTGTTCATCAGCGATCCGATGGCATCGTCAAGGGCATGGATCATCGCATAATACACTCTTTTGTTTTTATCTTTAGTGTCCGCATGCATTTCATAATAGGAACGGGGAGCCTGGAAAGGAACATGCGGGGCATTGAAAGCAAGATATAAGAAAAAGGGGTTTTTCTTATTTTTGTTCACTGCCATATATTCAACGGCTTCATCCAGAAAGGCATCAGTCAGATAACGGTCTTCCTTCACCACTTTGTTGTTGCGCCGTATGGCGCTGGTTCCCTTACGGCCGTTTTTCCATTCGTATTTTGAACTGTATATATCCTGAATATTATTCACCATATTGGGTGAGTTGCGTTTTTTTGAATACAATGAAAAGGCACCATAAAAACCAAACTGATAATCGAAACCTCTTGCATTGGGGATATGGTCTTTTGAGAATCCTAGGTGCCATTTTCCGATGCAAGCCGTGTTGTAATTTTTTGTCTTCAGCAATTCGGCAAGATTTATTTCAGAAGGGGGGACACCCTGCTTTTGAATCTGCCATTCGGCCGGGTAACGGGGTTTGGTATTCATCACGTAATCGCTTGTGTTTATCAGGTATTTCCCGGAGGCATAAACCAGCATGTTATTGGGATAGAATTCCATAGGTTGGGTTTCGAAGCCATAACGGGTTGGGTACCGTCCGGTGAGAATGGCAGCACGCGAAGGGGCACAAACCGGTGAAGTTACATAGCAATCAGAAAACAACACACCTTCTTTGGCCAGTTTATCAATATTGGGGGTTTTCATGGTTTGTGAACCATAAGCAGAAACCTCAGACTTACCAAGGTCATCCACCACAATGATAACTATGTTGGGCCGCCTTACTGAATCAGTCGTGTCTTGCTGGCCCGTTAAAAAACGCTGCTTAAAAGTAATTTTATCCTTGTTGTATGTAATTTTCCATTTGCGCGAAGCCGTAGTGAAAGGATAAGTGCATGCCCCAACGATCAGAAAAGCCGCCAGCGCAATTAAGATGATCCTTTTGAAATAAATACGGTCATGGCTCATAAAAATCGAAAATAAAAACCGGTTACTGAATTACCGGTCGCAAAAATAACAAAGAATATACAGTTGTGTGTAAAAAATAAATTTACCTGCCTTATTTTAATAATATTTTGAATTTGCAGGATAGCAAAAAAATTGAGGAGAAGGGGAGAGGTGCATGACGGCTATCTTCTGCTTTTGTAAAGCCTTGTTATTCTGATGGCCGCTTTAATTCGTGTTTCAGTATCGTTTGTCATTTCACAAAAGGCAACATGCTCATATTCACAGGAATTGCCGATGGTTTCCGCCATGGCCCTGAATTCATTCTGTTGCCATCCTATATACCCGAGGTAATTATCAAAATCAATAATACTGCCCTTTTTAAGGTGGGGGAGCAGGTTCTCCAGAATATATTTTGTAGAACGATATTGTTTGACATCCATGTGCAGGTAAGCAATACTCTTGTCTTTAATTTTCAGGTTGTCCATAAATGTAGTCAATGTCTCTTCAATAACACCTTTGTGCAGTTTTACGTTAGGCAATACCACCGGCATTCTTCCATTGAGGTTAAAATTATTATTTTCTTTCTCGGGAATGCGGGGTTTTCCGGCTAACCCCGTAAAAGAGTCAAATCCGAATATCCTTCGCTTATCTCCCGTTTCATCCAGTTGTTCGGCAAGGTAGTTAATGCTTTTTCCTTTATAAACCCCAAATTCAAACAGCAAACCTTCCTTCGGGATTTCCTGTATGATGAAATTCCAATATTTTAAATCACGAAAAAATAACAAGGCATCGCCGAGGTTTTCAGAAATATATTCAGCACTTTTTTTCCGGGTCATCCTTTCCATTTCGTAAAAGATGCTGGTTGAATCCAACTCTCTTTTAGCCAGGGTGTTCAATCTGTGGAAAAACCGGACTACTTTCCCGCTTGGTTTTAATAACTTATCCATCTGCAGCACATAAAAAAATATGATAATCTTTCTTCATAACGATAAATAACCATAAAGTCAATTCTCTATACGTAAAAAATATGATTTAGGTTTGGTTTATTTTAAGTCTGGCAATAAACACACGCAATTAACCGGAAGGATTAAGGATAATGATCATTTTGCCCGGTACAAATTACATACAGCCCCTAATGCTGAACGGCCAGTTTGTTTACGGATTTCTTCCCGTTGGTTTCAAGGATCAGAAAATAGATGCCGGCCTTTAAACCGGCCGTGGATACCTTCAGGCTTTGAGGGCCTTTTAGCTGTCTTTCGTTTAAGAGCAGCTTAATTCTTTTTCCCGACAGGTCATTAACTGACAAGGTTACCATATCCCCCTTTTCCATGTAATATGCAATTGTGGTTTCCCGGTCTGCCGGGTTTGGAAACAGGTCAATGGTTCCTTTCTGATCCGTTTTGTTTACGGGCGTGGATAAAATAAGGAAGGCTTTTTTAAGCACAATGAAATTATCGGGATCAAAAGTAAGCAGATCAGGTTTTTTGTCAAATACCCAACTGTAATCTTCATTGTTTTCCAGGTTCATAAAATAAAGGGCCGTGTCAGAACCGTCATCAAAGGTGATGAGCACATTTAATTTCATGGGGAAGAAGGGTGCATCGGTTTGTATCTGCTTTGCTGTAAACTTTACTTTCCACAGGTTTCCGTTTTCTTTTTCAATACTGTAACCGTTCAAATACACAGGGTTATTGGGCTGATCCAGCCAGGCATCGAAATACCAGTGCATGTCCTGCCCGGTTGTTTCGCTCATTTTATCAATAAAGCCTTTGGTGGTGGCATTTTTGAATTTGAAGTCGGTCGTATCGGTGGCATAGGCCTTTATGGCTTTAAAAAACAGGCTGTCACCCACGATATACCTGAACTGATGGATGATGCAGGCGGCTTTGGTATAGGTGATGGCCCCGTTGAACAGGGTGTCGTTTGGCGGTACATCCACAGCCCAATGCGGATTGTAAACCGGCCATCCCGGATTGTTTTCCAGATAGTATTTGGCATCTTTGTCAATCTTTTCCTTATAGGCATCATATCCGCCATAGGACTCAAGCCAAAAGGCTTCTGACCAGGAAGCAAAGCCTTCGTTCAGCCACAGGTCGGCCCAGGTGCCGGGACTGATCAGATCGCCAAACCACTGGTGGGCAAACTCGTGAGAGAGAAGCCCTTCCCACCAGCAGCCTTTGCAAACGGTGGTCAGCGTTTGGTTTTCCATGCCTCCCCAGGGAAATTCCTTTCCTGCGGCAGCAAATCCGTTTTTTACAAACGGGTGTTCGCCGTACCATTCCGAATACCAGTCACACATTTTCAGCACCGAATCTGCCGCCTGTTCAATATAAATGTGGTCAATGGTGTTGTAGTAAAACCGGAAAGGGATCAGTGCGCTGTCGGAGGGGCGCTTCCAGTATCTGATATCGAGGTTGTAATTTCTTTTGGACGTTATGACCATCAGGTAGGTGGCAATGGGGTTGTCACTGCGCCAGTGGTAGGAGAGGGTGTCACCCGAGAACAGAGAATCCACCAAAGCGCCGTTGGAACCCAGTTTGACATCGGAAGGCACTTTAGCCCATATTTCCAGAGCGGCCTTATCGGCAGGGGAGTCCCAGCAGGGAAACCATCTGCGGGCACGCTGGGGTTCACAGTCGGTAAAAACGAATGCATTATTACAATAAAAGGTGCTGTCTTCCACATCAAGATGCTGATATCCAATGGAAACGTTCACGGTGTCACCGGGCTGATAGGTTTTGTCAAGATTGATTTGCAGGGTGTCGTTTTGATGGACAAAAGAAACGCCGGCTAATCCCACGTTATTGACCTGTAACGATCTGTTAGAGGCATTCAGTTTGATACTGCCCAGGATAGAATCTACCCTGAACCTGACCTCCAGTTCAGCCTGGTATGATTGCGGATAGGGTGGGTCGTAGTTGTTCATCAGGTTGATGTGCATACTGTATTTTAAAACATTGTATTTATGTGCGAGTGTGTTTGTATCCGCCGGCAGGGGCGGGGGGTAGTTCATTTGCTGCTTTTTCAGGGCACAGTAACCGCCGCCGCTCTTTTCAAAGGACTGGGCGTTGATGAAGCCAATGCCTGCAAAAAAAGCCACCAGCATGAGTGCCCGAAGGGTTGATATTTTCATTTTACCGGATTTTTTCAACGGTTAAAATTACGCATTCCCGGCTTTGGTTATACAGAGGGGATAAAACAAAAAACCGGATGGTTTTATGCCTTCCCGTGTTGCTTTTGCCAATGCCTCATCAACAATGACGGGAAAATTTAAATGCAATAATTTGGATTTTTAAAAAAAACACTAATTTTACAGGACTAATCAGGAAAACCGGAATGCACCTTTCTTTTTTAAATGGGGCGAACCCCCCTTAAGAAAATTAAACAGGACGGTTACTTATTGAACGAACGCCAAACCATGATGTTTGAGAAAATTTATAAAACCCGCATCAATGGATTTGAACTATAAACCACAAAAGGTGTGTATATCCGCAGGAGAGATGTTGGATATATACAGAAAAGGTGAACATAGAAGTAGTTGTGTTTAATAAAAAAGAGAACCTCAATGAAAATAACAAATAAAACTGATATTCTAAAAAGTTTTGGATTTATCATTCTGATATTCCTATCAATTAGATGTCAAAAGTCAAATGATAATAACGATCAAAATAAATATGGACTTTTTACTAAAAACATTGTGGTGGACGGGGTATCAAGACGGTATGCAATTTATATTCCGCAGAATATAGGAACATCACTTGTTCCGCTTATTTTGGAACTTAACGGCGGTCAGGTTTATATTGAAGATATGACAGGGGAAAGTGGTCATAAATCACCTTATAAATTATGGATGAACCTTGCTGAAACCGAAAATTTTATAGTTGTTTATCCCGAAGGTTTACCCGGCACATCAGGAAGGCCTACTTGGAATGATTGTCGTTCAAATTTTATCGCTAATTCTAATGCAGACGATGTTCTGTTTATTTCAAGTTTAATTAATGAAATATCTCTCAATTACCCTATTGACCCAAATAGAATTTATGCTTCTGGACCTTCAAACGGAGGGTTTATGGCTTTAAGGCTTGCTGTAGAACTGTCAGATAAAATTGCTGCTGTTGCTGCAACTATCGCTGCTATGCCCGATAGTTCGGAATGCGGGCAGCCGCAAAATCCTGTTTCGGTATTATTTATGAATGGGACAAATGACAATTATGTTCCCTATAACGGCGGAACAATTGGTAATCCGCCGGATCCCGACCACGGCACTATTTATTCAACCGAAGAGTCGGTTAAAATATGGACTACTTTTAATCAAACCGATACGATTCCCATTATATATAATTTTCCTGATTTAGACAATACAGACGGAGGAATAGTAACAAGATACATTTATTCAAACGGCATTGAAGGAACACAAGTTGTTTTGTATAAAGTAAACGGAGGCGGTCATTCCGCACCGAGCATTAAAGAACGATTTTCAAGTTTGTTTGAATTATTGTTTAACAAACAAAATCACGATATCGAAATGACAACAGAAGTGTGGAATTTCTTTAAAGACAAAACATTGAATTAACAAATTACTACACACAACATTATAGAATTTAAGACACAGTTGAGCCCAAAAAACCAGGTAGCGGATTAAAGAAATATCCACTACCTGGTTTTTTTCTGTTTTTTTCTGTACAGCCCATGCTCAATTGAGTTTTAAATTATGCCTGTCCCATAGCTTAAGCGTATTGGGATTGGGCTAAACCGTTGATTGCAAGCACCTCCGTTAATGGGGATTTAATGCTTTTGAACGGTTTATCCATTCAAGCACCTTTTCGGGATGGGCAAAAGGTTTTTGGATGTTTACTGCACAGAGTTTCTGGTAAAGTTTGTCTATGAGTGCGCCAAAGGCTTTCTTGCCCTTTATTCCACTGGTTTTCTTTGTGAAAGAAAGGTTGGACAAACTGCCGTTGGCCCCTGTTAAAAAGAAAATCAGAAAAAATTTGGATTTTATATTATTTGTACGTATATTTGTACAATAATATGTACTAAATAAATATTGACATGTTAACAACATCAATTTCAGACTTTAGAAAGGATATGAAAAAATATCTGGACAATGTTACCGAGAACTTTGAGACCTTGATTATTAATCGGGGCAAAGACTCAGGAGTAGTCATAATTTCATTAGATGAATATAATTCATTAAATGCGACCCAACACGAATTATCGTCAAGAATAAATGAAAACAGACTTGACTCAGCAATTGAGAAACTGAAAAATAATTCTTCATTTGAAAAAGACCTCATAGATTCATGAAATATATATTTGTCGACGAATCATGGGAAGACTATTTGTATTGGCAAAAAACCAATAAAAAAACATTAAAAGAATTAATGACTTACTAAGAAATATTTCCCGGGAACCCTATTCAGGAATTGGAAAACCAGAACCTTTGAAACATAAATATAAAGGTTTCTGGTCACGTAGAATCGACGGGGAACATAGACTAATTTATCGGGTTAAGGACAATGAAATACACATTGCAAAATGCAGATTTCATTATGATTAAAAAAACAACAAGGGGGAACATGCATTCATACTGCATACCGCAATTGGTTGTAAATATGATCTAATTATCAGCACCCAAATACCTGTCTCCCCGGTGGCACAGCATGCCCGGCATCACCGGCACAATATGACTGCAACATCCAAATTGCAGGAAAAAATCTGTTTAAGGGTTAAAAAACAGGCGAAAGTGTAAGGATAACGTTTAGGGTATAGGTGTCGGCGCCAAGATGTTGACTGAGCATTGTCTGAGGGTTCATGTTGCCCCGTTGTGTACCGCATTCCCAGTTTAATGTAAAGGAGTTACGGATGGCATAGCCTTTGTTTGAGAGGCTGCCCTTGGTCATCAATGTAACATCAGTACTCGACAGGGCAAGGGGCAAGAATTGGGCATTGTTGATGATGTTTGTCCCGTCATCCTGGTTTGTGCCGGTGGATACCACCACCACCCCCACATTATCCAGTTGCATAGTGTTGGATGGATTATTGGTACCATAAAACATGTTCTGGTCGGCTGAAAAATCAAGTTTCCAGTTATAGATTGATTCAATACGAATAAATGTAGATTGTCCTCCTCCCTGAATGCCATTTAAATATTTTGTCATTGTGTCAAATGTAAAAACAATACTTTGACCCGAAAGTATATTAATGACCAAGTCAGGATTGGGCGGGGGTATGTCCTGTGCTTTAAGAACCCCGTTGCCCAAAAAGAGAGCAAAGACAAACATCAGTATTTTAATTCTTATCTTCATTAATTTATGTCCACAAAAAAAAATCTTCGCTCACTTTATTTTCCGGACGAGTTGGTTGTCCTTAAATTCTGCTTTTTCCACAACACTCCCGTTTTCATCAAAAGCGGTGGCTATCCCGTTGAGGTTCCCTTTTTCATAATGGAGTTCCAGTTTTACTTTTCCGTCTTCATAAAACTCAGTCCATACACCTGTTTTCAGGTCATTTTCATATTGCCCCTGTTTAAAACGGTTTCCGTTGGGATAATACAACAGCCACCTGCCGGTTGTTTTTCCCTGTATAAAATTTCCGGTTTGTTTCAAAGTTCCGTTCTCATAATAAACGTTCCATTTTCCTGTTGGCAGTCCGTTAGAATAACTGCCTTTCATATATAATACGGAATCGGGATAAAAAGTTTGCCATTTACCTGTTCTTTTACCTGAAATTACTTGTCCTTCTTCGTACAATGCACCATTGGGATGAAATTCCTGCCAGAGACCGTTGGGCATCCCGTTACTATAATTGACTTTTAATTTAATATTGCCATTGTCGTGATAAACCAGATAAGGCCCGTCAATTTCATGCACATTATAACTGTAGGTTTCTTCAACCTGTCCGTTTTTATAATAGGAAGTATAAGTGTCAACGAAATAGGGATCGTCAATAGTGGCTTTTTCCTGAAGCTGTCCGTTGTCATAATATTTTTCGTAAACACCATGTTTTATACTGTCGGCATATTCAAAACGGTAATGCAGGTTTCCGTTTGGCCAGTATCCGGTGACTAAGCCATTCAATTTGTTGTGCTTGTAGATCCTGGTTTCCTGTAACTGGCCATTGGCATCGTAAAAATTCATTTCACCGGTCAGGGAATCATTGAGATATGCCCCTTCATACTTGACTTTCCCGTTTTCATAATAATTTATGAAAGGCCCGTTTAGATATCCGTTTTTATAACGGGCTATCCTTTTAATTGCCCCTGTAGGGTAATAGGTTGTCCAGGTACTGTCCAGCAAATTGTTATGGTAATATCCTTTCTGCCATATACTGCCTGTGGAGTAAAAAAAAACGGCATCTCCCTCTTTCAAAGTATCGTTTCCTGAGCCCAGATAGTGATAAATGCTGTTAATGGTTCTGTTGGTGGAATCATTGAAAACCGTATCAACAGATAGTTTTTGTTGTGCAAAGATTAGCCCCGCGAAGGACATGATCAAAATAAGAAAACCTGATTTTTTAAACATAAGCTATTTTACTTCAATATCGAGTTGAACACCTTCCAGTTGATCGTTGTATCCGTAATCAAGGACTGCAGCCACCGAATACCTGCCGGGCTGTAAATCTTTATCAAGAGTATAGGTAACATCTTTGGTTGATTCGGGCAGCAATGAAAATTCGATGGGTTCCGAAGTAAACTCCTCGGCTGTAGCAATATTGGAAACCGTGAAGAAAACTTTACAGTTTAAAATTTTATCCCCGAGATTGATCACTTTAGAGGAATAGGTCCTTGTGCTGTCATCGCCGATGGTTTCCGTTAAACCCTCGATAGAAGCTTTGTAAAGCGTATTGCTTGCAGGGGATTGAAAGATGGGAACGGCAATCCTGGCTGCCACATGGATACCCATTTGTATGTTCTTGTCAATGGCCCCCGGTCCTGTTTTTTCTTCAGCCGACTGGATGAACAAGACCGACCATTTGGTGGAATTATCATTTTCAGGAACCAGTATAGTCACATTTACCGTTCCCGTCTGATTGGGCTGCAGGGTGACCAGTGGCGGCGAAACGGTAAGCCAGTCGGAACATGAACGTCCAACCGTACCGGGTTTGAAATATTTTACATTACCTTTTTCATCGGTCAACCAATCGCTAAGGTTAAACACAAAGTTCTGTTCGGTTGTCCCTTTGTTCCTGATATGCACTTGCTTTGTTTGGGAGGTTCCCGGATTGGCTGTAAAATTTAACTTGGCCGGAGTAACCTCTAATTTTTGGGCAACAACAGGCACGCTCATTGCGATGACTAGAAGACCAGTCATCAATACATTTGTTTTTCTCGACATTTCCATAACTATTATTTTTATTGATCAATTAATTGTATTTGTTATTGTTCCATCTAACTGCTAATTAAATATCAATACCTTTGTGTTGATGACCGATTGACTGGTCTGAACCCGGACGATGTAATAGCCTGTCGTTTCGTTGATGGTCAACTGCATGAGCTTATTTTCAGAAACGGGACTTGTGGCCACTATCTGCCCTTGCAAATTATAAACTATTACTTCCCCATTAAGTTCCTGTACTGTGTTTTTAATGATGAATATTTTTTTTCCGCTCGAATATACTGTAAAATAATTATCAGGTGTAATGTTGTTGATAACATCGGGCGAAGGGTTGAAAAAAAGTTTAAACCGGGCATTGTCATTGTCCGGATTATGATAGAATCCGTAAGATTCTTCCTGTTTCAGGTCAATGATCTTTTGTTCAAGCATGTCTTTGAGGTATAACCCGATTTGTGGATCAAGGTTTGTACGGTCAGACAGGTTAATGCTATAATACCCTGCTTTGGCACATTTAAAGTCCAAAGGTACGGAAAGATTGTCTTCTATTTGCGGCAGGGTATTCAATGCAAACTCATAACCTTTATTTTCAAAATAAAGTTGAGGTACATCGGGATTCATACTGAATAATTTAGTGGCATCCCAATTGCGGTCAAAAGCCTTTGTAGTCCCTTCGATAAAACGCACGATAGTTTCATCCGTATGTCCGTCACCTTCGGCAACCAGGCTGACGAGGGGATAATCAAAAATTTCTTCCGACTTATAAAAATCCGGTGTTCCTGTAATAAACCCGGTCCTCACGGCATTGGCAATCCCGAAGTTCCCGTTTGAAGTGGCTTGTACCCAAAATCCCTGGTTGGATGGAATATATTGCGTTCCTCCGTTAATACCGATAGGAGCTCCGCCGCCAATCCATATTGTATATTGATCGTTTGGGCCGTCCCAGATGTATTTTGCATCGTTGATGCTGGTTTTTGTCCAGCCTGAAGAAGCCTGCCAGTCCACCGGAGAAGGGTAAGGGTTAGCCACCAGGTTCCACCCTTTGTGAGAAGCAATTTCGGTGGGTGTTGAGTTGGTGAGGCTGACACCTATGCTATAAGCACCTGTGTTCAGTTCATTGCCGGTTCCGGTGTAATCAACCAGTTCAGCCGTGCTGTCATACACATCATACCCCCTGAAAACCGAAAGGGCACCGCTGTACATCACCCAGCCGAAGTTCCAGTCGTTGTAAATCATGGACTCATCATAGTAGAAAACCAACTGTGTTCCTGTGTAAACACCGGAATTTGCGCTGCTGACAGGTGAGGCAACATTGTGCCAGACATTTGCCGTTAAATACCGTTCGACGGATACATTGCCTGTTATGGTCACATCACCGTTGGTCGTCTGGTCGGAAAAATAGCCCGATGACCCGTTGATGGCATTGATCTTGAAATTGGTGCCTACATACAAAGTGCTCCCCTGCTTGATGCTGATCAGCCCGCCGGGGTCAATGGTAAGCTGGGCAAAAGCAGTATTTACCATAGCGATGAGAACAATAATTAAGACAATGGTTATCAGTTGCTTTATGTTGGTGTTGTGTTTCATACTTAAAAAAAACAGAAGTTTATTTGCTATGCCTTATTATTTTTTTGTCTTTAATGTCCGGTTGGTTAAGGGTTACCTTTTTACGCTTAACCTCTTTGGATTTTATTACTTTTCCCGGTGTTTCAATTACTCCATGACTTGTTGCACTCATGTTAGCATCGTAAAATATCCCCTTTTCCGGTGGTTGGTTGTACAGTTCCGGCATAAGGTATTTCCCTTTTTCATCTTCTGTTTTGTCAACCACATCCGTTTCCCGGTTCCTGTATTTTTGCATGTAAGGGTCATTTCGATCGGCATACACTACCCACGACACTTTCTGGTTGGGTTTCCCCCCACCGATGGTAAACTGCCCGTTGTCGTCTATTTCATTTTTGATATAGAGGTTTGGTGACTGAACACCGATTGAGGTCAGGGTATAGGAATAATTGATGTTGATGGTGGTAAAATAATCGGGCAAAGTGACCTGTGCTTCGCCGTTGCTGTTGAGTACAACAACACCCCTGTACATGTTCAGCACTTCGTTGGATTCGATGGAATAATGTTTTAGTATCTTGTTCTCAGGATCCCTCGGGTCGTCAATAACAAAAGATTTTGTTCCGCTGGCACCCAGGTTGCCGTTGGCATAAACACCATATTTGTTTCCCTGTCCGTAAACACCATATCCCCGATTGCTGTTGGCTGAAGCAACACCTTTAACACCCATCCCGTTCCTGGTTGTACCAGACCAATATCTATACACTCCAACACTATTGTTGTTGTTTCTTGTGGCATAGCCGGCAACACCACAGCCTGCACCCGTAAAAGCGCCACCGCTGCCATAGTGTCCGGATCCATCGTTAAAAGTATAATAACTACTGGCGTTATTGCCAACCCCTATCACACCTGTTCCATAAGTTGTATTGGTTCCTTTCGTGAAAACTCCATGATAACCGTTGAAAGAGCCACCCAGTGAATTTCCAGTGGTTATTATAGACCCGTTATTGGCCACCCCGATCACGCCAATTCCTGATGAGGTATTGGTGGCATAACCGTAAACACCGTCACTTCCGCCGAAACCGCCACCACTGCCGTTTGATGTTGTGTAATAATTAGCACCATTGTTACCAACGCCTATCACCCCGGTTCCCGTTGAACTAGTACCTTTACTGTATGAACCGTCATTGCCGGTGAATGCGCCTCCCGTACCTGTGGCTATGGTTGCCAGGGTGCCAACATTGTTCCCACCGGCCACAATGCCGATACCTGCAGAAGCGTCATGTCCTACGGTAAAAACACCGTCCGAACCGTGGGCCGATAAACCAAAATAATGACTATTTAATGTGAAGCCCCCTATTCCCGAACCACTGCTCATTGCGCCATAACTGCTGGCAGCATTATTTATCATGTAAGCAGGATATCCGGCGTTGTTGTCTACGATGCCATAAAAGGCTAATGTACCGGCATCAGCGTAAACGCCGTAGGTATTTGAGTTAGCGTAAACACCAACATAATCCGAGTAAGCGTTGATAGCATAATTTTGGGTAGAATTTCCAATGGCTGTGAATAAGTCAGAAGCATAGGTAGGTGCTGTTGCACCAATAACAACCCGACCATCGGCCATTACCCTCATCCTTTCCGAGTTGTTTGTGTAAACGGCCATATCCTGATTGTCAGTTGTTCCCAGGAAGTTGGTTCCAACAGTTGTTCCGGCATTACCGCTTAATCCCCAGTAGTCGCTGCTGGTGCTGCCTGCATTAAACAAATTCCATTTTGAACCATCCCAAAAATAAAGCCCCACCGTCTGGTTGGCCCCGGTGTTGAATACCAATAAACCTGTTGCCGGGGAGGTAACCGGGCTGGGGCTGCTTAAATTGCTCGTCAGTGTTACCCGTGGGATCAATAATCCTTTATTGGTGGATACGATATCCAATGCCGCCGAAGCATCGGGGGAATTGGTCTGGATACCAATCTGCGCCATGGATGTCATTCCGCTCAACATCAACAAAAAGAGTAAAATTTTTCGCAACTTCATAATCTTATTTTTTGAAGGTTACACCTGCATTTTGTTACCGGCAGATTAAATCTCATAAAACAGTCACTCTCACAATAAAAACCGCATTATTATCTGCTTTCATATAACAAACCAATGTTTTACAAGGATTAGACCTCCAAACAAATTTTAAAACAAACAATAATAAGGATTTAATTCTTTGTTAAATCTTCTTTGATCAGCCACTTGTAAACAAGATTCTGTTAATAGTAATAGCGTTTACGTAAGTATTGTAAATCGGTTACAACGAAAAGCATAAAATCGTTTTTAAAAAAAACTAAATTTGCCTGTTCGTTTCAGTATATCTAAAATAATATAGTGTTTAAGTATTGAAACCTCCTTTTTATAACTGTTTCAAAATGAAAAAATCTGTATTTATCAGTTTGCTGGCCGCATTGACCGTTTTTTCAGTACGGTCTTATCCGCAGGCCAATCCGTTTATTCCGTTAAACGTTAAAAAAGCCAATTCTTCAGGCACACGGTCAGTCTCGGGCATGCCGGGGCCAAATTATTGGCAGAATCATTCAAAATACACGATCCGTGCAGAACTGTTTCCTGACAGCAGCAAGTTAAAAGGAAGGGAGGAAGTCGTCTATTTTAATGAAAGTCCTGATTCGCTGAAAAATATTGTGTTGCGGCTGTATCCGGATATTTACAAAAAAGGGAACGCCAGAAGCTGGCCTTTGAACCCTAATGCAGTGCGTGAAGGCATGGTGATTGAGAAGTTGTCCATCAATGGGGAAGACATTGATCTTGCAAACAGGAAATCGGCCACACGGTCGGCTACCAACCTTTATGTTCACCTTAATTCCCCGCTGCTACCGGGCGATTCACTGGAAGTGCATGCTGAATGGCATTTTCATGTATCGGAGACCAGTCCGGTGCGCATGGGAAATTATGGAGATAACCATTTTTTTATTGCTTACTGGTATCCGCAAATGGCTGTTTATGATGATATTGACGGATTGGATAAGGTAGAATACCTGGGAACGGTGGAATTTTACAACGATTTTAGTGATTATAACGTCATCGTAACGTTGCCCGGTAATTACATTGTTTGGGCCACGGGCTCATTAAATAACCGGAAGGAACTGTTCAACCGGCAGATTCTAAAACGGCTGGAAAAAGCAAAGACAGGGGACGAAGTGATCCCAATCTTCACATCAGAAGAAAGCAGGAAGGGTAAAGTGTTGAAATCAAAAGAAGTAAAGAATAGCTGGCATTATACAGCGACGGGTGTGCCTGATTTTACTTTTGCCGCTGCCCCTGATTTTAATTGGGATGCTTCATCAGTGATGGTGGACTCTGCCACCGGGCGCCGGGTGTTTGTTGACGCTATTTATCCCGACTCCACCCGTACTTTTGCTGATGCAGCAAAGGCATCGCGTGAATCCATTGAATATTTTTCTTATCAAATGCCCAAATGGGCTTTTCCTTACCCGCACATCACGGCTTTCTGCAATGGCCGGCAGGGTGGGGGCATGGAATCGCCCATGATGACAAACGATGGCGATCCCTCAAATAGCCGCTGGCTTTACGGTTTACTGGCCCATGAAAATGCGCATTCGTATTTTCCTTTTTACATGGGTACAAATGAACGGAAATATGCCTGGATGGACGAAGGCTGGGCTGTTTATCTGATTACCGATTTTTTAAAGGAAAAGTTTCCCGATTATGATTATGCAGGCCGTGGTGTTCATTCGTTTGAACAAATGAACGGACAGGAAAAAGAGCCCAACCTGATGACTTTATCATATACCATTTCTGATTACAGCGCTTACCGTTATCATGCCTATACACGCCCCGGGCTGGCTTATGCCTACCTGCGTGATGCACTGGGAGACAGTATTTTCCTGAAAGCATTGGACACATACATTGCCCGTTGGCACGGAAAACATCCTTTGCCATACGATTTCTTCAATACGTTTAGCTATGTGGAAGGAAGACCGCTTTTTTGGTTTTTCAAATCCTGGTTTTACGGACCGGCAAGGGCGGATCTCGGTATAAAAAAACTGACCATGAACAATGAGATCGTCATCGAAAATTATGGAGGATTGCCCTTGCCGGTTGTGGTTACCTGCACCTTCAAAGATGGTACAACCGAGACTTACAGCCAGTCTGTTGCGGTTTGGAGTTCGGGTCAGCAGGCAGTTATTGTACAGGCCGATCAAAGTAAAAAGATCAAAGAAATTGTTTTGGGTGATGGAAAGATACCTGACATCAATACCACAAACAATGAGATGAAATTAAATGAGGAATAAAACAAATTGACCTCAAATACTTTTCTAAATATTCAAAATTAATAATCCAACATGAAAAATTTCAGTTTATTGCTTCTTCTTATCATTACAGCAACCCTGCCGGTTTCGGCCCAAATTGCTCCCGATAAATATTATATTCAGTTTACCGATAAAAACAATTCCCCATACTCCCTCGATCATCCGGAAGATTTTCTTACCGAAAGGGCCCTGCAAAGAAGATCAAATCAGGACATTCCGGTAGTGGAGAACGATATACCGGTGAATCCCCAGTATTTACAAGGTGTTGCTGATGTTGGCGTGGAGTTGCTGAACCCCACACGCTGGCTCAATGGCGTAACGGTTTATACAACGGACTCCAGCCTTATTGACCAGGTCCTTGACCTGCCCTATGTTGCCAACGCCTTAAAACTAACCGGCGGGGGAACGGTAAAAGGGAAAGAGTTTTTTAAAAAGGAATCTTATGGAAAAGTGCCTGTAGCTTCGTCTCAATATAAGCAGCAAAGCGTAACAGATGAGTATGATTACGGGGATGCGTTCTTTCAAATCAACCAAATCAACGGCATTCCCTTACATAATGCCGGTTATCATGGAGAAGGAATGGTTATCGCAGTTTTGGACGGAGGATTTGACGGAGCACAGGAAAATCCTGTATTTGACAGTCTTTGGGCTGATAACAGGGTACTTGGAACTAAAGATTTTGTCAATATCGGTGGCAATGTCTTTACCGAAAGCCAGCATGGCAAGGAGGTGCTGTCAACCATGGCAGCCAATTGGCCCGGTGTGATGGTGGGTATGGCCCCCAAGGCTTCATACTGGTTATTGCATTCGGAGGATGTGAAATCGGAAAATGTGATTGAAGAATACAACTGGGTTTCCGCCGCCGAATTTGCCGACAGTGTTGGCGCCGATGTGATCAACAGTTCACTGAGTTACGTTGATTTTGACATGCCCCAATGGGACCATACCTACGACGATCTTGATGGAAATACGGCAGTATCAACCATTGGAGCTGATCTCGCTGTTAGTAAAGGGATTCTCGTTTGTAACAGTGCCGGCAATTCCGGTAATGATTCTTTTCCATGGAACGGTGCACCGGCCGATGCCGATAGTGTTGTTTCGGTGGGTGCAGTAGGGTATGACAACCAACGTGCCGGTTTTAGCAGTATTGGCCCTACGGTTGACGGACGGATACGTCCTGTTATAATGGCTTTAGGTTCAGGAACAACAGTTGCTGTTGGTAAAGATACCATTTCACATGGCAGCGGTACCTCCTTTTCCTCACCCATCATTGCTGGCATGAGTGCCTGCCTGTGGCAGGCCAATCCCGGTATGAAAGTCATGGATGTTTATAATGCGCTGAAACAAAGTGGAAATTATGCGGGCAATCCTGATAATTATATGGGATGGGGAATACCCGATTATGAGTTGGCCAACTCCATTTTAACAACTGTTGAAAATAACATTGAACCTGGTTATCAACTGTCCAGGGTTTGGCCCAATCCGTTCCATGAAGCCCTGAACCTTGAAGTCAACCTAAAACAATCAGGTGGAATTTTAATAGAATTGCGGAATACAGCCGGCATACTGATTTTCAGTGAAAAATTTACTTTATCACCGGGTTCCCATAAACTTCCTCTACCTGCGAAACTTTCCTCAATACAAGAGGGTGTCTATTTTCTGAAAGTGGTGGACGGGAACAAAGTTGAAGTTAGAGAAATTGTAAAACAGTAAGTTAGGCAAACTCTAAATGCCGTGTTCATTTTTTATTGGTTTCTTGTGGATGCTGATTCCTTTGTAAAATAACCTCAGCATTTGTGTTTGTTTCCACCGGATGCGATTAAATGCACATCAAAATATCATTCTGCCCTTAGCTTTCCTTGTTCCCCTTTCCGGGTGTCATTCATGAGAGCCAAACGAATTTTCCCTGGATAAAAGGAAGAAGGGGATAAAACAAATCAAAGTTGTTGAAAACTTAATCATCGATGTTTCATTACCTGCCATAAAAAATTTCCATTATAATTATCAACGAAAAAAGTTTTACCGAAACAGGGCAGGGCAGGAAAAGGGCAAATCAGACCCTAATGGTTTTATGAATGCACGAGGGTGAATTTTCTGACTGTTTCAGCGCCTTAATCTGTTCTCAGTACCCGGATATTTTATAAATTCATTATTGTAAACAATAAAGCTAATAGTTTACATAAAGATACATAAATTATATATATAATTGGTTTACAATAATATATGGCTTGATTTACAAATGTTAATAATAGATAAATATTACAATTGTAAATAATTGTTTAATAAATTGTAAATTATTTGAAAATTGGATTATATATAATTGTAGCCCAGTATTTTATACATTAATAAATAGATTTCAATTCAGATAATAATTATTAATTTTTACTGGTATAAACAATATATATATTTCAGTTAAAATACCTAAATAAAATTAATTAAACAATAAAATCAAGATTATAATTTAAATAAAGTACAGGTTACAAATGTAACCAGTAAAAAAAGAGGAATGCATTTACTTTTGTTACACAGATTGTTTATCTTTGTAAACAAATCACAACAATATGATTGATCGGATAAAACAATTGATGGAGCGAAAAAAATTGGCTGCTGCTCAATTTGCCGATGAAATTGGAATCCAGCGTTCTTCACTTTCCCACGTTTTATCCGGAAGGAATAAACCCAGTCTTGATTTTATGTTAAAAATTAAAAACAGATTTCCTGAAATTGACCTTGATTGGCTTTTACTTGGCAAAGGCAACATGGAGTTTAACCAACAAGAAATTAAACCACCGTATGAAAGTACGACCGACAAAACTGTAACCGTCCAATCTGAATTGCGGTTTGATCCGAGCCGGAAGGAGATTACTGATAAAAAAGAAAATCTCCCCTCTCAGGGTGCAGATGATGATGTTTCAGGATATGGGAAACAAAAACAAATGAAAAAAGAAAAGCCTGTAAGTATAATCCTTATTTACAAAAACGGTACTTTTTCCTCGTACGAACCCCAATAAAAAAGCTGTAATTGCCTTGTTCAGGGAACAAGATCATCACAGCCTGATCAAAATGTTTAAAATCTTTCTAATATCTTTCCCGTTCCGAAAAGAAAAAACCACTTTCCATAAGGGCATTTTCATCACTATCGGAACCATGAACAGCGTTGGCTTCAATGCTTGTACCGTATAACTTTCTTATTGTACCTTCTTCAGCGTCAGCCGGATTGGTAGCCCCGATAAAATCACGGTAAGATTGAACTGCATTGTCTTTTTCAAGGATTGCTGCGACTATGGGGCCTGACGACATAAAAGTTGTCAATCCGTCATAAAAGGGACGATTTTTATGGACTGCATAAAATTTCTGTGCCTCTTCTTTGCTGAGCCTGGTATATTTCATGGCTTTGATATTGAATCCGCCTGCCGTGATCTGGTCAATTATTTTCCCGACAAAACCCTTCGACACGGCTGTGGGCTTGATCATTGTAAAAGTGATGTTTCCTGTCATTGTTACGGTTTTAAAATTTGCGCAAAAATAAACGTTTCAAAGAAACAACAAAGAAAAAACAGAAACTTGCGGTTTGCCCGGGTATTATTGTTTAAGATCAATTAACAAAAGCCTTTTTCCTGTTTGGCTGTTTCAGTTGATAATTCTTTATCTTTGCGGCTGGTTTTTGAGCAGATGTTAAGTATTGAGCAACAGAGTGAATTAAAGCAACTTCTAGGTGGGAGCAAAAAAATCGTTGTTACGTCCCACAACAATCCTGATGGTGACGCAATGGGTTCGCTCCTTGGTATGTATCATTACCTTAGGAAAAAAGGACATCGTGTGGTTGCTGTTGTACCCAATCAGTTTCCTGAATTTTATAACTGGTTGCCCGGCTCGTCTGACGTGTTAATTTATGAAAAATCGGCCAGGCAGGTTCAAAAACACCTCGCTGAGGCAGAATTGATTTTTTGTCTCGATTACAATGGTATCAGCAGGTTTGGGGCACCTGCCGAAATTCTGGCCAAAGCACCGGGCAAAAGGATTATGATTGACCATCATGTTGATCCCGAACCTGAAAATTTTGATTATTGTATATCAATTGTCAATACTTCATCAACCGGTGAACTGGTCTATGATTTTATTAAAATAATGGGAGATGGGAACCTATTGGATAAACCCATTGCCGATTGTCTTTACACAAGCATTATCACCGATACGGGTTCTTTCAGCTATTCGGCCAACAACCAGGGCACCTATCATGTTACGGCTGAACTCATTGACTTGGGGGTGGATGCTGCTCAGGTACACCGTCTGATCTATGATACTTTTACAGAAAACCGTTTGCGGTTGCTGGGTTTTGGTATCAGTGAAAGGATGGTGGTTTGGGACGAGTTTCATACCGCAATGATTTATCTTACCAAAGAAGATTTGAAGAAATTCAGCTATCGGGTAGGGGATACGGAAGGATTGGTCAATTATCCGTTGATGATGGGTAAAATCAATATGTCAATTTTGCTCACCGAAAAGGACAATATGATCAGGATGTCTTTCCGTTCAAAAGGTGATTTTTCTGTCAATCTTTTTGTCAGGAAACATTTTAAAGGAGGAGGCCATCGCAATGCTGCCGGGGGAAAATCATTCATTCCACTCGAAAAAACCATTGAAAGGATTAAAGGGGTTCTTCCGGAATACAAACAAGCCCTTAATTATAACATCAACTACTGATGAAAACAGGGATTAATACCGGTGCATTTTTGGTTTTGGTGATTTTTCTTGCCGGTTGTAACCGGAAACCCGGAACACTGAAACAGGAAACAAAAGGCAACGCTTCATCAAAAGAGGCTTTAATTAAGGCCAACCGCTACCTGGTGAAATCTGAAAACGAAGATATTGAGAATTATATACAACGTCACGGCTGGAAGATGAAATCCACCGGAAGTGGCCTGAGGTACATGATTTATAAAGAAGGCAGCGGGCCAAAAGCACAAAAAGGGCAGTTTGCCGTGTTGAATTACAAATTGATGCTCATTACGGGGGATGTATTGTATTCATCTGACAAAGACGGGCCGCTGATTTTTCAAATTGGCCATGGTGGTGTTGAAAGCGGACTGGAAGAAGCCATTTTGTTGCTCAGAAAAGGGGATAAAGCCCGGCTGATAATCCCCTCACACCTGGCCCACGGATTGCTGGGCGACCAGAAAAAAATACCTCCCAGGTCAACCGTAATTTATGATATTGAAGTTGTTAACCTTAAATAGAAAATAATTTAAATAATTCAAATTTTAAAACAATGAAAAAAACAACATTAATTTTAGCCGTTGTCGTGGCGTGGACCACCATTACCCTGGTTTCGTGCCAGCAGCACAACAAAAGTACAAACGGGTTTCAGACTACGGAATCCGGATTGCAGTACAAATTTTATAAAAAAGGAAATGACACTACAGCACCACATATTGGCCAGTATATGGATGTTGTAATGACATACGGCACGAAAGATACCACATTGTTTGACAGCCGTACGCTCCCCGAATTGCAAAAAATGCAGATACCCATGATAGCATCGGTTTTTCAGGGAGATATTTATGAAGGTTTTAAGATGATGCATGTTGGCGACAGTGCCTCGTTTACCATGCCTGCCGATTCGGTCTGGAAAAAACTTTTCCGTATGCACACTACACCTCCGGGTATGGATTCTATCAAATATATCACATTCAACATCAAATTGAACGAAGTGATGAGTGCCGATGAAATGCGTGCCCGTCAGGAAGCAGAACAAAAAAAGGCTGTCGAAAAAGAAAAAACCGACAGGGCCCAGTATCTGGCCAAAAATTATCCTGATGCCAAACCCACAGAAAGTGGATTGTATTATATCCGTACACAAAAAGGTCACGGCCAGAAACCTGAAAAAGGACAAAAAGTAAAGGTGAATTATACCGGCAAATTGCTTGACGGTACTGTGTTTGACAGCTCAGTTAACCGGGGACAGCCCATTGAGTTCACCATTGGGAAAGGACAGGTTATTCCCGGATGGGATGAAGGCATTGCCATGATGAGAAAAGGTGAAAAAGCCGTTCTTGTTATTCCTTCCAACCTGGCTTATGGTGCCGGCCGTGGAAAAATACCCCCTTATGCCACCCTGGTGTTCGATGTTGAATTGGTTGACATTAGCGATAAATAATATAATAATTTAGTGTTTTTGCCATGGGAAACGATGTGTACAGCAAAGTTTTCCGTGGCTTTTTTAATGATGGGCTCATGAAGAAAGTATTTTTTCATATAATGCTGATGGCGGTAATAACGGCAATTGCGGTTTCCTGTTCATCTGATAAATTTCACGGATTTGAACGAACGGATAATGGCGTTTATTATCAGGTATATCACAGGGGAAACGGCCCGGATATTATCTGGAAGGATTCAGATTGGGTAACGGTCAACATGGACTACCGTCTCAGGGATACTGTACTGTATTCCAGCAAGAAAAACGGAGCTCCTTTATCTTTTGCCATGATGCCCCCCATGTTCAAGGGTGACCTGTATGACGGATTAAAGATAATGAGGGAAGGCGATTCGATGACCTTCGCCATTGTTGCCGACTCATTTTTTATTAAAACAGCCCATATGGAGAAAGTGCCTGATTTTGTTAAACCGGGCAGCCCTATGTATTTTGATGTAAAACTGTTGCATCATTATAGGGAAAAACAATATGAAAATATACTTGAAAAACGAAAAGAAGAGGCCCGCCAAAAAGAAATTGTTTTACTGGATAAATACCTGAAGGAAAACAGCATTACCACCAGGCCAACAACTTCAGGATTGTATTTTATTCCGTTGCTCAAAGGTAAAGGACGCAAACCGGTGAAAGGGGAGATGTGCCGTGTTTTTCTGGAAGTGAGGCAATTGGACAGCACTTTGTTGTTTAGCAATTTTGGCAAAGACCCTATTGATGTAGAATATGGGAAATCTTTCGATACAAAAGGTTTCCAGCAAGGACTGGGGATGCTTCATGAAGGGGGAAAGGCAATGTTCATTGTTCCCTCACCCATTGGTGTGGGTGAAAAAGGCCGTGAAGGAGTACCGCCGTTTACAACGCTTGTTTATACCGTAAAACTGGATAAACTGAGAACGGTTGAAGAAGTCAGGAAAGAACGGGCCGAAAAGAAAAAACGTCGTGATGAAGAACGCAAAAAGCTGAAAGAAGCAGAAAAAAACAAGATCGCCCTTTACGTAAAGCAACATCATATTACCCAAAAACCGATGGAAACCGGTTTGTATTTCATCAATCTGGAAGAAGGGAACGGCCTGAAACCGGAAAACGGCGATACAGTGTGGGTGGACTATACACTGTACACACTGCAAGGCAACATCATTGATTCCTCACCCGAAAACAAGCCATTGAAGTTTGTCGTGGGCCGGGGCCAGGTAGTATCTGCCTGGGATGAGGCGTTACCGTTAATGAAAAAAGGTGAAAAAGTACGATTGATCGTTCCTTCAAAAATGGCCTATGGCGGATGGGGATACAAAAAGATAGGTCCATATACACCGCTTTTGTTTGATGTCAGGTTGGTGAAGATCAGGAAAGGGGAAAAATAGTTTATAGTAGCATAATTTAACTTTTTCAAAGTTTTAAAACTTTGAAAAAGTTTTTTAAAACCTGAAGGTATAGGAAAACGAGATTTGCTGTCTGCGGAAAAAGCCCATTTCCAGCACAACAAAATGGTGGTCGTTCAACATGAGCGACCCGCCGAAAATAAAGTTCCACGGATACAATGCCTTAACATTACCCGAATAGGTGGCTTTATCACCAAAAATGATTATGTAGTCCGGTAAGATGTCTTTCACATTTACTTCGCCTTCAAAGTGATGATTGTCACCCATATACATACTGCCAACCCAAAAGGCACCTTTTGCTTTATTTGCATTCTGTCCGAGCAGGATACCGAATTTTGCATTAAAACGGTTGTATTTTATTTTGCTTTCCAAACCTGAAGCATCAGTTACGGTGTATTCATAGTTAAGGAGAATAAAAAATTCCTTGTAACCGGTGGTTACGGTTGCCCCGAAACCATAGGCGGGGCCATGGTAATAAATCTTGTCCTTCAATTCAAAAGTCGTGTCAATGGTAATTTCTCCGATGTTGGGAATGTTTTCAATCACAATGGATGGAACAATCAGGTTGGGTGTTGTCCTTCCTTCGGCATAACCTACAATACCATAAACATTCAGGAAAGGGAATAGCCAGAGATCAGGTCTGATGGTCATGCTGACTTCACCGGATTTCGTATTTTGATCGACTGTATCAGCCCGGGCCGACAGGTTGTTTGCACTGCTAAACATCCTTAGATCGCTACTGATGTAAGGTTGTTCAAAGGCGGATAATTGTATTCCCGTTCCAAATGGCAATGGAAGCACCATACCGTTGTTCCTCCGTTTTTTTCACAAAACGGGGGAAACTGAGATACCGGTCGGCTTTCCTGATGCAATTCGGTGTTCCCTTTTTTTCCGGACCACAGGTAGGTTTTTTTTGGGATGCCCCCAAACCCCTGGGATTGTCCGAAAACATCAATTGTGATTGATGCCAGAAAAACAAATAGGATAACAAGCAGTGTCCGCAAAATAAACCGTTTTAAATTAATGAATGAATGCCCTCTTTTTTCTGTCTGTTTTTTGTTATACGGAGTTATTTCTGTAATGTTATGCCAGGTTTCCTCCTGTTATCGCCACGGGTCGGTAGCCAGGACGGTTAAACCGTTCAGGCCCGCAAGATAATAAATCCTGAAATAAAACAATAAAAAGAAGTCAGCCGGCCAACTGGTTTATTAAGGGGGATTCTAAAAATTCCTTTCTTTCAAGAAACAAATATAAGAGATAAGATGCGAGGCATAAATTTTTCTGAATAGCCTAAGCTATTGATAAAAATTTTAACGATGTCAGATTATCTGTTATAGGCTAAATTTTATTTTGATGTGCCAGGAAGCGTATTCGATAAGAATATGTTTCACCTGCCCACTCATTTGCAATGAAAATCCACCGGAGGTGGATTAATGTGATTAACCCCGCGCAATGCGGG
>Ga0114931_10001386_pt1 | contig 30968 bp, 29 predicted proteins | sample 2SBtaG_FD_89579 | JGI IMG/M metagenome (GOLD analysis project Ga0114931, IMG submission 89579) | Deep subsurface microbial communities from Kolumbo volcano to uncover new lineages of life (NeLLi) - 2SBTROV14_V59a metaG | ecosystem: Environmental > Aquatic > Marine > Volcanic | place: Kolumbo... | reverse complement strand
CAAAAATTCTACAGTACCTGCATTTTGGTATTTACTAGCTTTGGCTGCGTTAATTGCTGCTTCTGTTATTTTAGTACGTAATTTTTCATCCACGAATGATGACGGTGATTCTTCAATTATTTTTTGATGTCTTCTCTGTATTGAGCATTCTCTTTCAAACAAATGAATATAATTGCCGTAATTATCTCCCAGAATTTGCACTTCGATATGTCTAGGATTTTCTATGAATTTTTCAATATAAACTTCATCAGAACCAAACGAACTTTTCGCTTCTCTTTTTGTAGAGTTTAATGCTTCAGAAAATTCATTACTGTTGTTAACTATTCTCATACCTTTACCGCCACCGCCTGATACTGCTTTTAACAAAACCGGATAACCGATTTTCTCAGCTATTTTTCTTCCATCTTTTACCGTTTTTATAGACGATGTTGTGCCTGGTACAATGGGTACATTATTTTTTTTCATCAAAGATCTTGCAGCAGTTTTATTGCCCATTAATGCAACAGATTTTGATGAAGGACCGATAAAAATAATTCCTGCGTTCTCAATTTTTTTGATAAAGGAATAATTTTCAGAGAAATAACCATAACCAGGGTGAACTGCATCGCTTCCTATTTGTTTGGCAAGGTTTATAATTTTATTTGCATTCAAGTACGATTCAGAAGATTTAGCTCCACCAATTAAATATGCTTCATCAGCTAACCTTGTGTGCAAAGAAGTTTTATCTGCTTCAGAATAAATTGCAGCTGATTTTATATTTAATTCTTTACAAGCCCTAATTATCCTTACTGCAATTTCTCCCCTATTGGCAATTAATATTTTTTTTATCAAAATAATTCCTATCTTAATTCTACAATAGTTACTCCGTCTCCTCCCAATTCTATGGCGGCAGGATAGAATGTTTTTACATTATCATTATTCTTTAATAACTCTGAAACTAACTTCTTCAAAACCCCTGTACCTTTTCCGTGTAATATTTCAACCTTTTGCTGACCCGAAAAATAAGCTTCATCAATAAATTTTACAATATTGTACTCAGCTTCATCAAATCGTTGTCCTCTAATATCTATTCTTACTTTTATTTCAGAAACAGAATAATTATACCCATTTGTTTTACTTTTAGTTTGTACTTTATTTGTTTTAATTAAAGCTGTTAATGAAGTATTAATTTTTAAGCCGCCTGCTAGAATTGTGGCTTGTTTTCTTTGCTTATTTAATTCTATTATCTCTCCGATAGTTTTTGAATCTTTTATTTTTACATAATCTCCAATTTTTAATTCTTCCTCTTGAATGACTTTTTCCTTAGAAGATACAGCAGCTTTAGTTGTTTCCTTAAATTTTTTGATAGTATGTTTTGATTCTTGAATAATTTTTTTGTCGGCTTTTGTCTCTTTTAATTTCTTAACAACATGCTCAATTTGTTTGTTCATATCATTAAGGTATTCCTCGGCTTCTAAATGTGCTTGTTTAAGTATATCCGATTTTTCGTTATTAAGTTTTTTTAAATTTTTTTCATATAAATTTGAGAGTCCTTTTAATCTTGCATTCTCAAGCTCCAATTTATTTAATTTATCATTTAATTTTGAAGCTTTTTTTTCAATATCAATTAAAAAATTTTCAACTTTATGTTGATCCGAATTTAAATTCTGTCTAGCTATTTTAAAAAACTGTTTATCAAAGCCAATTCTCGCGGCAATTTCAAATGCATAACTTGAACCAGGTAGCCCCTGTTTCAAAATGTAAGTAGGCTTAAGATTCTCCTGGTCAAATTGCATAGAAGCATTTTGAATTCCTTTTTCTGAGTTAGCTAATATTTTAAGATTGCCATGATGCGTAGTTGAAAATACAAGCGAATTATTTTTTTTTAGTGTTAATAATATAGCTGTTGCTAATGCCGAACCTTCAGTAGGGTCAGTACCTGTTCCAATTTCGTCAAGTAAGACCAAAGAATTTTGATCGGCTTGATTTATTATTTTGCTCATATTTTTTAAGTGTGAACTGAAAGTTGATAAATCATCTTCCAATGATTGTTCATCACCGATATCTACAAAAATATTATTAAAAATCCAAAAGCAAGAATCGGGTGAAACAGGAATATGTAAGCCTGACTGAACCATTAACACAAGAAGTCCAATAGTTTTTAATACTACTGTTTTACCACCGGCATTCGGTCCTGTTATAATAATTATTTTATCGTCTTTTACTTTTACGTTAAGTGGAATAGTTTTAGAAAAACCCAGACGACTAATTAACAGAGGATGATATGCATTTGAAATAGAGAGCTCTTTATTTAAATTTATCTCTGGGAAACTACCTTTCATTTCAAAAGATAATTTTGCCCGTGCAAAAATTGAATCTAAATATGTTATTATATCAAAAGATTTTTTTAATTCTTTTTTTGATTCCCCAATTTTTTTTGTTAGATGCTTTAAGATTCTCTCAATTTCTCTTCTTTCTGAAAATTTTAATGTAATTATGTCGTTATTAAGCTCTAAAGTTTCACTAGGCTCTATATAAACAGTCTGTCCCGTTGCAGATTCCGAATGAATAAAACCTTTTAAGTGCCTTTTGTGTTCAGCTTTAACAGGCAGTACTATCCTTCCATCTCTTAAAGTTACATAATCATCTTGAACAATTTCTTTTTTCTCCAATCCTTTTATAATTTTTTGTACAGACTTTCTTAATTCGTCTTCTTTATCCTTAATTTTATTTCTAATATTTTTTAATTCTACACTTGCTGAATCTCGAACCTCCCCGTTTTCAGTTAATATTTTTGTTATATGCGATTCAAAAAGTTTATCTACAAAAAGTGATTTGCTCTTTTTGTATAATTCTGGAGTAATTTCAGAATTATTTTTTATGTAAAGAAATAGTGACCTGGAAAGTTTTAATAAATCTAAAAGCTGTAATATTTTCTTTTCATTAAGAATAGAACCATCAACAGAACTTCTTGCTATAGACTCATTTAAATCGGGAAGATATTCAATTGGAAGATTATTATCCTCAATAAGCAAATTTTTAGCTTCTGTTACTATTTTGCCTGCATACACAATTTCTTCAATAGAAGTCTTAGGTTGGAGTTTATTGATAAATAGTTTTGCATTTTCAGTAGAGCAATATTTTGCTGTTAGTGTAAGTACTTTATCAAATTCTAATTTATTTAAAAGTGATGCCTCCATTATTTACAAGGAATTATTGCCCTTTGAATAATTTTCAAAAAATCTCTTTTGCGCAGGAGTATAGTTGTTAAGAAGATTAACTGTTTCAGGAAGAATATTATAAACAGTTTTGTACAATAAAGAACCTTTTGTTGAAGTTTCTTGTGGGAGACCAAACATGCTAAGTATAAAAAACACTGCACTTAAAAAAAATAATAATTGAGCAGCACCTACTATGGCTCCTAAAAGTTGATTGATTAAATTGTTAACCTTATCAAAGGGATGTACAATCCTTTTGATAAAAGAGAAAATTATTATTATTGAAAAGAAAAGAATTATTGCAGCTACTATTTTTGAAAAATAAATATCTAGTCCAGTAATGTTTGCAACTAATCCCCCAAATGATTCAGCATATTTGGCTGTTAAATAAATTGCAAGTGCAAGCCCTGTTAAACCTATTATTTTTCTTATTATTCCATCCTTATAACCTAAAGCGAAGCCTATAAGAAATATAGCAAATATTATAATGTCTAATATATTCACCCTTGCTCCAATAGCTCTGTAACTATTCTTCTTACAAATTTACCTTCCGCCATTCCTTTTAGTTCCTTCATAACAGCAGGCATTAATCTAGGAAAATCTTCTTTATTATTTGCGCCAATTAATTTTGCTATTTCTTTTATTCTTATCCTTAATTCATCTTCTGAAAGTTGTTTGGGCAAGTAAGTTTGAATGATTTTCAATTCTGCTTCTTCTTTTTGAGCAAGGTCTTCTCTATTTGCATTTCTAAATTGTTCAATAGCATCCTTTCTTCCTTTTGCAGCAGAAGTAAGTAATTTTAATTCTTCATCATTATCTAGCTCTTTCCCGCTGCCATTTTTTTCAAATTCAATTATTAAAGCTCTAATTGATCTTATAGTCTGAATTTTTAATTTGTTCCCTTCTTTCATAGAAGATTTTAAGTCAATATTTATTTTATCTCTTAAATTCATTTTAAGTCCTTAAATTAAAAAAAGGCAGGAAAGTAAAAAATACAAACCTGCCTTTTAAATAAATAGATTTTAGTTAAGTTAAATTTTCAAAGTAGTTGAATAATTTATTCTTAAGCAATAAGCTTTACGTAATTCCTGTTGAATATCTGTTACAAGTCCCATATCGGCTCCTTGATCAACACGCAAAGAAACAATTACGTTCGGTAATGACTGCCTTTTCGCATACATCACAGGTTCTACGTCAGATAATTTAACTATGTTATCATTAATTTGAATTTTACCTTTATTACCAACCCATATGTATGAAATCAATCTTTTGTTTTCTATTTTCTCTATTGCTTTTGCTGAAGGTAGTTTAAACTTTACTAGAACATCCACTTCTCTAAGTGTTGTTGTAACCATAAAGAAAAGAAGAAGCATAAAGACTATATCAGGCATAGATGCAGTTGGAATTTCTTGCTTTGCATTTGCTCTTCGTTTTTCAAAAGTCATTTTTTTAATATCCTTATATACTTATTTTTTCACAGACTCTGGTTCTGCGAGCGAAATAATAGTTGGTATTTTCTTTTGCACTTCTGCTTGTTGAGTCGCTGTTAGGTCTTTGTACTTATTACCAAAATTTTGTTCTGAATATTCATCCCACATCTCAAAATAAGCTTGCTTTATTTGGTCCATAGCCTGAATATATGTGTTATATTTTGTTTTTCTATCAGTTTTTACAGATACTATAAGCTTCTTATTATTTGGTAGATCTATTTTTGAAGATAAACGTATTTTAAGATTACCTTTTATTTGGGATACTGAGATAGGTTTATTATCTAACAATATATCTCCATTTGCATTAATCAATATTGCTGCCATCCTACTTTTGGGAACTTTAACAGTATTGACATCTTCCACATATTCTGGTAAAGTCAGACCAATACCCGTATCAACATCTATAACTGTAGCAACTAAGAAAAACAATAAAAGTAAAAATGCAATATCAGCCATTGAACTAGTTGGTATGGAGGCTTCAGCTATCTTTTTCTTTTTAATCATTGCTAATATTCACCTAAAAATTAATTATTAAATAATATTATGTCCAGAATTATTTCGACTTTAATTCATATAAAGCATCAATTAATTGAACTGAACTCTCTTCCATATCGGAAACCAAACCATCAATTTTAGAAATAAAATAGTTATAAAATACTTGCAAAATCATTGCAACTACTAAACCAAAAAGTGTAGTTAAAAGAGCTACCGAAATACCATCTGCAACAATTGCTGGAGAAATTTGTGCAGCTTCTTTAATGGCGTCGAATGCTGTTATCATACCTTGAACAGTACCGGTAAAACCAAGCATAGGGGCGATTGTAATAAAAGTAGATATCCAAATCATTCCTTTTTCTAGGAAACCCATTTCTATACCGCCATATGACATAATAGCTTTTTCATCAGCATCAAGGCCTTCGTCTGCTCTTAATAAACCTGCGTGAAATACTGATGCAACAGGACCTCTTGTGCTTGCACAAAGGTCTCTGGCTTCTTCTATACCGCCTTCTTTAAGTGCAGTAGTAACTTTGACCAGAAAATCTTTAGTATTTACTCTTGCTCTTGTAAGATTCCAAAATCTTTCAAAACTAAAAGCTAGTCCTAAAATTAAGCAAGCAAAAATAGGATGCATAAAAATTCCGCCTGCTTCGTACTTGGCAGCTAACCAATTCAATGCGCCTGAATCATTTGTAGCTTGCGCTATAATGTGTGTTGTTGATGATATCAATCCTAGTATGTCCATTGAAAATAACCTCCAAAAAATTAAATGAATGTTGGTTCAGGAGTGAATAATTCCATAATTTTAAAAAATAATATTGTTAGAATAAATAATTATAAAAACAAAGTCAATAATTGTTCTATCCAAATTTATTGAGAATATATATATATATCAAATCATTTGTACCAATTTAAAAGTATCACATCAATGTTTTTATTTTTACTAACTAATTTTTTAAATTTTTCAATATCACTATATCCACTTGGACCTCTGTAGTGATAAGGATAAACTACTTTTGGTTTAAAAGCTAATACAGCAGAAGCAGCTTGTTTAACTGACATAGTATATGGAAGGTTCATACATACAAAAGCATAATCAATATTTTTAAGTACCCTCATTTCTTTTATATCTTCCGTATCTCCGGAGATGTAAATTCTTTTATCGTTAATTGTTAAAACATATCCATTTCCAAGTCCCTTTTTATGAAATTTCAATCTTTTTTTTGTGATGTTATACATTGGTATTGCTTCAATGGAAACATTTTTTAATTTTATATCTTCACCGTTTTTAAGAATAGTGCCAAATCCAAGTTTTGATATAACAACTTTGGGAGCAATAATTTTAGTCTGTTTTGTTTTAATTGATTCAATCACTTTCTTGTTGAAGTGATCACTGTGAATATGGGTAATTAGTATAACATTAGGTGAAGGATATTTAGAGTAAACAGTACTATCTTGAACCGGGTCTACATAAATAGTTAAGTGATTAAAATTTATAATAAATGATGCATGATTAATTGGATAAAATTTAATCTCTTTCTTTTTTAATTGCTTTGAATGGTTATTAATTGATAGTAAGGTTAGAAATATTATTAGATAATAAACAGTCTTTTTCATTTTAATTTTGCCCGTTTTTTTTCGTTAGTGAATTTAATAATTTAAGCTAAAGCGCTTTCCTTTCCTGAATCATTTACAAATACACACGAGGATTTTGTTAATTCCGTTGCTTCTCTCATAAACTTAAAAGGTGGATCCTTTGTAATTCCCATTATATTTATGTCAGCAGAAGGAGCGGATTTTAATGCATCTTCAAATGAACCGGTAAGTACATGTAATTCCGTCATAGACGGCAGTCTTGCTCTATCACTCAATCTTTCAAGAAAACCACGCAAACGTTGTACGTCAGTTTTATCATACGCCACAGTAATAAGATTTATTTTACCACTCCAATTTAATTGTATTTGCAGTGTTATTAGCATTGCTAAATGCCAGTTAGGACTTTTATCTCTAAGCCACAAATTTATATTTTTTTGCAGACCGAATGCCATACGTGAATGCTGGCGCAAAATAATAACACCCATTTCTCTTTTATCTGCATTGTGTACTAGTTCAGTAATTAAACCATCTCTTTCAGATTTTTCACCCAAAGTTAAGAATAGTATGTTCGGTTTAAATACACCTGCTTTAAGCGTTTGTAATACTAATTTTGCACCGTGCAAGAAATCTTTATCATCAATTAAAGTATGATTTACTAAAATGCCCCCATCTTTAAGCGGAGCCAATAACAATTTCAAATTACTTTCTTTTTCTTTTGTTACATTATCTGTAACAGTAAAAGCAAAAATACTTCCCGAAGGATGTACAATACTTTTTATAAGCATTAGTGAGCCTGCCCAAACTTTAGGGTCATCAATTGGAACGACCAAGTCAGGTTTCCAGGAAATCTGATTTCTGGGAAATTTCATTGCAATTCTTGATGCCCTTTCAGCAAGAACAATAAACATACCAGAGCGCAAATCTCCCCATTGTGACTTCAATCCTTTCCGTTCAAGTCCAACATATAAGATGATTACAATAGTTAAAGAAATTATGCTAAAAATTGAATTGATAAGGAACATAATGAAAAGACAACCTACAGCTCCAATTAAAGGAACTATTTTAGGGATTTTAAAAGTAGGACGGTAACTTATTATTTTCATACTTTGCTGTAAAAAAACAACAAAGTTTAGCATTCCGTAAGTTATCAAAAAGAACATCGTTATAAGTACAGCTAGATGATCTAGATTTCCGACTAACAAGCAAATTTCTACAATTATACCGGAAAAAATAATTGAATTTTTTGGTTCATTGTTCCTAGATTTTACAGAAAATATTTTATAGAACGGTATCGTTTTTTGTTCAGCTAAAGCTTGCAAAATTCTTGGGGCACCAACCATACTTGCTAAAGCTGATGACAAAGTAGCGCCCATCAGTCCGGCAATAACTGCAGGTCCCCAAAAAGCTTTATCAACCATAATCATTTGGTTACTTCTTAATTCTTGGGGAGTTGCAATAATAGATAATAAATAAGCTAGTCCAATATAAATTATCATTGTAACTAATATTGAAGACAAAGTACCGATAGGAATTGAGTGGCGTGGGTCTTTTAACTCACCTGACATATTTGCACCAGCCATAATACCTGTTACAGCTGGAAAAAAAATTGCAAAAACATGCCAAAAATTTCCGTCTGTAAAATGACCTATTGCAGGTACTGCGGCAATTTTGGATATTGAAGAAAATACAAATGAAATAATTGATAGTGCAATTATCCCCATTATTATATATTGAATTTTGATAGCAAAACGTGCGCTTGTATATGAAACAGCCAATAAACAAATCCAAGCAATTGTAGATACAAGCATTGGTGAATGGTTTGGGAATATTACTAACCATCCATAAGTAAAACCAATTATATAAAGAGCGGAAGATAAAGTTTGAGCAATATATAAAGAAATTCCAATACTGCCGCCTGCTTCCAGCCCCAATGATTTTGAAATAATTGAATAAGCTCCACCTGCTCCAATTCTAATATTAGTTGTAATTGATGACATTGATAAACCGGTACAGATTGTTACCGACTTTGCTAAAAGGATAATTGCTACTGTGCCTAAAAATCCTGCATTACCTACAACCCATCCTAAACGTAGGTACATTATTACGCCAAGAATTGTCAAAACATCCGGTGTGAATACACCTCCGAATGTTCCGAACTTATTTGAACCCTTTGAGTTTAGACTAATTCTATCAAATAATTTTAAGAAATTAAATTTTGAAAAGCTAATCTTCATTTAAATATTAATTTTTTAAAACAAATTTAGAAATTATAGGAAAGTGATCACTGTAACCGCCTAAATATTTACGACCGCCATAGGTTGGAAATGGAGAACCTTTATATCTTCCGGTTTTTTCAATTATAAAATTAGGCTTGAATATTTTAAATGAACCTAATAAATAAGTAAAACCTTTATTTTTAAGCATCGATGGAGATACTATCATTTGGTCCAACATATTCCATATTTTTCTATAACTCATTGTTCCCATACCTTCCATCGCAGTTTTATATGCTAAATTATAAAGATTTTTAATTTTTTCTTTCCTATTATTTAATTTCATCAAGTAATTCTTTAAAGGTTTAGCCTGCAATATATCTGTAAATGATCTATTTGTAGGAGTGTCGTTAAAATCGCCTATAATTAAAATATTGGGATTAGTGTGAGATGAATATATTTTATCAACATTATTTTTCAATACTCCTGCAACTTGTAGCCTGTTTCTTTCAGATTTTGCCTGTCCTCCTCTTCTTGAAGGCCAATGATTTACAAATACATATAGTGTATCGTTACTTTTAGTTTTTAAGATCACTTTTAAAATGTCTCTTGTAGGGTAATGAGTTGGTAAGTTAACGTGAATCCCTTCTACTGAAATTAAATGAAATTTATTTTTATTATAAATTAAACAATTATCAATTCCCCGTTTGTCAGGAGATTCTTTATAAGCAACGCCATAATTTTTATTATTAAGATAATTCTTTATCAGCATATCCACTATTGATTGGTGTTCAACTTCACACATTCCCATTAAATCAGGACCTCCTTTTTTACTCATTAATTTAATGACTTTTGACATATTACTCATTTTATGTATCAGCCTTTTTTCAGTCCAATGTTTTTTACCTTGCGGTGTAAACTCAATATCATTTTTACCGGGATCATCAACTGTATCAAAAAAGTTTTCCATATTCCAAAATGCAAAAGTAAGCGTATCTTTTTTTACATTTTGAGCTTTTACATTATTTGAAGTAATAATTACGCAAAGAATTGTTATTATTAAAATTCTCATTTTCGTTTAAGTCCTTATTTTTGAAATAAAAGTAAGAAAATATCAATTAATATAAATCACTTATTATTTGATTATTGAAATTAATTTGAAATAAAAAAAATTCAACAAAGTTTTTTCCTAAAATTAAATTTCTAATCTTGTTAATACACCGTGAAGTTTATTATAAGGTAAAGTATAAAACCTTACAAAAGATGGAGTGATTTTCTTTAAAAATGCATAAACTTTAAGTAAAGGTTTCTTAGTTGATATATCATCAACACCGTAAAATATTACTTTTTCCTTGATATTATTTTTCTTAAACATAGATTGCAGATCTATAATTTCCATATAGCCATGTTCAATTTTTATACCTGATAATCCGTGTGCAATATTGTCAACCTTTTCATAATTTAGCCCATATGGTTTTTCTGTTGTAGAAATAGAAACTAGAATATTATTTTGGTAGACTATATTACTGCGTATCATACAATGGACTATGTATGGAGGTATTTCTTCAAAATTTTTAGTAAAGAACAGAGCTGTACCTTCTACATTATTTCCGCGACTATATATTTGGTTGTAACTTATTAGAAAAGTATCAAGCGGCAAAGCTCGGAAAGATTTATACATAGATTTATTACCTCTTGCCCAAAGTTCAATAATAAAAAACGGAACTAATGCAATTATAATAGACCAATATCCACCGTGCGGAATTTTATCAAAAACAGAAAATAGAAATATTAAATCAACAACAAAGACTAAAGCAGATACTAGCATTCTTTTATAATTTTTATGAAGTTTAAAAATCCAAATCATAAACATACTGCTTATTGTCATAGTTGCAGTAACAGCAAGTCCATAAGCAGCAGCAATGTTTTCAGATTTTTTAAAAGAGAATATCATAAACAACACTGCAATTAATAGTCCCCAATTTACCGCCCCTATATATATTTGTGACTTCAATTGGGTTGATGTAAATTTTATTTTCATCATTGGGAAAATTCTTGTTGTAATACCTTGATAAACCAAAGACATAATAGCACTAATCATAGCTTGAGAAGCTATAATTGTAGCAAATAAAGTAAGAAATAAAAAAGGAACATAAAGCACACCGGAAATAGATTTTATCATAGCATATAGAATTAAATTAGAATTTCCGGAAGAAATAACATAGACGCCTTGACCAAAATAATTGATAACTAAAGCAAAAAAAACAAAATACCAAGCATGCCTAATTGGATCTCTTCCCAAATGTCCCATATCTGCATATAAAGCTTCACCGCCGGTTGCACACAATATTACTTCACTTAAAACAAAAAACCCCACAAGTCCGTGATGAGTCATAAAATTAAATGCATAATACGGACTAACAGCCTTTAAAATTCCCGGCATTTGTACTATATAATATAATCCTGAAAGAAATAGAACTGAAAACCATAAAAGCATAATTGGGCCAAATGAAGAGGAAACTTTATCAGTTCCGACAAACTGTACGGAAAAAAGAATTATAGCTATTACTGAAGTAATTAGAATAATTGTATTTACGTCAATGTGTCCCACCCAAGGTATTAGTTCCAATCCTTCAACTGCGGATAAAATACTTATTGCAGGAGTAATTACCCCATCTCCCATTAATAAAGAAACGCCAAGGATTCCTAAGAATGTAGCAAATGCAATCTTTCTTCCTGATTTAAGTGAACTGACTAATATTTCTTTTAAAACAATTATTCCACCTTCACCCTTTATACTTAAACTCATTGCAAGCCAGCCGTATTCTATTGTCACTAAAATTATTAACGTCCAAAAAAGAAGAGAAAGGATGCCCATTAAATTTAAGGCTGTTGGTTCTGTAAGTGTAAAAATGATTGTTAAAGTATATATAGGACTTGTTCCAATATCACCAAAGACTAAGCCACTTGCCTTTGTTATATCTTTAAATGAAGAGAATTTATTTTCTGGTTTTTGCATATTTTTATTTCAACAAGAATATGGTAATTTTTATTATATATTTTTTTAACAGTGAATTTAAGTTTAAAATTAAAACTAAGTTAAAATATCAATTAATTTTTAATAAAAAAAATAAACAAATATTTTATAATTCATCATTCATAAGATACTATTATATTAAAGTTTAAATTTTCTTAAAAAGTAATATTATATGAAAAACAAAAAATTTGTAATAATTGATGCTATGGCATTAGCGTACAAAGCTTACTTTGCTTTTATCTCCCGCCCCCTTGTAACTTCTAAAGGTGAACCGACTTCCGCTGTTTATGGATTTATTGCACAGTTATTAAAAGTGATTGAAGAACAGAAACCCGATTACATTGCGGTAGCATTCGATTCAAAAGAAAAAACTTTTAGACACAATATTTATGAAGGCTATAAAGCATCAAGGGAAAAAATGCCGGATGATATGATTCCGCAAATTGGAAGAATAAAAGATATAATTGAAGCACTTAACATACCTCTTTACATTTTACCAAAATATGAAGCCGATGACATAATTGGAACTGCTGTAAAATTAGCTGAAAACAAAGGACTTAAATCCTATGTTATTACTCCTGATAAAGATTATAACCAAATGATAACAAAAAATACTTTTATAGTACGAAGCGGTAAATCTACAAATGATATTACTATTTATAATGAAATGAAAATGCGTGAGGAATTTGGTTTCCACCCAAAATTAATGATAGATTATTTAGCTTTGGTTGGCGACAGTTCAGATGATATTCCCGGTGTTGCAGGTATAGGTCCTAAAGGTGCTTCTGCTTTAATTAAAAATTTTGGAACTGTTGAGAATATTTATAAAAATATAGATAAAGTTGAAAAAGCAGGTATCAAAAAAAAGTTAGAGACAAATAAAAACAACGCTTTTCTTTCAAAAGAACTTGCTACTATCCACTGTGACGTTCCATTAGAATTTGATTTTAATCAAGCAAAATTTTCAACACCAAATTTTAATATTCTGCGTACTATTTTTCTTGAATTAGAATTTACAAGATTGTACCAAAGACTCTTAACAATATATGGACAAGATCAAGGTGAAGAAATAATTGAAGAAGATACTGCTAAAAAATTTGACTCAAAAAAAACAAAATATCAATTAGTTAACACAATTAAAGAAGCAGAAAAATTAAAGAACAAATTAAAAGCAAAATCACTTTTTGTTTTTGATACTGAAACTGACGGACTCAATTATTTAAATTTAAATATTGCAGGCGTTTCATTTTCAACAAAAATTGGAGAAGGTTTTTTTGTCCCGATAAATCCTTTAAAAAATAAAAATGATCTTTTTTCTAAAAATTTAGATGATAGAATAGCTGTTGAGAATTTTGTAAGCATTTTCAAAACGGTTTTTGAGGATGAAAGTATTAAGAAAGTTTGTCAAAACGGAAAGTACGATATTGGCGTACTTAGAAGTATCGGTATAAATACAAGTAATTTCTATTTTGATACTATGGTTGCAAGCTACATCTTAGACCCTGATCAGAAGCACGGTATGGATGCTTTATCGGAAAAATATCTTAATTACAAACCAATTTCAATTTCTGAAATTATAGGTGAAAAGAAAGACCCCACAAAAATTTTTGATGTAGAATTAGAAAAGCTAAAAAATTATGCAAGTGAAGATGCAGATATAACTTTTAGGTTATATGAAATCTTTAAAAAAGAACTAAAGAAAGAAGGGCTTATTGATATTGCTTATAAAGTGGACTTCCCTCTTGTCCCAGTATTAGAAGACATAGAAAGAGAAGGAATAAATGTTAATAAAAAAACTCTAAATGAATTAAGTAAAAAACTGCAAAATTTATTAGAAACATTGACTAAGAATATTTACAAATTAGCGGGTATGGAATTTAATATAAACTCCCCAAAGCAACTACAAGAAATTTTGTTTAAAAAATTAGGGCTTACTCCTACTAAAAAAACAAAAACCGGATTTTCAACAGACGCCCGCTCATTAGAATATTTAAAGGGAGAACACAAAATAATAGTTTTGTTGCTAGACTATCGCCAGATATCTAAATTAAAATCTACTTATGCTGATGCACTATCAAATATGATTAACCCTGTAACTAAGAGGATACATACTTCACTCAATCAAGTTGCTGCTTCTACAGGTAGATTATCAAGCAATGACCCTAATCTCCAAAATATACCCATCAGAACTGAACGAGGTAAAGAAATAAGAAAGGCTTTTGTTGCAAGAGATAAAAATTATGTTATTCTAAGTGCCGACTACAGTCAAATTGAACTTAGAATTATGGCAAGCATTTGTGGGGATGAAGGTCTTACTAAAGCATTCAACAATGGAGAAGATATTCATAGAAGTACTGCCTCGCTTGTTTTTATGGTAGACCCGGAAGATGTTACACCTGATATGAGAAGAAAAGCTAAGGAAGTAAATTTCGGTATCTTATATGGTATTGGTCCGTTTGGATTAAGCACAAGATTAGGCATTACTCAAAAACACGCAAAAGAAATTATTGAAACTTATTTCAATACGTTTAAAAGAGTAAGAAATTATATGGAAGACACTGTTGTAAAAGCAAAAGAAAAAGGTTATGCTGAAACTTTACTTGGACGAAGACGATATTTAAAGAACATTAATAGCAGCAATAGAGTTGTTCGTCAGTTTGAAGAAAGAGTTGCTGTCAATATGCCGATTCAAGGTACCGCAGCAGATATGATAAAACTTGCTATGATTAATATTCATAATGAATTAAAAAAACGACAGACTAAAACAAAAATGATTTTACAGGTACACGACGAACTTTTATTTGATGCCCACAAAGATGAAATTGATGAACTTTTACCAATAATTAAAAATTTAATGGAAAATGCAATGCCGATGGATGTTCCTATTTTAGTTGATACAGGAGTAGGCGATAATTGGCTTGATGCACATTAGAGGTATGATTTGAGTATAATTTCACCAAATGAAATAAAAAGAATATTGTGTATAAAGCCCCGCGGTATTGGTGATGTCGTTTTATCAACAATAGTTCTTGAAAATCTTCAGGAATATTTTACTAATTCTAAAATTGATTATTTAACTGAAGATTTTGTCAAACCTTCTATTGATGGCATTCCATTAATAAATAAAGTGCTGACAATGAGAAAGTCTGAATTTTCCTTAAGGGTTGCAAATAGAGTTAGAAAAGAAAAATATGATTTAATTTTTGATTTATGGTCAAATCCGCGCACTGCACAAATTACATTTTTATCATTTGCAAAATTTAGAGTTGGATTTAACTACAGGGGTAGAAGTTATGCCTATAATATTAAAGTAGATGCGGGACGCGGAGAACATCATTCAGCAGAACATAACTTAGAATTATTAAAAGCACTCGATATAAAAATAATTTCAAAAAATATTTACGCTTTTGTAAATAATAAAAAAAATGAATGGGCTAAGAAATTTATATCAGATAATTTTAATAATGCTAAACCATTAATCGGTATTATACCTTCAGGAGGATGGGAATCAAAAAGATGCGATGCTGAAAAATGGGTGGAAATTTGTAAAGCCTTAAAAAAAGATCTGGATATACAGTTAATGATAATTTGGGGACCCGGTGACGAACTTGATGCTCAACTAATTTCAAACGGACTGCCTGGTTCCTCATTTTTATCTCCGGAAACATCTATAAGTGAAATGTCTGCATTAATAAATAACTGCTCGTTAATTATTGCAAATGATTCAGGACCTATGCATATTTCAGCGGCTTTTGGAATTCCCACTTTGGGACTTTTTGGCCCAACTGATCCTGCTAAACACGGACCTTACTCAAAGAACTCAGACTATGTTATAAAATCAGATTTACACTGCATTATCTGTAACAAATTAATTTGTCCCTACAATCATGAATGCATGAAAGAGCTTCCCGTTGATGAAGTTCTAATCAAAGTTAAAAAATTATTAAAGCTATAGTATTATATTTTGATAAATTTAACAGGACATAAAAAAATATTAATAGTCAGATTAGGTAAAATAGGCGATATAATTATTGCTTCTGCCGCGATTGAATCATTAAAAAATAAATTTCCCGACTCTGATATTTCTTTATTTACTCTTAAAAAAAATAAAGATGTTCTTAAATATAATGTCAACATAAACCATTTATTTTTGACTAATAAGAATTTTGATTTATATTTTAAAATATTATCTCTCCGTAAATATAAGTTTGATGTTTTAATTGATTTGAATGATGATCCATCAAAAACATCAGTAGTTTTAAGAAAATTTATCAAATCCAAAACTACTGTCGGGTACAATTTTGATGAAAAGAACAAACCGGATATTTCTGTAACACAACAGGCTAAAAATGAAACTCATATAATTGAAAGGATGAAATCCTTATTACAAGCTATGAATGTTGAACTTGATGAAAGAGAATTCATCCCAAAAATATATTTAGGTGAGATTGAAAAAAATGAAATTTATGAAATAATAAATCGGCAAAAAAATAATTCTAAAATAATTGCAATAAATATATCTGCAGGAGCACCGATAAGATATTGGCCGGTAGATAAGTGGACAAAATTATTAAATAAAATAACAACCACTTTTAATCAATATAAAATTCTAATTTTATCTACTGAAGAAGACCAAAACATAAGAAATAGAATTTGTAAAAATTTAAATAGTGATAGTTTGATTTATCAGAATTATTATTCATTTCAGCATTATGCTTCCTATATTTGTTACTCAGATATTTTAATTACCCCGGACACTGCGGCTGTGCATATTGCATCTGCATTTGATGTTCCGGTTATAGCTCTTTATCCAAATTATGAATGGAATTTTATAAGCTGGCAGCCTCTTTCAAAAAAGTATCGGTCTTTAAAATCTAATACTGAAAGTATTGCCGACATAAAAATAGAAGAAGTTTATAATTCATTTAAAGATATTTTAACAGAAATAGAAAAATAATTTTTATGAAAAAAGAGAATGTAATTCCAAAGTGCAAAAATTTTACGGGATACAAACCTTGTTACAGTGGCCATAACTGCTGGGAAGATGGCTGCAAAGATAATATTTCAATCGGCACAAAGTTATTAATCATTAACCTCGATGCTATGGGTGATGTGTTGATGACAACAGCTCAATTGCCTTTGCTTAAAAAGAAGTTCGAAGAATCTACCATTTATTGGATTACTTTGAAAATGGCTTCTCCCCTTCTATACAATAATCCAAATATCGACAAGGTGTTTGACTACAATGCTGAATCATTATCCATCTTACAAAATATTAAATTCGATTATGTTTTAAATGTAGATAAATCATTAAGGTCCTGCGCAATTTTAAATTCTGTTAATTCAAAAAATAAAATGGGCTTCGGTTTGAATGAAGACGGGAAAATAATTCCTATTAACAAAGGAGCTTACTACAATTATAATTTAGGAATGGATAATAATCTGAAGTTTAAACTAAATGAAAAAACCGGGCAAGAATATCTTGCAGAAACTTTTGAACTTAAATATGAAAAAGAAAATTACATTTTTGAATTTACCGATGAAGAGAAAGAATTTATTTCCAATTATAAAAATGAAGTTGGTATTTCTGATGAAGATTTAGTTGTTGGATTCAATACCGGTTGTTCAAATTTATATCCAAATAAAAAAATGACTATTGAACAGCACAATTATTTAATTGAGAAATTATTGGAAAAAAATAAATATAAAATTGTTTTGCTGGGAGGCCCCGAAGATACAGAAAGAAATGAAGAGATCTATTCCAATTTCAAAGAACAAATAATTAATACACCTACAAATCTCGGCGTAAGAAAAGGAGCTTGCTTTGAAGATATAACAAACGTAATTATCACCGGTGATTCATTGGGAATGCACCTCGGAATTGCACTAAAAAAATATATAATAGTTTGGTTTGGCGTAAGCTGTTGGAATGAAATTGATCTTTATAGTAAAGGTGTTAAATTGTTTGATGAAAAACTTGAATGTTCTCCCTGCTGGAAGAAAGAATGTCCGTTTGACCTGGAATGCATTAAGAATATTGACCTGAACCGAATTGTTGATGAAGTTGATAAATATTTTTTAAGTAAATAAGTTCATTTCAAAGTGAAAACTAATTTTAATAAAAATATTTTTCAAAATGCTAAAGACAAACGGAGTCCGCTTATATTAGACGGTTCAATGGGTAGTCTTCTTCAACAATACAATGTACCCGTTGATTCCCACCTTTGGATGTCTAAAGCTAATATTGATTACCCTGAAATTATTAAAAGTATTTATAAACAATACATTGAATCCGGGGCCGATATTATTACAACTAACACATTCAGAACCAATCCTGCGGCTGTAAAATATTCTAATTTTACATCAGAAGAGCTTGTTAACGCAGCGTTAATAATTTCTAAAGATTCGATAAAAGACACAAAAATAATTATAGCAGGTTCTAACCCTCCTGCTGAAGATTGTTACCAAAAAGAAAGAACAATTTCTTATAAAGAATTAGAGCAAAACCACAAAGCTCATATTGATTTACTGTTAAAATATGGTAGTGATTTCATCTTAAATGAAACACAAAGTCATTCGGATGAAATTAAAATTATTTGTGATTATTGCCATACAAATAAAATTAAATATGTGTTAAGCCTTTTTATAAGTTCGAAACTGAAAATACTATCCGGTGAAAATGTAAGTGATATTATCAAGTTAATTCTTAATTATGAACCTTTAGCAATAGGCTTTAATTGCTTTGCAGCATCAACTTTTTTAGATATTTACAATAGTATCAATCTTAATTTTAATTGGGGTATTTATTTAAACTGCGGAGATGGAAGTTTTAGAGATGTAAATATACAATGTGGTGTTTCGCCTGAAGAATATGCTAAGTTAGTAAAGAAAGTTTTAGATAAACACCCTTCCTTTATTGGTGCCTGCTGTGGTTCTTCACCGGCACATATAAAAAAAATCAAAGATCTATTAGATGAATAAAATTACTGTAAATTCACCCGCTAAAATTAATCTTGGATTAAATATAGTCGGAAAAAGAGAAGATGGTTTCCATAATTTGGAAACTATATTTTACCCTCTCAAACTATCTGATAAAATTACATTCATAAAATCTGATAAATTTATATTTAACACTAATAACGCTTTCCTTAATTCTGAAAAGACAAATCTTATAATAAAAGCAAAAGATTTACTTCAAAATGAGTCTAATTTTAATCTGGATTGTAATATTTATTTGAAAAAGGATATTCCAATCGGTGCTGGTTTGGGGGGTGGAAGTTCAAATGCCGCAATTACTTTAACAACGTTAAATCAAATGTTCAAATTAAATTTTTCAAATGATAAATTGGCTGAATTAGCATTGCAACTTGGTTCAGATGTTCCTTTTTTTCTTAATCCCGTTACTTCTTTTGGTACTTCAAGAGGGGAAATTATAGAACAAATATCAATAAAACTAAAAGGTTATTTGCTATTAGTCAATCCGGGAATTCATATTAACACAAAGTGGGCTTTTCAAAATCTGAAAAAACTTTCAGCAGAAGGCTCATTAAAAAAAACTATCAAAAAAATAATTTCAGGCGAAAACTGTTTTAATTTAATTACCAATGATTTTGAGCAAATTGTTTTTGATAAGTTTTCTCAAATAAAAAAAATAGAAGTTAAATTGAAAGAGATGGGAGCATATTTTTCTGTAATGACAGGAACCGGTTCAACAGTTTATGGCATTTTTAACACTAAAAATGAAGCTGAAACAGCTATGAAAAAATTTCCAAAAGAATTTTTTACATACATTGAAACACTTTAGTATTTATCTTTTTAATCTATAAGTTTCATCAAATGAAAGATATAAAATACTAAGATATAGATATTAAGACATTGCACTCTCAGTAAATTCTATATAATTTTTATATCCATCCATTTTTACTTTTAACCCTATTGGTAAAGTTAAATTTTCGTTAATATGTCCATGACTCAAATTATATAATACCGGTTTTACAGAATTTCCAAGATAGTCATGAATTATTTCACCTAAAGTCAGAGTTTTCTTCTCAGCATTTTTTTCAAGACAATCATTAAATGCTCCCAAAATTATACCGGCAGATTTTTCCAATATTCCTGATAGCCTCAGTTGGTTAAATATTCTATCAATTTTATATGGAGGTTCGCAAGTTTCTTCTAAGAGAAGTATATTTTGCTCAAACTTTGGTAAAAAGTCGCTGAGTAAAATAGAAGTTAAAACTGATAAATTTCCTCCCAATAGAATTCCTTGTGCTTTTCCTTTTCTTAAAGATTGAATTTGTCTCTCACCAAAAGATTTGATCTTCCCGATTTTCTTATTAGAAGTTAGAACACTCCAAAATTGTTCCTCTGCTTCTGTATGTAAATCTTGCAAAAAGTCGGAAGTAAGCATTGGACCCGCAAAAGTAATTAATTTTGTTTTTTTAAATATTGCTAAATGAAGTGCTGTAATATCACTGTATCCTACAAATATCTTTGGATTTTTCTTTATAAGGTTATAGTCAATTTTATCGAGCAGCCTACCGGACCCATATCCACCACGAAGACAGAAAATAGCTTTAATTTCTTTTTTACCAAACATATAGTGTAAATCTTCCAATCTTTCATTATCGTTTCCGGCTAAATAACCGTTTGTTTTTCCAACGTTTTTTCCTGTTTCTACATTATAGCCCAGTTTTTCAAGATATTTAACCCCATCTTCAATTTTTGAAAGATCATCCGGAGATGACCCAGGTGATATAATTCCTATGAGGTCATTTTTTTTAAGCTTTTTGGGTTTGATTATCTTCATTGTTTTTAGTTTTTATTATAATGAAGATGAAATTAAAGAAAGAGTATTTATTTTACAAATAAAAATTGCAACATATTTAATTCTTTGAATGCGAAACATACTTTATTATTTCGGCTTTTTCAATAGTCACTAATCCCCCGCAGTCGGCTTTTTCAAAATTTTCATCAATAATCGGTAGGAATTTTTCTATTTTGGATATTTCATCAACTATTTCAATTACTAGAGGCAAGTCCTGAGATAATCTTAAAATCTTTGAAGTATGAATTCTGCTTTTACCACCGAATCCCATTATCCCTTTTATTACAGTGGCACCAGCTAAACCGAATTTTCTGGAATCCATTACAATTTTTTCATACAAGGGTATCGAACCTACTTTATCGCTTTCACCTACAAAAATTCTTAATAATTTAGCATCGCCTTTAATTTGCATTATTACACCCTTTTATAATTTTGATAAAATATATGCTAAGTAAATTCCAAGAAAACTTAGGACAATACTGAGAAGTATATTGAGCATTCCAAGATAAATTTCAGAATCTTGAAACAATTTAATAGTTTCAAATGAGAATGTAGAAAAAGTTGTGAAGCCGCCGCAGAATCCAATTGTTAAAAACAACTTTAAGTTTTGTCCTAATAATTCATTTTTATCAAAATAAAAAATAAGAATTCCTAATAGGAAACTGCCTATAACATTTACAACCAAAGTTCCATAAGGAAAAAATGTCGGAAAAATTTTATAAGCTATATTTGATACCCAGTATCTGAGCCCGCCACCTACTGCTGCACCCAAAGAAACAAATAAAACATTAATCATAAGTAAAAAGTAAACAAAATGAATTAAAAATAAAAAAGCCCTAAAAATATATTTAAGGCTTTTCTTTGGTGACCCCAAGGGGATTTGAACCCCTATTACCGCCGTGAAAGGGCGAGGTCCTAACCATTAGACGATGGGGCCATTTAGAAAAAAAATAAATATAGGAGGGTGAGCGATGGGGATTGAACCCACGACCCTCAGGGCCACAACCTGATGCTCTACCGACTGAGCTACGCCCACCATATTAAATATTGATTCTTTTATAAATATATAAAAAGTAAATCATAAATATGCTTTGTACGCCCGAGTGGACTCGAACCACTAACCTACAGCTTAGAAGGCTGTTGCTCTATCCAATTGAGCTACGGGCGCAGGTTAGCAAAACAACATCTAACTAAAAAATAAAAATAAGAACTACATTTATTTAAAATATTTTGTCGGGGCGGCAAGATTTGAACTTGCGACCTCCTGCTCCCAAAGCAGGCGCGATAACCGGACTACGCTACGCCCCGATTTAAGTGATTTACTAAAAATATTTAATGAACTTTCGTCAAAAATAAGAATAACAAATATATAGTTTATTAACTTTTAAAACAATTTATTTAATTCTTAATCTTACATAAATTTATATTACCAAATCCAAACAGCTCAATTTGTTTAAGCGATAGGAATACTCTGTCATTTGGATATGAATCTGCCCAATTTCTTCGTTAAATTAAATTTACTAATTTGTTTTGGACAGCATTGATCTATATTGATTTTTTAGAAATTAGTACAGAGAATTTGTAAATGCAAAAAATAATAACATTTATAAAATCACATTGAAAACAGAAACAATAGAATATAACCAAGTGTTTTTAATTTTCTTTTATTAAATTATTCAGAATTAAAAATTAATTATTTAATAAAAATGTCTTTCCCCCTTTTCATAGCAAAAAAATATATTTTTTCTCATAAAGAGTCTAAATTCATCTCTTTTATCTCCGGAATAACTGTCTTTGGAATTGCCCTTGGCGTAGCTACTTTAATAATTGCATTAAGCATATTAAAAGGTTTTGAAAATACAATGACTAAAAAAGTCATGGATTTTGATTCTCACATTCAAATATCTTCATACATCTCAACAATACCTGAATACAAAAATGAATTGGTAAAAATTAAAAATTTATTAGCTTCAAAATATATTTCAATAAATCCCTTTTCATCTCAATTAGCAATAATAAGTAAAAAGAATAGAAAAGAAGGCATAAGTATTAAAGGAATAAGAGTAGCAGATAATTGGAAGGGAATAAAAAAGGATATTATTGTAGGTAAATTTCTGCAAAAAGGGGATAAAAAGAATATAGTTATCGGTAAAAAATTAGCAGATAAATTATTGGTTAAATTAGGTGATAATGTTACTTTGTTTGCTCTTAGTAAGGATAAACTTCCCTCACCTGACAATCCACCAAATATTGAAAAATTTAAAATAACAGGCATTTTTGAAAGCGGGATGTCTGCTTATGATGATCTTAACGCGTATGTTTCCTTAAATGATGCTCAAGATTTGTTTAACATGAAAGATCAAATTTCAGGTATAGATATAAAATTAAAAGATGTCACACAAATTGAATCAACAAAAGATGCTCTTAATAAAATTCTGAGATATCCGAATAGGATACGTACAATTTATCAAACCCATCGTAATATTTTTACCTGGATTGCACTACAAAAAAAACCCATCCCTATTGTTTTAACGCTAATTATTCTCGTAGCTGTTTTTAATATAGTAGGCACATTGTTAATCATGGTTTTAGAAAAAACATCTTCGCTTGGTGTTTTACGTTCAATAGGTGCAGACAGAAAACGGATAACCGAAATATTTTTGTATAACGGTTTAATATTGGCTTTTGTCGGAATCCTTATCGGTAATCTCTTGGCTTTTGTTTTAAGTTATATTCAACTGCATTACAGCTTAATTTCTATTCCCTCCTCTGTATATTTAATGTCTTCAATACCTATTCAATTATCCCCTTGGATTTTTCTTGGAGTTTCTATAATTACTTTTTTGCTTTGTGTTGTTTCTTCAGTTATACCAAGTTATATAGCCTCTAAAATTGATCCTATAAAAACATTGAGATTTAGTTAATGAGATTCGAAAGATTTATATCGAAGAGATACGTTATTTCAAAGAATAAATTGAATTTTATTTCAATTATATCCATTCTTTCTACATTGGGAATAATGATTGGTGTAGCTGCACTTATTGTTGTAATTTCTGTCTTTAACGGATTCAGTTCCCTAGTAACATCATACTTGGTAAGTTTCGATCCCCAAATACAAATTAATATAATTACTAAAGATAATTTTAACAATTCAATAAAGATAAAAGATGAACTTAAAAAGTTAAATTCTGTGAAAAGTTACTTACCTTATGTAAGCGGGAAAGTTCTTGCATATCATGACGGACTGACTCAAGTTATAAACTTAAAAGGAATTCAGGTAACAAAAGAAAAAGATATTTATAATATAAAATCAAAAATCATTTTTGGTGAATATGATCTCAGATCAAATAATTCAATTCCAAAAGCAATAATCGGACTTCCACTAGCAGATAGACTTCAAACAATAATTGGTGATACTATTTCTATTGTTTCACCCTCCGGTATTGAAAAATCAATTACGCAATATTCATTGCCGAATACTAAAAGATTTATTATTAGTGGAATTTACAACTCAAAGAATAATAAATACGATACAGAATATATTATTACTACTATTAAAACTGCACAAAAGCTTCTTGGCTATAAAAATTCTTATGAAGGGTATGATGTTAAACTTAAGAATATGGCAGAAGCATTTAATATTAAAAATAAATTAATTACAACTTTAGGTGAAGAAAATTTTAGTATAAATACATGGTATGATTTTCACAAAGATTTGTATTCAGTTATGAATATTGAAAAACTTGTTGCATATATATTGTTATCATTAATAATTGCTGTAGCTACTTTTAATATTTTAAGTTCTCTTACAATGTCTGTAATACAAAAGAAAAGGGATATAGGAATTTTACGTTCTATGGGAGTTACTGAAAAATCAACTAAACGTATTTTTATGTACGAAGGATTATTGATCGGTATTATTGGAACGGTAGCAGGATTATTGCTCGGATATTTTATCTGTTATTTACAAATTAATTACAAAATTTATCCTTTGGACCCGACACAATATAAAATTGATGCTTTACCTATGCAATTAAGAATTTTTGATTTTATCATTATCACATTTATTTCATTGATCCTTTCTTATTTTGCTTCTTATTTTCCGGCTAAAAAAGCAGCAAAAGTAAATCCACTAAAAGCAATTAAATGGGAATAAACTAGTAATTCATTAAAAAAATATTTATGAAAAATAAAACAGAAATTAAAGCATTAAATATCTCTAAATCTTATTTTAATAATAAAAAAGTAAAATTAGATGTCCTTAAATCAATTTCTTTAGAGATTGAAAAAAATAAAATAACTGTAATAATAGGTGCATCCGGTGCAGGTAAAAGTACCTTGCTACATATATTAGCCGGCTTGGATACGCCTGATGAAGGAAGTGTACTTTACAATGACAAAAGTATTTTTGATTTTGATGAGAAAGCACTTTCCAAATTTAGGAACAAAAACATAGGACTTGTATTCCAATTTCATCATTTGCTTCCGGAATTTACAGCTGAAGAAAATGTTTTTATTCCCCAATTAATAAAAAACATACATATAGACAAAGCTAAAGAAAGGGCAAGTGAATTACTAAAGTTAGTTGGCTTAAGTGAAAGAGGAAACCACAAACCTGCAGAACTATCGGGAGGCGAACAGCAACGTGTTGCAGTAGCACGGGCCTTATCTAATGATCCTCAAATAATTTTTGCAGACGAACCTACAGGCAATTTAGATACTGTAAACAGCAATGCTATTCATAAAATAATTCTGGATTTAAAAGATAAATATAAAAAAACTTTAGTGATGGTTACTCACAACCATGATTTATTGAAGCTTGCAGATAATGTTTTGGAGATAAAAGACGGCAAGTTATTATAAAAAACTAAATTTCATTATTAATTTAATTTTAAATTATTATAATATAAGAGTTAATTTATTTTAAGGCTTAAAAATGAAAAGAACAATTTTATATATTTTTTTAATCATTTTATTTTTTGTTACTTCTCCTTTTGCTCAATCAGATTACAAAATTGAATTGAACGGTGGAAGGATAACCTCCGCTATACAAAGTGCTCTTTTGCCATATTGGGATACTGGCTGGTCATTGGGTTTTACTGCGTCTAAAAAATTAAGTAAGGATATTGAACTAACGTCAAGTTTTAGTTATCAAAATTTTAAATTTCAAAAAGCCTTTGTAATTTTTCCACCTAATATTGATCCTCCTGGTTTACTTCGAGAAATATCCGGAGGAGAGAACAGTAATGTTTATAATTTTTCTTTAGGAGTTCGTATTACTTCTTCTACAAAAAGGCTAACTAATTTTTTCTCCTTTAGTGGTGGAATACAATATATTAATCAAGGGGAAATATTTATAACAAGAGATTATAATAATATAATTGCAGGTAACTTTTTACCAATTTCAAATACTTCTTTATATAATAGCAGTAACAGAAATTACCTTATGAGTATAGTGTCTATTGGCGCAGGTCTAACATTTAAAATAATTTCAAAAATAAATTTGATTGTAGAGGGCAAGTTGATTTCAACCCTTAAAGATTTTACTACCTATCCAAATATCAGTACAGGCATACAATATTCTTTTTAAAAAAATAATTTATTTAAAAAAGATTATTCACTTTCATAATCTACTAAAGATTTTACATCATAATTTTTAAGTTTTTTTCTTCCATTTAAGAATGACAGTTCCACAATAAAAGAGACCTGTACAACTTCCCCACCCAACTTTTCAATTAATTTACAAGCTGCTTCCGCAGTTCCGCCTGTTGCCAATAAATCATCGTGTAAAAGAACTTTATCATCGGAACTTATTGCATCTTCGTGAATCTCAATTTTATCTGTGCCGTACTCCAATTCATATTCCATTGATTCGGTTTTTGCGGGAAGCTTGCCTGGTTTTCTTATCGGGACAAAACCAACTCCAAGCTTTTCTGCTAAAATCATTCCGAATAAAAATCCTCGAGATTCGATTCCAACAACTTTAGTTATGTTTTTATTTTTGGCATAATTGTATAATTCTTCAATTGTTTTTTTTGAAGCTTCATTATTTAAAAGAAGTGTTGTAATGTCTCTGAACATAATTCCTTTTATAGGAAAATCTTTTACACTTCTAATGTATTTCTTTAGTTCTTCGCTCATAATTTTTTTTACTCTTTATAGCTACTACCTTTAGAGCTTAGCTAGTCAATTTTAATATTTGGGTTATGTTAGTTATTAATTTATTTTTTATTTAAAAACTTATCTAAACCATTTTTAAAATCTTCTGTTGATCGGCTTATTGTATTTAGCTGCACACAATAATCGACTGCTTCTTTAACGTTCATACCTGAGATTTTATTTATCATTAATTTTGTTTCTTTCATACTTACCAAAGAGTTATTTAATAAATTGTCTGATAAATCTATAGAGGTTTCCATAACATCAAAAGATAAATAATTTACAAATCCTAAATTTTTGGCTTCTTCAGCATTTATTAAATCGCCTGTAAGTAAAAACTGTTTTGCCCTTCCCTCTCCTATTCTTCTTATAAGAAAGTTTGACACAATTGCCGGAATAAATCCAATCTTAACTTCAGAATAACCAAATTTTGAATTTGCTTTATCGGCAACTACAAAATCACACACACTTGCCAACCCGCAGCCTCCGGCTATTGCTGCACCGTTAACGGCGGCAATTGTCGGTTTGGGAAAATTATATAAAACCAGGAATAATTCGGCAAGGTTTTGCGAATCTTTTTGATTTTCAATTGTTGAATTATTTTTTAACTGATCTAAATATTTTAAGTCGGCACCTGCACAAAAGCTTTTACCTTCGCCGGTAATAATTAGACTATTAACCGAATCATCATTTTTAAGTTCCGTTAATTTACTTTTTAGTTGGTTTACAAGTTCAGGACTTAAAGCATTCCTTTTCTCTGGATTGTTGAGTCTTATAAGGGAATATGAATCGTGTTTTTCGTAAAGGATCATAATTGATTTAAAAGTTTTAGTAAATATAAATTATAAATTTGAACTCTCAAAAAAATATTATAAATAAAAATAAGGTAAAAACTTTTTCATTTTACTTTCTCCTTATTCCTATAGTAGAATATACAATTGCCAATATGTTAAAATAAATCCCAAAGCCAAGCCGCCGATAATTTGATATTTATCGTGTACTTTTAACTCAATTCTTGCCAAACTTATAACTAAAACAATGGGAATAAGAATCCAATAGACCGGGTTTGACAAAAAGACAAATAACGCAAAATTCTGAGCTACTCCAATAGAGTGCGAACTAATTTTCCATTTATAATTTATAAGTACAAGCACAAAACAGTTAACAATGTAAGTAAACCAAAAAACAATTATCAAATAAGTAACATCAAAATATAAAAGTAAAAATAAACCGGTTACATAAAGAATTATTTGTGCTAAATAAGGAATCGTTCTTTCAGCACTATTTGTTTCATCAAATGATCTAATATTCTTTTTCTTGATAATATAAAAATAAGTAAATATTTGAAGAATGAAACCAAATGTAAGAGCAATAATTATTGCCGCCCATCTTTGCGAAGAAAGCAATTCATATTTAAAGGCAAGAAATGGGATTACAAAAATGGTAAATGTTTGGGGAATAAAAAGAATTGAAATTATTTTTGCAGTTTTCTGCTTTGTAAATGTTGCCAAATAAAGTGTGTTTTTTAAAATCTAATAAGTAACTATGCTTCTACTTTCATTGTTTGTAATTGAGACAAGTATTTTAAAAGTATATCTTCTATTTCATTAAAAACTTGAGGCACCATCAAAGCTTTTCTTATTTGAGAAACATTCGGTAGCCCGCGTAAATAACCGGAATAAAATTTTCTGTGTTCTAATATCGCTCTTCTTTCACCCTTAACTTTAATTGCCAGTTCAAGATGTCTTAAACAAGTTTTAATCCTCAATCCTTCGTCAATCTTTGTAGAAATATATCCGTCATTCAATAATTCTTTTGCTTCTTTGAAAATCCACGGATTACCGATTGCTCCGCGTGCAATCATTACCCCGTCTGCATTGGTTTCATCAAATGCTTTTTTAACATCTTGAGGTGTTAGAACATCGCCGTTAAGTACAACCGGAATATTTACTACTTCTTTTATTTTTGGAATCCACTCCCAGTTTGCTTCACCTTTGTGCCCCATTACCCTTGTGCGGCAATGAATTGTAAGAGCAGATGCGCCAACATCTTCTAATCTTTTTGCTACTTCTAAAATTTGAATACTTTTACTGTCAATTCCCAAACGGGTTTTAACAGTAACGGGAAGTGAAACTGAATCAATTACTTCCTTTACTAAATTCTGCATATAAACAGGATCTTTCAAAAGTCCTGCACCTGCACCTAATTTAACTACACCTTTTACCCAGCAGCCGGCATTTATATCAATAAGATCAGGGGATTCTTCTTCGGCAATCTTTGCAGCGGATACCATTGACTTTGTATTAGCGCCGTAAATCTGTATTCCTACAGGGCGTTCTTCATCAATTATCTTTAATTTTTTATGTGTTTTTTCAGAGGAACGAATCAATCCTTCTGCATTGACAAATTCTGTGTAAACAATATCAGCACCCAATTCCTTGCAAATTAAACGGAAAGAAATATCCGTTACATCTTCCATCGGTGCAAGAAGAATTGCTTTTTCTTTTTCTATTTTGCCTACTTTGAACAAATTATTTGCCCTTTTTATCTTTCTTTTTTTGTTCCCATTCAATTAACTTCGCGTTCTTAAAAAAATAAGTTATATCACCGTAATACCATTGAGTAAAGACGCCCCATTTTCTTTTAATTGTATTTTTTTTGTCAGGTTTACCCCAACTGTCTTTTAACATAGCTTCCGTCATACCCTTCCACACACTTCCGTTGGATACTCTTGTCCCGTTTTTCTTTCCGTATTTTAATACGTATAAAATTTTATAATGTTTTCTTAAGTTTGCATCAAGATTTTTAAGCACAATTTTAAGACTATCAATTTGGTGTTTTGTTATAGCATTTTTTTTGATTATTTGCTCTTTTACTTGCTTAATATTTGACTGATTATTCTCTTTTGTTTGTGCAAAAGAACTTTGTGATAATAAAATAAGTGTAATGATAATAACAAATATTCGAGATTTTAATAACATTTATTTCCTTCCAATAATTTTAAATGAATTGTTTTAATAATTAGGTTTTAATTGAACACAAAATTAAAGAAATACTGGTTCAATATAAAGGTGAGAAACAATGAAGTAAAGTTAGTATCCCCTATTTCATCAAAGTCTATCCTACGAAGATTTATCGTAGTAGGATCATCTTTTTTGTAAGATACAGATTATTGATTTTAAGTTTATAAAAATATACTCCTGATGATAATTCATCTCCGCTAAAATTAACAGAATACTTACCCGAGTTTTGAAATTTATTTACAAGTGTTTTTATTGCATTCCCCAACAAATCGTATACAATTAATTTCACGTCTCCTGGTTGTTCTAACTCATAAGATATTTTTGTAGTCGGATTAAATGGATTGGGATAATTTTGATATAATTGAAAATATTTGGCTGTTATCTCTTCTTCTTCAACATTAGAAGTTAAACCTATTCCTTCGACATAAATTGCTAAAGAAGAATCCAATATTGAATTTGATAAAAAAATAAGTGTGTCTTTAAAATTCGGGACATTGTCATATTTTTTACAAATCGGACATAAATCAACATAACCAAAATCAAATTTTGCTGAGTCACCAGGATGTAATTTAATATGAAAAGGATGCTCTCCATTAAATAAGTAGTATTGGAAAGCAGAATCTGGAAGAGTCACAAATATGCCATATCCATATCTTTCTTTGGCAGTAAATAATGAGTCAATTTTTAAAGTATCAGTACCGGTATTATAAACAATCAATGTGTCGGCACCGTAAATACCTAAGCTGTCCTTATTAACCGCTATCTGTTGAGCATTTATGTTTGCTATAAAAAGAAAAGCGAATATGAAAGGAAATATTAATTTCATAAAAACCCCATTAGTAATTAATATTAATGTACGAAAAAATTAATTACTCAACAATAAGTTCCTGCCCTATAATAAGTTTGTTTGAAGATAAAGAATTTATTT
>Ga0114931_10001385_pt1 | contig 30971 bp, 29 predicted proteins | sample 2SBtaG_FD_89579 | JGI IMG/M metagenome (GOLD analysis project Ga0114931, IMG submission 89579) | Deep subsurface microbial communities from Kolumbo volcano to uncover new lineages of life (NeLLi) - 2SBTROV14_V59a metaG | ecosystem: Environmental > Aquatic > Marine > Volcanic | place: Kolumbo... | reverse complement strand
TTCCCGGGAGCAATGGCCTTAATTAGGTTTAATGGTATAGCGGTTTTGGTTTCTTTCATATTTTATTTTTTTAACCAAAAACGCTTTCATCGCCTGATAATAAATGCTGCTATGGTTGTAGCGGGTCTTGCTATCCTATTGTTGATGTTCCCAAACTTCATCAGCTCCAGGGCATATGATCACTACACGATTAATGGAGAAAAATTAAATCGGATTGAAGCAATGGTGTCTGGCTCCTTTTCACTGACAGATTGGAAGTATTCTGAAATAGATAATGATGAATTTGAACGTCAGCTCCAAACAAGCTTTGAAGACGTAACATGGTATATGGATGAATTTGACAGGACCATATCATGGACGGCAGATAGAAGAAGAGTTGTATATAACTATATGGAAATAGCGGTTTTTATCTATGCCAATAAGAAAGAATCAAAATTCATGAAATGGGGATATCAACTTTCGCATCAGGCAAACCTTCTTGGTCAAGCTAGCGGTTATGACCACCGAGTATATTCAAATATCTGGAAAGATAGTCCTGTCAGTCACCTGCCATGGCTGGAGCCTTTGTTCCTTCTAAAGATGGGAAAGGAAGAGGAGGCTAAAAACGCTGTTCAAAGGATCAAGTCTGAGTTGAAAAAGCCAAATGATTCAATGATGATGGAGTCCAGGGAATTATTTGGTGAATTATAGTTAACCGAAAGTATAGGTCTGAATATCACCGAACGCATAAATTCTACTGAAACGATCAGTAAGAGAGAAGCCAACTATCATCTATTCTAAAATAATAAGTTAATCTTATTGTTAGGAGGATAGTGCTGATGCCTGCAATTTGAGCTAAAAATTTTCAGATTGCTTCATATTACCTTTATTCATATAATATTTTAATTTATTTTATTCAAGGCGTTAAACCTTTATACCCTTTTAAACTCTAAGGAGCAAACAAACTAAAAGTAACGAAATGAAAACGCTTAATTCTCTCTATCTCTCAACCCGTAAGTTCTTCTTAGGGTTTGGATTAACTGCCTTATTTTTTGTGGCTTCCTGTACCCAGGACGCCCAATCGCCCAGTGGTATCGATGAAGCCGCTGTGGAAGCTGAATCAGTCATGCAGGCTGATTTTGAAGAAGTGGATGACATTAGTGCCAATTCGATGGTGTTGGCCGACCCAACCTCCGGTGGAAAATTCACTGGGATAGACGATGACCGTTTGGGATGTGCCACTGTCACCCATAACAAGGAACTCCAGGTGATCACCATTGATTTCGGTGACGGATGTACCGGTCCCCGAGGTGTTACACGTAGCGGTAAGATCATCATCACCTATACAGGCCGAAGGCTGGTACCCGGTTCATCATGGATCATCACTTTTGATGACTATTATGTGAATGGACGTCATATTGAAGGGATACGTACCCTTACCAATATATCAGCTTCTCTGGAAGATAATCCTACATTTCATGTAACGCTTATCGATGGTAAGATCACATGGCCGGACAACACCTTTGCTACCCGCGAAGTAGATCGTACACGCGTATGGATCAGGGCCAATAATCCCATCCTCGACGAGGTGCATATTCTTGAAGGAAGCGTAGTCTCAGGTTTAAACAGAGAAGGGGTCAACTATCAATGTACGGTACTCAGCGATCTTGTTTTCAAGCGTAACTGCCGGGATTCCAGGAAAACCAGAGTTCCGGTACAAGGAACCAAGGAGGTCATCAAAGGTGACAAGACCTATACGCTTGACTTTGGAGATGGTGAATGCGACAGCATCATCACCGTCACTGGGGCAGATGGTACACGCACCATTGACCTGTCAGGTAAGTAATAACTCATAGTTGGTTTTGTTGAGTTGGGCTCCATCCGGTTCGGTTTTCCGAGCTGGATCGGAGCCTTTTTTGTGTCATAGATGAATCAACTGATTTTTCAGCTTATAATAAGGTGTGATTTTTTACCTTTGATCATTGACATCAACCAAAGGCAATTGTGATTCAATATCATCAACTCATCAAACGGATACTGGCGGACGGCATAGAAAAAAATGATCGTACCGGTACGGGAACTCTTAGTGTATTTGGTCATCAAATGCGTTTCAATTTATCAGATGGATTCCCAGCCATCACTACCAAAAAGCTGCATCTACGTTCCATTATTTATGAATTGCTCTGGTTTCTCAAAGGCGAAACCAACATCCAATACTTAAAGGAAAATGGGGTTTCTATCTGGGATGAATGGGCGGATGAAGCGGGTGAACTGGGCCCTGTTTATGGATATCAGTGGCGAAGCTGGCCTACTCCTGATGGTAACTATATTGATCAAATCAGCCATGTGATAGACCAGATCAAGGCAAATCCTGATTCCAGGAGGCTGATCGTTAGCGCCTGGAATGTCGGAGAAATAAGCAAAATGGCCTTGCCTCCCTGTCATGCATTTTTTCAGTTTTATGTAGCTCAAGGCAAGCTGTCCTGCCAGCTCTATCAGCGATCAGCTGACGTTTTCCTGGGCGTTCCTTTTAACATAGCCTCCTATGCTTTGCTCACATTAATGGTGGCCCAGGTATGCAATTTGCAGCCAGGTGACTTCGTCCATTCCTTAGGAGATACCCATTTGTATAAAAACCACCTGGATCAGGCAAGGCTCCAGTTGACCAGGGAAATCCGACCCTTACCTGAAATGAAGATCAATTCTTCAAAAAAAGATATATTAAGTTTCGAATACCACGATTTTGAGCTGAAAAATTATGATCCTCATCCCCATATTAAGGCTGCTGTAGCTGTATAAAGTCTTAAGATCGGTGCATTTTGCTGCCATTTATGTATTATTTCAAGGTCAGGTTTGATTCTAAAACTATTTTTGCTGTTCAACGTAAGAAGGCACAATGGCAGTAAAAAGTAGTGTGTTTGATATGATTGGCCCGATAATGATTGGTCCCAGTAGTTCTCATACGGCAGGTGTCGTAAGAATCGGACGTGTTGCTCATACCATTTTGGGTGCAGCGCCAGTGCAAGCCAATATTACTTTTTACAATTCATTTGCCAGAACGTACGAAGGGCATGGCAGTGATCGAGCGATCATTGCCGGATTGCTTGACTTCCATACCGATGATAAACGGATCAAAACGGTGCTAACCCTGGCGGAACAAATGGGGTTGAAGTACCATTTTAAGTCCATTGGAAATGCATCTACTTTTCATCCGAATACGGTGCAGGTGGAGGTCATGTCAGGGAAGAAAAAAGTAAGTATTATTGGGGAAAGCAGAGGCGGTGGAGTCATCAGCATTGTTGAGGTGGATGGATTCACTTCAGGATTTTCTGCTTCACTCAACACAATTATCATCAAAGCTGAAGATATAAAAGGAAGCATTGCCTTCATTGCTAGTGTGCTATCTCAGGATGAATGCAATATTGCCACCATGGAAGTTTCCAGAAAAGGCAAGCGTGATCTCGCTTGTCAGGTCATTGAAACAGACTCCCCACCGAAAGATGTAACATTAAACTATATAAAGAGTCTAAAATGGGTGAAAGAAGTTGTTTATTTGCCAATAGTTAATTAACTCAAAATTGAAAACAACAATAATTACAGTGCTAGCGCTGTACGCATTGGTCATTAGCGTGCAGGCCCAATCGGATAAACAAGCAAAGGTTTGGTCGTTACAGGAATGTATTGATTATGCTCTTGAAAATAATCTGCTTGTTCAGGACAAGGAACTCGTCATGAATACAGGGGAGGTGAACCTGAAAGAATCTAAAATGGGTATGCTCCCAACATTGAATGCCAATGCTCAATATGGACGAAATTGGGGTCGTTCCATTAATCCGGAAACCAATACGGTAACTACTTTACAGCAAGATAATGGGTTCGGGGGCATCACCCTATCATGGTTAGTCTTTAATGGAGGGAGGGTCCACAACCGGATCAAGCAGGATCATTTAAGCCTGGAAGCAAATAAGTATGATCTTCAGAAAACAAAAAACGATGTTATCCTGAACGTTATCACCTTTTATACCAATGTGATATTCAATAAGGAATTGTTGGAAAATTCAAAATCTCAACTAGCGTCGTCTCAAAAACAGGCGGACCGTACGCGAAAACAGGTTGCGGCGGGAGCTCTGGCGTTGGCTAACCTGAAAAACCTGGAGGCTCAAGTGGCTACCAATGAGGTAAGTGTGATCAACGCGGAAAACCAGGTTAACTTGTCCATCCTTCAACTTAAGCAATCCATGCAACTACCGGCAAATGAAGAGCTGGATGTAGCTATTCCCGAAATTCAACTGGATGAAGCTGATCTGGCTGGAGTAAATCCTCAAACGGTGTATGATATAGCCGAATCTACACTTCCTGAAGTAAAAAGTGCTGATTTGCAGATTCAGAGTGCCGCAGTTGGAGAAAAAGTAGCCAAAAGTGGGTTCTATCCCCGACTTACGTTTAGTGGGCAGTTGAATACCAATTATTCTTCCCTCGCAGCTGATCGAGGGTTGGTTAAGTTTACCGGAAATAAAATTGATATACCAATTGGCTTTGTTCAAGGGGCAGGAACTCCCGTACTGGCAACCATTGATGAACGAACCACTATTCCTTATACGACTGGTGCTCAGCTTAATGACAATTTTGGGAAGTCTGTTGGAATGGGAATATCTATTCCCATCTTTAACAATTACTCCGTAAATTCAAATGTTCAGAGAGCAAAGATTGCCCGTGAAAGGGCTGAGGTTTTTGCCGAGCAAACACGTCAAACATTGAGACAGATCATAGAAACTGCCTCAAATGATGTATTAAGTGCATCCAAAGCTTATCAAAGCTCGTTGAAACAGGTGGAGGCCCAGGAAGAATCGTTTCGCGCAACCAAACAACGATATGATAACGGAGCAGCTAATTATACGGACTACCAGGTGGCGGAGAATACCTTGTTCCAGGCAAAATCAGATCTCTTGAGGGCCAAATATGATTACATTTTCAAACTTAAAATACTCGACTTCTATCAGGGTAAATCGATAGAATTTTAATTGTAAAACTCAAAATAACTAAAACCTATGGCCAAGACCAGAAAAAAGAAATCAAACAAAGTGATCTATATACTGGTGGGCGTTTTTGTCGTATTGTTGATTGCGGCAGTTGTATTCCAAAAAAATCAGAAAAAAGAAATTTCCGTTGAAATTGCCCATCCTAAGAGGAGGACAATTGTTGAAAAAATCAGTGCTTCAGGGATGGTTCAACCTGTAACGGAGGTGAAGCTCGCCCCTGACGTGGCCGGAGAAATCATAAACCTGAATGTTGAGGAGGGTGATTCAGTGACCAAGGGGATGCTTTTGGTGAAAATCAGACCAGATAATTATATCTCAGCTGTAGAGCGAGCCCAGGCCAGCCTGGACCAGCAGCGTTCCAACCTGTTGTCGACCAAAGCAAGTCTGAACAGGGCAAAAGCCACCTTTGAACGGGCCAAGTTGGAGCTGGACCGTAACGAAAAACTCTTCAAAGAAAATGTGATTTCTTCCTCCGATTGGGAACTGGCCCAGCAAAATTTCAAGGTAGCGGATAATGACTATAAATCAGCGAAAGCATCCGTTGATGCGTCTAGTTTTGTAGTAAAAAGTAGTGCGGCTGCCTTGGCCGATGCTAAGGAAAATCTGAGAAAAACAAATGTATTATCCCCTATAAATGGTACAGTTTCTAAACTAAGTGTTGAGCAGGGGGAGCGTGTGGTAGGTACATCACAATTTGCTGGAACCGAGATGTTGAGAATTGCAAATTTGAATGAAATGGAGGTAAGAGTGGATGTGAATGAAAATGACATCATCCGTATTTCAGAGGGAGATACGGCCATCATTGATGTTGATGCCTATACCCATCTGGAGAAGAAATTCAAGGGTGTGGTGACACAAATTGCCAATACGGCCAAGGATAAAGCCTCTGCAGATGCCGTAACTGAATTCGAAGTTCGAATAAAGATCCTTCGAAGTGCATTCAAGGATTTAGAGGACGAAGGGTATAAATATCCTTTTAAACCGGGTATGACGGCTAGTGTTGATATCCTGACAAATACCAAAGAGAATGTGCTAACCGTACCTCTGGCCTCTGTGACGGTTCGGACAAAGTCTGAACTGGAAAATAAAGAGGGTAGCCGTGAAGGCAATAGAAAAGCCGGACAATCAGGAGGGAATACAAGTGACGATGAAGGCGATTCAAAAAATGATGAAAATGTCGAATTAATTTTCCTTGATGAAGGTGGAGTGGCCAAGGTGTTTAAGGTAAAAACGGGGATTAGTGATTTCGAAAATATAGAAATCACGAATGAGCTGCCGGATACGTCCAATGTTATCGTTGGACCTTTCCTTGCCATTTCAAAAAGACTGAAAGAAGGCGATCTGGTAAAAACGGAAGAAAAAGGTAAGCGAGAACGAAAAGGCAAGCCTGAAGAACAGACGTCAGAAAGTGATACTAAGTAAGCTTGCCGGTATAAAGGACCTTTCCCTGAAAGATCTCAGCTTGTTCACACAGATTATTCTTGTCAGATAAACCTCCTCCGCATTTCGAATTTATGCTGAGGAGTTTTTTTTAACCCGCATTATTCATGATACTTTCAAGAATAACGATCTAAAATGGTTGATAACTATTGATTATTAATTCCTTATGAAAGGGTTAACCCTGCATATTGCCTAATATTGAACCCCCATATTTGGGTATTATGTTTTTTATGAATAAAGTTTATCTGAAACCTAATGAACAGATTATCAATAATTTAATATTTGGCAGCCCACTGGATGGAATATTCTGTTGAATTTTCCGGGTTAAAGTAGATTGAATATTTCCTGAATGATCGAAGCTGATTGAAAACCAGCTATTTTCATTTATGCCATCATCTGCTTAAATGGAATGAACATATATAGAAGTCTGAAATGCTTTTTTAATAAACAGCCAGATTCTGGTCTATTTTCTCAGCCCAGGCAGTAATCCCTCCCTTCAGGTTGTACAAATTTTTAAAACCATGGTTGTCCTGGAGATATTCAATGGCTCTGGCGCTCCTTTCACCCACTTTACAGTAGAGAATGACGGTTTTATCTTTATCTATTTGTCGAACAAACTGATCCAATTGGCCAAGGGGCATGAGTTCACCACCAATGTTGGCAATTTCATACTCATAAGGCTCACGCACATCAATTAATTGGAACTTTTCATGTCTATCAATTTTGTCCCTCAATTCATTAACACTAATTTCATTGACATTGGAGACCGACTGATCAGAGATGCCACAAAACATCTCATAGTCAATGAGTTGGTCTATGACTGGAGTTAATTCAGACTTGTTGATCTTGAGGGTGCGGGTCTCAAATGAGAGTGTATCTATAAGGAACAATCTTCCCGCCAAGGGGTCGCCAACACCACTAACAACCTTAATCACCTCATTGGCCTGAAGACTTCCCAAGATACCTGGCAACACCCCGATAACACCACCTTCCGCACAGCTGGGAACCAGCCCGGGAGGAGGAGGCGTAGGGAAGAGGTCACGGTATGTTGGTCCACGATCTCCATCTTTATCAAGATAGTTAAACACCGATAGCTGGCCTTCAAATCTAAAAATTGATGCATATACATTTGTTTTTCCTAGCATAACACAGGCGTCGTTCACCAGGTACCGGGTAGGAAAATTGTCTGTACCATCTGCAACTACATCATAAGGTTCTATGATTTCCAGGGCATTCTGAGAGGTAAGCCGAATATTGTAGGTAGCGATCTGGATATGAGGATTAAGAGCCAGTAGCTTACGTTTAGCGGCATCAACTTTAGGCGTGCCTACATCGTCGACAGTAAATAGGACTTGTCGTTGAAGGTTGCTTTCATCTACTACATCGAAATCGACAATGCCAATGGAACCCACACCGGCTGCAGCTAAGTACAGCAGCAATGGACTTCCGAGACCTCCTGTACCAACCACAAGAACTTTAGAACTTTTGAGCTTGCGTTGTCCTGCAATGTTAAACTCAGGTAAGATCAAATGCCTGCTATACCGTTCAAGCTCTGCTTTTGAAAATTCAATTTTGCTCATTTTGTCTTTGATTTAACGGGTTCCGCCGGCGATGGCCGGGATAATACTTATAACGGATTGATCGTTCACGGGGGTTTCGCCCTTTTGTAAAGATAATATATCCTCTTCACCCACATATATTCTTACAAAACCCCGGAATTGACCTTGTTCATTAAATAGATTGGGCTTGAGCTCAGGAAAAGCTTCAATAGCTGAACCTATTACTTCATTTACCGTGGTTCCGCCTGTTTCGAGGGAAGGAAGGTTGTTGGTAAATTTTCTCAAGGGGGTTGGAATGATAATTTTCGCCATTTTCTTATTTCGATTTAGTTGTTGTTTATTTAAATGTTTATTGTTCTACAAGTTGTAATATCTCCTGGTCAAATTGACGCTGATCATTCAACCGCCAGGATGTAGTGTCGCGAATGTCCTTTTGAAACACCGATGTAATTACATATGAGAAAAAACCGATGGCCTGAACACGGTCATGTTCTGAGGGTTTGGCCGGGTGCAATGGATGGGAGTGATAAATACCCAATAATTCCAGATTATTTTCCAGGGCATACTTCTCAGCCCGTAGATATTCGACAGGTGATATCTCGAATCTACGACGACGGTCTCCTTCCTGGCTGTTCGTGACAGACCTGCACTCAGTGATCTTTCTTTGCTCTTTATCATGTCCGAACATGAATCCACAGCATTCGTTAGGAAATGTTTCCAGCGCATGGATGTGGATAATATCCAGGGCAGTTTTGATTATCTCAAGCTGCATAGGTCCTTGTTTCAAAGATTTGTTTCAAAACATCCCCGTATTTACTGACATCATCGGGAAAAACAGTGACAACCACACGGTGAGCATTGTTGGCTGCCACTTTTTGTGCTCCAACCAGATTGGCAGCCGATGAAGGACTGAGAAGCAATTGTTTTGATACATTGATATCTCGGATGAGATCATAAGCCTCTTCAGTATAAATTGTTATAACCTCATCAAGTAAGGAAGGATTATAGATCTTAGGAACGATGGCAGTGTCCAGGTGTTTCCAGCCTTCAAGCCCATGCAATGCTGCTTCAGGTTGAAGACCAATTAATTTAATTGAGGGATTTAGTTCTTTGAGACGTCGTCCTGTTCCCATCATGGTTCCCGTTGTCCCTAATCCGGCTACAAAATGTGTAATCTTACCTTTTGTCTCATCAAATATTTCCTCTGCCGTAGTGGCATAATGGGCTTCCCAGTTGTGGTTATTGGCGTACTGATCAGCATAGAAATATAACCCGGGCCTTGATTCGTAGGTTTTCTTCGCTATCAGTTGGGCTTCATCTGTTCCTCCGAAAGGCGAAGTAAACCTAATCGTTGCATTCAATTTTTTTAAAATATCTATTCTCTCGCGAGATGCATTGGAGGGAAGACAAATTTCAACCTTTATTCCTATTTTACGACCAATTGCGGCATAGGCAATTCCGGTGTTGCCACTGCTGGCATCAATAAGAATTTTATTAGGTGTCAATTCACCAGCCATTAATGCCTGTTTAATTATGTTATAGGCAGGTCTTGCTTTCACACTTCCACCTAGCTGTTGCCATTCCAGTTTGGCGTAGATCTGACAGCCATTACCGGTATCATTGTTACTGAATTTTTCGAGGTGGGTGTTACCGATTAGGTCTCCGATGTCTTCAATCGCCTTTATTAACTCTTGTTGTTGATCCATTATTTATACTTGTTCCATAAAAAAAGCCTTCCAAAATGGAAGGCTTCCTTGTTTCGTCCTATAGCCGGCCTTCCATAGTAGAAAGACCAGAAAATATATTCATCAGGTCTTCCCAGGATACATATCCTTACAACATGCGCAACAAATACACATCCTAAAAAGACTAGTTGTTTTCATTATATTAAAAGAATTACTCATTAGTTTGAAAACGCAAATTTGTGCAATAAGTTCAATAATCAAACACTTTTTTGATTTTTTTAATGGGAAGAAGGTTATCCTGTGAGTTAGAGATGCATTTAAGATTGCTTGTACCTGGCTAACGCCTTAACAACAAGATCAACCGGTAGCCCCACAACATTGTAGTACGAGCCCTTTATGGAAGCAACGCCAACCAGTCCGATCCATTCCTGTATAGCATAGGCGCCTGCTTTATCAAATGGGCAAAAATGCTGTACATAATATTCGATGGTCTCGTTGGATAGAGGATGAAATGTCACCCTTGACACCGAAGTTAACATATCAGTAGAAGATTGATACCGAATTTGAACTGCCGTAATCACCTCATGGCTCCGGCCTGAAAGGAGATGAAGCATTTTCCAGGCCTCATGGTCAGATCCGGGTTTCCCGAGAATATGATCGTCAACGACTACCAGGGTATCTGCTGTGATAATAATGGACGTTTCTGCCTCCCTATGGAACTGCAAAGATTTTCTTTCTGCAAGATCTATAGCTGCCTGTATGGGCGAGAGCCCTTCAGATATCGATTCATCAACATCAGCAGGCATTACTTTGAAGGATAAGCCTGCATCATGCAACAACTGCTGACGCCTCGGTGAACTAGATGCAAGGATCAAGGGGTGAATTAACTTCATCTTCATTGATTGAACCAAACACATAACCACAAACTACTTTTGGATAAAAGTAGGTCGTTTTCTGAGGCATAATGGACCCAAGTCGACCAACGGTATAGACATCTTCCGGACGGATGGGGTTTAACAAAATGGCCATCGCATCATCATCCATTACCTTTTTCAGGCATAGGTTTGCGTCACTGTTAAAGTCCACATATCGGGTATCACGCTGTTGCTCAACAGGAAGGTTGAGCAATTTTCCTAATATAATGGAATGAACAATGGATACATCCAGTTGATCGGTAAAGTTTTTTTCTGATTCGATCTCTTCCTGCACAAATGCCTGCAGGCGTAGTCTGTATGTTCCTGAACGGGTAACAATAATATAATTGCGTGGATCCCCGGGCTCTTGAATCGAGGGACTTTCAGAAATTTTTTCGATGTTAAAATACTTCCCGGCTTTTTCCAAAAAAGCATTGAATGAGGATGAACGTTCATAAACAATCCGATGCGTTGGTAGAATACAAAAATCTCTGGAGGCGCTATTGGTCAGGTAGATCATATGATAACGCCGTCCGGAATCAATGCTCTTTGTTTGCATCATGAATTCCACAGAGGCTTTGAAGCGATGATGACCGTCCGCCAGTACAACCACCTTGTCAGATATATGATCAATGAATCTACGCAGAATTTTTCTGTCATGAATTACCCCAAAGGCATCTGTAACCCCCTGATAATCAGTATGCGAAAATAACGGCATACGGATGGCTTCATCCATATACTTCTCTAGCGAAAGGTCCCTGTCATGGTACAGGCCATGGGTAGGGCTGACATTTAACAAGGTCGACTCCAATAATTGTTTTCTGTTTTCTACAGCCTTGGGAATTGTAGATTCGTGAATTTGGATATCATTCGTTAATGTAGGTAATTTATGGCCATGTGCCTGCATGTCAATCATGCAGATAAAGCCTTTCCGACATAAGGTACGTGACAACCCCGGTAATTTAAAATATTGATAATAAACATAGATACCAGGGAGAAAATCCTGTTGGATTACCCCTTCAGATTTCCATTTCTGTAAGGTAAAACTAGCTTCTTCATCTGGATGAGCGCCCCGTGGTTGGGAAAGATGGATACTGTTATATGTTTTCCCATACAACTGATCCAGATGTTCTGCTAATGATACATCGAATAGGGGGCAGGTAAACTCTTTTATTTGTTTCGGTTCGTCAAGGGCATATCGCCAGGCCCTGAAGGGTTTTATTGTTGCCATTCCTTGAGCCTGTTGCGCCAATTAGAACTTCCATTAGGAGCAGCATGAGATTCATGGGCTCGCTTTCCTTCTTGTTCGGACAAAACCACTCCCATAAGAGCTGCTACGCTTCGGTCTCCAGGTTGGCCTTTACTTTTTATGTAGTCATCAAGATAGGATTCAATAAAACTTGTATCGAATGAGCCATCCCTGAAGACAGGATGATCAACAACGAACTTACAAAATGGGAGGGTGGTTTTTATACCATTTACCTGGTATTCATCAATGGCACGGATTAATCGTTGGCGGGCTTCGTCACGGGTTTCACCATAGGTAATCAACTTGGCCAGCATGGGATCATAATATATGGGGACCTTCATACCTTCATCATATCCATCATCAATTCGCACACCCACTCCCGAAGGTCTTATGTAGGTAGTAAGATGACCAATATCTGGTAGAAAGTTACGATCAGGATCTTCGGCGTAAACCCTCACTTCAATGGAATGCCCTTTGATATGAACATTCTCTTGAATCAGCGAAATTGCTTTTCCTTCAGCAATAGCAATCTGCTCTTTTACCAGGTCAACACCGGTAATCAATTCGGTCACTGGGTGTTCTACCTGTAATCGGGTATTCATTTCCAAAAAATAGAACATGCCATCGGCGTAAATAAATTCCACAGTTCCAGCACCATAATAATGGCAGGCACGGGCCACTTCAACGGCTGTTTTAGCGATTTCGTTTCGGGTTTCCACATCAATGGAAATAGACGGAGCCTCTTCAATGAGTTTCTGATGCCTTCGCTGAATAGAACATTCCCTTTCAAATAGATGAATGATATTCCCTTTCTGATCTCCAAGGACCTGTACTTCAATATGTTTATTGGATTCAATGTATTTTTCCATAAAGACGGCGCCATTGCCAAAGGCTGAAGTGGCTTCATTGATAGCGGTGTTTATCTCATCATCCAATTCTTTTTCACTTCTGGCAATACGCATACCTTTTCCTCCTCCTCCGGCACTTGCTTTGATTAGTACAGGATATCCAATGTTGCCTGCGATTATCTTAGCTTCCGACAAGTCTTTGATTTCCTGATCTGTTCCGGGGACTAAAGGAATGTTATACCTGGAAACGGCTTGTTTAGAAGCCAGTTTATCACCCATAAGACGAATGCTCTCAGGCGATGGGCCTATGAATACGAGACCTTCTTCATGGACTTTTCTTGCAAAATCGGCATTTTCGGAAAGAAAACCATAGCCTGGGTGAATCGCATCTACATTCAGCGCTTTGCATAATTCAAGAATATTTGCAGCATTCAGATATGATTGTGATGATGCAGCTTCACCAACGCAGACAGCTTCATCGGCATAGCGTGTATGCGGAGCCGCTCGATCTGCTTCACTATAGATAGCTACAGTAGATATGCCCAACTCCCTGGCACTGCGCATGATCCTCAAGGCAATTTCTCCCCGGTTAGCAACTAATATCTTCCTGATCCTGGTCAATGGTAATATGTATTAGATTGCAATTATACCAATTCGGACAGAATGACCAATATTTATTAAGGTCTTGATCTTCTCAGTCCGTATGAGAGAGAAAAATAGAAGCCGCAGTACAATGTTAGACCTTAAAAAGGCGATGTGATAAATCAAATCCATCATTTAGCATTTTTTGACAAAACAAGAATAGTACTTAAATTTGCGCCGAAATCACCCGAACACAACACATCAAAACTAGGTAATAGGAGTGGATATATTTGAAAAATTAATGTTAGACAGGGGGCCCCTTGGTAAGCATCAAATGGTGGAGGAAGGATATTTCATGTTCCCTAAACTCGATGGTGAGATTGCTCCCAGGATGAAATTCAGAGGGAAAGAAGTACTTACCTGGAGTTTAAATAACTACCTGGGTCTGGCAAATCATCCTGAAGTTCGTAAAGTTGATGGTGAGGCGGCAAAAGCATGGGGGTTGGGATATCCTATGGGAGCGAGAATGATGTCGGGTAACACCAAATTCCATGAGCAGCTCGAAAAGGAATTAGCTGAATTCGTTGATAAAGAATCTGTGATGCTACTCAATTACGGTTATCAGGGTATTTGTTCTATTATTGATGCCATAGTTGACCGCAAAGATGTGATAGTATATGATGCGGAATCACATGCGAGTATAGTTGATGGGGTGAGGTTGCATATGGGAAAACGTTTTGTTTATCCACATAATAATATTGAGAATCTTGAAAAACAGCTGGCTCGGGCAAAAAGGATCACTGATGAGACTGACGGAGGTATATTGGTGATCACCGAAGGGGTTTTTGGGATGTCGGGAAGCATGGGAAAAATAAGTGATATTGTTGCTCTGAAAAAGAAATACAATTTCCGACTCATTGTTGATGACGCTCATGGTTTTGGCACTATGGGACCAACAGGTGCAGGAACTGGAGAAGAACAGGGTGTTCAGAAGGATATAGATCTGTATTTCTCAACATTTGCCAAGTCTATGGCCGCCATCGGTGCGTTTGTTGGTGGAAATAAGAGCGTGATTGATTTTTTAAGGTATAATGTACGATCACAGATCTTTGCCAAGTCAGTACCTATGCCTCTGGTGATAGGAGCACTAAAACGCCTTGAGCTAATAAGGACTCAACCTGCATTAAGGGAAGACCTCTGGATGATCGTTAGGGCTCTCCAAACAGGATTCAGAGAAAATGGTTTCAATATTGGCGCGACAAACTCACCGGTGACGCCAGTCATACTGAACGGTACTGTTGGTGAAGCAGCCAATCTGGCAATGGACCTCAGAGAGAATTATTCAATTTTTTGTTCTGTGGTCATTTATCCGGTAGTACCTCGTGGAACCATCATTCTACGCATTATTCCTACTGCCTCTCATGCCATTAAAGATGTTGAGGAGACGATTAAAGCATTCAATGCAATTAAGCAAAAATTGGTGGATGGATACTACAAAGAGCAGCATTTAGTGGAATTTTCGGAGTAAAAACCGAAAAAATCCTCGTAAAATGTTGTTTTTGGAACATTTTAACTATATTGGCTTTACAAAATTATTTTAGACACTTATTTAATCAATAACCTTTTAAACTTAAACTTACAATGGGAAAATTCGCAGAAGTACAAAACTTAGTCAATTCTCTGGAAGGAGATTTTGAAAAATTCTATGAAAAAGGCAATAATGCTGCTGGGACCAGGGTCCGTAAAGGAATGCAAGAACTTAAAAATCTAGCGCAAAACATCCGCATAGAAGTCCAAAGAATTAAAAACAACGGCTAATTTATTTTTATAAAGGTATCAGTGCAAGGGTAGGCGCAATGCTTACCCTTTTTTATTGATTTGTTTCAGACAACGGTTAATTCCTTCCCGCAAGTGTTTGGAGGCCTGGTCTAGTGGAGCTCGGACGTAAGAATGGGTTATGTTCAGTTGGCTCAATACCTCCTTGATACCTGTTGGATTGCTCTCTTTATACATTAGTGGGTTAAGTTCAAAAAATTGGTTGGCTACCTGCACGGCTTCCCGGTGTTTGTTTTTCAACCCCAGGTGGACCATCTGATGAAAGTTGGCTGGAAATGCATTTGCCAGTACCGATATAAGCCCTTTTCCTCCAATTCCCATTATGGCCGGTGTCAGCAGATCATCTCCTGATATAAGAGCAAAATCATCGGGAATATTAGCAGCAATGGCCATGCACTGGAGTATGTCTCCTGAGGCTTCTTTAATCCCAATGATGTTGGGGTGCTGTGCCAGTTCCAACGTTGTATTTGCTGTTAAGTTAGAACTGGTTCTACCCGGCACGTTGTACACTATTATAGGTATCGAACTTGCATCGGCCAGAGCAACATAATGTTTGATGATACCAGATTGTGATGGTTTGTTATAAGCAGGACTGGCACTTAACAAAGCCGAGACCTGCTCTACTCTAACAGTGTCAAGATCACGGATCAATTGTGCTGTATTGTTTGATCCCCACCCAAATACCAGTGGCAGGTTTTTAGGGTTATGTTCGGATACGAAGTTGAGTATGTCCAGGCGCTCCTGTAGGGTTAAAGTGGCGGCCTCGCCTGTGGTGCCCAGTACAACAAGGTAGTCCATGTGATCACTCACATGATTCAACAGCTTCTCAAGCCCTTGATAATCAATATGCAGATTCTCAGTAAATGGAGTTACTAAGGCTACTCCAAGACCATCGGGTATGGTAGTCATTAATTTATCTTTTTTAGATAATCATACATAGAGGCTACCCAATTGTTTGGGCTTGGGTCTTTACTGCTGATCATGAGTTCGAAGGTCGACTTATTCTGATTATTGGGTCGGCCCACCCTGCATTTGGCTTTACTCATTGCCAGCACATTGCTGATCAACGCTCCCGGCGGGTCATCAGGACAGATGAGAAAATCAAATTCACGCTCAACAAAATTAGTTAAGTTGGGTTTTAAATATTTGCACCAAAAATTGATATCCCTCCGACTAAACGAGTCATATGGAAGATGCCTAATGCTTGTATTTTGCTCAAATGCCAGAACTTTGACCTTCTTTCCATCATGTTTCAACTCGCTGATGAGCCTGTCGATTACACTGTTCTTTTCGGGATCGTTATTGCTAAATAAAATTCCAACATTCTCTGCTTTTTTAAACGAAATGCTTTTCCTGGAAGAAAGGTTGTCTTTTTCCGATTTGCGTGTTTTATAGGCCAGTAACTGTTTTAAGAACATCAGTTTACCCGTTAAGCATCTGTATAAGGTCTTCAAGTGCAATAATAGGGATATTTAAGGATTTCGCTTTTTTTCTTTTGGCAGGTCCCATATTCTCGCCAGCTACCAGATAATCCAGTTTCGAAGAAATAGAGGACATTATTTTACCACCATTTTGAAGGATCATATCCTTTAACTCTTCCCGGGAATGACCAGGGAAAATCCCTGAGATGATGAACGTCTGCCCTTCCAATATGCCATTGTTTACCATATTCTTCCCTTTGACTTCGAATTGTAAACCTGCCTGCTTGAGACGTTCAATTTCATTTTGGTTCCATGGATCCTTGAAGTAGTTGTTAACACTATCAGCTATCTTCTGCCCTATTTCAGGTAGTTCAATAAGTTGGTCATACGATGCCGTGGCCAGAGCGTCGATGTTCTTAAAATGCCTGGCCAGGTTTTCAGCGACCGTTTTACCCACGTGACGTATGCCGAGAGCAAAGAGAACACTTTCAAAATCAATAAGTTTTGATGAAGCTATACCGTTAATTATATTCTTGGCAGACAGGTTTTTAAATCCATCTAATTGAAGTATTTGATCATATGTAAGATCATAGAGATCGGCAGGGGATTTAAGCCACCCTTTTTCAAATAAAACAGCGATGGTTTTCTCTCCAATACTGTCGATGTTCATGGCCTTACGATGAATGAAATGTTCGATCCTCCCTTTGATCTGAGGAGGACAACCTTTGACATTAGGACAATAGAATACCGCCTCGCCTTCTTCGCGGACCAGAAGGGATTCACATTCAGGACATTTAGCTGGAAAATTCACTTCTTCCGATCCTTCCGATCTTTGTGAGGCGTCCACACCGGTAATTTTGGGAATAATTTCACCTCCCTTTTCGACATAAACAAAGTCATTATAATGAAGATCAAGCCTTTTGATTTCATTTGAATTATGCAGTGAGGCTCTCTTAACGGTAGTCCCTGATAGCGGTACAGGTTCCAATTCAGCTACTGGCGTGATCGCTCCCGTTCGTCCTATCTGATAACTAATGTCGATTAGCCTCGTACAGGCGGTCTCTGCCTGGTATTTATATGCAATGGCCCAACGTGGATTTTTTGCAGTGAATCCAAGAGATTTTTGTTGCTGGTGGTTATTTACCTTGATAACAATACCATCGGTTTCAACATCGAGGTCATGCCGTTTTTCCTGCCATTCATGAATGTAATTAATGACTTCTTTGAGGTTCTTGCATCGGCGATAGGTAGGTGACACATGGAATCCCATTTTTTCAAGGAGTTCAATTGACCCTGAATGTGTAGGCGGGAGATCATCACCGAGCAAGGAATAGACATTGCAACTGAGGTGTCGGCGGGCTACCACAGATGAATCTTGCATCTTTAAGGTTCCCGAAGCCGTATTTCTCGTATTAGCATATTGCTCTTCTCCAGCCTCTTCCCTGGCTTCATTAAGTTGCCTGAAAGCTTCTTTGGTGAGGAGTACTTCACCTCGAACTTCAAACGAATCAGTATGCCCATTCACGGCAAGCGGAATCTGACGGATGGTTTTTACATTGGCAGTGACATCATCTCCAACGACGCCGTCTCCCCGTGTGATTCCTTTTTTTAATATCCCGTCTTCATAAACCAGGCTGATTGCAACACCATCAAATTTGAGTTCGCAGAAATATTCATAACTCTCACGGCCCAATCCCTTTGCCACTCGTTTGTCAAATTCGGAAAGCTCCTCTTCGGAATAGGTATTAGCCAGGGACAACATGGGATACTGATGAGGGACGGTATCGAATTTTTTGGTAACAGCGCCCCCCACACGTTGGGTGGGTGAATCCTCTCGTTTTAATTCAGGATAATCCTTTTCTAGTTTTTCCAGAGTATCCAGAAGATGATCAAATTCACTATCAGAGATGACAGAGGTATCTTCCTGGTAATACTGGTAGCTGTAGTAATTGAGTTGATCTACTAACTCGTTTATCCTTTCCTGGGCCTCTTCTTCTGTCACTGGAATATGACCGTTTTTTTAGTTTTTGTTTCTCCACACATTATTGGAGGTATCGATATCTGCTGTCTTCTGCTCAGGGTCAATCACAATGGACTGAATATCTTCTACTTTACCTTCAAAACTAATTTGCCTGTATGGATTTGTCCAGGGCCAGGCATCTTTTACACGGGTAGGTATGCTGTCGTTAAATTGCTTAACACCTCGCATCATCCTCAACGGAAGATATATTCTACTTTGTTCACCGGTCTTTTTGGTAATTAATAGTTCAACGGGCATCGGACGTTGATCTTTATTTTTCAGGATAATAATAATGCCTTTATTGCTGTTCTCCACTGATATGAAAGCATAATCGGTATGTTTGGTGGTCATTATCCAGTCATTGAAGAACCAGCCAAGTTCCAGTCTAGATTCTTTCTCCATGATCCGCTTAAAATCATTGGGATTCGGTTGGTTAAACTTCCAGGTGTTGAAGTAATTTTTCAATGCATGACTAAAAGTAGGTTCACCTATGATATATGAAAGTTGGGATAATACCATGGCTCCCATGGAATAGGCGGCAACACTGTAAGCAACATTGGTGTTATAGTGATCAGAATGGGTGGACATTGGTTCCTGTTTGCCACTTTTTACCAATTGAAAATAGTTGTCGTAAAAACTCTTTGTAGGACTTCCCTTGGATTGAAAAAGATATTGCATTGTCAGGCTGGAAGCATAGCTGGTGAAACCTTCGTCCATCCATGGATAAAGCGATTCATTGCTTCCTAACACTCCCTGGTACCAGCTATGGAACATCTCATGGACCGTAACTCCAACCAATCCTTTATAACTGCCCTTTCCCAGGATCAGGGTGGACATGGGGTATTCCATTCCGCCATCACCTCCCTGGATAACATTGAATACCGGGTAGGGATAAGTGCCAAATCGTTTGCTCATGTATTCCACCATTTTAGGGCTGATCTCCATTAGTCTGGGCCAGGTTTGAGAAGTTATTTCGTCTGGCTGATAGAAATAATGCATCACCGGACCGCCAGGGACCTGGACTTTTTTGTGAACATAATCCGGATCGGCAGCCCACATAAAGTCATGGACACGCTCGGCTTTAAAATGATAAGTAATGGGTGTTTTGTGTTTTTTAACTTTCACACCTGGGTCCTCATAGCCATAACCTATCTCATTACCATTTTGTAAGATTCCGGAGGCTGCAACTACGTATTGAGGGTCTATAGTGATAGCAACCGTATAATTTCCCCAAATACCATAAAATTCCCTGGCAATATATGGATCGGTATGCCATCCTTCCTGATCATATTGACACATCTCAGGATACCATTGCGACATAGAATAAGCAATACCTTCCTTATTATCCCGTCCGGATCTACGGATCTGGATCGGCACTTGTCCATCAAAGTCCATATCAAATACTACGGAAGAATGGGGAAGGATTGGTTCGGGTAAGATAGAGGTTTCCATTACTGTTCCGATTACTTTGAATTCCACGCTCATTCCGTTCATTTTTAATTTTGATGGATAAAGTTTACCTATTTCTGTTTCTGATAATTGGCTGATACGGTCCATTACGCGTCTGTCCGGGTCAGCAATGGTCAGCGACCGGATGTCCATCATACTACCCGGTTGGAACGCATTGAAATAGAGATGGTAAAATACCCTGTTCAAGGTATCAGGAGAATTGTTAGTATAAACAAGATGCTGAGTTCCGGCATAAGAATGATTGGACACATCTAAATTAACCTCCATGGTATAATCAACGGCTTGCTTCCAACGATCAGGCTGGGCAACGCCGTCCACTTCAGACAGCATAAATAATAGGATTGGGAAAAAAATTTGTGGTATTTTCATAGGTTGAAAGTTATGGTCTAAATCTAATTCTTAATAGGTTAATTATTCTAAAGGTTCGGAAAGGGAGTCCAATGTATTATTGATCTCTGTTTCTGTATCTCTAAGCTTTTTGCGACACATGTTGAGCAAATCTTTGGCTTCATGGACAAGCGCGCTGAGTTCATCAATATCAGGAGGATTGTTCTCAAGTTCTTGTTGGATTTCCTGAAGCCTTTTTATGGCTTGTTTATAATTCATTTTTGGCATGGCCCTTCTGTTTGATTACTGTACTCTCAATGGAATGATTTTTACTAATGGTGATAATTGAATCTCCTTTGTTTAGTGATACGTTGTCCAATGGCCTTCCCTCAAAATAGGTAAGGGTGTATCCTCTGTTCAGGATGGTGACCGGATTGAGTAATCCAATCTTTTGCTCTAGATTGGTTAACTCTCGATTAATCGTTAAAAGACTTTGTCGAGTCCAGGAGGTAATGTTGGACTGGTAAGAGGAAATGGTTTGCCTGAGCTGCACTAAATATCGGCTAACAATTTGGTTAAGTCCGTTACTCATACTGGTTGCACGGTCCATTTCCAACTGTACTAAACGCCTTCCGGTTTTTCCTATATCAGTAAAAACTTCCATCAATGATTCTTCAAATTGAGCTAGCCCCTGGATCAGGAATTCAGCTGCGGCTGTTGGCGTTTTTATTTTCGTATGCGCAACCAGATCAGCTACAGTTTCATCTCGCTCATGACCGATTCCTGTAATGACAGGCAAAGGAAACTGAGCGATATGAGCGCAAAGCTCATATTCATCAAAGCAATCCAGGTCAGACTGAGCTCCTCCTCCACGAACGATCATAACAAGATCAGAATCGGCCTCTTGATGGACTTGAAGCAAGGCAGTTATGATAGACCTCGCCGCCTGCTCACCTTGCATGACAGCAGGGTAAAAGTTTACATTGAAACGATACCTATGCCCATTGGATTCAAGCTGGTTCATAAAATCTTCATAACCTGCAGCCGTTTCTGAGCTGATCAAAGAGATATTCTGAGGTACCAGCGGTAAGTCGAGCTGCTTGTTCATATCAAAGACACCATCTTTTACTAAGCGGTCAATCACCAATTGCCGTTGTTTGGCTTTTTCACCCAGGGTAAACGAAGCATCTATGTCCTTGATGTTTAAACTGAATCCGTACAACTCATGAAAATTAACCTGAGCATTGGCTAACACCTTCATCCCCTGAGCGAGCTCCCTGCCGGTGATCTTCTCGAACCACCCACTGATGTTTCTATAAGTATAGGACCATATGGTAGCTCTAACCCTGGCAATGACGATATCATCTGCTGATTCGCTCAATTCCAGATAGCAATGTCCTTTCTGGTTTATTTTGATCTCGCTGATTTCAGCAACTACCCAGTATGAAGGGTCCAGGTGATCGTTCAGAGTATCTTTAACAGACCTGATGAGCTCAGATAATCGGAGGTGCTCCATCCACCAAATGTACACAATCTATCAAAGTGAAAATACTCTATTTCAATGAGAAATTAAATAATATACTTGCGCTCAAATATCCATTTACAGAGGTGTCTACCCCTTCTTCACCCGGAAGTGCAACCGGAAAATTTAAACTGTAGGAAACCAGAAATGTGGTTTGCTTTATAGTAACGCTTAGCGGCAGGTAGAGCGAATAATTCATAACTCCAAATGAATTAGTGGTTTTGATCTCGCTCAGCAGCTCTTTTAACCTTTCCCGCTCATTGTAAAAAAGATATAGGAAATTGGCCCTTCCGATTTGATCAATTAGTTCCTGCGCTTTCGCCTTAGCTGTTTCACGATTAAAAACTGTCGTTGTAATGTTTGCATTGCCAAGGAGCAACGAAAGGTTAGGAGTAAAGGCTATCCGATCGATTTTTTTCAGTTTACCCAAGGAAAATGAATAACTTATGTTGTTGCGAATACGATGGGCTGTTTCACTCCCGAATAAAAATGAATAGTCAAATCCCAGGCTCCATTTTTTAAGCTGAATGTACATGGACCCGTTAGCACTATTAGTAAGAGGGTATTCTATGGGGAAGTCGGTATTGGTTTGCTGCCGGTAGAAAAAGTGGTCATACGACAGGATATAAGACCATTGTTTTCCTATGGATCCCATGTATCCTGCAGAGATCACTGTAGTGTTGTACTTTGGCTGAAGATCACTGTTGTAATAACCTGAGATATCAGCGAATACTCCGGATTTATGATAATAGGATACTCCCGCACTCAATCCAAATTGGCTGACTCCGAAATTTCTGCCGGCATTAAGAATATCGCTGGTATAGCCCAGTCTTAGAGTAAGTTGGGAATGGAGATAATCCTGGTCAAGAATATCCTGGATCAAACTGATGAAAGATGCTGAGTCCTGGAGCATCTCATCCAGGAGGAGGGAGTCAAATGCCAGCTGGTTGTCAAATAAGGAGTCAGCCCGGTTAGTGGAGTTATCTTGCGAATTTGCATGGCCTATGCTACCAGTTACCAATACTGCAAGGGCGATCCACTTTAGATATATTTTGTTGAGTTGAATTGTCACACTGGTTGATCTACTTTTTTGAATAAATAGTAACCATATTCCTCTAATTAAAAAGGATTAATTATTACCTTGTCTAAGCCGGCGTTCACGATCTCTGAGCATGCGATCTCGTTGCAATTGTTGACGTTTTCGCTGCTCAAGGCGTAGGATAATCATTGATCTGAAGTCATCTTCCGCTTTTCTGAGTGCCAAGAGTTGACGTGAGGAGATCACATCCATAAGTCGATTGGAGTACCTTTTCTCGAGATTGACCTCTTTTTGTTTGATGTCTAGTCGAAGTTTCATCAGCCGTTTACTCTGTTCCTCTGTTAGATGCTGCATATCCAATCCCAGTCTGGCTTTACGTACCTCTTGCTGAAGCTGTCTCCTGTCCTGGGCATACTGGTTGTAAAGAGGCCAGAACTTTTGGGCTTGTTCCGGAGTAAGCCCCAAGCGCTCGGTAATCAACGCTATCCTTGCCGCTTGTAGCTTGGATTCCGCATTCTGCTGAGGTACATCCTGTGAATAACCTGAACTCATCAGGACAAGTGCCAATCCTATAAAAACTAACTTTTTCATTGTAGTTGTGTTTAATTCACCATTTAATTACAAGGAATCATTCAGATCCAAATAGTCATATTCATTCATAACCTGGTTCCATTCATCATCGGTCAGGAGGTTAATCTCATCCGTTTCAATGGCATCAATATCCTCCTGATCCAGGTCTACCATGGCAATGAGGTCCTCTGTGGAAAGGTCTGAGTCCTCAATAAAAGCAATCATCTCTTCTGTGCTGACCTGGTCGAGTATGGCCTGGACATTGTTCTGAGATGGAGTTGGACTTCCAAGCCAAAGCAGGACAAGCAGAAGCATCAAGGCAGGAACCGCAATTTTTGCTAATATAGGAATGCCGAATGATGCTTTTTCTCGCTTGGTTTCCGATAACCTGGCGTGAATGATCATGGGTAATTCATCAAAATATTCCTTCGGATTAGTAAATACTTCCTGTTTAGGAATGTCTTCCAGTTTGATGATGTTTTTTTTATCGTCTTTAGGGTCCTTCATTTGGTCTTTTGACATTATTAAAATATAATGGTTTAATCTTGATTCAGTATTTCCTCAATTTTTTTAACTGCATGATGATAACTGGCCTTTAAGGCACCTACACTGGTTCCCGTAATAGTTGAAATATCTTCATACTTCATTTCTTCAAAGTATTTCATGTTAAATACAAGACGCTGTTTATCAGGTAGTTTTAATAAAGCTTTTTGTAGTTTCAGTTGGATTTCATCTCCATCCAAATACTGACCTCGGTCAAGGACGGCAGAAAGCTCGGCTTCAACATCTCCGATCGGTAGAAAAAATCTTCTTTTCTTTTTGGCTAGAAAGGTTAGACATTGGTTTGTGGCAATACGGTATATCCATGTGTAGAGTTGAGCATCCTCCCTGAACTTATCGATGTTGTTCCACACCTTTATAAAGACATCCTGAACCAGGTCATTGGCATCGTCATGATCCAAAACCATTTTCCGGATCAACCAATAGATCTTCTCCTGGTATTTTCTTACGAGGAGGTTGAAACCATAGTTTCGGGTTTCTTCATTTTGGAGTTTTAATAAAAGATCTCGGTCTTCCAAAAGAATTTTTGTTGAGTTTGTCCTTAGACCTTTGATCTCAAGGATGGTTTAATGTTAACCAAATCCGAATGAAAATACTTAATACATTTTAGAAGATGTTATTCTCAAAGTTTTTTCAGATGATCAATAATACTTTCGTAATCGCCTTTTTTCCTAACCACCAGAAGGGTAAACTGGGTGGTGTTTCGAATCAATTTTTCAGCTACACTGCCCAGGAACAGAGCTGCAGTGGCTGTATGTCCTTTGGAACCGATGACGATACCATCGGCATTGATTTCCTTAGCCAGATCCCTGATATCTGTTGTTTTATCCTCATTGATGTCTTCGGAAACAACAAGGGAAATATTAATACCCTTCGTGTCAATGGGCTCAATAAACGTTTTATACTCAGCAATAGCATTTTGTTTCATCACATCTGCAAATTCCTCATGGGTTTTGCCGGTGTAATGATATCCCGAAGGAACAGTATAAACATGTTGGCACACAATTTCCACTTTATCCTTCTTATTCAGCCTAGCGATTCGAATAGCCCGCTCCAGGGCTAGTACAGAATATTCTGAAAAATCCACGGGAACCAATAATTTGGTTATTGGAGATCCTTTTTGAATTTTTATAATGGTGCCTTCAGGTACAATCAGGAGTTGTGATGGCGCTCTTCTGGCCAGACGCTGAATAAAAACGCCTGATTTAGACTTGTTGGCTTTACGACCGATGATCACCAAATCAATGTTGCGCTCTCCAATGATATGGATGAATCCTTTCAAAACATTGGAAGATTTCCTGACTTCAACCGAAAATTTAATTTCTCTATCAGGGTGAAAATGCTGTTCAACAAGCTTGGTTAATTCCTCCTTCCTTTCACTGAGGGCCTCTTCCTCCAACTGAGGAAATTCCCTTTTTATTTGATGAGGGAGATGAAAATCCAACGAATGTACGAAGAACAATTCTTCTGCACCCGTTACATTTACCATCAAACCAGCATACTCTATCAACTCCTGGTCTAAAGGAGTATTATTAAGACCAATTAAAACTTTTTTAATACGTTGCATTTCAATTAGTTGTTTCTTGTATCACCATGAATCTATTATATCTGCCAGTTGCTCGAATTGCTCCTTGGAATGAGTAGGAAAATTTGCAATTCGTACCTGACAGTCTTTTTTCTTTCCATATCCTGTCCCCACAATCATATTTTTATCAGAAAGATATGTTACTAAATCATTGGTATGTTCATTTGTTGTAGCAACAATCACCGTTTTTGAGCGAACCTTATCATCCTGGACAAAGGGCAAATGCCTTTCATCCTGTTCCAGACATTGGTACATCAATGTGGCTTTATAAATGCTTTCATTTCGAATGGATTGGATGCCTTTCTCAAGCATGTCTGCCGTTACTTTTGAGAGCAAAAAGATATCAAGAACATTTGGCGTTGATGGGGTTTGGTTTTTCTTGGATTGTTCAAACAGTGAGACCAGGTTGTGGGTGCTTTTTCTGACCTTTCTGCTGCGAGTCATCTCATTATTTTTTTCCAGACAACGATCATTAAACATCCATACACCAAGCCCTGCTGGCAGTCCAAACCCTTTTTGTACCGAGAAATAAACCGTATCAACCAACTGGTAGTCAATGTCGGCCACAGGTAAGGAAGAGACGGCATCAATGGCAATAATAGCTTCAGGATGTTGATTCCTGATCGTTTTAACCTGGTCCAAAGGAAATTGTACACCGGTGCTCGTTTCGTTTTGAGTAATGCCGATGACGTCATAACTTTTATCCGGGATAATCATCTCAGGCAGTAATCCCCATTCCGATTTGGAGGCTTCAGCTTTTTTGCCAAGATTTTGGCTTATCCTATAAAATTTTTCAGAGAAGGCTCCATTCACAAAGTGAAATGATCTGGAGTCGATCAGGTTGTCAGTTATTCTTTCCCATATCTCTGTTGCCGAACTGGTAAAAACGATGTGGTAATTGTCCGGAACGTTGAGCAGAATGCGTAGATTGTTTACTGCCTCGGCAAAAATATCCTGGAACGCCCTGCTACGATGTGAAATCGATGGAATTCCTTTTTTCAAGGCCATCCTGAGATGCTGTGGAACCGTAAAATAGAGCTCCGAAGGTCCGGGAGTGAAGTAAATATTAGTCATGAATTGAATTACGCTGCAAAAATAGTAGAATGTCTTCTGGAAGGTGTTCTGAATTAAAAAATCTTCTCAATATTCTTTACTTTTGCCTCACCACATGGTATTAACTGCGCGATTAACCAACAGTTATAAATTACCGAGTGACTTCTTTGTTCAAACCGGGCCTCAGCCCAGTAATGGGCCCTCGTCATTGACAGGTTAACAGTGGAAGGTTGATGCAGTTGAATAGCTCAAATCCTGTGTTTATCAGGGTTAATCTTAAGCCTTAATATCGTGTGGTTTTTTGTTTGTTTTTTGAGCCAGTCAGTACCATTTGAACAATTCTACAATATGAAGATGTATGGTAAACTGAAGTGCAAGGGGAGGATGCAGACCGAAGACGGTCAACCTCCTTTTTATAACTAAGCATTCCGGGTTATTCAAGATGGCGCATGGCTAACCCCGCGACTGTTTCACCAATGGCGAGAGAGGAGGTGGCCGCGGGGGATGGGGCGTTCAGCACATGAATCATTTGCTTTGATTCGCGAATTACAAAATCATCAATAAGTCCACCATGCCTGTCGCAGGCCTGAGCCCTGACTCCTGATCCTCCCCGAGCAAGGTCGTCCATGGTGATCTCCGGGATGAGTTGTTGAAGCGCCCGGGTAAATCCTTTCTTGGAATACGACCTGTATAGTTCGCCCAAACCGGTCTTCCAGTATTTTTTTGCTACTTTTTGAAAACCGGGCCACATGATGGTTTCGAATAACTCCGAAAGGTTAATGTCATTTTTTGAATAACCCTCACGTCGATATGCCAGTACGGCATTAGGTCCGGCTTCAATCCCCCCGCGTATCATACGGGTAAAATGAACCCCAAGAAATGGGAAACTAGGATCCGGGACAGGGTAAATAAGGTTGTTCACCAGTCCTTCCTTTGATCTTTTTAAAGTGAAGTATTCACCCCGGAAAGGAATGATTTTAAGATCTACCTTTTCCCCTGCCATTTCTGCAAGCTTATCAGAGAAAAGGCCTCCACAATTGATTACCAGGTGAGAATGATACGTATTTCTGCTCGTGGTAATTTCACTATAGGCAGCACTGCCCACCAGGCTCATTACTCTTTCACCCAAACAAAATCGGGTATCCATCTTCTCTAGTTTTAATCGCATTTTATTAGCCACCATCCGGTAGTCCACAATTCCGGTTTGAGGGACTTTTATCCCTTCTACTCCTGCAACGTGGGGTTCTACTTCTTTCAGTGCATCAATGGTCATCCGAACGATACCCTTAAGCCCGTTTTCCCTACCTCTGGTGATCAGCGTATCCAGCATGGATACCTGTTCATGTGTTGTGGCCACCACTATTTTCCCGCATATGTCAAAGGGGATACCCTCTTGATTGCAAAATTTAATCAAAAGATCATATCCTCTTGTACAATTCAAGGCTTTGAGACTTCCTGTTTTATAGTACAGCCCTGAATGGATTACTCCACTATTATGACCTGATTGATGTGCCGAAACATGAGGTTCCTTATCAATGATCTGTAAGTCGATAAATGGATTTAATTCTTTGATTTTCAGTCCAGTAGCAAGACCCACAATTCCGGCTCCAATGATGGTTATTTTTGGTTTCAATTAATTTATATGTTTGGCTGCGAAATTAGTTGAATTCCTTCTTATGAGTTGGGGTGAGCCCTACATTTGAAAAAAGAACCTGATAAAATGAAAAACTATCGTCATGAAGATCAAACACCGGAGGAAGCGATAGCGCTCATCCGATCGAGGGATCATGTATATATCCATGGGGCCGGGGCAACTCCACAATTCCTGGTTAATGCCCTGGTAGCGAGAGCTCATGAACTTAAGCAGGTAGAGATATATCATCTTCATACCGAAGGTAACGCCGATTATAGCCAACCTGAATTCAAAGATTATTTTCATGTAAACTCCATGTTCGTGGCACCCAATGTCAGAGAAGCGGTCAATGATGGTAGAGCTGACTTCATTCCATGCTTTTTGAGTGAGGTGCCGATAATGATCAGACGAAAAAGAATTCGGATTGATGTTGCTTTAATCCAGGTTTCTCCGCCGGATAAGCATGGCTACTGCTCCCTGGGAATTTCAGTTGAAGCAGCCCTGGCAGCGATTGAAACATCCAGGACGGTCATTGCTCAAATAAACCCCAGGATGCCCCGTACACACGGTGATGGGATTATACATATGAACAAAATAGATGCTTTTTGTTATACTGAAAATGAACTACCTGAGTTGATAGAGCCAAAGCAAGGAACCGTTGAAAAAGCCATTGGAAAGTATGTTGCTTCATTGATTGATGATGGGGCTACTTTGCAAATTGGAATCGGGGCCATACCTGATGCTGCCCTCGCCTTCTTGCAGGACCATAAGGACCTTGGCGTGCATACAGAGATGTTTTCTGATAGTATTTTGCCACTTATCCGGTCCGGAGCCATTACCGGCAAACATAAATTGAAACTACCGGGCTTTATTGTGACCGGCTTTTTACTTGGTACAAGACAGCTTTATGATTTTGTTGATGACAACCCGTTTGTGTTGGTAAAAGACATCGAATACGTAAACAATACACATGTGATACGACAAAATCCCAAGGTAACCAGTATCAATAGTGCCATAGAAATTGATTTGACAGGACAGGTGTGTGCCGATTCTATCGGTACACGAATTTATTCGGGAGTGGGAGGGCAGATGGATTTTATTCGGGGCGCCTCCTTGAGTGAAGGAGGCAAGCCAATTATCGCTATGACATCCCTTACGAAATCAGGTGAAAGCAAAATTGTACCCTTCTTAAAACAAGGGGCCGGAGTTGTTACTACCCGAGCCCATGTGCATTATGTTGTCACAGAATACGGAATCGCTGATCTCTATGGAAAAACATTACAACAAAGGGCTAATGAGTTAATTGCTATCGCTCACCCTGAGCAAAGAGCCTTTCTGGAAAAGCAGACTTTTGAGCGTTTCCATAAACAATTCTGACAAGTCCGCCGTCCGGTCAGACATCTCAATTATCTTTAGGAGTTTTAAAAAAATAATAGGGATGAAATCTGTATTGCGTGTCTTATTTGTTGTGGTTCTTGTATTGCCGTTGATTTATGTAACTGGGCCTTCACCTCAAAAACCACATCTCGACATGCAGTTTCATAAGGTTACATCAGATTTACTTCGATTGAGAGACTCCATTAACAACCAAGAAACAATTTTGCCCCTCAAGCCAGATAATGAGGCACGGATCATTTTTGCAAATGATAGCGTGCCTGCCAAAACCACCTGGGCTATGGTCTATTTGCATGGTTTTTCGGCCTCCCAGGAAGAAGGTAACCCGGTCCATCGTGAGGTTGCGGAAAGGTTTGGAATGAACCTATTTCTTGCCAGGCTGAGCGATCATGGCATTAAAAGTGATGAACCCTTGCTTGAAATGACCCCTGAGCGCTTATGGGAGTCGGCCAAAAGGGCCCTCTCGGTAGCTTGTTCCCTGGGAGATAGTGTACTCGTGATGAGTACTTCTACAGGGGGAACGTTGGCCCTGATGTTAGCCGCCAGGTATCCGGAGAAGGTGAATGGTTTGATCAACTACTCACCCAATATCCGAATCAATGATCCAATGGCATTTTTATTGAACAACCCCTGGGGTCTGCAAATTGCCCGGCTGACTATTGGAAATAAATATCTTGTGACGCTTGGTGCAGACGATCCTGTGATTTCGCAGTACTGGAATACAAAATACAGGATAGAAGCCCTGGTCCAACTGGAAGAGCTATTAGAATCACAAATGAATGAATCTCTTTTTGAAAAGATACGCACTCCTTGCCTAACCCTGGCATATTACAAAGATGAACAACATCAGGACCCGGTTGTCAAAGTATCAGCTATGCAATGGATGAACGAGCATCTTGGGACTCCCGATTCAATGAAAAGATTGGTGCTCATGCCAAATGTTGGGGTGCATCCAATGGCTTCTGCGCTCAGGTCCAAAGATATTCTGTCAGTGGTTGGTGAATCCGGTAGTTTCCTGGAATCTGTACTAAGATTAAAGTTTGCTATTGGTCATAAGGATGATACTGTAACAGGGCTGACAAATACTAATTATTAACCTGGTTTTTCTGTTCAACTGACCATTAACCCGCGTTATTCATGACGCTTTCAAGAATAACGATGTTAAACCCGAAATATGCAATAGAACTATCTATTCCGATCCAAAATAACTGTGAATCAGCCACTTTGTTCGAGCTATGTCTTTA